>ERZ724523.281-NODE-281-length-30075-cov-12.722352_pt1 | contig 30075 bp, 27 predicted proteins | sample MGYA00376056_ERZ724523 | MGnify/ENA primary metagenome ERZ724523 (study PRJEB28724, sample SAMN07190888) | wastewater metagenome | isolation source: influent of sewage treatment plant in Hong Hong | place: USA: Christiansburg, Virginia | collected 2016-03-01 ... | reverse complement strand
CCAGACTGGTGCTGTACTCGGTCAACGCCCTGACCGAAGGCACCGACAGTCAGGGCGAAGTGCTGGTTCGGCTGGAGGCAGATGGCTATCGCCACAGTGGCTTGGGGGCTGATACCGACATTCTGGCATCCAGCATCAAGGCCTATCTGGCGGCAGCCAACCGTTTGGCACAAGCCCGTCAGGCTGCAGCAGAGCCCCTGGACAACACCACATCACCCCACCCGGCAAGCAGCCAGGGGATATGACCGATTCACCCCCCAGGCAATCGCCTGACTTTTGGATAGATAAAGGAGCACACCATGCTGAAGAACCCTGCCAGTAAATATCGCGCATTTCAGCCGATTTCCCTGCCTGACCGCACCTGGCCCAATCAGGTGATCCGCCAGCCACCCATCTGGATGAGCACCGATCTGCGCGATGGCAACCAGGCCTTGATCGAACCGATGTCGGGTGAGCGCAAACTGCGCATGTTCAAGCTGCTGGTTGCTGCGGGTTTCAAGGAAATCGAAGTGGCTTTTCCGTCCGCCTCGCAAACAGATTTCGATTTTGTCCGTCATCTGATCGAAAACCATCTGATTCCGGACGACGTGACGATCGAAGTGCTGACGCAATCACGCGAAGACCTCATCCGCCGCACCATCGAATCCTTGCGTGGTGCACGCCGTGCCATCGTGCATCTTTACAACCCGATTGCCCCCAGCTTCCGCCGCATTGTGTTCGACACCGATCGGGAAGGTGTCAAGGCGATTGCCGTACGTGGCGCTCAGCTGATCAAGGAGGTCACTGCCACCATATCGGATACCGAATGGGTGTTCGAGTATTCCCCGGAAACATTCTCGGCAAGCGAGCCGGCGTTTGCGCTGGAAGTCTGTGATGCGGTCAGCGCCATGTGGCAACCGACGCCGCAACAAAAAATGATCATCAATCTGCCGGCCACGGTGGAAATGTCCACCCCCAACACGTATGCCGACCAGATTGAATGGATGCATCGCCACCTCGCCCGCCGAGACAGCATCATTCTGAGCGTCCATCCGCATAACGACCGAGGTACCGCCGTGGCAGCCGCAGAACTGGCCGTGATGGCCGGTGCAGACCGGGTTGAGGGCTGCCTGTTTGGCAATGGCGAGCGTACGGGCAACGTGGATCTGGTGACGCTGGCCATGAACCTGTATTCGCAAGGGATTGACCCGGGCCTGGATTTCTCCGACATCGACCATGTCCGCGAAGTGGTGGAAGACTGCAATCAACTGCCGGTACACCCACGCCATCCGTATGCCGGAGACCTGGTATACACGGCATTTTCCGGATCGCACCAGGATGCCATCAAAAAAGGCTTTGCCCAGCAACAGCCGGAGGCATACTGGGAAGTTCCCTATTTGCCGATTGATCCTGCCGATGTCAAACGCAGTTATGATGCCGTGATCCGGGTGAACAGCCAGTCAGGGAAGGGCGGCGTCAGTTATCTGCTGCAGCAGGAATATGGATTTGACTTGCCCCGACGCTTGCAGATCGAGTTCAGCCGGGTCATCCAGCGCCATACTGACCTTCAGGGCGGCGAAGTGACGGCGGATGCCATTCACCAATTGTTCCGGCAGGAATACCTGAGCCACGATACGCCTTATGCCTATCTTGCTCACAGCCTGGCAGACCAAGGGGGGCGTGGCGCACACGGGGTGAAACTGTCTGCCACCCTCTCCCGTCACGGTGAGGAATATGTGCTGACGGGGGCAGGCAATGGCCCGATTGATGCCTTTATTGCCGGCCTGTCACTGCCGGTTTCCGTGGTGGACTACCACGAGCATGCCATTGGCTCAGGTGCCAATGCCGAGGCTGTCTGTTACGTGGAACTGCGCGTCAATAATAACGATGTGGTATTCGGGGTGGGCGTGGACGGCAATATTGTCGCTGCGGCCATGAAAGCCATTCTGGCCGGATTGAATCGCCACGCACGCAACGCAGTGTAGATCCTGATGAGCAGCACAAGGGAGCCTGGTTATCCGGCAGACGGTGTGTTGCCTGGCGGGTTACCGGACTGGCTGGGGGTCAGTTTGGGCGGTGCGGGCAGGTCCGGATCCAGAAAGCCCTGCAGGCGGTTTTCCAGCAGGCGCGGGTTTTCCCCGCTGCCAATCGACACCAGGCCTTCAATCTGCATTTCCATCAGGTCAAGCTGTGTGGCCAGCTGGGTTTTCAGTTTGTGCGCCACAGGCAGAAACAGCACATTGGCCAGGCCCACGCCGTAGACAGTGGCAACAAAGGCCACGGCAATGCCACCGCCCAGTTTGGATGGGTCGCTGAGGTTTTCCATCACATGAATCAGGCCCAGCACCGCGCCGAGAATCCCCAGGGTGGGCGCATAGCCGCCTGCGGCTTCCCAGACTCGGGCCGCCAGCCGTTCACGCTGCTCCAGCGTATGGACGTCCAGTTCCAGCGCCGCGCGCAGTGACACCGGGTCCACCCCATCAGCCAGCAGTTGCAGGCCTTTTTGCAAAAACGGGTGATCGACATTGGCCTGGGCAAATTCTTCCATGGAGAGAATGCCGTTTTTCCGGGCAATCTGGCTCCAGCTCACCAGGTCACTGAGCTGCTGGTGCAAATTGGGCCGGGGCGGCAGGAACACCCGTGGCAGGCGACGCATGCCAAGCATGAATTGTGCAGGCGTGCATTGCAGCATCACGGCCCCCAGGGTGCCGCCCAGTACAATCAGCAGCGCAGTGGGCTGAAACAGCGAGCCAATATGGCCGCCTTCCAGCGCCTGCCCCAGCAGGATGGCCGCCACGCCAACAATCAGGCCCAGTACGCTGGTCAGATCCATGTCTGGCCCTCCGGGCAAATACGGCAGGGCAGGGGTGGGGTGGAGAAGGCTAAGTGTCGCGGCATCGGGAGTTCAGTATTCAAACGGGGACAATCGGAACGCGGGCTAGATCCACTCGCGCATTTTGGCGCGCAGACGCACCACCACCTGGCTGTGCAGCTGACACACCCGGGATTCGGTCACGCCGAGCACTTCGCCAATTTCTTTCAGGTTGAGCTCCTGCTCGTAGTACAGGCTCATCATCAGCTGGTCGCGTTCCGGTAGGGTTTTGATGGCTTCAACCAGTCCCTGGCGAAAACTGCTGTCGTTGAGAATTTCTACTGGGTCAACCTGGCGTGGATCGGCAATGCTTTCCACCACACTGCCACCGCCGTGATCTTCATCGGTGGCAAAATCTTCGTAATAGACCAATTGGTGGCCCTTGCAGTCGAACAGGGTGCCTTGGTAATCGTCCAGCGACAGCCCCAGTGCTTCGGCAATCTCCTGTTCCCGTGGTGGTCGGGCCAGGCTTTGCTCCAGTTTGCCGATGGCTTCTTCGATTTGCTTGGCCTGCTTGCGTGCCTGACGCGGCAGCCAGTCGGCACGACGCAGTTCATCCAGCATGGCACCCCGCACCCGCTGGCTGGCAAAGGTTTCAAACAGCACGCCCTGGCTGGCGTCAAACTGGCGGGAGGCTTCCAAAAGGCCAATCAGGCCCACCTGTACCAGATCGTCGAGCTCCACCGACGCAGGCAGCCGGCTCATCAACAGATAGGCGATTTTTTTGACCAGCGAGGTATGGCGTTCAATATCGGGAACACCAGACGCAGTGGCGGTATGGCTGGGATAGGTCACTCGCCGGTTCATGCGGAGTCTCTGCGAAATACGGGGTCAGGCATGTGGTTGATCATAACGGGGTGGCTTCCTCGGCCAGATGGCGGGAGGCAGCCAGATAGCGTTCAAAAAGTTGGCGGGCATTGCCATGTTCAACCGAACACCAGCGCGGCAACACCGCAGCCAGCTGGGAACACGCGGTGCTGGCTTCGCTGTCGGGGAAACCATGCAGGGTGGTGGTACGCAATAGCGCGGCGCGGCGCATCATTGGGTCTTCCGGCACAAAGCCTACCCAGCGCAACGATACGCCGAGAAACTCGCTGGTGACTTGCGACAGACGCTGGAAAATGGCCTGTGCTTCGTTGACATCACGGGCGCGATTGACCAGCACGTCAAAGCGGCGGCGGGCAAATTCCAGTGCCAGCCGCTTGATCATGGCGTAGGCTTGCATCAGCGTCTGGATATCCGGGGTCAGCACCAGCACCAGATTATCCGCCAGCGCTGCCAGCGCCGGATCGGTGCCCACTGAAGGCGTGTCGATCAGCACCAGCTCCACGTCGCGGGTCAGCGCTTCATACTCCGAGACTAGGCGGCGCTCCACCGTGTCGGACAAATGGGTGAGGGTATTGGGCCGGGTGTAGACATTCATCACCGAGCTGCCAAACGGCAGAGGCGTCACAGCGTCGTCAAGCGAGCCCTGGCTGTTGACCACCATATCCAGCGTGACGCCAGGGTCGTCAACAAAACGTTGCGCCAGTGGATTGCCCGGATGGGCATCCAGAATCAGCACGCACCGCTGTGCCGCCACCAGGCCGGCGGCCATTTCCGCCACCACCGTGGTGGTGCCACAGCCGCTCACGCCCAGAAAGGCGAAGCTGCGCCCTACTTGGGCGGACGGGGTCAGTCGGCGCAGGCTGGCTGCCTGGTCTTCCATGGCGGTCCCGTTCCTACAGCGTGCCAACAAAGGCAGAGGTCAACAGCTGATACTCATCACTTTTCAGGCTGTATGGGCTGGCTTCGCGCGCCATCTTGAAGGCGCGGTCAATCAGGTAATTGGATTTGGCCAGGTGCAGGTCTTCTGGCACGCGCTGGCCGTTGGTGACGTATAGCAGCGGCAGGCGATGGCGAATCACCGTGTCGATGGCACCGCCCAGGGTGGGGGCTTCGTCGATTTTCGACATCACGCAGCCCACCAGCCCGCCGCCAGGCAGGTAGCGGTTGACCACATCTTCCAGCGTGGCACCGTCAGCATTGGCCGCCAGCACCAGAATCCGGGCAATCGAGCGCCCGCCATTGGCGGCGTTGTGCGCGTACATCTGGGTTTGTGCGTCCACCCGCGCATCGCGCTGGCCCATGCCGGTGGAGTCGATCAGCACCAGATGCTTGTCGGCCAGGTCGGCCAGGGTCACGTGCAGGTCGGCTTCGTTTTGCACCGAGAACACCGACACGCCGAGAATCTTGCCGTACAGGCGCAGTTGATCCTGTGCGCCAATCCGGTAGCTGTCGGTGGTGATCAGGGCGATGCGTTCAGTGCCGTGGCGCAGGGTGGCGCGGGCGGCCAGCTTGGCCACCGTGGTGGTCTTGCCGATTCCGGTGGGACCTACCAGTGCGTATACCCCGCCCCGTGCGATGATTTCATCGGATTCTTCTACGGTTTTCAGGTTATGCACCAAGGCCAGCTTGGCCCATTTCAGCGCGGCTTCGTCACCCAGATTGTCCGGCAGCTTGGCCACCAGCTGGCGGCACAGCGCCGGCGACAGGCCCAGCGCCAGCATCTGGCGGAACAGCTCGGCCTGGCGCGGGTGGTGCTCTTCCATATTGGCCCAGGCCAGGCTGGCCAGCTGGCTTTGCAGCATGGTGCGCATTTCCCGCATTTCACCCGACAGCGAGTCGATTTTTTCCATGGCTTGATCGCTCAGTGCCGGGTTGTCGCCCAGATCGGGCAGGCTGTCGGCAGACGGGGCGAGTTCACGGCTGGGCTGTTCGGGCGCTTCATAACGAGCGTATACCGACTGCGGCGATGGTGCGGGCGGTGGCGGCGGCGGCGAGGTGGAGGTCAGCGCCGACATCGGAATGCTGATTGAGGGTGGCGACGAGCTGCGCGGGGTCGGATCGGCGGCAACCTGGCGGGTGGCCTGGCTGCTGAAGGTTTCCGTGGTGGCCGGGCGGGATGGCGTAGGCTCATCCAGCGGCTCCACCGGCATGGCATAAGTGCGCGCCACGGCGTTGGACATTGGCGAGGCCTTGCCACCTGCAGCCGGTTTGGGCGCTGCAGACGTGCTGGCCTGCACCGCCGGTGTGGCGGTGCTGCCGGGTTTCATGCTGGATGCCAGCGCACTGACATCCGCGTCAGCCACCGCCATGATCTCTACCCCGCCGCCTACCGGGCGGTTGGACAGGATCAGGGCGTCCTCTCCCAGTTCGTTACGGACCTGTTTGAGGGCATCGCGAGTGGTGGCCCCAAAAAACTTCTTCACAACCATATGCGCTTACTCTCGACCACCCACCACAGAAATGATGCGGATGGTTTTGTTGTCCGGAATTTCATTATGCGCCAGCACGGCCAGTTGCGGCATGGCCCGGCGCAGGAATTTGGCCAGCAGCGGACGCAAGGCTGCCGGTGTCAGCAGCACTGGCGCTTGCCCTTGCTGCTCAACGCGTTCAGCTTCACGCGAGGTATTGGCCAGCAAGCTTTCGGCCAGCCCCGGTTCCAGGCCGCCGCCCTTGGATTGTACGGCGTTCACCAGGATTTGTTCCAGATTCGGGTCCAGCGTCATCACCGGCAATTCATCCGCGCTGCCATACAGCTGGTACACAATGGTGCGTCCCAGCGCCACCCGCACCGCCGAGGTCAGGTCGTCGATATCCTGGGTAATCGGCGTGTGTTCGGCCAGTGTTTCGATGATGGTGCGAATATCGCGAATGTGCAAGCCTTCGGTCAGCATGTTCTGCAGCACTTTTTGCAGAATGCCAATCGGCACCACTTTCGGGATCAGGTCTTCCACCAGCTTCGGTGCATCCTTGGCCACATGGTCAACCAGTTGCTGGGTTTCTTCGCGGCCCAGCAGTTCGGCAGAGTGGTTGGACAGGATATTGGAAATATGCGTGGCCACCACGGTGCTGGCGTCCACCACGGTGTAGCCCAGCGATTGCGCTTCATCGCGCAGACCGGATTCAATCCACAGTGCTGGCAGACCAAACGCCGGGTCAGTGGTGGGCGTGCCCTGTACGGTGCCCAGCACCCGGCCCGGATTGATGGCCAGATACTGACCGACAAACGCTTCACCCTGGCCCACTTCCACGCCCTTGAGCAGAATGCGGTATTCGTTCGGGCGGATTTCCAGGTTGTCACGGATATGCACCGATGGCACCAGGAAACCCAGCTCCTGGGCAATTTTCTTGCGGATGCCGCGCACCCGGCGCAGCAGCTCGCCATCCTGGGCGCGGTCGACCAGCGGAATCAGCCGGTAGCCCACTTCCAGTCCGACCGGATCGACGGCCTGCACGTCTTTCCAGCTGACTTCGGCCAGCGGTGTTTCGGTCAATTGCTGGGCATCGGCCAGATCCGGTTCATCAAAGGCCATTTCGGCCTGTTTCTGCTTGCTGCGCTCCAGTGCCCAGGCCAAGCCCGCCAGCGAAGCGGCAATCAGCAAGAAGGCAAAGTGCGGCATGTTCGGGATGATCCCGATCAGGCCAATCACACCGGCGGTGATGTACAGCACCTGCGAATTGGCAAACATCTGCCCCAGCATCTGTTCGGACAAGTCTTTGTCGGTGCCCACGCGTGACACCACAATACCGGCGGCAGTGGAGATAATCAGGCCAGGAATCTGCGCCACTAGGCCATCGCCGATGGTCAGCAGCGTATAGGTTTCCAGCGCCTTGCCCAGCGGCAGGTCATGCTGCACCAGGCCAACGGTCAGCCCGCCGACAATATTGATCAGCATGATCATGATGCCGGCAATCGCGTCACCACGAACAAACTTGGAGGCACCGTCCATCGAGCCAAAGAAGTTGGCTTCGTCGGCAATCTGCGCCCGGCGTTTTTTGGCGTCTTCTTCACCAATCAGGCCGGCGTTCAGGTCGGCGTCAATCGCCATCTGCTTGCCGGGCATGGCATCCAGGGTAAAGCGGGCACTCACTTCGGCAATCCGCCCGGCACCCTTGGTGATCACCACAAAGTTGATGATGGTCAGGATGATGAACACCACAATACCGACGGCGTAATTACTGCCCACCAGAAAGTGCGAGAACGCCTCAATCACCTTGCCGGCGGCATCCGGGCCGTTATGCCCGTGCAGCAGAATGGTCCGGCTGGACGCCACGTTCAGCGACAGCCGCAGCAGGGTGGTGACCAGCAGCACGGCAGGAAACGCCGAGAACTCCAGTGGTTGCCGGGTATTCAGCCCGACCATCAGCACGATGATCGATACGGCAATGTTGAAGGTAAAGAAAATGTCCAATAACACCGCCGGCAGCGGCAGGACCATCATCCCCAGAATCATGATGATGAGGATCGGGCCTGCCAGCGAGGTGTAGTTGTAGCGTTTCAGGAACAGGGAGAATTTATCCATCCAGCATCATTCACGATTTCGGGGTTGGCGAAGTATCTTGCTGGCTCTTGCTGGCCGGGTCAAGCTCAGGGGGTACGGGCAGTGTGTCCGGATAGACCGGGGTGATGCCGCCGTGGGCATTATAATGGCGTAACTGGAAAACATAGGCGAGAACTTGCGCGGCAGCGGTGTACAGCTGATGCGGAATTTCCTGGCCAATTTCGGCATTATGGTACAAGGCGCGGGCAAATGGTGGTGCCCGCATGATGGTAACCTTGTGCTCCTTGCCCAGCGCAATGATGTTTTCGGCGGTTTTCAGCTTGCCCTTGGCCAGTACCTTGGGCGCGCGCATGCCTTCTTCGTACTTGATGGCCACCGCATAATGCGTCGGGTTGGTGACAATCACGTCGGCGTTGGGCACTTCCGACATCATCCGCTTGCGCGCGGCTTCGCGCTGCAACTGGCGAATCCGGCCCTTCACTTCGGGGCTACCTTCCGAGGTTTTGTGCTCCTGTTTCATTTCCTCTTTGGTCATGCGCAGACCCTTGCGGAAATTCCACCACTGGAATGGCACGTCAATCGCCACCAGCAGCAGCAGCGAACTGACCACAATCAGCGTGGTGTGCACGGTCAGTTCCATCATGCGTGCAATGCTTTCGTCCAGCGGCAGGGTAATCAGCTGGATAATCTGGCCCATTTCCAGCCAGATCACCCAGGTGGATATGCCGCCAATCAGCGCACTTTTCAGCACCGCCTTGCCGCCTTCCATCACCGCCGAGACGGAAAACATCCGCTTGATCCCTGGACCTGGGTTCAGCTTGTTGAACTTGAAGCCAATCGGATTCAGGGTAAAATTCCAGCCGCCCAGCAGCAGGGTGGGGCCGATGGAGGCCACCATCAACGCACCCAGAATAGGCATCAGCATGATGATCATATCCACCATGCCCTGGCGGAAATGCTCGTTAATCAAGCCTTCCTGCAGCAGGGTTTTCTGGTCGAAGATGAACTCCCGGCGGATAATGTTGTTGAGCGAGTCCATGAGCTGATCGCCCAGCACAATCAGCAGTGCCACCCCGGTCATGGTCACGGCAAACGTGGCCAGTTCCTTGGATCGGGGTAACTGACCATCTTCGCGCGCCCGCTGGAGTTTCTGCTCTGAGGGCTCTTCGGTTTTTTCGAGGTCGCTTTCTTCGGACATGGCGCGCAGGCGGTCAAGGGTGTCAACCTGGCGATTTTACCGGACTTTTGTGTCCATCAGTTCATCATGAGAGGGTTTGGGGTTTTTCATGCAGGTTTATCTTGATCTCATGCGCCATGTGCTGGCGCATGGCCACGTCAAAACCGATCGTACCGGCACCGGCACGCGCTCGGTGTTTGGTTACCAGATGCGCTTTGATCTGGCCGCTGGTTTTCCCTTGGTCACCACCAAAAAAGCCCACGTCAAATCCATCATTCACGAGCTGCTGTGGTTTCTGGCCGGCGACACCAACATCCGCTACCTGAAAGACCACGGCGTATCCATCTGGGATGAATGGGCGGATGCCAATGGCGATCTTGGCCCGGTGTATGGCTACCAATGGCGCAGTTGGCCCGCGCCAGATGGCCGGCATATCGACCAGATCAGCCAGGTGCTGCGCCAACTGCGCGACACCCCCGACTCGCGGCGGATGATTGTCTCGGCGTGGAATCCGGCGCTGGTCGAGCAAATGGCCTTGCCGCCGTGCCATGCGCTGTTCCAGTTTTATGTGGCCGACGGCAAATTATCCTGTCAGCTTTACCAGCGCAGCGCCGATATCTTTCTTGGCGTGCCATTCAATATTGCCAGTTATGCGCTGCTGACCCTGATGGTGGCACAGGTGTGTGGCCTGCAGCCGGGCGAGTTTATCCATACCCTGGGTGACGCGCATCTGTACAGCAACCACCTGGAGCAGGCCGCGCTGCAATTAAGCCGCGCGCCGCGCCCCTTGCCGGTGATGCGCCTGAACCCGGAGGTGACCGACCTGTTTGCCTTCCGCTTTGAGGACTTTACCCTGGAAGGCTACGATCCGCATCCGGCCATCCGGGCGGAGGTGGCGGTATGAGTGCGCTGGCCTTGATTGTCGCCATGGCCCGCAACCGGGTGATTGGCAAAAACAATGCGCTGCCCTGGCATCTGCCGGAAGACTTGCAGCACTTTAAACGCACCACGCTGGGCGCGCCAATCATCATGGGCCGGCATACCTGGGCGTCAATTGGCCGGCCTTTGCCAGGGCGGCGCAATATTGTGCTCAGCCGCAACCCGGCCTGGCAGGCCGAGGGCGCTGAACGCGCGGCGTCGCTGGAAGACGCGCTGGCCTTGTGCCGACAGAGCGATCCTGCGCCGGCGCGGGTGTTTGTGATTGGCGGTGCCCAGTTGTACGCCCAGGCGTTGCCGCTGGCAGATGAGTTGTTTATGACTGAAATTGAGGCAGAGATCGACGGTGATGCGTATTTTCCGCCCATCGACGCTGGCGCATGGCACACCCTGTCCACCGACAGCCATGTGCAGGCCAGCAGTGGCTGGACCTATCGCTTTATCCATCTCACCCGGCGGCAACAGACTGCCGGAAGATGACAATATGGTTTATGATTTTGCCTGCACAGCCGCAGTGCAGGCAGTTTGCATCGGTGTTGCCCGGTTTGACCGCCGCGCAACCGTGTTGATGTACGCGCCCTTATAAAAAAACCTGACGGCAGAGAAATACAGACTCCATGACCTTACAGTTCAGCAAAATGCACGGCCTGGGCAACGATTTTATGGTGATTGATGGCGTGCGCCAGCGTGTGCGCCTGAGCCCGGCCCAAATCCGCCAACTGGGCGACCGCCACACGGGCATCGGCTTTGATCAGCTGCTGCTGGTGGAAGCCCCAGCGTTGCCAGATACCGATTTTCGTTACCGGATCTTCAACAGCGATGGCGGCGAAGTGGAGCAATGCGGCAATGGCGCACGCTGTTTTGCCCGCTTTGTGGTTGAGCAGGGGCTCACCGACAAACGCGCCATCCGGGTGGAAACCGCCAAGGGCATCATCACCCCGGTGCTGGGCGACGACGGCATGGTCACTGTCGATATGGGCGCGCCGCGCTTTTTTCCGGTGGACATCCCGTTTGAAGCCGACGCCGAGACGGTGATTCATCCGCTTACCCTGGCCGACGGCAGTGAACTGGCCATCACCGTGGTGTCGATGGGCAACCCGCACGCGGTGCAGGTGGTGGAAGACATCGCCACCGCACCAGTGGCCAGTCAGGGCCCGCAAATTGAATCACACCCACGCTTTCCCCAGCGGGTAAATGCCGGTTTCATGCAAATCCTGTCAGCGGATGAAATTGCCCTGCGCGTTTACGAGCGCGGCGCGGGCGAAACCCTGGCTTGTGGCACGGGGGCCTGCGCGGCGGTGGTGGCCGGCATTCGCCGCGGGCTGCTGGCATCGGCGGTGACCGTCCACACCCGTGGCGGCGACTTGCGGATTGAATGGGCGGGTCCAGGCCAGCCTGTGCGCATGACCGGCCCCACGGTGACGGTGTTTCACGGCACGGTGTCTCTCTAACCCTTTTGACGGCGCCAACAGTGCCCGCAAGCGGGCCGTTGACGCCCCGCACTGCCCCGACGGAGTCCTGTTTGATGTCGATGACCGCCAGCGAAGTGGCCGCCTACCTGGAAGCCCACCCGGAGTTTTTTGACCAGCATAGCGAATTACTGGCCAGCGTGCGGGTGCCGCACCCGCAATCCGACTATGCCGTGCCGCTGGTGGAGCGGCAAGTGCTGGCCCTGCGCGATAAAAACCGTCAGTTGGGGGCCAAAATGACCCAGCTGATCCGCTTTGGCGAACGCAATGACCAGATCATCAACCGCCTGCATGCCTTGTCGATTCGCCTGGTGCGCACGCTGGATGCTCGGGATGCGGTACAAACCACGCTCAGCAGCCTGGAGCGCGACTTCGACATCACCCATGCCGGCCTGCGGCTGTGGGGTAGTGGAACCGACCACGACAGCCTGACTGACTGGCATGCCAATGATGTGCGCCTGCCCATTATTGCCCGCAACCTGACCCAGCCCTACGCAGGCCCATTTGCCCCGGACCATATCATCGACTGGTTTTCGCGCGACCCGGTGATGCAGTCATTTGGCCAGGTGGCCCTGCGTCGCGACAGCGGCGAAGCCTTTGGCCTGCTGGTGCTGGCCAGCCTGGACAGCTATCGTTTCACCACCGACATGGAAACCGACTATCTGGCCAATCTGGGCGAACTGCTCAGCGCTGCGCTGATGCGCACCCTGTCGATGCACTGACCTTCACCATGGCCGACGCCCCGCTGTGGATCAGCCTGCTGTTGCTGCCTGCCTTTGCCGCGCGCGGCCTGTGGCGGGTGCAGCGCAGTGGCGATGGCCTTGCCTGGGTGATGTGGCTGGCCGGCTGGGCACTGTTGGCCATTGGCTTCAAGCTGCTGCGTCCGCAGCTGGCGGTCAGCGCCTTGTGGCTGCCGTGTTTTTATCCCTATCTGTGGCAAGGCGTGGCCGCCACCGGCTGGCTGCTGTGTCGCCCGTTTCCACTGGACCTTCCGCCGCGTGACCGTCTGGCCAGCGATAGCCTGGCAATGATGCTCGGTCATCTGGGGGTGCTGGCTGGCGGCCTGTTCAGTGACGATATCCGCTACGCTTACTGGTACCGCCCTGCTGCCATGACCCTGGTCTTCTGGCTGGCCACCCTGTTGCTGCAGTTTTACCGGCTGAGAAGCGCACGGCGAATCCCCAGCGCACTGGCCTTGTTCAGCCAGATGTTATTGCCTGCCTTGCTGGCTGCCGGTGTGGGCTGGCTGGCGCGTGGCGGGCGCAGCCCGTTCGGGCCATGGTGATTCAGGGCGATTGTCTCGTCCTGGGTCGCGGAATTTCTTCATTCTGACATTCATGCCGGCATAGCCGCCTGCCACCTGCTAAGCTGAAAGCCGGAGCGTATGCCGGGATGACTGGCGCGCGCCGGGGAGAGCAGGTGCCGTGGTCGTGTGGCACTCAGCGAGTGTTGGGGGCCGCCTGGCAAGCTTGGCCTGCTGTTTTTTTCGTGTCTGCCGCAAACAGGAGTTTCGCGATGCAACACAAACCTATCCTGATTCTATGGCCCGCCTTTATCATCGCCCTGGTGATGACGGTCACGTTTTTTTCCATTTTTGATCCAATGGAGCTGACCCTGAACGGCAGCGCGCTGTTTATCAGCCCGCTGGCTGGTTACAGCGTGTTCTTTTTTGCGTCCTGGGCGCTCTGTGCGCTGGTCAGTGCGCTGACGCTGTATCTGCAACATGGCAGTGGCGAGATCAACGGCTTTTGCCCGGTGGACCCGCCCAATACCCGTCAGGACGACGAAGACCCGGATGCGCGTCTGCGCGCATCGCTGCACGGGCAGTAAGGCATTGCGCCAGGTGGTGCGCCTCTGCTGGCAGGGCGCACCACCGGGTCGGGTTCACGCTTTATAACCATATAAAAATAAAAGCTCGACATTAAGCAAACTAGCTGTTATATTGGCTGTTCGTTAGCTGTTGGATACGTCCGGATCTTGCAAATCATCGCACGACCACCATTGATGAAGTATCAGGCGGGGAGTACTGTAATCATCCCTGCACCACCTAATTTAGGCGGTATGGAAAATTTTCCGTATCTCCAAGTCGTTCAGTCGCGGGATGGAGCAGTTGGCAGCTCGTCGGGCTCATAACCCGAAGGTCACAGGTTCGAGTCCTGTTCCCGCAACCAGTTATACTTGGCCCCGCCGTGGGTCAGGCAAGCATCACCCTCCCGTCTCGCAGGGCATGCCTGCCGGTTCAGCGCCTGATGCGCCGAACGGCAAGCTGGTTTCATGCAGCGCTGCTGCCCATGCTCTGCCCTATTGCCCGTCAGCCAGGCTCTGGTCAATGACGGGCCTGTGTCTTTCCACTGTATCCCCGAAGCGGTCTGTGTTTCGATCTGCCGTCGTTGACGGACTACCGATCAGGCCCTGTCGCCGGATTGTCTTGACGCACGCGCGCTTGGTCGGCGTGGCCGGTCATGGAGCGCCATCATGGCAAAAGAAGAACCGATTGAATTTGAAGGCCTGGTAACCGAACTGCTGCCGGGATCGACCTTTCTGGTCAAGCTGGAAAACGGTGCTGAAGTGATCGCCTATGCCTCAGGCAAAATGCGCAAGCACCGCATCCGCATTCTGGCAGGTGACCGGGTAACGGTGGAAATGTCGCCATATGACCTGACCAAGGCACGCGTCAGCTTCCGCCACAAGGACGAGCGCGCACCTGGCCCGCGTCCGGCACCGCGTCCGTACGGGCGTTGATCGGATTGCCGCAGCCGTTGGCGTGGGATCAGTGGGTACCCATCGGAAGATGCCGGTTGGGGTGGCCTGCAAAAGGTTGAATCAAAGCCATGCGCGTGCATGGCTTTTTGCTGTCTGGCGCGCTGGGCAACCATACCGCCCTCAGTGCGGTCAGATGGGAGAATGCGCCGCCAGAAACGCCTGCACGGCAGCGCTTACCGCCTCTGGCTGGTCGCGGTGCGGACTGTGGCCACAGTGGGCCAGCTTCAACAGCTGGGTGTGTGGCACGATGCGCTGGATACCGTCGATTTGCGCCATGCTGGCGTACTCATCATCTTCGCCCTGAATCGCCAGCAACGGGCACGCCACTCCGGCAATGTCCTGTTCCAGATTCCAGTCACGAAACGCTGGGTTCAGCCAGGCGTGGTTCCAGCCCCAGAACGGTGAGTCCGGATCGGCGTGGTGGCGGGCCAGCCGTTGGCGCAGACCGCCTTGCTGATAGCCTTCACGCGCAGCGCGGATGCCGGCGAGGGTGACTTCTTCCACAAAAATATGCGGAGCCAACACGATGATTCCCCGGGTGCGTTGGGGAAAGCGGGCAGCAAACAGCAGGGCGATTGAACCGCCATCGCTATGGCCAAACAGCCAGCATGGCGCATCCACCCCCAGGGCGTCGAGCAAGGCCGGCAGCACGTCCCAGCTTTCCTGATGCAGATAGTCCGGTGCCCAGCGGGTATCTGGCTGACGCGGGGTGGACTGACCGTAGCCATGGCGCGAATACACCAGACCCCGGTAGCCGGTGGCCGCGCACAGCCGCTGCGGATAGTCGCGCCACATGGAAATGGAACCCAGACCTTCGTGCAGAAACACCAGCAAGGGGGCCTGGCTGCGCTCGGCAAACAGCCACTGGCATTCCAGCGCAATGGTCTGGCCGGCGCAGTTCAGGGTGACGGTGTCGATCATGCTCGGGTTTCCATCAGCCTTGCAGCTGCAGTACGTCGAGCAGCTCGCCTTCCATTTGCAGGGCGGTTTTCGGGTCGTTGAGCGCGCCGCCTTCCAGCAGGAAGGAGTCTTCCACCCGTGAGCCCAGGGTCATGATCTTGGCCGACTGCACCCGCACCTGATGGCGCGACAGCACCCAGGCAATCCGCGCCAGCAGGCCGGGGCGGTCGCCGGTGACAATCGACAGCACATGGTAATTGCCGCGATCGTCCGGGCGGATGCTGACCTGCGGCTCAATCGGAAAATATTTCAGATGGCGGTTGATGCGCCCACCGTTCGGCGGTGCCAGCGGTGCCTGGCGGGCAAGCAGGGCGGCCAGTTCGAATTCCACGTAGTTGATCAGGTCGCGGTAATCGCCGTCAAAGTGCTCGGGCACAAACACATGGAAGGTATCCAGCGCGTAGCCATGCCGGGTGGTGTACACCTTGGCGTCGGCAATGCTGTAATGGGTGCGGCCAAAAAAGCCGCAGATGCGGGCAAACAGGTCGGGTTGGTCGGGGGTGTAGACCAGCACCTTGATGCCTTCCTTGCTGCTGGAAATCCGTGCCTTGACAATCGGCGTGTCAGTATCAACAAAGCGGTTGAGCACGCGGGCGTGCCAGGCGATTTCCCGCGCTTCGTGGCGCAGGAAATACACCGTGTCCAGCTGCTTCCACAGTTTTTCTTCCACACCATCCGGCACCAGTGACAGCCGCAGCAGGCAGCGCGCTTCATCGCGGCGTTCTTCCAGTTCGGACTCCATGTCCACATGGCCACCACGCGCCAGCACGCGCAGGGTGGAGGTGTACAGGTCTTCCAGCAGCTTGCCTTTCCAGGCGTTCCACACCTTGGGGCTGGTGCCGCGAATATCGGCCACGGTCAGCAGGTAAAGCGCGGTCAGCCGGCGTGGGTCGCCCACCCGCTCGGCAAAGCGCTGCACGGTTTCCGGGTCGTAGATGTCTTCTTTTTGCGCAATGGCCGACATGCTCAGATGCTGGCCAACCAGCCATTCCACCAGTGCGCCGTCTTCTTCTGCCAGGCCATGGCTGACGCAAAACGCCCTGGCGTCGGCCATGCCCAGGGTTGAATGGTCGCCACCGCGTCCTTTGGCGATGTCGTGGAACAGGCCGGCCAGATACAGCGCTTCCGGGCGGTCAAAGTCATTGATCAGGCGGCTGCAAAACGGGTATTCGTGGTTGAATGCCGGCGAGGCAAAGCGGCGCAGATTGCGCACCACCATCAGGATGTGTTCGTCCACGGTGTAGACATGAAACAGATCGTGCTGCATCTGGCCGACAATCCGTCCCCAGGCCGGCAGATAGCGGCCCAGCACACCGTACAGATTCATCCGGCGCAGGCCACGGGTCAGCCCGGCTGGTTCGCGAAACATCTGCACAAACAGTGCGCGGTTGGCTGGGTCACGCCGGAATGCTTCGTTGATCCGTCCTCGGGCGTGCCACAGCGCGCGCAGGGTTTTCGGGGTGAAGCCGGTCAGTTCCGGATGACGCTGCAACAGCAGAAAGCCTTCCAGAATCGCCGATGGGGTTTTTTCAAACACATCCGGGCGACGCACGGCAAGCATGCCGTTGAGCGTGCGAAAACGTTCGTTGAGCACATGGCTGACCTGACGCACCTGAGAGTACAGCCGGGCTTTGAGATTGGGCAGCAAAATACCGTTGAGCTGGCTGACCAGCCGGGCGGCGCGGTAGTACAGCTGCATCAGCTGCTCGGAGGCGCGGCGGGTGGGGCTGTCATGCAGGCCCCAGCGCAGTGCCACCTGCTGCTGAAAATCAAAAATCAGCCGGTCTTCACGGCGTTTGGCGGTCAGATGCAGATCAATGCGCAGGCATTGCAGCTGTTTTTCGCTGTGGCGAATCAGCCGTGCTTCCTGGGCGGTGAGAATGCCGCCTTCCACCAGCGCGCCCCAGCTGTCGCCCAGCCCGCTGGCCTTGCTGATCCATAAAATGGTTTGCAGGTCGCGCAGGCCGCCGGGGCTTTCCTTGACGTTGGGCTCGAGATTATTGGCCACGCCAAAGTATTTGTTGTGGCGCTGCTGCTGCTCGAACTGCTTGGCCTCGAAAAACGCCACGGGGTCGATATGTGCTTCCAGCTGCTGGTTCAGCTGGGTGTGCAACGCCGTGTTGCCAATCAGCCAGCGGTTTTCCAGCAGGGTGGTTTCGATGGTGATGTCGCCAGCGGCCTCGGCCATGCATTCGTGCAGCGTGCGCACGCTGTGGCCCACTTCCAGCCCGGCGTCCCACAGCGCGCCAATCAGCTGTTCAACCCGGGCGGACAATGTTTCGTCGGGGTTTTCTGGCAGCAGCACCAGCAGGTCGATGTCGGAGTGCGGAAACTGCTGGGCGCGGCCATATCCCCCCACGGCAATCGCCGCCGCCTGGTCACCCAGGCCCAGTTCACGCCAGACCTCGCGGATAATGCCATCAACAATATCGGTGGTGCGTTTCATGACCCAGTGCGGGTCGCGCTGGCGGGAAAAGTGTTCGGCCAGTTTTTCCCGGCCATGCTGCAGCTTGCTGCGCCAGCGGGCAAGGTGTTCGGCAGAAAGGGGCGTGTTCATCCGACAGGGTTCCGGTGCAGAAAAGGGTGAGTGGCCCGACGCATCAGCGCCGCTCGCGCCAGGTGGTCAGCACAGCGCCTGCCGCCAGGAAAGTCAGCGTGGGCAGAATGGCCACTGCCGCTGGCCACCAGTTATACAGCAGGCCAAGATGACCGAGCAGGCGATTGAAAAAGTGAAAGGTCAGGCCAATCAGGATGCCAATAAATAGCTGCATGCCCAGATTGCCCTGCCGGCGGTTAACCGGGGTGAACGCCAGCGCCATCAGCGCCATCGACAGACAGGCCAGTGGGTAAAAAATCTTGCCCCACAAGGCAATTTCGTAGCGTGAGGTTTTCTGGCTGTTCTTTTTCAGGTGCTCGATATACGCCATCAGGTTCAAGCCAGACATCTGCTCGGGCACCACCAGCAGCACCGACAGGATTTCCGGACGGATCACCGACTTCCACACCACCGACGCCTGTTCGGTGCGCACGATGCGGGTAGGGGTGATCTTGGAATCCTGTACCTTGTCCAGCTGCCAGGCACCCTCGCCCAGATAATGACCACGTTCGGCGTAGCGGGTGTGAATCAGGCGCAGATTGGCGTCGTACTGGTAAATGCGCACGCCCATCAGCGAGTTATCCGGCAGGATTTCCCGCACATTGATGAAATTGCGGTCATCTTTCATCCACGAGCCAGAATTGAACTGCTGCGCCACCACGGATCGGGTAGCGCGAATTTTCAGCCGCTCGGCTTCCTGTTCGGCCTTGGGCGCGATGAACTCGCCCATTAGCAGGGTCACCAGGGCAAAGCCCAGCCCCACCTGCAGCAAAATGCTGCCCACGCGCCACAATGACACCCCCGAGGCGCGCATCACCGTGTATTCCGATGCCGAAGCCAGCAGGCTCATCGCCACCAGCGTGCCAATCAGCACCGCCAGCGGCAGCAGTTCATACACATGGCCTGGCGCTTGCAGCAGCACATGCACCAGCATGATGCCCAGGGTGTAATGGCCTTTGCCCAGGTCGGAGGCTTCGTTGATGATGTCAAAAAACGAAAACAGCGCCACCAGCGCCATCAGGGTAAACAGCGTGGTCAGGCTAATCCGGCGAATCAGATAACGGGTCATCAGGCTCATGTGCGGCTCCTCCAGCGGCGCAACGCACCACTGCGCCAGGCCATCAGCCCGACAAACAGCGCAAACAGCGCCAGATGCAAAGGCAGCATGCCAGACAGCCAGCTGAGTTTGTCACGCGAAATGGCGGATTCGACCACGCCCATGGTGTTGTAATAAAACATGTAGATAAACAGCGCCAGCAACAGGTTGAAGGTTTGCCCGGCTCGCGGGTTGTAATACGACAAAGGAATAGCCAGCAAGGCCAGAATCAGCGCACTGACCGGCATCGACAGCCGCCAGGCCAGCTCGCCCCGGTCGGCGCTATCCTGGCTGGCCAGCAAGGCCTGGGTCTGGCGTATCTTGCTGCTGCTTTCGGTCAGCGGTTTCAGCGCCTGATCAATCCGTACCCGGTAGCGTTCAAACTCCACAATACGAAAATCCTGCTGGCCGGCTTCGCCTTCGTAACGGCGGCCATGCTCCAGCAACAAAAAGCGCTCGCCGTGCTGCTCGTCGGTATACAGCCGGCCCGAACGGGCAAACACCGCCGACAGCTTGCCGTTGCCGTCAATCAGCTGGACAAAGATATTCGATGCCGAGCCGGCTTCGCCTGAGTAGTTTTCGATAAAGTACACCCGCTTGCCGCCCTGGGTTTCCTTGAATACCCCAGGGGCCAGTGCCGAGATTTCTTCGCGCTGCTTGAGCAGATTGGCGTACTGGTTGCCCTTGCCCTTGGCCCAGGGAGCCAGAAACAGGCTGACAATGGCCACCAGCAGCACCAGCGGCACGGCAAAGGTGAGCACCGGACGAATCCACGCGGCGGGCGACAGGCCGGCGGTCAGCCAGACCGACATTTCACTGTCGCGGTACAGCCGGGTCAGCACAATCATGATCGAGATAAACAAGGTCAGCGACAATACCACGCCAAACGACGCCAGGGTGGCAAAGCCCACCATGGCCAGAATGGCGTCGGACGCCAGCTGGCCAGCTGCCGCCCGGCCAAACAGTTTGAGCACCTGAGTGGTGAGCACAATGGCCAGCAGCACGGTAAACACCGCCATGGCCACCTGGGTCAGCTCACGAATCAGGCTGCGTTGAAAAATCATGCGAAAAACGCCTTCTTTGACTTTTTATCAGGGACAAGCCGATAATTGAAAACAACGAAAAAACGGCGGTGATTGCAAAAAAGCCGGGCTTAGCCCCGGTTTTGTCATGCTTGCCGCTGGGCACCCCGCCCGGTGCCGACCCCGGACCGCGTGGATCAGGGCCCGCTCATGCAGGCCTAGAGCCCGGATCAGCCGAAACTTCACCATGCCAGAATATGGGAGCGAATCATGGAATTTAGCATAAAAAGTGGCAGCCCAGAGAAGCAGCGGGTCGCGTGTGTGATTGTTGGGGTGTACGAAGCGCGCAAATTGTCGTTTGCCGCTGACCTGCTCGACCGGATTTCCAATGGCTTCATCAGCGATGTGCTGCGCCGTGGCGACCTGGAAGGCAAGCTGGGCAGCACGCTGGTGCTGCATTCGGTACCGCACACCCTGTGTGACCGGGTGATGCTGGTTGGCCTGGGCAAAGAGCGCGAGTTCCGCGAAAAAGAATACCGTGAAGCCATTCGCGCCTCGCTGACCGCGCTGAGCAAGACCGCCGCGCTGGAAGCAGTCAGCTACCTGACCGAACTGACGGTGAAAAAACGCGATGTGGAATGGATGATCGAAACCGCCGCCAGCCTGTCGCTGGATGCGCAATACCGCTTTGACCAGTTCAAGAGCAAGCCGGATGAGAACCTGCGCGAGCTGCGCAAGCTCACTCTGTCGGTCAGCCGGCGCAGCGATCTGGCCGAGGGCGAAGCCGGCCTGCTGCGAGGCCTGGCCATTGCCAATGGCATGAAGTTGGCGCGTGATCTGGGCAATCTGCCGGGCAATGTCTGCACGCCAACCTACCTGGCCGACACCGCCCGGGCACTGGCTGAACGCTTTGGCAGCGAACTGACCGTGCTGGAGCAGGCCGATATGGCCGAGCTGGGCATGGGCTCGCTGCTGTCGGTGGGCAAGGGCAGCATCCAGCCGCCCAAGCTGATTGTGCTCAAGCATCAGGGCGGCAACACCGAGCAAAAACCAGTGGTACTGGTCGGCAAAGGCATTACGTTTGATTCCGGTGGCATTTCGCTCAAGCCCGGCGAAGGCATGGACGAGATGAAGTACGATATGTGCGGTGCCGCCAGCGTACTGGGCACTTTCCAGGCGATTGCCGAGATGAAGCTGGCGCTCAACGTGATTGCCGTGGTGGCGGCTGCCGAAAACATGCCGTCCGGCGGCGCGTCCAAGCCGGGCGACATTGTTACCAGCCTGTCTGGCCAGACCATCGAAATCCTCAACACCGACGCCGAAGGCCGGCTGGTGCTGTGCGATGCGCTGACCTACTGCGAACGCTTTGAGCCGGCAGCGGTTATTGATGTGGCCACGTTGACCGGGGCCTGCATCATCGCCCTGGGCCATCAGGCCAGCGCGCTGTTCAGCAATCAGGACAGCCTGAGCCGCGAGCTGCAAGCCGCTGCTGACGAAGCCGCCGACCGCGTCTGGCCGATGCCGATGTGGGAGGAATACCACGAGGTGCTGAAAAGCAACTTTGCCGATGTGGCCAATGTGGGCGGTCGCCCCGGCGGCAGCATCACCGCCGCGTGCTTTTTGTCGCGCTTCACCAAGGCCTACGACTGGGCGCATCTGGACATCGCTGGGGTGGCATGGAAAAGCGGCAAGGAAAAAGGGGCCACTGGCCGTCCCGTGCCGCTGCTGACCCAGTTCCTGCTGGATCGCGCCGATACCGCCGCCGGCAATGTGGTGCGCCGTGGCCGTCCACGCCGTGATACCCCGGAAGCCGGGCACGACGATGACGCAGCAGATTGATTTTTATCACCATGTGCGTGACCCGCTGAGCTTTGCCTGCAAGCTGGCCAGCACGGTGATGGGCAAGGGGCAGCGCCTGCTGGTGCTGCTGCCAGACAGTGCCAGTCTGGCCCGGCTGGACGACTTGCTCTGGACCTGGCAGCCCACCAGCTTCATCCCGCATTGCACACTCGACCACCCGCACGCAGCAGAAACGCCGGTTTTGCTCAGCACCCAGCTGCCTGCTGGCGCTGTGCCAGCGCCGGTGCTGCTGAATCTGTCGCTGGGCGTGCCCGAGGGCTATGCCCGCTTTGCGCGCCTGCTGGAGATTGTTGGCGAAGACCCGCCTTCGCTGGCGCGCGCGCGCCAAGTGGCCCGGGCGTACAAGGCCGCCGGGCTGGCGGCGGTATACCATGACATGACCGGGCGTTAAGCCCAGTCCCCCAACCACAGGAACAATTGGCGGCGGGCGGGGTACGTTCGCTGGGCGACGCTGGCTTACACTTTTTTCAGGTAGCATGCTTTCAGCATGAAATTGCCGGCGTCCATTCTGCAGTCCACTTCGTGGTCGCCATCGACCAGCCGGATGCTTTTCACCTTGCTGCCCTGCTTGAGGGTAATCGACGAGCCCTTGACCTTCAGATCCTTGATCAGTACTACGGCATCGCCATCTTGCAGCAAGTTGCCGTTGGCGTCGCGAATCACCTTGTCTTCGCTTTCTTCTGTGATGTCATGCATCGGCCACTCGTGGCCGCAGTCGGCGCAGACATACTGGCTGCCATCCGGATAGGTGTTTTCCAGGGTGCATTGGGGACAGGCGGGGAAGTTGGACATGGGCGGCTCGCAAAAAGTCAGCTAAAGGGCGCAAGGATAACCGAAGCGCCCTCGCTGTGGCAGTGGCTATTTGTTGTCAGGCTGCTCAGCGGCTTGCTTCATCGACTGGAAAAAGTTTTCCCGTGCCTTGTCTTTGGCTGCAGCCTGGGCGGCATCCTGGCTGTGCATCTGAACGATGAAGTCAATATCGGCCAGCGGGAAAGGCCGTAAGGTGGCGGTGCCATGAATCGAGCCGATTTCAATTTCCAGCGGAATGCCGCGCTTATAATAGCTGTTGCTTCGCCCACGACCAGAATAATCATTTACCCAGCCATCTGCTTGCAGTTTGCTCTCCAGGTAGTCAATGCCATCGTTTTTGCGGCATTGAATGGGCTTGGTCCACACTGGCAAGCCCTGGGCTTTAACCGTTTTTTCAATACATTCCGGATGATAGAACGTGCGGCCAAATTCAATCTGGATGCCTCGATAACTGAGTTGCTCCTGGTTTTCTGTGCGCACCGAAAAACGGGTTTGAGCAAAATTGTCAACATTGTCCAGCACCAGCGAAGCCGACAAGGCATTCATGCCAAAAATCCGGGTCAGCCGGGTGCGCTTGCAGTCAAATACGGCACTGCTTTGCCTGCAGTCAGTAAAGCCCAGAGTTTTGGCATCATGCTGGGTTCCCGGCAGAATCAAACCCTCGAAATGATAGGACGTGAGTTTGGTCACTGGTTTGGCCGCTAGCATCTTGCTTAATGGCTCTTCATCCGGGGTGTCTTCGCGGCAGGAGCTGATAAAAAAGGCAATCAGCAGCAAGGGCCAGATCAGCAAGGAAAACACCCCAGTCAAACGACCAAACCAGCGTGAGCCTGTACTTGGCGCTTCCTCCTGCACGGCGATATCGCTGACAGCCGGAGATTGTCCTTCCGTTGCCGCGATTGGCGGATGGGAAGGAGAGAAGGCCTGTGGGCGCTCGGTGAGGCTATCGTCCTGAGAAGACACTAAAGTGACCCTTTTCATTTAATTTGACTATCAGCATAAGGCAAGGCGGACATTGGTGATAACACGCTGTATCCAGCCAGCCAAATCAGGTCAACGTTGTTTCATCTACAGCAACATGCTCGGCGAGTTGCGTGCGCGGCCAAGCCATGATTCATTCCAGGTGATTCAACGCTTGCGCCAGAGCGGGTCGCGTTCAAACTGCCTGAAAGCCGCTTCCAGCTGCCACTGCCGCTGCGCCTTTTCGCTGCTGCCCAAGGCATGGGCACAGCGCGGAGACAGCGACGGGCTGCCTGGCTGGTCTTTATGGCATACACTGATCCGCTGTTGCTGATTGAAATTGCGCCACAGGCTGTCGCCCGGCAGAAAGCTGTATTCCAGGCTATTGCGCGACAATTGTTTCAGCTGGCGGTAATTCAGCCGGTAGGTTTCTGCCGCGCGCTGATATTCATGGCTCAGATCAATGCGCGATACGCCTTCGTCATCCGATGCCAGCACCACCGGCACCCCGGCGGCCAGATAATCCGGCAGCGGGTGGCGTTCGCCGCTGACACCCAGAATCACGTCATTGCTGGTCAGGCAGATTTCTGCTGCCACCTTGCGCTGACGCATTTCTGCCAGGGTGCGTGGGGCATGGTCTTCAAAACCAATGGCAACCCCATGACCAATCCGCTTGGCCTTGGCCACAAACACCGCATCGTGGATATGGTGGCGCAAGGTTTCGGGCGGCGTCAGCCCCAGGGTCAGCTCACCGGCATGCAGCGCCACGTTGACTTCCGGCATCAGCGCAGACAGGAATCCCACCATGGCCATGTGCAAGCGGTAATCGCGCAAGGCCACCGGGTCGTCTTCTGGCGCAACCAGATTGATCCCGACGACCCGAGGGTCGGTTTTGGCCAGTTCAAATGCATAGGCTAACTGCGCAAAAACCTGGGCGGGCGGGCTGGTGCGCGAGGTTTGCTGCAGCCAGCGCACACTCACCCGGCAACCCGGCTGGGCATGCGGCAGGCCGCAGGCCTGGGCAGTGCGATAGCTGGCGTCAAATTGGTCCATGTCCTTGCGCGCAGCGTCAACCAGATCGGTCAGGCCCTGTTCCAGCAGCCATTGCCGGCTGTGGGCAAAATCGGGTGTAGTGGGCCAGGGCATGGTTTGGGCCAGCTTGCGTATTCCTTCACCCTGATAGGTGGTCATCAGTTCCAGGTGCTGGATATTCTGGCTGGCTGCCCGATTGCTGACTTCTGCCGCCAGCACCACACCGGCCTGTGGCAAATTGGCTACCGGGCGGAAATGGCCAAAAGTGGCAAAAAACTGATCGTGCCCGGTTTTGCCTGACAAGGGATAGTTGCGGGTGGATAGCTGGTTGACCATGGCGCTGTAAACCGCACCAGGCAGTGCATTGGCAGGCAATTGCGGCGCAGTGCAAGGCGGCGAGGTGAATTTCAGGCTGCTACCGTCTACGCACAAGCCGGCCTGGGCGGCCAGTTGCAGGTAGGTTTCTGCGTATGCGGCACCGGTCAGATGGCTGTGCAGGTCAGCGCCTTTGGGCATGCGCTGCAAAAACTGGCGCAGCAGCGGCGGACGCTGGCGGTTGGCGTTAAACCAGCGTGCCACCTGCTGGGTATCGGTGCTGGTGGCCTGGGCCAGCGGCGTGTGCAGTCCACCCAGGACAGCCAGGCTGACCCAGAGCAGGGAGGATGCCGACAGGGCAGAGAAGTTCTTGTTCATTTCAACGGATCGTCATTCTTGGCGCCACCTGGACAGACTGGTGTCGCTCAGGGATTCAGGAAGTCACCGGGCCGGTATCCGCCCGAAGTCAGGTGCGGATGTTGGCGGTTTTATCATTTGCTTAAATGTTTTGCCGGCTCAGAGATAAAGATAAATACTAAGTATTTTTACGTAGCAAGCTCGCATGCTTACGGTGAAACCTTCCCGGTTCTCCGTATTTCTACTGAGCAAAATCACTTGAGTGTGAATTTATCCTGCAGGCAGAATGATATACCAGTTTAAGCCTGCTCTTGGCTATGATTGAACGCAAACCTTGGGCAAGACTGTATTCTTGCCAATCATATAAATGCGTATGACATGATGCGTGACCCAAACTGCCGCTACAGCGGTTCATCTAGAATGGGTTTGAGGCCAGCGCAGGCCCCGCCAACAGGGTCCGCCCTGCCCAGGCGCAAGCCTGCGCGCCTTATGCCTGAGGGCGCTCCACCACCACAAAATACTTGCGCACCGCGCTGACCACTTCAAACATGCCGACAAAGCCGGCAGGAATCACCCCGGCTTCACCTGCCCGGACATCGTGCTGCTCACCATCCTGGTGGTGCAGGCGAACATGGCCTTCAATCACACAAAAAAACTCGTCCTTATCGACAGAAAACTGAATGCGCCACATCCCTGGCTCGCAAGCCCATACCCCGCAGTGCAGATCAGCTGCCGCGCTGGTGAAATGCGGCCAGGTGGTGCGCAACGGTTGGCCACGCACCTGACGGGCCGGAGCGGGATGATCGTATTCGGGTGTAGGCTGTTGCAGGCTAAAGGCAATAAAGCGCGGAGAAGTCATGGTGAAAATTCATCTGGGTGCGGGACACGCGTCCGGGCGACGGGAGTGAGTATAGAGAGACACAGGCACATGGCGGAACAAGGCAGGGACGAAATCTGGCGCAGGACTTACTGGCCGCCTACGCCGTCACCTCGCCCTCCAGGTAACACCAGCGGCCAGCTTCACGAACAAAGTGGCTGGTTTCTGCCAGGCGCAAGGCTCGACCATTCACCTTGTAGCGGGCCACAAAGCTGACTGTGCCGTGGCTGTCGCCAGGCTGGCCAGCCTGCTGGTCAAGCACGCTCAGCCCCAGCCATTTTACCGGCAGTTCATCTGCCAGATTCAGCGCGGCAGGGCGGGTGTCGGGGTGCCAGCTGGCCAACAGATACGCTTCATCGCCCAGCACATAGGCACTGTAGCGCGAACGCATCAGGGCCACTGCTGTGTCTGGCCATTGCCCACCGCCATGGTAGCGGCCACAGCAGGCCGCCAGCGACTGACCTGAGCCACAGGGGCAGGGAGGAGGGTTACAGGGGCGGGCGCTCATAGATTTTCAGCAGCATATTGGTGAACACTGGCGGTTTCAGCGGTTTGGGCTCCAGCACGGCATAGCCCTTGCGCACCGCTTCCAGTTTGGCCATCAGCGTATTGCGCAGTTTGTCCTGGGTGATTTTCTTGTACTGCACCTGGCGGCTCAGTTCGCGGTAAGTGCGGAACACTTCGTCATCCACCGGATGCGGACCCACCATGGCCAGCCGGCGGGCATTCAGCTGGTCGGTGGCTTCCAGCCGGGTCAGCGCGCCTGTCGATACCAGATTGCCCAGCCGCTTGGCTTCCTGCAGCAGATTATCTTCCATCACCGAAAAGTTTGGCGCAGGCGGAGGCGTCACCGGTTGCACGGGAGGCGGGGCGCTGGCGCAGCCGGCCAGCAAGGCAAGCGCAGAACAGCTGGCAAGGAGCAGGTGTTTCATCATGAGTCCTCGAGTTAAACCAGGGCAAACGGATGCGCCGGGCATGGCCCCGGCCCGCCGCCGCACCCGTTACCTAGGGATACGCGGATTGATTCAGAAAAATCGTGTTTGCCAAAAGCAAAACCCAGCAAAATCAAAATCCTGGATTCCCGCCTTCGCGGGAATGACGATTTTTTCAGCGTATCTCTAGTCCGGGGCAGCGCAGGCGGCGGCGCGCATTGGGCCAGCAGTATGCCGCAAACCACTGTGCTTGTCCGCTGGCCGCATCACTACACGGTCAGATAAGACGAGCGTTTCAGCCCCTGCTTGAGCTCATTCAGGAACGTGCCGCGTTCATCGCCGGACAACTCGGCGCGGACAATCTTGTCCAGATAGCGGCTGATCAGGTCTTCTGGCTGCAAATGCACATAGCGCAGCATGTCTTCAATGGTGTCGTGGACTTCCACCCCTTCGATGCGCAGCGTGCCATCGTCCTGGGTATAGACGTTGACCGAATCCGTATCGCCAAACAGATTGTGCATGTCGCCAAGAATTTCCTGGTAAGCCCCCACCAGGAAGACCCCCAGCAAATATTCTTCATCCGGCTTCAGGTCGTGTACCGGCATCGACGATTCGATGCTCTGATGATCCACATACTGGGTCACCTTGCCATCCGAGTCGCAGGTGAGGTCTTGCAGCACGGCGCGGCGCAGCGGTTGTTCGTCCAGCCGGTGCAGCGGTGCCGTGGGCAGCAGCTGGCCAATGCCCCAGGTGTCTGGCAGCGACTGGAATACCGAGAAATTGCAGAAATACTTGTCGGCCAGTTTGTCGTGCAGTTCGTCGTATACCTGGCGGTGCGAACGCTGGGCAGCGGTCAGCGCCCGGTGCAGGCGACGGCACAGCGCGGCATAGCATTGCTCGGCAAAGGCTTTTTCTGCCAGGCTGAGCTTGCCGTCGGTGTACAGTTCGGTCACCGTGGCCACGTACTGGCCGGCGCGATAATAGGTTTCTGCCGCCAGTTCGATATCGCCGGTCAGCGCCAGTTCGTACAGCTTGTGCAGCGGGTCGGCCAGCTCTTCCAGGGTGTCCACGCTGGGCACGGCATCAATTGGCTGCTCCACGTCGGTCACATTGGTAATCAGCACGGCGTGGTGGGCGGTCAGTGCCCGGCCAGACTCAGACAGCAGATGTGGCATGGGCAGGCCGTGGGCGTCGCAGAACTCATGCATCATGCCCACGATGGTTTCGGCGTATTCGCCAATGGTGTAGTTTACCGACCACGGATTGCGCGAATGGGTGCCGTCGTAGTCCACCGCCAGGCCGCCGCCCACGTCGATATGGTCTACCGGCAGGCCCATATTGATCAGTTCACCATACCAGCGCACCGCTTCGCGGAAACCCAGCCGGTAGTCGCTGATATTGGCAATCTGCGAGCCCATGTGAAAGTGCATCAGGCGGATGGCGTTTTGCATGCCGGCAGCGCTGAAGCGGCTGATGACCGACAGCACTTGTGCCGCCGACAGGCCAAACTTGCCCTTTTCGCCGCCGCTGTCGGCCCACTGGCCATGCGACAGCGCCGACAGGCGCACACGCAGGCCGACCATGGGCAGAATGCCGAGTTTTTTCGATTCTTCGATCACGAACGGCACTTCGGCCTCTTTTTCGATCACGATAAAAATCTTGTGGCCCAGTTTCTGGCCAATCAGCGCCAGGCGGACAAATTCGCGGTCCTTGTAGCCATTGCACACAATGGTGCCGCCACAGGGGGCCAGCGCCAGCACTGCCATCAGCTCGGGCTTGGAGCCGGCTTCCAGGCCGATGGCCAGGCTGGGGTCGGCGATCATGCTCTTGATCACCGCCTCTTGCTGGTTCACCTTGATCGGATACAGCAGGGTGTAGCCGTTTTCATAGCCCAGCTTTTCCCGCGCCTGGTCAAAACCGCCAATAATCCGGCGCACCCGGTGTTGCAGAATATCGGGAAAACGCACCAGCAGGGGCAGCGCCAGCCCGCGTGCGCGCAGGTCGCGGGTCAGCTGGTACAGGTCCAGCGAGGCGTCGTCGTGTTTGCCGCGCGGGTGGACACAGACATGGCCGTTTTCGCCAATATCAAAGTATCCCGCGCCCCAGTGGCGAATGCCGTACATGCTGCGGCTGTCTGCAATGGTCCAAGCCATGAATGTGTCCTTTGTCGGGCCGTCTCGGCCACGCGGTTCATCCGGTCAACCCGCTCCCACTTCACGGCTTGGGGCCGAATAGCGTTTTCCTGGAACCCAGTGGTAGAGAGGTTCAACCGCCGATGGTTCACGGGTTGCAGGAGCGGAAAAAGGACGCGGATTGTAGCAATAAATGTTTTGTCCTGCGGCAAAATTTTGCCAGTGCGGGGCAGGCAAATCCCCCTGCGTAACAAGGACTTGTCTGGAAAGCATCGCACCAGGCCGGCAGGCGGCCCAATCTGGCCGCCAACACCGCCCTGGCCAAGAGTGTGCCAGACAATTCTGACAGTTTTTGCAGTATCGGTGAACATGCGGGTCTGCGGCGCTGGCCAGGGAGAAGATAAATGCCGGATTATGATTATGGTATTTTTACTGACTGGGCGGTTTTTGATGCTGGCACAACATGATGGCACCACACTTCATTCAGGCAGGCCAATCCACGTGATGTAAAAACACCAATAACTCAGGCCGTGCCAGCACATGGCAACACCGGGGTGGCGATGTGCGCTGGAGCCTGGTCTGTGATTGAATACGAATGACTCG
>ERZ724523.280-NODE-280-length-30137-cov-5.621667_pt1 | contig 30137 bp, 27 predicted proteins | sample MGYA00376056_ERZ724523 | MGnify/ENA primary metagenome ERZ724523 (study PRJEB28724, sample SAMN07190888) | wastewater metagenome | isolation source: influent of sewage treatment plant in Hong Hong | place: USA: Christiansburg, Virginia | collected 2016-03-01 ... | reverse complement strand
CCTTGAGCTGGACGACGCAGTTCATCGGCTCCATGGCGGCATGGGCGAGGTAGGGAAAATCGAAGGAAGCGCTAACCACTTTGGCGGCGCCGGCAAAGGCTTTCGTCGTGTCGCCTTTATTCGCGGCGACCAGGCCGGGCTTTTTGGCCATTTCCTTGTACTTGGCCAAAATTTCATCGCTACCCAACTTGAAGGCCTTGCTGTCGTCCCAGCTGACCGACAGGGCATCGCGGCCTTTCTTCGCGCTCCAGGTATCGGTGGCCAGCACGGCCACACCCTGCGGAATCTGTACGACATCGACGACGCCCTTGATCGCCTTGGCCTTGGTCGCATCGAAGGATTTCACCGTAGCGCCGAACTGCGGCGGATGGGCAACCACGGCGACGAGCATGCCGGGCAGAAAAACGTCCTGCGTAAATTGCGCCGTGCCGTTGGTCTTTGCGGCACTGTCCTTGCGCTTGGCCTGCTTGCCGATCAGACGGAAATCCTTCGGGTCTTTCAGCTTGACCTCGGCCGGCACGGTTTCCTTGGCGGCATCGAGCGCCAGTTCGCCAAAGCTGGCTTTGCGGCCGCTGCCGGCATGGCTGACGATACCGTCACGCACGACAATTTCTGCTGCGCCAACATTCCAGCGCTTGGCGGCGGCCGAAACCAGCATGGCTCGCCCGCTTGCCCCGGCCTTGCGCATCTGGTCCCACGAATTGGCCATCGCCGTGCTGCCGCCGGTGCCCTGCGCCGGGCCCCAGAAGGTGTTGTTGTAGCGCTTCGCATCGGCCGGCGCCCCTTCGACGCGAACATGTTTCCAGTCGGCATCGAGCTCATCGGCCAGGATTGTCGCCAGACCGGTATAGGTGCCCTGCCCCATTTCGAGATGCTTGGACATGACGGTCACGCTGTTGTCGGCACCAATGCGCAAGAAGGCATTCGGCTCGAAAGTGGCCGTGCTGGCCGCGATGACCCCGGATTTTCCGGCGGCCCCGGCAGCCATCACCGGCAGGCAGAAACCCAGCGTCAGGCCGGCGCTGCCTTGCAGGAAACGGCGGCGACTGAGGTTTTCAATAATGATTTTGCTCATGATTTATCTCCTCAGGCCAGCGCTTTGGCGGCTTCGTGAATGGCAGCGCGGACGCGGACATAGGTGGCGCAGCGGCAGAGATTGCCCGACATCGCATCGTCAATGTCGGCGTCGCTCGGCTTGCGGTTCTGGCTGAGCAGCGCGACGGCGCTCATGATCTGGCCAGACTGGCAGTAGCCGCACTGCACGACATCCAGCTTGCGCCAGGCTTCCTGCACTACCTTGCCGACGCGATTGGCATCGATTGCCTCGATGGTGGTGATCTTGCGCCCAAGCACCGCCGAGACAGGCGTCGTGCAGGCGCGCACCGGCGTTCCATCAACATGCACGGTACAGGCGCCGCACAGTGCCTGGCCGCAGCCGTATTTCGTTCCGGTCATCTGCAGCGTGTCGCGCAGTGCCCAGAGTAGGGGGGTGTCAGGCGCGACATCGAGCTGATGCGGCTGGCCATTCACGTTGAGTTTGATCATTTGGCAGACTCCGTTGGTCGGGTGGGTAGGGGTGGCGATCTGCGCCGCCAATAGGGGACGATCAAGTGTGCTCGACAGCGACCGGCAGTTGATAGCAACTTCCTGCGAGTTTCTTGCCTGATCGTGCACGCTGGTACATTTGCCACTCGTCGCCTTCTTTTGAATCCGGTAATCTGGCGTGTCTTGAAATCTCCATTGGGACAGGCATGAAGCAGATTAGTTCGGATTCAGGGCTGGCGCTGGAGATTACCCGTCAGCGGGCGGAGCTCGCCGCCATCATTGAACAATATTGCAGCGCGGACGGCACTCATCCGACACCGATTCCCAGTCTGACCTTCTTTCGCCATGTCGCGCCCAGTGGCGCCGCCTGCGCTGTCGTCAAATCCCTTTTCGCCCTGCCTGTTCAAGGCGCGAAGCGCGTGGTGCTGGCCGACGAAATTTACGCATACGACCGGCGGCATTACCTGATCACCTCGGTTGATCTCCCGCTGCTTGCCCAAATCACCGAGGCCTCGCCTGAAGCGCCCTACCTTGGCCTGGCGCTTGAGCTTGATGCCCGCCAGATTGGTGAGCTGATGAGCAAAATGCCCCCTTTTTTGCCGTCGACCGTAACTGTTTCACGTGGCCTGGCGATCAGCGAAATCACCAGCGAGATTCTCGGTGCAGCCCTTCGCCTTGCTCGTCTGGTCGCTACACCCGAGGCTATTCCTGTGCTGGCGCCGCTGATCGAACAGGAATTGCTCTATCACCTGTTAAGCGGCGAACAAGGCGGACGCCTGCGTGATGTCGCCATCAAGGGCAGCCAAAGCCACCAGATTTCGCGGGCCATTCAGTGGATCAATCAACACTTTAGCGAGCCGATGCTCATCGATGCGCTGGCTGGCGCGGTGAGCATGAGCAAGTCTTCGCTACACCATCACTTCAAGGCGCTGACCTCAATGAGCCCGTTGCAATATCAGAAAACCCTGCGCCTGCAGGAGGCCCGTCGCCTGATGCTGATCGAGCAACTGGACGCCGCCTCGGCCAGCCACCGGGTGGGCTACGAAAGCCCGTCGCAATTCAGCCGTGAATACCGCCGGGTCTTCGGCGCGCCACCGCTTAAGGATATTGCCCTGATGCGAACAGCGGCTTAGCTGTAGATCAAGACGCAGCCGATAATATCCCGCCATGACCACCGCCCTGCTCCTGTTCCCGGATTTCGCCCTGATCCTCCTTGGTGTTGCCATCCGGCGCTGGATGGGGCTGGGCGATCATTTCTGGAGCGGTGTCGAGAAGCTGGTTTATTTCATTCTTTTTCCCGCTTTGCTGATCAACGCCATTGTTAAAACCCGGCTTGACCTGGTGGCGGCGGTGCCCTTGCTGGCGACAGCGTTTGCCGCCATGTTTGGCGGCATGTTGCTCGGCTTGCTGCCACGCCTGTTTGTCAAATTGCCACCGCTGGTCTTTGCTTCGCTGTTCCAGTGCAGTTATCGCTTTAATTCCTATATTGCCCTCGCCGTGGCCGGCATGTTGTTCGGCGCACCGGGCATTGCAACGATGGGATTGATCGTTGGCGCCGCCGTGCCGCTGGCAAATTTCACCTCGGTCTGGATGCTGGCACGCCATGGCGAAGTTGGCTTGTGGCGTGAAGTGGCGCGTAATCCGCTGATTTGGGGAACGCTCACCGGTTTTCTGCTGAACCTTGCCGGACTCGTTCCGCCGCAAGCCATGCAAGCCTTTCTCGGGCGTCTCGCCGATGCCTCGATTGCGCTAGGCCTGATCGCCGTCGGTGCGGCACTCAGACTGGACGGCACTCCCGGTGTACGCGGAATTTCTCTCTGGTTGGTGCTGGTCAAGCTGGTTGCACTACCCATTATTGCCATCGTTGTTGGCCAATGGCTTGGCTTGCAAGATTTAAATTATCAGGTGGTGGTGCTCTTCGCTGCGCTGCCAACGGCATCATCTGCCTATATTCTGGCGATGCGCATGGGCGGTGATGGGCGTAGCGTGGCGTGGCTGATTTCGGCGACCACGCTAGGTTCTATGCTGACGCTGCCTTTCTGGGCAGCGTGGCTGCTCGGCTAAATTACTTTTTGGTGCGCTTGCTTGGCTTGTCTGCTTCAGCCTGGCCGGCCTGTGCCGCTGCTTCGGCGTGCTGCTGCATTTGCTCGCGCATCTGTTCCATCATTTGCCACGGCCACATGGCGGCACCATTCAGTGCGCCATTTTCGGCGTTGACCGCAACCGGTGGTGCTTCAGGCACCGCTTCCGGGGTCATCGACTTGGCTGCGTCGCTGGCCATCTGACCCATGGTTTTAACGGCAGAAACTGTCGAGCGCTGCATTTCCAGACCCTGAATGGTCATTTGCAACATGGAAAGGTTCATGCGCAGCCAGCCTTCGACGGCTTTCATGTCCTTGATGCGTTTGTCGAGTTCCTCGACATCAAAGGTCGGCGTGACCATGCCGGGCAGGTTGAAACCCATCTGGCCCCACATGTTGCGCATAAAACCGAGTGGATCATTGTTGTTTGGTTGATCGTTGTTGAACATGTCTCTCTCCATCTATTGATGATTGTTCAATCTTAAACCAGTTCAAGAAGTAAAATGCATATATTGATACCCATAAAAACGAGGGGAAATCGCATGTTGAAGCTCTTGGTGGTTGAGGATCACGCACTGGTTCGCGAAGGACTGGTTCGCTTGCTTGGTCAGGTTGACGATGAGGTCTCGGTTACCGGCAAGGCCGATTTTGAATCGGCACTTACGGTACTCGATACCGAAGAGGATTTCGATCTGATTCTGCTCGATCTAGCGTTGCCTGGCATTGATGGTTTTGCCGGTCTGGATATCCTGCGCAAGCGCTTCCCGTCAATTCCGGTTGCAGTCGTTTCTGCTTATGATGACGTCCCGACGGTAACGCGAGTCATGAATCTCGGGGCATCCGGTTTTATTCCCAAGGCATTTTCAGGCGAGGCCTTACTTTCCGCAGTACGCGAAGTGCTGGACGGTAATATTTTCCGCCCCGGGCCTTCAAGCGGGGCGCGTCTTGATCTGGTGGCGCAGGTGCCTCCGTCGAATGTGTCGGTCCAGCCGGTGGAAATCGGGCTGACTGATCGTCAGTCACAGGTTTTGGCATTGATGGTGCGCGGCTTGTCGAACCGTGATATTGCCGAGCAATTGGAACTTTCCGAAGGCACGGTCAAAATTCATGCAACGGCAGTGTTCAAAACACTGGGGGTAAGCAGTCGGACCCAGGCGCTGGTTGCTGTCGCCCGTTACGGCATCGATTTCGAAAACGTTTTCTGAAGCTGTCCGATCAACGCCCGTAATTTGGCCGGCCGGATGGGGGTGGTCAGCGCCTGCACGCCGCTCGGTAGTGGTTCGCCGGGGTTCTTGGTGAACGCAATGAACGCGTTGTTATCCGGATAGTATTCACATGCGGCGGCGGCAAGCTGCGCATCGGCGATAATCAGGGTGCGTGGCGCCAGGGTTTTCGGCGACTCTTTGAGTGTTGTTTCCTGGGTGATTTGAAAATCCCAGCTGCGAACTAGTTCAATCGCCAGGCGGATGTCGTTTGAATCACCAATGAAATGAATGGTGGGGGTGGTTTCAACGACTGGCGCTGGCGTGTTGCTGACCACTGGCGATGCGTAGGGAAGCGTCAGCCCGAAGGTGGTTCCGCGATTCAGGCGCGAGCGCAGAGTGATTTCAATTTTGAGTGCGCGGGCCAGTCGGTCAACGATGGAAAGCCCTAGTCCTAACCCTTTGTTTTGCTCACGCGCCGTATTCCCCACCTGATAGAACTCGGCAAAAATGGCGGCTTGGTGTTCGCTGACAATCCCCGGTCCGTTATCGCGAACTTCCAACAAAATATGTGCTTTGCGTTTGCGGGCAACGACGAGAATTCGTCCACCCGGCTGGGTGTAACGCAAGGCGTTTGATATCAGATTGGCCAACATGCGTTCGATCATCACCGGATCGGACTCGCCCCACAATGGGCTGGGGCGGAAATGTAGCGAAATATTGCGGTCGACCGCAGCGCGCCGGAAAGAATTGTTCAGCCGCTCGAATATTGGCCGCAGGGCAAAGCGGCGGATTTCCGGTTTGATGCCGGCGACATCGAGGCGTGAAATATCAAGCAGCGAATCAAGCAATTCGCCCAATGTGCTGGTTGATGTCGATATTTGTTCGGCCAGATGGGGCAGATCCTCTGGCGGAGCAGCACTGCGTACCTTGCGCTGGAGATCGGCAGCGAAAAGCGACAGGGCGTGCAGCGGTTGCCGCAAATCGTGACTGGCCGCCGCCAGAAAACGGCTCTTGGCGGTGTTGGCGCGCTCGGCAGCATCGCGTTGGGCAGAAAGCTCTGCCGTGGCTTCAAGCACACGGGTTTCCAGTGTTTCGTGACTGGCCGCCAGTTCGGCGGTAATTTCGCGCATTTCACGAATCTGGCGCCGGACGAGCAGGCCACCAACCAGCAGGATGCTGGTAACCAGCAGTGCCAGCGTACCCAGCTCAATCAGGTGGCTGCGCCAGTTGGTCAGCAGACTTGCTTCGGGGAGTACGGTTAAAACGCGTAAATCGGCAAAACCGGGCACCGGTGCCAACGAGAGTAGAAGTCCGTGGCCTTGAGCGATGCCGGTTTCGGGTAAGAGACCCCGCAAGCGGCCGTTGTAAAGGGTGTCGACGGCGATGCTGCCGAGAATGGCTGATTCCTTGCTAACGTCACTCGGTCTGCAAGAGGCAACGATCTGGCCTTTGGTGTTGAGCAGTACGGTTTCAAAATCGTCGGCGAGGCGGTTCGACCAGCAGAAGTCCTGAAGGTAGGCCGGTTCGATGCCGGCATAGGCGATACCGGAAAAGCGGCGCTGATCGTCATTGATGCGGCGAGCCAGGGTATAGGTGTAGCGGCCGGAAATCCTGCCGACGAAAGGACCAAAACTGGTCGCATCACGTCCACTTTCAAGTGCCTTGAAGTAATCGCGGTCGGATACATTCAGACGCGGCGTGGGGAAGTAGGTGGAGATGAAGCGTTGACTGCCTTCGCGATCAAAGACAGCGAGGTCGCGTAGTTGGGGCAGCGAACGCGAATGGCGTTGCGCAACGTATTCCCAGCCACGATTCGGTTCCCATTGTTCCCAGTTGGGGTGATTGTTCGAAAGATCGGCGGCCATCTCGCGCAAGAGAATATCAACCGCCTCGAAGGTGCGGGCGGTGTGTTCGGCGAGCATGATGCTGAAGTGTTGAATCCGCCGCTCACCAAGATCAATTTCGCGTTCGCGGGAAAGTAGCGCATCGCTCAGAAAAACTGTCAGCACCGTGATTGTGCCAACCAGAGCGACGATCAGGGCGAGTGCTTCCGGCTTGCGCCTGACCAGAATATTCATCGCTGGTAACAGTAAAGCGGCCGGGCTGGGGTGCAGTCGACTTCGATTATCTGGGTCGGAACGACACCGGGTACCGGGAAGCTGTTGCTGATGAAGAGACTGCCGGGAAGCATTTCAGCTTCCACTTTATCCCATAGCCTGGCCATCGGGGCTGGCGAGAGGAAGGCGTAAACCACATCGTATTCGCCGAGTTTTGCTTGCCACAAATCATCCCAGCGCCAGCGAATGTTGGGCTGGCCAAGACTGAAGAAACGGCCGACCAGCCAGGTTAGCGGGGCGTTTTCGTAACCGGTGAAATGGCTTGCAGGGAGAGCGTCGGCAAGTGGTACGGTGGTGCTGCCGAGGCCGGCGCCGAGATCAAGGAAGCGGCTGTCACCACGTTCAGCCAGGAGTTCGGCGAGGGCGGCAACGGTTTCCTTATTGGACAGATAGAGCGGCACCTGCCCGCTCAGCGCGCCGCGATAGACGAGCAATAACAGGATAAAGGCAGCGAGGAACCACATCGGGTCAATTGCCAGACTGTGAGTCAGCCAGATCAGGGGCATGAAAGCGCCATGAATGAGGCGCCACCACCATGGTTGGCGAGAAAGCGTGGCAAGGATCAGGGCAACGCCACCAATCGCCAGGCTGGTTTCCAGCCACGGCATGGCTTCAGCCGACCAGCCGAAATAAGGCCAGGCGATGGATAAGACAAGAATGACAGCGGCCCCTTGCAGGGCGAACTGACGCAGCGGAGTCGTGGGCATCCGCTGATTTTAAGTCATCAAGGCCGTTCTGGATGATCATGCGCGAGATGTATTCAAACTGTCATCAACGTGAAATCTGCCCTGAATACGATGGTAGAAAAAATTTCCTCACCTTAATTCAGAGAAACCGACATGTTCAAACGCCTAGCTCTTCCCATTTTAGTCAGCCTTGTATTCATTGCGCCGGCCCAAGCCGGCGTGACGCTGATCGCCAGCGGTGCGCTCAATGGTACAAGCGATCTCTCCGGACTCAGCGGTGCGCTGGAAAACGGTGTTGCCGCCAATGTCCTGGGTGGTATGGGTTCAGGTTTGGCCTGGGCGGGTGGCAACACCTTCCTTGCTTTGCCTGATCGCGGTCCCAATGCCAGCAGTTACGCGGGCGGTGGTGCAATCGATAACACCACGTCCTACATTGATCGTTTTCAAACCATTACATTGAACCTGACGCAGAGCCAGAGTGCGGGCAGTTTTTCTTATGCCTTGAGCACAGCACTCAATCAGACGACCTTGCTATATAGCCCGAACGCCCTCAATTATGGCAGCACGGTCGGCCTGCCCAGTGCTGTGCCGGTTCAGAACACGGCAGAGCGCAATTACTTTACCGGGCGTTCCGACAACTTTGCTGCGGGTAACTCGCTGGCGGCGAATAACGCCCGCTTGGACCCTGAAGGAATTCGGGTTGCCAACGATGGCAAGAGCGTCTACGTTTCTGACGAATATGGTCCCTATGTACGCCAGTTTGACCGTGCAAGCGGTGCGCTGATCAAGACTTTTGCCCTGCCGGCCAATCTGGCTGTGAACAATCTCAGTAGTGCAGGGGCCACTGAAATTGCCGGCAATGCTACTGGTCGCGTTGCCAACAAGGGTATGGAAGGTTTGGCCATCACGCCGGATGGCAAGACGTTGGTCGGCTTCATGCAAAGCGCCTTGTTGCAGGATGGCGGCGATGGCGCCAAGGCCAATCGAATAGTGACTATCGATATTGCCACCGGCGCGACCAAACAATTCGCCTATAACAATGTGATTGGTGGGAAGACTTACGGCAGCAGCGAAATATTGGCCCTCAACAGCCATCAGTTTCTGGTGCTGGAGCGTGACGGCAAGGGGCTGGGGGATGGCTCTGCGGCCAAGGTAAAACAGATCTGGGTAGTGGACCTGGCGGGCGCCCAGGATGTCAGCGGTTTGTCAGGCGAGGCAGCTTTGTTGGCCAAGGCACCGAGCAAAAAGCTGTTTCTTGATATCAAGTCGGCACTGAATTCGGTTGGAATTGCGGATAAAGACATACCAGCCAAGCTGGAAGGCATGGCATTTGGTGAAGACATCACTGAAAACGGAGCCCTATTTCACACGCTGTATGTCGCCAACGACAATGACTTCAGCGATTTGGCCGGCGCCAATCAGTTCTTCGTCTTCAAGTTCTCTGATACTGATTTGAGCACGCTCAGTCTCGGCGCCTTTGAAAATCAGTCGATCAGTACGGTTTCCGAACCTGGAACTTACGCCATGCTGCTCGGTGCCCTGGGTTTGCTAGCCGGTTTTGGCCGCCGGAAGCAGAAAGACGCCTGATCGCCAAATTGCGCTTGCGGCCCATGAACTTGTGCGGCGGCCTGGCTCAGGGGAGGACTTTTCCGGGGTTGAGTAAATGGTGCGGGTCGAGCGCGGTTTTTATGGCGCGCATGACGTCGACCGCAACGTTGCCATGTTCCAGTGGCAAATATTTACGTTTGCCGAGGCCGATGCCGTGTTCGCCGGTGCAGGTGCCTTCCATGGCGATGGCACGCTCGACAACACGCTGGCTGATCCATGCCGCTTCGGCCATTTCCTTTTCATTGGCGGTGTCGACCAGCACAACAAGGTGGAAATTGCCGTCGCCGACATGACCAAATAGCGCAATCGGGATGCTGACCTGGGCGATGTCTTCGTAGGTCGCGGCGATGCATTCGGCAAGGCGCGAAATGGGTACACAAACGTCAGTCGGGAAGCAGCGACACCCTGGTTTCAATTGCAGGCAGGCAAAATAGGCGTCGTGGCGTGCTTGCCATAGGCGACTACGATCCTCTGGTCTTGCCGCCCACTCGAAATGCGTGCCGCCGAGATCGTCAGCGATGGTTTGTACGGTTTCTGCCTGTTCGGCAACTGAGGCCGGGCTGCCGTGAAATTCGAAAAACAGGGTCGGCGCTTCAGCCAGCGTGGTCTTGCTGAATATGTTGATTGCCTTGAGCGAAAGTGCATCGAGCAATTCGATGCGCGCCACCGGCACGCCGAGCTGGATGGTCTGGATGACCGTCTGTACGGCTGAATCAATATCCGGAAAGGTGCACACGGCAGCCGAAATGGCCTCGGGAATCGGGTAGAGCTTGACCGTTAGCTCGGCCATGATGCCGAGCGTGCCTTCCGAGCCAACCAGCAGGCGGGTCAGGTCGTAGCCAGCGGATGACTTGCGCGCCCGGCCACCGGTTTTCATGATCCGGCCATCGGCCAGCACCGTCGTGGTCGCCATGACGTTGTCGCGCATCGTGCCGTAACGCACGGCATTTGTACCGGAGGCACGGGTCGCCGCCATACCACCCAGTGTTGCATCGGCGCCAGGGTCAATCGGGAAGAATAATCCGGTTCCCTTGAGCGCATCGTTCAGTTGTTTGCGCGTGACGCCGGCTTGCACTGTCGCATCGCCGTCCTCGGCATGGATTGAAACAATCTGGTTCATGCCGGAAAGGTCGAGGGAGATGCCACCTTTCGGCGCCAGCACATGGCCTTCCACCGAACTGCCAACGCCATAGGGAATAACCGGTACGCCGTGCGCTGCACAAAGTGTTACGGTCAACGCGATTTCTTCGATATTTTCTGCGAAAACCACTGCCGAAGGGAGCATCGGTTCATGTACCGATTCATCCCGGCCATGTTGCAGGCAGTTCGATTCACCTTGGGAGAAGCGCTGTCCAAATTGACTGCTGAGTTGTTCGATGAGTGTTTGGGGTAATGTCAATGTGGGCATCAGGAAAGGAAGCGTGTTGCCTGGTCGAGGTCGGTATGAGTTTGGCCACTATAGAGCGCATTGACGAATTTGCGCCAGATTAGGTCGGGTTCCCCTATGCGAAAGCCGAATAATCCTTCGCCGACGCGCTCCTGGTTTGACACCGCCTGCACCTGGAGATGGGAGATTTCTTCTTTGCCCAGTCGAATAACGGCGGTGAACCAGATACTCGGATCGATGGCAACGTGTGAGCGAGCCTGAAAGCCATAGCGTGACACTTCGCGGACTTCAACTGCGACTTCCTTGTGTTCGCTGTCGCTCTCCGGGTAATTGAGGCGGGCCGGGCATTTCACAGAAAAACGCTGGTGCCGCCGCATTTTTATGTCCTGCACTTGTTCAGGCAGGGGGGGCAAAACCTTGATGTAATCCGGCAGGTCATAAATTGAATGAAGCAGGGCCTTCTTGCGATCACTTAAACTGGCAAAAACCTTCGTGCGCTGGTTAAAAAAATGATCAATCAATGCCGGCGTCAAAACCGGATCATTGGTTGTATAGAAGCGGCGGCGTGGTAACTCGATGTTGGGCAGTTTTACGTTCAGAAAATAATGATGCAAGTCACGATGCAGCGGCTTTCCTGAATAGTGCTGCCGGAAAATTTCAGGTGCGTGCTTGAGGTCTAGCGTCGCACCAATTGCGGGGGCGCCATTGACGAAGTCATAGTTGTCGACCATCGTGCTCGACAGGCGTTTAAAGAAAAGCAGCGATTCGTAAAGTTCAATATGGCGCGGGTTCACGGCAATGACCAGATGCCGCGTATCGAAGAAGGTCGTGCAATACTCATACATGAACTTCATCAGGGGAAACAGAATGCTGCCACCGGTGCGACGAAAGCGCGGATGTACAGCGAGCGCCGATACTTCGGCAATATTTCCCTGGCGTGCACGCAGGCCTGAAAGGTCAAAAATACGTTGCAAAGGAAAGCCTAATGCGCTTTCGCGAATCAGGGAAAGGGTGCCGACGACTTTGCCATCGTATTTGGCGCAAAGTGTCGTGGTGGTTGGCAAGGCGTGATAGATCGTTACCCGCATCCCGGAGGGGTCTGGCGTCATGAAACCGCTGTCAACATAAGCATCGTGCAGCAGGCTGAGACAGGCTTCCAGCTCTTCGCGAGTCTCGGCAATTTTCAAAACGAGTTTTGAATTTGGTGCCGGATCGCATTCAACAAAGGAGCGGTAAATGCCAAAACGCCGTCGTCTTGGTAACATAGCCAATGCTTTGCGCGCTGCTTTGTGAACCAGGTTGCGAAGTACCGTGACGATCTTCATAGGCTAGCTCTTATGTGGTTCCCCATCGAATCATCATAACATTTGTTATTGACAGGTGGTTGTACCCTACGGACAATCACCAAGTCGTTTTTAACTACCCCAATTTGTTCAGGAGAATCATCGATGCAAGCCAAGCTTTCTGTAGTTGCTCTCTCCATTGCCGCAGTCTTCGCTCTCGGCGCCTGTGGCCAAAAAGAAGAACCGAAACCGGTTGCTGCGCCGGCCGCTCCGGCTGCTCCGGCGCCGAAGCCGGAAGTTACCGTCAAACTGGGTCACGTTGCCCCGATGACCGGCCCGCAGGCTCACCTCGGCAAAGATAATGAAAATGGTGCCCGTCTGGCGATTGATGAACTCAATGCGCAAGGTCTGGAAATTGGCGGTGCCAAGGTCAAGTTCGAACTGATCGCTGAAGATGACCAGGCCGACCCGAAGCAAGGCACCATCGTCGCCCAGAAGCTGGTCGACGCCAAGGTTAACGGCATCATCGGCCACCTGAATTCCGGTACGACGATTCCGGCTTCCAAGCTCTACTCTGATGCCGGCCTGCCACAGATTTCCGGTTCTGCAACCAACCCGACCTACACACAGCAAGGCTTCAAGACGGCCTTCCGCGTCATGGCCAACGACGTTCAGCAAGGCAAGGCGCTGGGCGAGTTTGCCGCCAAGCAAGGCGCCAAGAGCGTCGCCATTGTTGATGACCGTACCGCTTACGGCCAGGGTCTGGCTGACGAGTTCAAGAAATCCGCTGAAGCGGCTGGCCTGAAAGTCGTCGCAACCGAGTACACCAACGACAAGGCCACCGATTTCAAGGCCATTCTGACCAAGATCAAGTCGAAGAAAGCTGACCTCGTCTTCTTCGGCGGCATGGATGCCCAGGGCGGCCCGATGGCCAAGCAGATGAAGGATCTCGGCATCAAGGCCAAGTTCCTCGGTGGCGATGGCGTTTGTACCCCGGAATTCATGAAGCTGGGTGGCGAAGCGACTGAAGGCCAGTATTGTTCATTGCCGGGTATGCCGCTCGAAAAACTGGCCAAGGGGCCGGAATTCAAGGACAAGTTCGTCAAGAAGTTCAATGCTGAAATCCAGCTTTACTCCCCGTATGTTTACGATGCGGTGATGGTCATGGCCGATTCGATGAAGCGCGCCAATTCGGTTGATCCGGTCAAATACCTGGCGGAAGTTGGCAAGACCAGCTACGACGGTGTAACGGCCAAGATCTCCTTCGACGAATTTGGCGACCTCAAGGGCGGCGCAATTTCCATGTATCAGTACAAGGGCGGCAAGCTTGAGTACGTCGAGACAATCGGTGGCAGCCCGATGGATGCGGTCAAGGCTGAAGTGAAGGAAGCGGTTGCTGAAGTCAAGGATGCAGCGAAGGCTGTCGCTGGTGCCGCAACTGATGCCGCCAAGTCGGCTGCTGGTTCGGCAACGGAAGCTGGCAAGGAAGCCGTCAAGGCTGGCGCTGACGCAGTCAAGGGTGCTGCTGACGCAACCAAAGCTGCAGTCGAGAAGAAGTAAAGCCAATTATGGCTAAGGAAACGGCACCTTCGGGTGCCGTTTCCACATGTTGCGGTCGACTTACACAAAATGGATATTTTTCTACAACAAATCATCAACGGCCTAGTGCAGGGCAGCATCTACGCGCTCGTCGCGCTGGGCTACACGATGGTTTACGGCATCATGGGGCTGATCAATTTTGCCCATGGCGAAGTGGTCATGATCGGTACCTTGGTCACCATTTCGGTTGCGGGGTTCATGATCAAGGCCGGCATGCCGGTGATGCTGGCCGGGATGGCCGGGCTGACTGCTGCTGTTCTGGTTTGTATGGCATTGGGCTGGGGGCTGGAGCGAATCGCCTACCGACCATTGCGTAATGCGCCACGTTTGACGCCGCTGATTACAGCCATTGGCATGTCCATCGTGCTGCAAAACGTTGCGATGATTATCTGGGGGCGCAACTACCTGACTTTCCCGCCCTTGCTGCCTAAAGTCGATTTTGAATTTGCCGGTGCCAACTTTACTGCTGTGCAGGTGATTATCGTCGCCGTGTCAGCGCTGACCATGGGCGGCCTGCTTTTTCTTGTCTATCGCACCAAGCTCGGCATGGCGATGCGCGCAACGTCGCAAAACCCTGCGGTGGCCAGCCTGATGGGTGTCAATATCAACCGCGTGATTGCTGCAGCATTCATCATTGGTTCTGCGCTTGGCGCACTGGCTGGCATCATGGTCGGTACCTATTACGAAATTGCCCATTACCAGATGGGTTTCATGCTTGGTCTCAAGGCCTTCACCGCAGCTGTTTTGGGCGGTATCGGCAATCTTGCCGGCGCCATGCTGGGCGGCATTCTGCTTGGCCTGATCGAAGCGCTTGGCGCCGGTTATATCGGCGATTTGACCGGCGGCTTTCTTGGTAGTCACTATCAGGATATCTTTGCATTCATGGTGTTGATTGTTGTGCTGATGTTCAAACCATCCGGTTTGTTTGGTGAAAAAACGGGGGATAGAGCATGAAAAAGTGGCTTAATCCACGTTCAGCTTTCGGCATCACCCTGATCGCCGTCGCGCTGCTTGCCCTGCCTTTTGTTGCTGCCATGGGTGGTCAGGCATGGGTGCGAATTCTCAATTTCGCCATCCTCTATGTTTTTCTCGCGCTTGGTCTGAATATCGTTGTCGGTTTTGCCGGTCTGCTCGATCTTGGTTACATCGCCTTCTATGCTGTTGGCGCCTACACTTATGCCCTGCTTGCCAGCCCGCATTTCGGCCTGCATTTCCCATTCTGGGTGATATTGCCGATAGGCGCAGTGGTCGCCTGTTTCTTTGGGGTTGTGCTCGGCTCGCCAACACTCAAGTTGCGCGGTGACTATCTGGCCATCGTAACCCTGGGTTTTGGTGAGATTGTCCGTATTTTCATGAACAATCTGAATGCGCCAGTGAATATCACCAATGGTGCGCAAGGCATTACGCTGATTGATCCAGTTGCCATTGGCAGTTTCAAATTCTCGAACACCACGCAATTTTTGGGCATTTCCATCAGTGGACCGCAAAAGTATTACTACCTGTTGCTGGTGCTGGCCCTGTTGGTCATCGTCATCAACCTGCGCCTGCAAAATTCGCGCATCGGTCGCGCCTGGCAGGCGATTCGAGAAGATGAAATTGCTGCCAAGGCGGTCGGCATCAATACGCGAAATCTGAAATTGCTCGCCTTTGCGATGGGTGCCAGTTTTGGTGGTGTCGCCGGTGGTGTATTTTCTGCCATGCAGGGTTTTGTTTCGCCGGAAAGTTTCTCGCTGATCGAGTCGATCATGATTCTCGCGATGGTCGTTCTTGGCGGTATGGGCCACATTCCAGGCGTAATCCTTGGCGCCATACTGCTGACGATTCTGCCGGAAGCCTTGCGTTACGGCGTCGGACCGATTCAGGTCGCGGTTTTTGGCAAAATGCTGGTCGATCCGGAAAGTTTGCGCATGTTGATCTTCGGCCTTGCGCTGGTTTTGGTCATGCGCTTCAAGCCGGCAGGTCTGTGGCCATCGCCGGAACGCAAGCGCGAACTTCAGGATGCGGGGGGGCGCAATGGCTGAGCTGCTGCTTCAAGCAAACAATGTCGCCAAGCATTTTGGCGGCGTGAAAGCGCTGCGCGATGTCTCCCTGAGTATTCGCCAAGGTGAAATTTACGGGTTGATTGGCCCGAATGGTGCTGGCAAAACAACCTTCTTCAATTGCCTGACCGGTCTCTATATTCCCGATGGCGGCGGTTTTGTCTTCGACGGTAAAGCTCTGCTAGCCGATGCCCCGCATCAGGCAGCCGAGCGCGGTATTGCTCGTACTTTTCAGAATATTCGCCTGTTCGGCAATATGACTGCGCTCGAGAACGTTATGGTTGGCCGCCACGTGCGGACCAAGGCGGGCGTTTTTGGCGCCATGTTGCAGAGTGCTGCAACTCGTGCCGAAGAGGCGGCGATTCGCCAGCGGGCGCTGGATTTATTGCATTATGTCCGGATCGAAGATCGTGCTGACGATCTGGCCAAAAATCTCTCCTATGGTGACCAGCGGCGTCTGGAAATCGCCCGCGCTTTGGCGACTGAACCCAAACTGCTCTGTCTGGATGAACCGGCAGCCGGTATGAACCATACCGAAACGGAAGAATTGCGTGACCTGATCGACGGTATTCGACGTGATGGCACGACCATTCTGCTGATTGAACATGACGTCAAGCTGGTCATGGGGCTATGCGACCGTGTTGCCGTACTCGATTACGGCGCACTGGTCATAGAGGATGTGCCGGCTGTGGTACAAAAAGATCAACGCGTTATTGAGGCTTATCTAGGTGCTTGAAGTTACCGGACTCCGCGTCGCCTACGGCGGCATTCAGGCGGTGCGCAGCATCACCTTTCACGTCAACGAAGGCGAGATGGTTGCCCTGATCGGCGCCAATGGCGCCGGCAAAACCAGTACGCTGAAAGCGATTGCACGCGTGCTCGATGCCGCGGGAGGTGACGTCCATTTTTGCGGCGAAAAAGTCACGCAGGTTGCGCCACACGACATGATTCGCAAGGGTATTGCCCTGGTGCCGGAGGGACGCGGCGTATTTCCGCGACTATCCGTTGCTGAAAATCTGGCGATGGGTGCTTTCGTGCGCGATGACAAGGCTGAAATCGCCAATGACCTCGAACGGATGTACGGCTATTTCCCGCGCCTGAAAGAGCGCGAAACCCAGCTTGCCGGCACGCTTTCTGGCGGTGAGCAACAAATGCTGGCGATTGGCCGCGCATTGATGAGCCGGCCCAAGTTGCTGCTGCTCGACGAGCCTTCGATGGGTTTGGCGCCACTCATGGTGCAAAAGATTTTTGAGGTGATCCGCATTGTTGCAGCCGAAGGCATGACCATCCTGCTGATCGAACAAAATGCCAAGCTTGCCCTGCAAACCAGCCAGCGCGGTTACGTCATGGAAAGTGGTGAAATTACGCTGACCGGCGAATCGGCGCAGTTGCTCAACGATCCCAAGGTACGTGCCGCTTACCTCGGCGAGTGAAGCCCTTCGTTCAGCAATTCATCCAGGAAAGCCTGGGCCGGTAGCGAGAGTATCTTGCTGCTCAGATGGACGACATTCCACGCCTGTTTAAGCGGGAATCCGTGGACGTTCAGGACGGCCAGGCCATCACGCTTCGGCGCATTGCCCAAAGCGTGGCGCGAAAGAACGGACAAGCCCATGCCACTGGCGACCAGATCACGAATTGCCTCGTTGCTGGCCAGTGCCAGACGCACTTTTAGTGGCGTCTTGCTATCGCGCATATATTCGTCTATCACATGACGTGATCCGGAACCCTGTTCGCGCAACAGAAATGGTTCAATGGCCAGTTCCTGAAGGGAAACCTGCTTGCCAACAGCCCAGTGCAAAGTTGGTGCAATGACCACATACTCGTTATCGAGGAAGGGTAGCCGGACAATATCGAGATCGTTGGGGGGGTACGACATCACATAGAGATCGTCCTGATTATTGCGCAGGCGCTCGACGATTCTTTCGCGATTGGCGATCTCAAGTTCTATATCAATTTCCGGATAGCGCTTGCAGAAAGCCCCCAGCATGCGCGGCAGAAAATACTTGGCGGTGGTCACCAGCGCAACGCGCAATTTGCCGCGCTTCAACCCTTTTATCTCATCGATTGCCGACTCGAATCGATTCCAGATGTCATCCAGACTGCGCGCCGTCTTGAGTAATTCTTCACCGGCTGGCGTCAGTGCAATGTCACGGCCGGTTTGTTCAAAAAGCGGCTGGCCAATAGTCTCCGAAATCTGCTTGATTTGTATTGAGACAGCCGGTTGAGTCAGGTGCAGGGCGTCTGCCGCTTTAGTGAAACTGTTAAGCCGTGCGACTGCTGCAAAAGTTTCCAGTTGGCGAAAGGTAATGCGGCGACGTGGCATATATAAGTCCTGGCAAATTCAAGTTTGCAAATTGTTTAATTGGATTTTATATGGTTTGCCAGCCATAGTGGCGTTGTAAATCAGGTTCAAGAGCATCCCTAATGCCACATATTCGAGGAGAAATTACATGCGCAATTATCCCAGTAACAGTCCCGAAGCAGCTGCTCGTATTGTTGTTCTTGCCTTGATGGCTGATGGCACCGTTGACCGCAGCGAAACTCAGTTGCTTGAGCGGCAGGAAACAATTCGCCGTCTGGGTCTGGACCACGAACAATTTGACAAGATTTTTTATGAGTTCTCCGAAGATATGCTGACCAAGGCACAGCGCCTTTCTTCAGGGGGGCTTGAGCTCGATGCAAAAAGCATCAATAAATTGTTGGACGAAATCAGAGATCCGGCACTTCAGAAGAAAATCCTGCGCATGATGCTCGACATCGTCAATGCCGATCGCCGTCTGACTGCCGGTGAAGCATCATTGATCGCGCAGGCACAGGGAAATTGGGACCTGGATCTGTGTGAGGTTTCGGACTCGTCGATTCCGTGCCATCGCTCGCCGTCCCGTGCGCAGCATAGTTCGCCGCCTGCGTGACCGCTTGATTTACCGAGTATTCCATCATGCTCATCCTGGATAGGCCGACCATTAACGCAGCGCAGAGCCCATTGCGGAGCGGCGTCTTGCGCGAATTCGTCATGCGGCAGGACCGGCCGTCGCGAGATCAGCGGGTCGATCTGCCGGAAATTCAGGAATCGTTTCGTGTCAGTTTCAGCGATGCTGCTTTGGCGGCATCCGCAGAGGCGGCCCGTGACGTAGTGCAGAAAGCACGACCGACTGATGAGTGAGGCGCGGCCGAGCTGCAGTTACGCGCTTATCTGGCAATTGCGGCGCTGTAAGCAAATTTTTGGGTTTAATATAAATAAAAACAAATGATAGATAGCAAATTGTTTAATTAGACTTAATGAATCGTTGCGTTCATAGTGCCTTGTCCCTGCAACAAAGGGGGGCTCAATTGAAATACCACTAACTACTCAAGGAGATTCACCATGCGTCATTACGCTTCCAATAGCCCTGAAGCAATGGGCCGCCTCGTTGCACTGACCTTGATGGCTGACGGTGCCATCGATGCCAGCGAACTGAAACAGCTGGATCGAAAAGACACCATTCGCCGCCTGGGGTTGAGCGAAGCAAATTTCGACAGGCTGATCCATGAATTGTGTGACGACATGCTCACCAGTGCTCACCGGACTACGGCTGGACAACTGGAACTCGATGCATCGAACATTGATCATCTGCTGGCTGAGGTTACACACCCGCTGCTGCAAAAGCAGGTGTTGCGCATGATGTTGGATATCGTCAATGCGGACCAAAAGCTGTCTGGCGGCGAAGCTGTGCTGGTCGCTGAAGCAATGAGATTCTGGGGCATAGACCTCTATGAAGTCGCGGACTGTTCGATTCCTTCACGCAGTTTGCACAAGCAAGCTCGACTTGAGCTAGCTCATGCCTAAAGTAAAGACCGGTAGTCAGGCTATCGGTCTTGTTTTTGCAAATAGCCTGAGAGAAATAAATGCCATTCGAGCCTGTGATCTTCTTCTTCATCCTTGGCTTGTTGGCCGGCATCATCCGTTCGGATCTGAAAATCCCCGGTGTTCTGTATGAGTCGATCAGTATCTTCCTGCTCTTGGCGATCGGCCTCAAGGGCGGCATAGAGCTCGCCAAAGTACCACTGTCCAGCGTTGCCGGACCGGGGCTGGTTGTGGTTCTCGTGGCAGCGATTATTCCTTTGGTGGCCTTTCCTGTACTGCATCGGATAGGTCGCCTGGCACGTGCTGATGCAGCGTCAATCGCGGCCCATTATGGTTCGGTCAGCGTGGTTACTTTTGCCGTTGCAGCCAGTTATCTGCTCAGGCTTGATGAGCCGGCTGAAGGGTATATGGTGGTCTTTCTTGTTCTGCTCGAATTTCCTGCGCTTGTGCTAGGCGTTGTACTGGCCCGTCGAAGTGGCGGAGACACGCGCTGGGGTCACCTGCTGCACGAAGTTTTTTCCGGCAAAAGCATTGTGCTTTTGGTGGGCGGCTTGCTGATTGGCTGGATTGCCGGTGCCGATGGCATCAAACCGCTTGACCGGCTTTTCCTTGATCTTTTCAAGGGTATGTTGGCTTTCTTCCTGCTCGAAATGGGACTGGTTGTTGCCAGTCGTCTGGGGGATTTGCGGCGCGCCGGTGGTTTCCTGATTGCCTTTGCTGTTGCAATGCCGGTATTTGCCGCCGCCCTTGGCGTAGTCACGGCAAACTTGATTGATTTATCAGTCGGTGGCGCAGCCATGCTGGCCACGCTGTATGCCAGTGCTTCGTATATTGCCGCGCCGGCTGCCATGCGAATTGCAATACCAGAGGCAAATCCGGCTTTATCGATAGGTGCGGCATTAGGTGTTACTTTTCCATTCAATCTCTTGATTGGCATTCCGCTTTATCACGAGATGGCAATTCGTTTTGAGGGAGTGTTGTGATGGGTGCCCAGCTTTCGCCCCGCAAGTTGCTGACGATTATCTGTGAGGCCAGTCTTGAGCACGCCATTGTCGACGACCTTCTTGCCCTTGATGTTCACGGCTACACCATTTCTGATGTCCGGGGTTGCGGCGCTCATGGCCGACGAGATGCCGAGTGGCCGCCCAGCGCAAACATCAGGATAGAAGTGCTTTGTGCCGAAAAAACAGCTTTGAGTCTTCTTGATCACCTGCAGGAAAACTATTACGCCAATTTTGGTATGGTCACTTTCCTGTCTGATGTTTTGGTGATGCGGCCAGAGAAGTTCTAAAACTTGGTTTGTCGACAAATGGAGATGTTATTGGTTTGGCAAACGAGAACGCGCCGGTGATCGGTATTGTTATGGGTTCTGGGTCTGATTGGTTAGTAATGCAGGCGGCGTGAATTGAATGATGACGCCCCAGATTTTTGGCTAGAACAAGCAAATCTGGCTCATCGATAACCCCAATTGGCGCTACAAACCCAACAATACGGCTAAGTCATAATTGGCCGTAAAATTTCCTGTCACCGACGGTGGTCAGGTATTTCGAAGTTGACGAAAGGAATTCCCTCATAGGCAGGGTATGGTCACAAGCGCCATACTTATGGTCTATCGTTTGAGCAAAAATAAATTAAGACCAAATTGAATTTGGCTGCAAACGAAATTACCCCACTGTAGTCCAAGTGGACAGACCCGAAAATAAATGGGCGTGGTGTTGGAGACCAAATTTCGGCAATTCGGTGCGAATCTTGTGCGGACCGCGCATGCTGGCTCCTGGCGAATGCCAGGTTTGGCCATGGTAAGAATCAAAGTAGCGGCGGGTTTAGATGTTTGACACAGGTGTACGGCAACAATTTGCGGCTTTTCCTGTGTGGGCATGGGGACAGCGCAGTGGCGTTTCTCTGGCCGTGCTGTTGCCTGTTCTCGTTTTCTTCCTCCAGTGGCAGCTCTGGTATGCCATTCAGCCTTACGCCTGGTTCCTTTTTTACCCGACAGTTTTTTTCTCGGTACTGATTGGTCGCTTGCGCGGGGGGATTCTCGCCACCGTCATCAGCACCTTGCTGGTCTGGTTCGTTTTCATTCCTACAGAGTTCAGTTTTGCCATTCAGTCGCCTTGGGCGATGCTGTCGGTAGTCGTGTTTTTCGCTAGTGGCATCGGTTTCAGTTTTTTTTACGAGCATATCTACCAGCGCCAGTGCCAGGCCGCTCGAAAAGCGGGGGATGCTCGATTCCAGTTGCTCTTCGAGCAAGCTATGGATGGCGTAATGATAGCCGGTGCCGGCGGGGCCTTTATCGAAGTTAATTCCTGCCTGTGCAGGATGTCTGGTTATGCCCGGGACGAGTTGCTGGGAAAAAATGTCGCGCTGCTACTGCCGGATGGCGATCTGGAAAAAATTCGCCAATTGCTTGCGACTAGTGCCGAGCAGGGTGCCCGATCAAGCGAGTGGCGGTTGTTGGGCAAAGAGGGCAAGAACTTGCCGGTAGAAGTAACGGCCTGCCAGTTTCCAGACGGCTGCTGGAGCGCGATCATTCGTGACATAAGTGAACGCCATTTGGCTCAAGCTCAGGAACGAGCAGCAGAAGAGAAGTTTCATTCCTACATGGATGCGATTCCGGCTGTGGCCTGGATGAAAAATGCGGATGGGCGGTATATTTATCTCAATAAGGCTTGGGCAAAGGCTTTTGACTTGAGTCGCGAAGAATGCCTGGGCAAACCATCTTCGGCTTTCATGCCGGCAGTCGTGGTAAAAAAACTGGCTGAAAATGATGCGCTTGTTCTCGGAAGCGATCAGGGCCAGGAGTACATTGAGGAAACCGTCGATTTATACGGCGGGACACGCATCTGGAACAGCATCAAGTTTCCGATACGGAGCGGCGAAAACTCGCCCTTGATCGGAGGCGTGGCGATTGAGGTGACCGAGCAGCGCAAAGCGGCAAAGGCGCTGCAGGATAGTTCGGAACTTAGCCGCGCGGTGCTCGATTCGGTCAGGTCTCAGCTTGCGGTGCTGGATCACAACGGCACCATCATTGCGGTCAATGAGGCTTGGCGCAATTTTGCCCGGGAGAATTCCAGTTCACCGGAACAGGAGGCCGGCACCGGTATCGGCGCCAACTTCCTGGAGGCTTGTCGAGATGGTGCGCCCGGTACAGGAAATACGGACGACGCAAGCGGCGAAGCGATCCGTCAGGCCGTACTTGATCTTCTGCAAGGAAAAACAGAGCGCTTTACCTGCGAATGCTCCTGCGTCACGCCAGCGGGTTGTCTATGGTTTACGCTCAATGTCACACCGCTGCGGGTTCCATCCGGCGGTGCAGTGGTCTCTTATTTCGACATTACCGAGAACAAGCGTTCGCATGAGATACAGCAGATGGCCACCGCCCAGCTCAAAGCCATTGCTGCCAAGCGGCAGACCATTCAGGAAGAGGAAAGGCGTGAGCTGTCCATGGAATTACACGACCATTTCGGGCAAACCCTGACCAGCCTGCAACTGCATCTTCATGCCTTGCACTCGGAATTAACTGAGAGTGAACGGGGGCGGATGATCGTCCTCGAAGGCATTGCCAACGTCGAAGAGCTGGTCGCGACCAGCCGGGATCTGGCGCGCCGCCTGCGCCCCCCGGCACTCGATGACCTCGGTCTGGTTTCTGCCGTGCGCTGGCATGTGAACCAGATTGCCCGATCAAGCAGTATGGCTGTCGATCTACAGTAAAATCTCGATGATCGGCGCCTGGCGCCGGCACTTGAACTAGCCTGTTTCCGGGTGCTGCAGGAGGCGCTCTCGAATGCCCTGCGTCATTCGCTGGCGAATACATTGTCCATCGCTTTGTCGCTGGAGCTCGATGGTCTGCACCTGTCGGTCAAGGATGACGGTATCGGATTCAATGTCGATGAAACTTTCAGCAAACTGCAGCAACTGGCTTCGCTCGGATTGATCGGCATGCGCGAACGGGTGGCGGGGTTTGGCGGAAGTTTGCAAATTAATGCCAGTCTGGGCTGCGGTACTGAAGTGCTGGCTTTTTTCCCCTTGCCTCCTTAGATGACCATGAAGAACCCCATTCGCATTCTTTTGGCGGACGACCATAATCTGGTGCGCGCCGGTATCAAGGCCCTGCTTGAAAAAGTGGCTGATTTTGAAATTGTTGCCGATGTCGCCGATGGCGCACTGGCCCTTCAGCTCACCACGGAACTGTTGCCGGACGTTGCCATCCTCGATATCGCGATGCCTGGCCAGACCGGCCTGCAGGCATTGGAGAAGATACATCAGGCACATCCTGGCGTGCGCGTCATCATGCTTTCCATGCACGATACCGAGGAACATGTCATTACCGCCATGCGCCTCGGCGCCGTCGGTTATGTGCTGAAAAGTGCCGCCCCTCAGGAAATGGAACTGGCAGTGCGCTCTGTCATGAACGGAACCAACTGGCTGTCGGCCAGTATTTCCCGGCAGGTGGTTGATTCCTACCTGGCCCGCGTCCGCAGCTCAGACCACCGGGATGGGCTGACCGCCCGCCAGATGGCGGTTCTCAAGCTGGTCGCCGATGGCCAGCGGACCAAGGAAATCGCCTATACGCTGGGCGTCAGCATCAAAACGGTCGAGACTTACCGGACCCAGATCATGAACCGCCTGGGCATTCAGGATGTTGCCGGTCTGGTTCGCTACGCTATCCGTCAGGGCATCTCGGAGTTATAGGTTGCCGGTAGAGGTTCAGCAGCGAAAGCGAGCCACCCTGTCCTTGAGCGAACGGGCCAGGTTTTCGAGCTGAGTCGCCGCTACCGAGGTCCGTCCGGCCCGCTCACTATTGTGCTCGGCCTGGCAGGCAATAGTTTCCACGTTGCGACTGATTTCGCCGCTGGCGGCGCTTTGCTCGGCCAGCGCAGTGGAAATTCCCTCGACCGCTTCAGCGACATGCAGGGCACTGCTGCGGATGCCATCCATGCTGGCTCCGGCCTGAATGGCCATGCCAACGCCAGTCTCGACCTGGGCTACGCCGTGCTGCATGGCGGCAACGGCAACCTGCGTCTGGCCCTGGACCCCTTCGATCATATGGGCGATTTCCCCGGTTGATTTGCTGGTTCGTTCGGCCAATTTGCGCACCTCGTCGGCGACAACGGCAAATCCCCGGCCCTGTTCGCCAGCTCGGGCGGCTTCGATGGCGGCATTGAGCGCGAGCAGGTTGGTCTGTTCGGCGATTTCCTTGATTGCCTGAACAATGACGCTGATCTCCTGCGACTTGGCGCCCAGGTCAATGACCGTTTGCGAGGCGCTGCGCACGGTGTCGGCAATGCCCGACATGCCGGCGACGGTGCTGGCGATGACGGTCGCACCCTCACGCGAGGTATTTTCGGCCTGGCTGGACATCTGCCGGGCTTCGCTGGAGTAGTCGGCAACTTGCTGGATGCTGACCATCATCTGCTCAACCCCAGCCGCCATGGTCGCCGCCTGTTCGCTCTGATTGTTTGATATGCCCGAGACATCGGCGGCGGCACCGGCCAGTTCGCGCGCGCTGCCGACCAGTTCGTCGGCGGTCAGGCGGATCGCACTGATTGCTTCCGAAAGGTGCAGCCGCATATCCTCCGTGGCGCGCAGCAGGCGCCCGACTTCGTCGCCCCCGCCTTGCCGAACCGGCTGTGACAGATCGCCGGCGGCAATGCGATCCATCGCCGCGACGGTGTGTTCCAGGGGCCGCGAAATCCATTGGCGGCTGACCACCAGCAGGAGCGTGCCGGCGGCCAGCAAAAGAACGAGCGCCGCGATCAGGATGCTGTTACGCACCGGCGCCACCTCGCGCGACAGTTCGTCGATGTAACCGCCGCTGACGACAAGCCATTGCCAGTGATCGTAACTCGCATACACCGCGTATTTTTCGCGTGCCGTCGTTTCGCCCAGTTCCTTGTTGAGCCATGGGTAGCGCGTCACGCCTTGGCGCGCGGCGAGCATGTCCTTGGCAAATTCGCGCCCATTCTCGTCACGCGCGTCGAGCAAAGTCTGTCCCTCGCGGGTCGGGTGAGCGATCAGCATCCCCTTGTCCGGGCCGGCATCGAGAATGTAGGGGTAGCCTGTCTCGCCGATCTTGATCGACAATATTTTTTTCTTCAGGGCGAGCAGGGCATCGGTGCTGTCGCTGCCGACCACCAGTGCTGCGACAACTTTGCCATCGGCGTCTTTGAGCGGCTCGTAATGAGCTACATAATCCCGACCGAGGAGCTTTGCCCGTCCGCCATAGGGCTCGCCCTTCAGTAAATGGGGCAGGGCCGGATGGTTACTTTCGAGGGGCAGGCCGACTGCGCGACTGCCGTCCTCCTTGCGCACAGAGGTGGCGATGCGGACAAAATTATCGCCATTGCGGACGAGCACCGAGGCGATGCCATGGTTGGCCGCAGCAAAGCGGTCCACTAGGGCGGTGTTGTTATTGACTACCATGCTGCCTGAACGCAGTACGGGCACCCGCAAACCGCTGCTGTTAGGCTCGCTGGCAGGAGCGCTGCTGAAACCGTCTGGGAAGAGCAGGGCCATCGCTCTTGCCTGGTTGGCTGCATCCCGTTCCAGACTTTCGGCGTAGGCGCCGATCATGCCGATGATGATGTTGTTGGTTGTGGCTACTTCGTCCAGACGTTTCTGCTCCAGTTGGCTGCCCAGACGGCTACCGAGAAACCAGCTACCGGCGACAACGAGTATGAACAGGGTGCTGCAAATGATCAGGTTGAGGCGGGTGGCGATTGAAAGATCGCCAAAGCGTTTTGCCACGATGGTTTCCTTTAGGGAGTGGTTTGTCCGGCACCTGTCCTGGGTGATTCGAGCCAGCGCAGAATGGTTGTGAAAAAAGGATGGGGATCAAGGGGTTTGCTGAGATGGTCATCCATGCCGGCAGCCAGGCAGCGTTCGCGGTCCTGGTCGAAGGCGCTGGCGGTCAATGCAAGTATCGGGACAGTGTCCAGTGCGGGCATACGGCGCAGGACGAGCGTGGCGTCGACGCCATCCATTTCCGGCATCAGCATGTCCATCAGGATCAGGGCGTAGTGCTTCCGCCCGGCCATTTCTATCGCAATGCGTCCGTTGTCGGCGCACTCGGGAAGAAAGCCTATCTCCTCGAGAAAACTGCAGACAATTTCCTGGTTGATCAGGCTGTCTTCGACGACCAGTACCGGCGTGCCGGCGAATTTGCGCCGCAGTTGCTGTTCGGCGCTTTCGCTTGTGGCTGAGGGAGGCTCGTTGTTCGTTGTGCAATCGGGGCAGTCGGCCTGAATGATCTCCAGCCAGAGAGAAAACCAAAAAGTGCTGCCTTTTCCGGGTTGACCGCAAACGCCTATTTCTCCACCCATCAATTCAACCAGGCGGCGGCTGATGGCCAGTCCGAGACCGGTGCCGCCATAGCGGCGAGTGGTTGAAACGTCGGCCTGCTCAAAGGCGGCGAACAGGCGCTCCTGATCGGCCATATTGATGCCAATCCCGGTGTCGCTGACCGCGAAGCGCACCTGTAAACGATCAGGCTTGCGCTGGAGCAGTGTCGCGCTCAAGGTGACGCCTCCGACTTCGGTGAACTTCACGGCGTTGCTGGCGAAATTGACCAGTATCTGGCCCAAACGCAGGGAGTCGCCACGCAGGCAGACCGCAAGCTCGGGCGCGATACGGCAGTCCAGAGCCAGTCCTTTGTCTTCGGCCTTGTCGGCAATTAGGCTGCTGACCCGCTCAAAAACAGTATTGACATGAAATTCAGACAGTTCGAGGACGACTTTGCCTGCTTCAATTTTTGAGATGTCGAGAATGTCGTTGATTACGGAGAGCAAATGTTGCGCGGCTCCGGAAATCTGCTTTAGTCGAGCCAGATGCTGGGCGTCGGTAATGTTTCGTTGCAGGAGATGGGTGAAACCGATAATGGCATTCATCGGTGTCCGGATTTCGTGGCTCATATTGGCCAGAAAGGCGCTCTTGCTGCGACTGGCGGCCTCGGCGGCTTCCTTGGCATGTTCCAGTTGGCCGGTCTGCTCTTTGACCAGCTCATGCAGATGATGGCGATGACGATCCAGTTCCTTGGCCAGGGCCTTGCGTTCACTGATGTCTTCCTGGATCGACAAATAACTGACAATCAGGCCTTCCGCATCGCGGATCGGTGAGATGTGGGCGAAATGCGTGCGCAGTTGTCCGTCCTTGCGTTGGTTTATGAACTCACCGCGCCAGATATTTCCCTGGCCCAGGGCATCCCATAAGGAAGCATAAGTTTCCGGTGGCGTCAGGCCGGAACTGAGCAGCGAAGCTTTCTGCCCCAGGGTTTCACCAAGGCTGTAGTCACTCATCTGGATAAAGGCCGGATTGACGTAGGTGATAGCGCCGGCCAGATCGGTCATCATCACGCCTATCGGGTTTTGCTCGACGGCCAACGAGAGGCGGGCAAGCTGAGCGGTCGCGTCCTTCAGCGCGTGATTGGAACGCAGAATGCGGCGTAGCAACAAGATGCCGGCGAAAAGCAGGGTGGCGACTATTGCCAGCGCGCTGTAGAGCCGGTTCTGCCAGTCAGACAGTATGTCGCCGCTGCCAAGGCCGGCGACGACGACCCAGGGATAAGCCTCGACTTTGCGATAGCTGATCAGGCGCTCAATACCATCCTGAGGGTCGGTGGCGATGACGCTTCCATTCTTGCCGGAAATGAATTGTTCGCCCAGGAATGCCATCTGGCTGGGTTCCTGGATTGTCGTACTCGGTCGGCGCAGCAAGACCAGGCCATCACTGGCACGGTTGATCGCTAAATAGCCACGTGGGCCGAGATCGACTTTGGCCAATAGTTCGGCAAAATAGCCCAGATTGAGGGTGATGCCGACCGCCCCGAGAAAGCCCCCATCCTGTCCGATGACAGCGCGTGCCAGCATGATGGTTGGCTGCCCGGTGGTACGCAGATAGAGTAGTTCCGAGGCGACCAGTCCCTGCTCCGGTTTGTCGCGCAGGCTGCGAAAGTAGTCGCGATCAGCTACGTTGATGCCAGCCAGGCTTGAGTCGGAGTTGTAGCGAAGCACTCCCTCTGCATCGATCAGGTAAACGCCGACTATCTCCGAAAACCCGCTCAGCCGGCTGGTCATCTGCGCTGGTGCGTCGCCCATTTTGCTGACTTCGGTATTGCCGGTTTGGAGTTGTGGTCGGGCAATCAAGGCGATATCGAGGAGCGCGGCATCAGCGCGGCGCAGCGTGGCATTGATATGCGACTCGTAGATCGCCAGCACGCCCTTTGACGTATTTTCCGCTGCGCGCATGGCGTCCCGCCGGCCTTGCCAGAGCAAGGCACTCATCAGCGCCACGGCCAGCAAGGCGATCAGGAAAAAACCGGAATACTGCTGCAACCACCCCGGTTTGCCGATGGCCGGCGCAGCGGGTGATTTGGGTTGTAGCCGAGAATTCGATTCTACGAGCAGCTTTGCATTTGCGGGCGTCATGGGTTTTCCATTCTTCACCGGCAATCTTGCGCGGAATGTTGCGCTGCCGCATCGGGTAAACCCTTGTGCGGGTAATGGTAAATTCATAAACGCAAGTTGCTGGTGTGCGCTGCGCAAGACACCGCATTTTTTCAACTGCATCAAACTCTTCTTGCCCAATGCAATGGACAATGACTACCTGTAATTTATTTGGCCACACTGATCATGAATTTTCGTCTTGGATTTCTTACTACGCTCACTGTTCTGGCGTCCGCTTCTGTCTTTGCCCAAGGCACGCCGCCAGTTGTTGATACAACCCCCAAGCTGGCGTTTGGCCAGATGATGAAAAGCGGCGACAAACTGGTTTTTGCGCCGTGCCGGGATCGCAGCTATGCAACCTTTGAGGATGTCTCCAACGGTCAGCAAGTGACCAAGGCGCTGAATCTGGTTGGGCTGGAAACCGGGAAAAAACTTTACGTCGAAGTGCTTGGCATTCTGGAAAACAGCCTCTTGAAAGCATCCGAGATCAATATGGCCCGCTCAGAAGGGCGTTGTCAGTTACCGGGGGGACAGGAGGAAGTCTGGCGGGCGGCGGGCAATGAACCTGGCTGGGCTCTGGTGGCTAGCCCGGCGAATGAGATGGTGATGCTCAAGCGCCAGGGGAAACCTGATATCAGCGTGCCTTACGCCGCTTTCAAAACCGAGGCGGGTGTCGCCCAGTTTGAAGCAAGCAAGGACAACCAGAAGTTGGCCGTGCGTTTTGATCACAAACAGTGCCGCGACACGATGGCCGATGCCGTCTATGGCTGGACGGCAACAGTGACCCTCAACGGGCAGGTGCTCAAGGGTTGTGCCTGGCGGCGCTGAACACGATAGGGCGGGCGCGGACTTTCTTGACGCTTTCGCGCGCCCGCAACTGACCGCAGCCGCCATCGATATCCTGACCGGCTGAATTGCGCAGCTTGGTCAGTATCCGTCGTGAATGCAGGCTGCGGGCAATGGCTCTGGCCTTTTCGACATCCGGGCGTTTGAATTCGAGTTCTTCGACCGTGTTGTAGGGAATCAGATTCATGATCGCGTACTTGCCGCTGAGCAGGCGGACGATGCCGTCCAGCTCCTCTTCCGTATCGTTGATGCCATCGATCAATGTCCATTGATACTGAATCGGATAGCCGGTGGTACGCGCGTAACGTTCGCCGAGTTCAACCAGTTCTTCAGGCGTGATACGCGGGGCGTTGGGCAGCAATTTTTCGCGCAAGTCGGCACGTGTGGTGTGTAGCGACAAGGCGAGAGCGGGAACGACTTTGGCGCGCGGCAGTTGCTCAAAAGCCCGATAGTCGCC
>ERZ724523.276-NODE-276-length-30303-cov-6.630719_pt1 | contig 30303 bp, 28 predicted proteins | sample MGYA00376056_ERZ724523 | MGnify/ENA primary metagenome ERZ724523 (study PRJEB28724, sample SAMN07190888) | wastewater metagenome | isolation source: influent of sewage treatment plant in Hong Hong | place: USA: Christiansburg, Virginia | collected 2016-03-01 ... | reverse complement strand
GCGCGCTTGGTTCGGGACCAAGATGTCGGAGGTTCAAATCCTCTCAGCCCGAAAATTTTCGCGTATATATAGCATATCTTTGATAGCCAATTATGTTTGGTGAATAAAAAAGCAGCCAGATGCTCTATGGCATGGCTGCTTTTAAGCCTTTAAGATTCTATGGTTCAAACTGTGACTAAAAAACAAAGAAAGTCACGGTCATAGTATCTGTGTAGACTCCAGATTCATAGATTTGACCTGCTAAAGCATTGACTTTAATTCCAACAGCGAATCTTGCACCATTCTTTGAGGTTTTCCCAATGAATTGTATGGTCTTCGAACTTGTGAGTTGCACATATCCGTTCATAATGTCTGAAGACATGATTATGCCACCATAACTATCTGCAAGCTCCGTTACCTTTACATAATATGCTATCTTATCTGTCCCTTGTTTGACATAACCCAGGTTTGCTGAAGAAAATTGGATATGAAAAATCCAAGTGCTGCCTGATTTTACCGTCATTACGCCCTGCTGATCATTTTGATAAGGTGTTGCCCCATCATTTACCAGAGGTATATTCCATTGATAGGAATCAAATAAGATATTTGCGTCTGCAGGCAGCACCGTTGCATTTATAGTTACATTATTAGCCCATACTGCTCCGGATATAAGCAATAGCAGACCAGTGATCGCCCACCATTTTTTCATTTTGCCTGATCTCTTTGCTCATTTTTCATCCCTGAGCTCTGAGAAAAACTTTGCAAATTGAAAGCATTCGTGCTCTCCGATAATCAGTTAGCACTTATGCCAATGGTGAGAGTTGCGGAGTAATCTCCATTTTCGTAATAATCGGTATATTCATTAATTTTGAAGCTTATGGGGAAAATCTTACCTGCAACGGGAGTCCTTGCAGTGAACACGATGGTCTTACCTGTATCTAACTGAACATAGTCACTTAGATTATTCGTTGAAACTCCAGAGCCCCATTCCGTAGTATCTACTTTTATCAGATAGGGAATGTAATAAGAATCCATCTTCAATTGACCAGAATCAGTAGAGCTGAAAGTTACAGTATATGCATGCTTACTGGATTTCACTGTAAGGCTATCTACTGGTGAAACAGTCACAGCTGTGCCTGTATTATCTAGGGTGACACTCCAGGTTGCATTTGCTGTAGCCACACTCAGTACCTGAGAAGCAGTCGCATTGATAGTTACCTCGGCAGCCCATGCTCCGCTGCAGACAAGAAGTCCTACAAACACAAAAGCCAAAAACTTTTTCATAATCCACCTCCATTGACGGTTATGATATTAAACTTAGCAAGAGTATAATTACATTTCTAAAATATGTCAAGTATTCTCAAAATATAAAATACCTCAATTTTCTCTAATTCAAGGAAATGCAGCGGTGCTGCATATAAGGTGTCAATATCAAATTTAGCCCTTTAAATCTCTTTTTTCAGCAGATCTTCGTATGTCTCGCGCTGCACCGACAGCCGATAATTTCCATTTTTTGCAATTACCAGGGCGGGTCGCGGCACCCGGTTGTAATTGCTCGACATTGCAAAACAATAGGCACCAGTCGAATAGACGGCAAGGATATCGCCTGGCATAGGATCGGGCAATGTTGCATCTTTGACTATTATGTCAGCGGACTCACAATAGCGACCCGCAATCGTCACTTTTCGCGGAGTTCGCTCTTTGCTCGAGTTCCATTTATGCAAGTCCTTATCGCCATGGCTTTCTTTCATAGCGCCGGCCTCAGAATAATTTCCTTCCTTTTCCAGCTCTCCAGGCAGCTTTGAGAAGGCTTGGCTCACAGTCTCTACATGATATTGAGCATCATAAAGCGCAGGCCTTATATTGTCGCCCATACCGCCGTCGACCGCGACATAAGTCCGCACACCAGGTATTTCCTTGACGGCAATAACCTTATAGAGCGTTATCCCCGCTTCTCCCACAATCCATCGCCCTGGTTCGATGGCGCAGACTGGCATAGGCAGGTTTTCTTTCCGACTCCATTCTTGTACCATCTCCATCATAGGATCAAGAAAATCCTCAATGGCGGGCGCCTTATCTAAAGGAAGATAACGAATGCCAAAACCTCCCCCAAAATTTAGCTCTTCCAGCTTAAGTCCAAATTCCTTCGAAAGCCTTTTTGCAAAACTCAACACAATTTCGAGCGCTGCCAGATGCGAGGTGTTTTCCAGGAGCTGTGAGCCAATATGGAAATGCAAGCCCAAAAACTTGACACGGGGACAGAGAGCGAGCGCATTCACATATCGCTCTGCTTCCGAAGGCTCAAGCGGAATGCCAAACTTCGAGTCGAGGCTTCCTGTGGAAATGAATCGATGGGTGTGGCTGTCTACTCCAGGAGCAACGCGAAAGATTACCTGCTGATCTCTACCGAGTCTCTTTGCTTCCTGCTCAATTCTAAAGATCTCCTCGAGGTTGTCGACAGCGATCCGTCCCACTCCGGAGCTAATGGCATAATGGAGCTCCTCGTCGGTTTTTGCATTTCCGTGGAATATAATGTCGGATGGAGGAATTCCTGCCTTCAATGCAGCGTAGAGCTCTCCCCCCGATACTACATCGACTCCAAGACCTTCTTCTTTGATTATTTTGAGCACATCGAGAGCCTGCAATGCTTTGCTTGCGTAATAGGCTCGGGTTCCTGGATAGCGGGAAAGAAAAACCCTGTGCAGCTCTTCGCAGCGTTCACGGATGATAGTCTCGGACATCACATATAGCGGAGTGCCAAACTCATGAGCCAAGTATCCTAGATCGACACCATCGAAGCAGCATTTGGAGCCATCGATTAGAATGCCGGGTGGGAAAGGCATATCCATCATTGCTTCCTCCATCTCCACTTTACTTGCACTTTTCTCGTTATTCCAGCACTTTAGGCTTGCACTATACCTTGCAAACCCGATTGGCTACAATAACTGCATGAAAAAACCTATTATCGGCATTACGAGCTTTATTGATCGCTCTCGACAATCGGTACCTTATTTTTCTCTCAAAGAATCCTATGTAAAAGCAATAGAAATGGCCGGCGGCATTCCCGTGATCCTCTCTGCCACGAGCCCAGATGTGGTAAATGCACTCATTCCTACACTAGATGGCTTAGTGTTTTCGGGTGGAGGCGATATCGCACCTTGGCTTTTCGGCCAGGAACCGCTTGTGGGTCTTGGTTCCTTCGATACTGTGCGCGACGAATGGGAGATCGAGCTCTGCAATCGAGCTTGGGAAGCAAGAATACCCATGCTAGGCATCTGTAGGGGTTGTCAGCTCATGAATGTCGCACGCGGCGGAAGCCTTTTGCAGGATATCGAGCGCAGCAATCCAGCGGCTCTCCTTCACAATCCGCAGATAGCCCACGATGAGCTACATCATCATATTATAATCGAAAGAGATAGCATTCTTTTCGAGCTTTTCGAGACCGAAAGCCTCTTGGTAAATAGTTTCCATCACCAGGCTGTGGACAAAGTCGCGAGCGATTTCAAGATCACAGCGCGCGGCACAGATGGCATAATCGAGGCGCTTGAGCCTATAGATTCTGGACGATTCGCTCTCGCACTGCAATTCCATCCAGAAGGGCTTTTCCTTCGGTACGGTGCGTTCCTAAAACCTTTCTCTGCTTTGATAGCAGCCAGCTGCAAAGGAGACCTTACCGGAGAGTCATCCCTGAGCCATTCTTGAGCAATTTCTGAGCAATTTTTGAATTATTCTTTAGCCATTCCTTATAAATTACTAGTTAGACACTTCCTGGCCCTGTTCCTGATTGCGTAATTGCAGAAAAGTTAGCGCTGAAGCCGCCTGAATCGCGACACCTATGGGAAGGCATGCTTCATCTATATCGAATTCCGCGGAATGAAGCGGATAGATTTTTTCCATTCTTGGCTTCCCACAGCCCAGATGCCAAAAAGTCCCCGGTCGCTCTCTAAGAAAATATGCAAAGTCCTCGACCCCCAGATTGGGCTCTTGACGCATAATCACATTGGACTCTCCGAGAATGGATATAGCAGTAGCGCGTACCAGCTCGGTCGCGCTTTCGTCGTTTATGAGAACAGGATAGCTCGGACGAATATGGACTTCGCAGGAGGCACCGAAGGCCGCGGCTATTTCTGTACATATTTCTTTTACCCTCGTGCGCATAAAGCATCGGAGATCTTCCGAAAGAGTCCTAATTGTACCTATCATAATGACCTCGTTTGCCAGAATATTGCTGCGCACTCCTCCTTGAATCTTGCCTATTGTAATTACGGCATTATCCAGAGCCGAAATCGAGCGAGAAACTATGGTTTGAAGGGCTTGAATTATGGATGCCGAAACGACGATAGCATCCACACCTTGTTCTGGATAGGCAGCATGGGAGCTTCTGCCTTTGACCACGATTTCCAAGCTGTCGGAAGCTCCATAGAAGGGACCGATCTTGACTTCTGCCATGCCGGCGGGAAGTTCCGGAACAACATGGAGACCGAGCACCAGATCGACATGCGGATTTTCGAGACAGCCAGCCTCGATCATAGGCTTAGCACCGCCGGTAGTCTCTTCTGCGGGCTGGAAAAGAAATTTCACCGATCCGGAGAAATCCTGCCTGTGAGCTGCAAGCAATTTCGCTACGCCGAGCGCTACTGTCATATGAGCATCGTGGCCGCAGGCATGCATGTAGCCATGGTGGAGCGAAGCATAGGGCCGATCGGAAGGCTCCTCTATAGGTAGAGCATCCATGTCCGCGCGAAAAGCAACGCAGTGCCCAGGTTTTTTTCCTTCCAGAAGGCCTACAATGGCAGTTCCATAGCTTCTTCTATAAGGTATATTCATTTCTTCGAGCAGCTTATAGATGAGATTCGATGTCTTTTGTTCCTTGTTCCCTGGTTCAGGAATCCGGTGCAGAGACCTGCGCACTTCTATGAGCCATTCTTCCATGGCTTTAGATTCTAAAAGCACTTCTTGTAGAAACGATGGATTGTTCCATGGCGCCATATCAATCCCCATTCTCTTTCATATTCATAGCAAGACGCATCAAATATGGTGAAAATACAAGGTCAAATGACCTCACGGCTGGACCGGTCATTCTTATATTTGGCTCGCGCATATCTATAGTTAGCGCTCCGCCAGGCATTTTCACCGTTATCTCATCATCTACTAGCCCTAGCCTTCTGGCCGCCGCCGCAGCTGCACAGGAAGACGAGCCGCTTGCGAGAGTATAACCCGCACCTCGTTCCCAGATTTCTATTCTGATCGTCTTTCTATCGATCACTTCCAAGAATTGCACATTAGTGCGGTTAGGAAAATCAGGATGATTCTCTATTAAAGGCCCGATCCTGCGCGCTAGCTCTTCGGTGGGGTGCTGGACTAAGAGCACGCAATGCGGATTGCCCATCGATACCCTTACTGTCCGAAACTCAATTCCATCGATCGTAAGCGTGGAACTGCCTGGCAGGAATCGGGGCTCTCCCATCGATACTTCTATATGGCGCTCTTCCAAATTTTCATGGCGCTTTTCGCTATCTTCATCGCGCTCTTCTTCGTAGCCCTCTTCTCTAGAGCACGCGTCATCGGCGTATATGTCCTTGGTGGCAAGTATTCGGCACTCGACCATGCCGCCCTTGGTCTGCACTTGAAAAGGCTCATCTGCCACAAGTCCGCGCTCATAGAGATAAAGCGAAAATATCCTTAGGCCATTGCCAGACTTTTCCGCCTCCGAGCCATCGGGATTGAATATGCGCAGTCCGAAAGGACTGCCAACTACCGAGGAGGATGGTGATATAAGAGGCCCATATAAAATGCCATCAGAGCCCACTCCTCTGTTTCTGTCGCATAAGGCAGAGATTGCGGAAGCAGAAAGCGATATTCGAACTTCTGCCGGATCGACGACAAGATAATCGTTGCCCAATGCCTGGTATTTGTGGGCATGAAAACCCTGGGGCAAGACACTCATGATCATTCCTCTTGTGGTTTTGTATCGATGTGAACACGGGGCACTCGCTTCGAGATCATACATACCACTTCGTAATCGATAGTTGAAAGCAGACTCGATATCTCCGAAACAGGAAGAGCCTGCCCCCCAAATAGCAAAACTTCGTCACCAACTCGCGCTCCTGCTATGCCAGTAAGATCTATCATGGTCATGTCCATGCATACACGACCCACGACTGGTGCGCGGACTCCCTGAATCAATACCGAGGCACGATTCGAAAGGGCTCTAGGATAGCCATCTGCATAACCTATTGGCAAGAGGCCAATTCTGCTGCGACGCTTTGTGGTGAAAGTCCGACCATAGCTTATAGATTCTCCGGCGGGCACCTCCCTTATATGTACAATGCCAGTCGTAAGCGCCAAGGCAGGCTCGAAACCTTCTGGAAGCTCCATATCCGGCGCAGGTTTCAGCCCATAGAGCAGAATACCGGGCCGCACCATATCGAGTTTCGTTTTTGGATGCAGAACCATGCCGGCACTGTTAGCGATATGGCGATATTTCGGGATAATCCCTGCCTGCGCAAAACTGTCGAGCGCCTTAGAAAAGCGCTTCATCTGAAGATCGGTGAATGAAGGATCGGGATTATCGGCATCTGCAAAGTGAGAGTATATGCCTTCCACGAATATTTCTGGGTAGTCGGCAAGCAGCCCGGCAAATGACCTGGATTTTGTCCATGGGAGCCCTTGTCGATTCATGCCAGTATCTATCTTGATATGAGCTTTTGCTTTTTTACCTACGCTTTTGGCGGCAGAAGCTAGTATGCGCACATGCTCTTCGGTATAGATCGTCTGAGCGCAGCCGAGTCGTATAGCAAGAGAGGATGATGAATGCTCCGGCGCGCCAAAGATGAGAATAGGCATTTGAATGCCAGACTCTCTTAAATCAAGCGCCTCTTTTGCCAGAGCTACCGAACAATACTGCGCTCCTTCGCGTTCGAGTTCATGAGCTATTGCGAGTGCACCATGTCCGTAAGCATCTGCCTTTATCACCGGGCAGACAATGCTTCCCTGAGCCATATCTCTAAGGCGGCGGTAATTTGTCCTGATGGCGGCAAGATCGACCCATGCTGTCGTCGCACGATGATCCATGACTCAGCCCTTCTTTTGAAACCGACGTACCTGAAATCTGTTGCCGAACAAGTCGTTCTTCTTAAAGGCATTCTCAGAATACAGAAGCGCTTTCGGTCTTATAGCAGTTTCCAAGTCCTTATCCCAAAGAAATATATCGGCCATTTTGCCAACTTCAATTGAACCATATTCTTTATCCAGCCCTAGCGCCTTGCGCGGAACCAAAGACATCGCTCTGACTGCGCGCCATAGCGGAACTTCCGCCTCAAAACAATAATTCTTTACTATGTCAATTCCTAGCATATTGGAGCCCATGAGGACATCCGAATCTGCATACCTCACGCCTCGCTTAGAGGAGACAACTCTCCGCCCATAATACGAGAAATCCCCGTATGGAAGCCCAGCCCCTATTACGGCATCCGAAATCAGTATTAACGAATTCTCCGAAATCAAGCGAGAGCATAGCTTGAGACAGCTTTCGTTCACATGTATTCCATCGCCATTCAGTTCAATATAGTCCGGAGATTGCGAAAAAGCAAAATTGGCAAGCCCTCCTTCTCTATGATCGATCCCTGTCATAGCATTGAATAGATGAGTTATCGAAAAAGGATGAGGCGGAACATGTATCGAAGATAATTTCGCATCGGAATGGCCAAGGGAAACAAGCACAGCTTCGTTTTGGAAAACTGGGTATATTCGATCGATCCCATCCAACTCGGGAGCCATTGCACAGATCTTAATCAACCCCTTGGATATGTCGATAATATGCTCTGCAAGCTTGGAATCTGGTTCTCGTATATTCTCTGGCATTATGCCGCCGCGCTTCGAATGATTTACGAAAGGACCTTCGAGATATATCCCAGGAAGCCTTGATCGGGAAATGCCGCTTGCCAGGATTGCCTTGGTAAGCTCCGAGAGAACTTTTTCCTCCCAGAGAATCGTCGGCACATAGCACCCTACCCCTTTTGTCTCGAGAAAATCCGATATATGAAAGAGATCTTCCGGCCTTGAGACCTTCTCGAACCCCCAAGATCCACAGCCATGTATGTGCATCTCCACTAAAGAAGGAAGCACAAAAGCTCCTTCTGCCTCGATTACAGGAGCATTCTCAAATGCCGGATCGATCTGACGCGCTGGATCGATCTTGTAAGCTGATTCAATCTGAGATGGAGTGGAAAAACTCGTTTTTCCAGATGATGGAGAAGAAAGTTTGAATTTTTCGGATGATTTGCGTGGCTTGGAAGGGATTATTGCTGCAATTATCCCTTCTCGAACCGCCAGCACGGCCTTTGGCAATATCGAATCCGCAAGCACAAGGTCGACGCCTTCCAGAACATAGGTGCCATTAAAATTATTGTACTCCATAAAAAAGTATTGTGCCGATTCGATGTAGCCATGTAAAGCCTCGTTCGGTTTATCAAGAAAACTCTAGAGAAAATACAGCTTGATTGCCCTTGCCACAAAATTGTAGTCGACCGCTTATATTATATGATGACCAATTTCGAACTTTCATATATTATCGCCGCATGACAGTCCCCAAAAACCTAAACCCATCTGAGCTAAGATTTATTGCAATGGATATGGATGGAACCATTCTCGATGAAGGATATCAACTTTCTCCCTATGTGGCCAATACACTCAAGAAGCTTCAAAACCAAGGGAAAAAGCTCATCATAGCGACAGGGCGCGTATATACAGCTGCCAAAATAACCCTCGCAAATTCATTCGAGCCCGATGCCTTTGTATGCACGAATGGAGCCGATATCTTCGGTCCTGACGGTACAGCAATAGCTTACCATCATATTCCAGTCGAGGCTCTGCCAATACTCACCGAAGTGGGAAGATGCCATGATGTGCTTTTCTGTTGCTACATTGGGGAACAATGGATATATGACCGCTATTCGCCTCTTGTAGATTTTTACGAAAAGCGAACCGGCATGAAAGGCATTCAGAAGGACTTCGACTCACTCATAGGCGAAGATATTTTGAAATTTCTTGCTATTGGATCGAATGAAGAGCTTTTAGAGATGCGCGAAGAGTTGGCAAACTTAGCCGCCGACCTTCTAGACACGGTATTTTCTCATGAAACTATGCTCGAAATCGTTGCAAGGGGCGTTTCGAAGCGGCAAGGTCTCGAAGAATGCCTACGTTATTTAGGCGGCAGCCTTGAAGAGACAATTGCATTTGGCGATGCCGAAAATGATCTGGAGATGCTAAAAGCGGTAAAAGTTGGCGTTGCAATGGGAAATGCCCATACCTCGATTCAGACTGCGGTGCCGTATGTGACGGCCTCTGTGGACGACGACGGTGTGGCTCGTTTTCTGGAAGAACTCTTTGGAATATGAAATAGGATTCTATCGGCTTTCTAAGCACTAAAGAGGTCTTTGCAACAACATAACATTGAGTCGTATCGATGCTTAGATGCTTTGATGGATGCGCGACAATTTTGTAATATTTGTAATAAAGGTAGTCAGCCTGCTTCTTCGATTGTCTTCTTGACTGCTTTTTGTGCGCTAGTTAAAATCTAGATTCAAATTGCCGGGGTGGTGGAATAGGTAGACACCAGGGACTTAAAATCCCTTGCTGCGCAAGCGGCGTGCGGGTTCGATGCCCGTCTCCGGCAATTTTTGATTATTTTATGACACTGCTATCGCTAGAAAATAATTTTTGGTTTTAGGATTCTTTTCATCGGATCTCAGTATTTCCCTTCGCTAGATACAATATCGTCCATTCGCCTCAATCTCCGCGAAAGGTCGCGCGCAAGATTCATTATCATCATAGAGAAGGCCTTGAGATCGAGTTTGAAGATATCGTAGAGGGCGCGATTAGAGATAGTCACGGTTTCAAGAGCAGTGGTGGCGCGCACAGTGGCGATGCTCGGCATGATATCGAGAAGCTCCATCTCGCCGAAGGTTTGCCCCTCTTTGAGATGAGCTATTACAAGCCCCTTTTTTATTATTTCAACTTCACCGCTCAGAATAAAATAGATCTTATCGTTGGGCTGCCCTTCCACTTGCGGACATTCTCCAGCTTCGAAATGCTCTGTGCCAAGCAGAGGCTTGATCGTTTCGATCTGTTCGGGACTGATGCCCCCAAAAAGCGAGTATTTTTGAAGCTGGTCGACTTCGATCATTTTTGCTTCCTTCAAGATTATTATGCCCTTCTCAACGTTCCCCTGATTCGTAGATCTGTCCGGCTGCCTTGGGTCCTACCGATTTGCCTGCAAAGAATAGAAGGGCGATGATGGTGAGCAAATAGGGCAGAATATAAAAGAATTCTCCTGGGAGCCCTGAAAGCAGCGGAATATCCTTCGCATAAAAAGATAGGGCTGTAGAAAACCCGAAAAAGAATCCGGCGCCGAGCACTCCGAAGGGATTCCATCTACCGAATACCAGCGAAGCAAGGGAAATAAAGCCTGTGCCATGAATAGACACAAGGGTATACTGGATATCCGCCGTCAGCACCATTACAGCTCCGCCGAGTCCGCCCAGAGCTCCTGAAACCAGAACGCCGAAATAGCGCATTTTGGAAACATTGATACCCATGCTCGCGGCTGCTTGAGGATGCTCACCGCAAGCTCTCATGCGAAGGCCGAGCGGTGTCTTGTACACCACAAACCATGTCAGCAGCACCATGGCAATGGCAATGTAAAATGTAGGGTACACCTGATCGAAAAACATCCTCCCAAGCACAGGAATCTTGCTCAATCCTGGGACGCTCAACTTCTTTATGCCATAAGAAAATGCGCGAGTCCTCTGTTGATGGAAAATGATCTGGCAGAGGTAGACCGTAAGCCCTCCGGCTAAAATATTGAGGGCTGTACCTGAAATGACTTGATCGGCCTTGAGATTGATGCTCGCAACAGCATGGAGCAGACTGAAGACTATTCCAGCAAGGAGTCCTCCAAGTAGGCCAATCCATGCCGCCGCAGGAGTCGAATTCTCCAAGAGAACTGTTATCGTTGCGCCAGTAAAGGCGCCTACCATCATTATTCCTTCCAAGGCAATGTTGACGATACCCGATCGTTCGCTGAAGAGCCCCCCAAGGGCTGTCAAAATAATTGGCGCCGAAAACATAAGCGCAATAGGAAACATCTGAAGAAAGATCTCGAAGGTCATACGCGTTCCCCTTCCGTTGTGGGCACCTGCTTTCGCTCGAATTTATCGAGCACCATTTTGATGCCATATTTCATTGCAACGAATAGCACAATCGAGGCCTGAATTATTCCAGCTATCTCTCTGGGTATGCCTTGAGACTGCATTAGAGGCTGGGCAGCCTTGAGCCCACCGAACAAAAGACCTGCAAGCAAGATTCCGGTTGCCTCACTCCCTCCGACCAGAGCCACGGCGATTCCATCGAAACCATAGCCTTCCGCCGCCTGAATTACGCGACCAAAATTGAAAGTTCCTACAGTGATAACACCACCCGCAAGACCGGCAAAAGCGCCTGCGATCGCCATAGATGCTATGATATTTCGGTTTACTTTTATGCCGGCATAGCGAGCCGCATCCTTATTGTAGCCCACGGCACGCAATGAAAAACCAAAGGTAGTCTTATTTATGATAAAAGAAAATATCAGAACCGCAATTAGAACTGGAATGAAACCCCAATTGAGCCGAGAGTTTCGAGTTATGCTCTCCAGAAATGGCGACTTGAGAAGAGCGGTTTCGGGGAAGGGCGCGGTCTTTACCCTATCCACACTTCCAAAAATGTTAAGAATTACATAATTATTGAAATGCAGAGCAATGTAATTCATCATTATGGTAACGACGACTTCGTGCACGTTGTATCGCGCCTTCAAAAAGCCAGGAATGGCACCCCAAAGCGCTCCGCCCGCAATAGCCGCCAACAACACAAGTGGCAGGTGAATCGCCTTCGGTGCTTGCACGAGAAGCGCAACTGCTGTAGCCGAGATCGAGCCTATCATCAGCTGGCCTTCGGCGCCGATGCTAAAGAGGCCAGTACGCGAAGCAAAGGCAAAAGATAAACCCGTGAGAATAATCGGCATTGCCTGGATTATGAATTCACCAATATAGCGAGTGTTGATCGGTTGTCCATTTATTATGTCTATGCCTGAGAATCCCTTTATTATGGCAGCATACATAGAAATTGGAGAACGACCAGTTAGTATGACGATCAACGAACCCAGCAAGAATCCAAGTAGCACAGCAATAAGCGGAAGCACTATCTTTTCTTTTCGAGTAGACATCGGTCTTCCTCCCTTCCCTTAGACATGCGCTGGTTCTCGGCCTGTCTGGGCGGCTTCCTGTGCTTTGTGAAGTGCCCCTGACATCATAAGACCGAGTTCGTTCTCATTGGTCTCAGCTGCATCGACGATGCCGACGATCTCTCCATTGTAGATAACAGCGATGCGATCAGAGAGATCCATGATCTCATCGAGCTCGAGAGAGACCAAGAGAATAGCTTTGTTTTTATCGCGTTCTCCAATGATACGCTTGTGTATATATTCGATCGCCCCTACATCGAGGCCTCTTGTCGGTTGAACCACGATAAATACATCGGGCGAACGGTCGATTTCGCGAGCCACAATGGCTTTCTGCTGGTTTCCTCCAGACATAGCTCGAGCTGGCGTAATGGCTCCCTGCCCGGAACGCACGTCGAATTCCTTGATGAGCCTTTGTGCATTCTCCAGAATTGCTTTTTTGTTCAGTATTCCCCAATGCGCGAAAGGCTCTTTGTAGTAATTGTGAATTATGAAATTCTCGCCCAAAGTGAAGTCTAGGACGAGCCCATGCTTCTGGCGATCTTCTGGAATATGCCCAAGGCCAAGATCAGACCTTTCCTTTATGGAAAGGTGAGTGATATCGATATCTCGAAGGAAAATCCTGCCCGATTCGACCTTAGTCAAACCAGTTATCGCTTGAACGAGCTCTGTCTGACCATTGCCATCTATACCACAGAGGCCGAGGATTTCGCCGGCGCGCACCGAGAGCGATAGATTCTTGACGCCAAGCACGCCTTTTTGATTCTTCACATTGAGCCCTTCGACGCGCAGAAGTACATCGCCGGGCTTTGCTAAAGTTTTCTGTACATGAAAGCTGACCTGGCGGCCGACCATCATCTCGGCCATTCTCTCTTCATCTGTGTCTGCAACGGGAACGGTACCTACAAGCTTCCCTCTTCTCAGAACCGAGCATACATCGGCGACTTCTTTTATCTCTTTGAGTTTGTGAGTGATAAGGAGGATGGTTTTGCCTTCTTCGACCAATCGCCTCATTATCTGCATGAGCTCGTGAATTTCCTGCGGAGTAAGAACCGCGGTAGGCTCGTCGAAGATTAGGATTTCGGCATCCCGATAGAGCATTTTGAGTATTTCCACGCGCTGCTGCATACTCACCGAGATTTCTTCTATCTTAGATCTCGGATCGACTGCGAGGCCATAGAGCTTCGAGATGTCTTCGACTTTTTGCTCTGCTGTGCGCATGTCGACAAGAAGGCCTTTTCTAGGCTCCATGCCGAGTATTATGTTTTCTGTCACGGTAAAGTTATGAACTAGCTTGAAATGCTGGTGAACCATACCTATACCGAGAGCGGTCGCAACATTGGGGTCGCTTACCTTTACCTCTTTGCCGCGAATACGGATCGTTCCTGCATCGGGCTGATATAGCCCAAAAAGGATGCTCATCAGTGTAGACTTCCCAGCACCATTCTCTCCCAGAAGTGCATGAATCGAGCGCTCTTCGACCTGAAGCGTGATATCGTCATTTGCTCTGATTCCGGGGAAATCCTTGGTGATATGAAGCATCTCTACGATGTTAGACACCTATAAACCCCCTGGATTAAGATGAAGTAAGATTATATCACAGCGAGATTATTCTCGCTATATAAAAAAGAAATACGCTTAGCTATCTTTGCCACAAAATTGTCGTGCACCCAGACTAACACAAGTCGTATTCAACTAGGAAATGATAGACAGTTCAGTATATCAGAATATGCAAATCATCCAAAAATCGGTCTTGAAATGGTATTTCTATAGAATCGCGATATCTTAAATGCAATAAAAAAGCCCCCTTTTTGGGGGCTTTTGAAACAATAGAGCAGAGGAAGCAATCCGCACAAAGCTGGTTTTTTAAGCATTTTAGGCTCTAGCAAATTGCTGATTCGGGCGCTTCCTCTTCTTCCAAAGTCTGCTTTTTAGCTTATTTGCCTGGAATCTCCGAGACAACAAGCTTGCCAGATGCGATAAGTGCCTCGTATTCCTTGACTTTTGCTATGATGTCAGCGGAGAGGTTTGGATTGTTCTCAGGAAGGCCAACGCCCTTGTTCTTCAAGGAGAAGACAAGGACCTGTCCGCCTGGGAATTTGCCTTCCATAGTCATCTTGCTGACTTCATAGGCTGCGACATCGACTCTCTTCATCATCGAGGTAAGGACTGCGGATTTGTTGCCACTATAGATGCCATCGGCGTATTGATCCTTGTCGACGCCGATTGCCCAGCGGTTATCGCCTTTCTGCTGGCGCTCTTTTGCTTCCTTGATAAGTCCGTTACCAGTACCGCCGGCTGCGTGATAGATTATGTAGGCTCCGGCATTATACTGCTTTTGAGCCAAGGCCTGACCTTTATCGGGGGCCGCAAAGTCACCTGCATAGTCCACGAGGATCTTGCAATCTGGATAGACAGCCTTGACACCCTGCTCGAATCCTGCCTGGAACTTTTCGATTAGCGGGAACTGCATGCCGCCAATGAATCCAAGGATATTCTTGCCATCAGCCTTGGCTTTGAGAGCCGCTGCCACGCCCACTAGGAAAGAACCTTCATGCTCCGCAAAGGTAGCGGATACAACGTTTGGGAGAGAGACGACTGTATCGATGATGAGGAACTTGCGGGTGGGGTAATTCTTTGCGACCTGGGTCATTGCTTGCTCGAACAGGAATCCAGGGGCGATGATGAGATTGAGGCCTTCGTCGGCAAAAGTCGATAGGTTGGGGACATAATCCGCTTCCGCGCTGGACTGCAGATACTTGTAGTTGCCTTTTGGAAGTTTGTAATCCTGGGCAAAGCGAACAATGCCTTCCCATGTACCCTGGTTAAAGGACCTGTCGTCGATACCACCAACGTCGGTCACGAGCCCCACTTTGAACTGAGCAAATGCTGGTACCGCGATCATAGCGGTGACGACAAGCACCAAAAGCGCTTTTTTCATGCTTCATCCTCCTTATTATAGGTTCGATGCTATATATGCGTAGATTCTATGCCAATCTATCGCATAAAATCAGATAAATGGTAAAGCCGAGGCAGCGGATTGTCAATAACAATTAGCTACCTTTGCAAAGATTTGTATTACACACCTTTGCAATATGATGGCTATTCCAACTATTTATTCTCTAATGTTTCAGCCTCCCGAATTATTGCCACGCCTGCGGAAGCTCCGATACGCGAAGCGCCAGCCTCTAGCATTGATACTGCATCCTCATAAGTCTTAATTCCGCCCGAGGCCTTTACATAGGCTCCTTCGCCTATGGTTTTCTTCATAAGGCTGATGTCTTCTACGGTTGCACCACCGGTGCCAAAGCCGGTGCTGGTCTTGACGAAGGTTGCTCCTGCGGAAATTGCTGCTCTGCATGCGGAAATCTTTTCCTCCTGTGTCAGATAACAGGTCTCTATTATGGCCTTGACTATGGCTGGTTTAGATGCATGTACAACTGCCGTTATATCGTCCTGAACCGTAGCCCAGTCTCCGCCTTTGGCTTTGCCAATGTTTATTACCATGTCGATCTCATCGGCTCCCTGGGCAACCGCCAGACGTGCTTCTTCGGCTTTTATGGAACTATCGTTAGCACCAAGCGGGAAACCAACGACTGTTGCAACGAGAACATCTGAATCTGCGAGCTCTCTTGCACATAGCGGAACCCAATAAGGATTGATACAGACTGCTTTGAATCCGAACTCCTTTGCTTCTGCACAGAGCGCTTTTATCTGATCTTCGGTTGCGGTAGCCTTGAGAAGCGTATGATCGATAACTTTAGCAAGCATTTGGCTTGTCCACTTCTTATTCATGTTGCTTTTCCTCCACCTTCACAGGCGCTGTCTTTGCTATATTTCAATTCTATTTCGCAAATATTCGCGACGCGTCGCCACAAGTTCTCTCAATTCCATCAGCATGCGCGCATCCGCGCGTTCAGCGATAGGATAGATGTATTGTTCTGTTTCATCGGTATATCGCCTTACGAATACATCATCTGTTACATAACCAAGACTGATCATGTTGGAAATACGATCCGCGCTCTTCAGCACTCTTGCGTGCGGCGTTCCGTAATCGCGAATTCTAATAAGAAACTCGGCCTTGTTCTCGACAGGCCTCCTTGTAACTTCGAGGACCAATTTATATACATCTATGGACTCGTCATCGATAGAAAGAATGGAATCCGGATTTGTTTCCGGAGCGTCTTCTAGTAGATCGTGGATTAGAGAAGCCTTTAAGAGCACGGAATCGATATAACCATAGTCGATTAGGATGGCCATAGTATCCAGTTGGTGCCTGAACATGTTGCCCCCGCTTCTCCTGGGTTTTCCAATTAGAGATGTAGCAAGCTGAATATACGGCGCCAGATGCATGCGTTTTAGGCGCAACATAGCCGTCTTATTCATAGTCAGGCGCTCGGCACGAAGCGCAGAATTTAGCCTCATAATAGGAATGTCTACTTGAGGGCTACTCTCATCCGGACTCATGAGAGCTCCTCGATATATAGCTCGAGCTTTGCAGCCTTTGCCATGGAAAGCGTGAGTTTTTCTTTTTCTTTTTCGATGATATGAGTAGGGGCAGAGGAAAGAAATGTCTGATTGCCAAGTTTTGTTTTGAGCTTTTCGATGTATGCTCTCTCTCTTTCGGCTTCCCTGGAAAGGCGATCAATCAGTTTTGCGATATCGAGAAGACCTCGTACCTGCACGTGGACAGTAAATCCACTGCCTACCAAGGATACACTCCCCTTCTCTGGGCCCTTAGCGATCAATACCGAGGAAGCACCTGCCAATAAACTTATGAGCTCTATATGATTCTGAATAAATCGACCATGCGAGAAACTGTCGTCAAACTCAAGAGATAGAGGAATCGAGATCTCGGGCGCAATTTGAAACTCGCTTCTAAGTGTACGCACCAATGTCACAATCTCTTGAAGAGCTTTGAATTGTGATTCGATTTCGGGCGATTCTCGATCTTTTGTCCATACGGGATAGGATGCAACAATTAGGCGTCCTGTGGCATTTGGTAGCATGCCATAGATTTCTTCTGTTACAAAGGGAAGGAACGGATGCAAAAGCCTAAGCGATTCTTCCAGTACTCTGAGGAGCATCGTAGTAGACCGATCCTTCTCCGATTCACTTCCAGATTTGGTCGACAACTTTGAAGCTTCGATATACCAATCGCAGAAGTCATTCCAAAAATAGGAATAGACTGCCTGGGCGGCGTCATTGAAGCGCCAGGATTCGAAAGCCTGACTAGCTGTTTTTGCGGCTTCATTCAGCCTATGGAAAATCCATCGATCGGTGTCGCTATAGGCAAGAGCATGTTCCTCAAGAAGAGTACGGCCTTCGAGATTCATAAGGATATAGCGCGAGGCATTCCATACCTTATTTGCGAATTTGCTGCCTAATTTGAAGCTTTCTTTATCGAGGAGAATATCCTGTCCAGCAGCGCAATTATAAGCTAGGGTAAATTTTAGAGCATCTGCACCATATTCTTCGACTATATCGAGTGGATCGATGCCATTCCCGAGGCTTTTGGACATCTTGCGGCCTTGCTTGTCTCGGATTAGACCATGAATGTAGACTTCCTTGAAGGGACTCTGCCCTGTAAACTCCATGCCAGCCATTATCATCCTGGCTACCCAGAAAAATATGATATCGTAACCAGTTACCAAGGCACTTGTAGGGTAGAAATATCTTAGGTCTTCCGTATCCTCAGGCCAGCCAAGCGTACTGAAAGGCCAAAGCCAACTTGAAAACCATGTGTCTAGGACATCTTCGTCCTGATAGATGTTGCTGGAGCCACAGTGTGTGCATACCGTTGGGTCTTCGCGGCAGACCATCATGGCGCCGCAATCGATGCAATAGAACACTGGGATGCGGTGCCCCCACCAAAGTTGGCGAGAAATACACCAGTCGCGAATATTTTCGAGCCAATGGCGATAGGTGTGCTCCCACTTTTTCGGGAAAAAGACAACGTCACCATCTTGCCAAGCCTTTAGAGCCTTATCTGCGAGGGGTTTCATTCGTACAAACCATTGCCTAGAGAGATATGGTTCTACGGCGCTATGGCATCTGTAGCAGTGACCGATCGCATGCACGATTTTTTCTTCGCTTTTTAGAAGGCTCTGTGCCTCGAGGTCTGCAAGCACCGCTTTGCGGGCATCGAGTACATTTAGACCGCGATATTTCTCTGGAACGGCATCCGATAGAGTCGCATCCGGATTGAGAATATTGATATTCTCGAGTCCATGACGCTGGCCTACTAGAAAATCATTCGGATCATGGGCTGGTGTTATTTTGACCAGGCCTGTACCGAATTCCGGATCCACATAGCTGTCTTCAATTATGGGGATTATGCGCTCCGTAAGGGGTAAATGAACTTTCTTGCCGATTATGCTACGATAGCGCTTGTCGTCGGGATGAGCCGCAACAGCAGTATCGCCCAGCAGTGTCTCTGGACGAGAGGTCGCAATTTCGATCTTGCCATTAGGGCACTCTGGACAAGGCCCATCCACAAGTTCGTACCAGATGTGCCATAGAGAACCTGGTTCATCCTCGTGTTCCACCTCGTCGTCCGAAAGAGCAGTACCGCAGGACGGACACCAGTTTACAAGGTATTCGCCCCGATATATCAGATCTCTTTCGTAGAGCCTAACAAAGACTTCTCGGACGGCTTTCGACAATCCTTCATCCAAAGTGAATCTTTCCCTGCTCCAGTCGAGACTGGATCCAATTCTAGCAAGTTGATTATCGATGAAGGCACGATGCTCACTCGCAACTTTCCATGTCTCTTCGATGAAGGCTTCACGTCCCATTGTCTCGCGGTTTCGCCCTTCTTTTCTAAGTTTGCGTTCCACTACATTCTGGGTTGCTATGCCTGCATGATCTGTACCAGGCAGCCAAAGCGTCGGAATTCCTTTCATGCGACGATACCTAATCTGGATATCCTGTAAGCAGTTATCAAGTGCATGCCCCAAATGTAGGGCACCTGTTACATTGGGAGGAGGAATTACTATTGTAAAGGGCTTTTTCCGCTTGTCGATTTTTGGCTGAAAAAGGCCTTCGAGCCTCCACATTTCGTAGATGCGCTCTTCGAACGATTTGGGGTCGTAAGCTTTTGCAAGCTCGACTGATTTCATGCTCTCCTCCGCATTGCACTTATTCCATCGATATCATCGAATTATTGGAAGTGCACAAAAGAATACCCCAAAACCAAGGCCGCGGGGAAGGGGGCAAAATGATTTTTCAACCTCTTTTCAACGCCATTTTTCTGTATCATAATAGCAGCTATGAGAGAAACAGAACCATGGAAATTCCTCGATGCATATCGAGGTCGCGTTTTTTCGGACAGATGGCCTACTATTCCACAACTATTCGACATTACAACAGATCGCTTCCCCGATAGAGCATGCTTTACGATATACAGCCCTCAGAGAATGAGCACAAATTATAGAGAAACGCATGAAATCATTTTGAAGGTTGCTTCATATCTCACTTCGATTGGCCTAGGACCAGGTAGTCATATAGCGGTGACAGGCAAGAACTCTCCAGAATGGGGCATAGCTTATATCGCAGTTCTCTACACAGGTGCAGTCGTTGTTCCCATAGACTATCAGCTGTCGACACAAGATATAATAACACTAATGCATGCTGGCGATGTAACGGCAGCCTTCGTCGACGAAGAGAAATACGAGCATATCAAGAAAGATTTTGCAGGAATCCCCTGTTTTGGCCTTGCCAGAGGTGTGGAAAGCTTTATCTATGATTTGGAGCCACCGGCGGGTTTCGTTTTTACCCCTCCTCAAGTTCCGGTACAAAGCACCGCAGCCATACTTTTCACCTCAGGCACAACAGGCGATCCCAAGGGAGTCATGCTTAGCCACGAGAACCTTGTCTCTGACTGTTTCTTGGCTCAATCAAACCTGAATATCTCCGAACAAGATATATTCTACGCACTTTTACCAATCCATCATTCGTACACGATGCTGGCAGTCTTTATCGAGTCTTTCTCGGTCGGAGCGGAGACTGTCTTTGGTAAGCGCATGGTTGTCAAACAAATTCTCTCGGATCTCAAAGAAGCCAAGATCACCATGTTCCTCGGAGTGCCAATGCTCTTCAATAAGCTCCTAACAGGTATTCTGAAGGGAGTCAAGGAAAAAGGTGCACTTGCCTATGGCTTAATTAGGACTTTGATGGCAATTTCGGGCTTTATCAAAAAGACTATCGGCGTAAATCCTGGAAGGACTTTCTTTGGTTCCATTCTCGAAAAAGCCAGCCTATCTTCGATTCGCATCTGTATTTCGGGAGGCGGCCCACTAGATCCAAAGGTATTCAGGCAGTACAACCAGCTCGGCATAGACTTTGTCCAGGGCTATGGTCTTACCGAGACCTCGCCAATACTCACTCTCAATCCAGTCGAACATTACAAAGAGACATCGGTCGGGAAAGTGCTTCCAGAGGTAGAGATGATTATAGACAACCCCAACGAGGATGGTATTGGCGAAATCGTGGTCCGCGGTCCGATGGTAATGCAGGGGTATTACAAGATGCCAGAAGAAACGGCAGAAGTCCTTTCGCCAGATGGTTGGCTGCGAACTGGCGATGTCGGGAAACTAGACGATGAGAACTATCTATACCTTGCGGGCAGAATAAAGAATGTAATTGTCACCGAAGGTGGCAAGAACGTCTACCCGGAGGAAATCGAAAACGAGTTCCAACTCTATGACGAAATCGACCAAATCCTTGTACGAGGCTATATACCTGAAGGCAAGACTGTGGCTGAAGAAATCGAAAGCCTCATATACCCAAATCAAGATTGGATTTCGCAGAATCACCTTTCGCCTGAACAAGTGGAAGAGCGGATTCATGACATCGTAACTGAAGTAAATCAAAGGCTGCGCTCTTATGAGAAGATTACGCGAATTCATATTCTCAAAGAGCCACTCGAGATGACCACTACACAGAAGCTCAAACGACACATCGCAAAGGGATAAGAAACTTGCTTTAATAGCTGGAATGTTGCTGTCTCGATTATTCGTCAATTATATTGAGCTCACTCTATAAGAAGATGTTGTAAACATTGACCAGAATGCTTCATAGTTGCACAATGTCCTTATGTATTGCGATGCTCACCTTCACCTTGTAGATCTTGACCAGCATGATCCAGGCTTTGCGTATAGAGCTCTGTCATATGACTGGCGAGGTGCGGTTGTATCTCATGATCCTGAAGAATTTTTACAAAGCGAAGCCTTGCGTGTTAAGCTGCCTTTTACGATTGCCGGCTTTGGAATTCATCCTCAAGAACCAGATATGCAGCATGCCGAGTTTCTCAGCATGCTCTGTGCGCAAAGAAAAATAGATTTTATAGGAGAAGCAGGCTTCGATTTCTTTGGCGACAAGCCACTGCGGTCGAGAAGCGCTGAAGCCATGCAATTGCAGCTCGAAGCTTTTCTTTTTCAAGTAAAGCTGGCAGATTATGCCCGACTTCCGCTTGTAATTCACATTAGAAAGGCGACAGATGTCATTATGGCTAATGGCCGCGAGCTTAGGCGCTTGCCTTCGATCATTTTCCATTGCTGGCCAGGAAGGCTCGAAGAAGCTCAAATGATTTTGAAAAAAGGAATAAACGCCTATTTTTCCTTTGGTACGCCATTATTGAGGGATTCGAGGCATGCAATAGAGTCCTTGAAGGGTCTTCCTGTTTCGAGGATTCTTTCTGAGACAGATGCTCCCTGGCAACCGCCTCATGGAGCTGAATACACAAGTATTAATCATATTGTCGATGTCGTCGAAAAAATGGCCTCTGTACTCAACATGAACCAGGAAGAGCTAAAACATAAACTCGCTCTGAATTTTACAGACGCATATCTTATAGAAGGCCCCAAATAGAAGACCCAAAAAATCTAACAGAATGGAGCAAGATATATGGTAGAGCCCATAGAAAAAATCGGTCCATCTGAAAGAACCGAAGGATCATTTCTTGATAGGACGAGAATAATCGCAGGCGATGATGGACTTGCTAGACTCGCCTATGCAAGGGTGGCGGTCTATGGGCTTGGCGGTGTCGGAGCTGCCTGTGCACTGGATCTCGTTCGCGCTGGAGTTGGTTATCTCCATGTCATAGATTATGACATTGTAGAGTATTCTAACCTCAATAGGCTCGCCTTTGGGTATAATAGATATGCTGGGATAGCCAAGACAAAAGCATTCACCGATGCGGCCAAAGAAATCAACCCTGCAATCCAAATTGTAAGCGAAAATATATTTTTCTCAGCCGAATCTGCAGCGCAAATAATTGCACGCGAGTGCTGTTTTCACGCAGATTGCATTGATTCGCTTAGCCCCAAGGTGAATCTTATCGCCTCGCTATACCTCGAGCGCTTAATTTTCATATCGAGCATGGGAACCGCAGGCCGAATAATGCCCGAGTCGCTTAGGCTTGGCACAATGCAAGAGGTGAAAGGCTGCCCTCTTGCACGCGCGCTGCGTCAGCGACTCGGCAAAATGGCGATTCCTTTCGATTTTCCTGTAGTATGGTCGGACGAACCTCCTATAAAGCCAATCTGTTTAGAAGGGAAGCGTCGCATTCAGGGTTCAATGCCTTTTGTCCCCCAGACTGCTGGCCATATCATGGCTTCTTGGATTGTCAGGACAATCTTGAAGAAACAGTCTTCCTGACTGGTTCTTTTCGAGCTCTGCTTGCTTTGTCTATTAAGCATCAGCACCGAATAGAAATCTTTGTGGATTGTCAGAACAGAAAAGACGCTTCAGCTCTGTACTTAGAATACTCTCGGAAAAATACTCTAGATAATCCCTATATGAACGAACCTTGAAAAGATTTACCATGAAATCAGAGCCAAATAGAATGCGCTTTATTATCTTTTCCTTTTCAGGTTTTTTTAAGCGACCTAGCGTAGAGTCTAGCTCCTCATAGAACGAAGGTTCTCCTGCGGTGAATGAAAAATCAGTATATACATTGGGGTATTCGATAATAAAGTCGAAGATTTCCTTACGCCAATCAGCCTGTTCTTTGCCGCCTATAGTTCGAATATGGCGCTTGCCCATGTGGGCAAAATTCAAGGTTAGCCTCGGATATTTTTGTAGCACAGGCTTATATCTAGATGGAGCAGTGAATTTCAATGATTCTTCCAAAGAGATGATGCGATAACCCTGATCGTCACAGTGCGTTGTAATCGGAATGCCTTTGGTCTCGGCAAAGCTATATAGCAATTCGACTTTTTCTCTTTCCGCTTGATCTTCGGGCCAGGGGTCAAAGCCCAATGGCGGATAGAGCTTTATCCCGGAAAAGATACCATAACTCTGAGGAGCAGTATTTCCGTCGTAAGAAAAAGAAAAAAACCGCTTTTCTATATCATCTTCGTTTTTTGTATAGTCGTTGAACCATTGGTCGAGAAAGCTAGAAAGCTCTTCAGCTGTATAATGTCCTGTATTTATACCTAGGAATGGATAGACTCTCAGAAAGCCCGAAGGCCTTTTCTCTCTGTAGGTGCAAATCGCAAACAATACATCTATGATCTGGGCTTCGATCCATTTCTGTGGTGGACGATTATAGTAGGTTTGTGGAGAAAAGGATGAGGGAGCAAGAAAATCCATGATAAGAGGAGTTAGTACGAAAGAAGAGAATTGTTGATCTGCTACATGAAGCGCTCCATTCCTTAAAGGTGGAGGCTTCATAAAGCTGGGTGTTCCCTTAGGCTCCTTGAATTGGCCAGATAGATCATCCTCTAGCAGGAATAATATATCAGCACAATCATTATCCATCACAGCTAGCAGGTTTCTCAATTTCTCACCGCCTCTCTTGAGTAGAGAGGAAGCAAGATAGTCGAATGATGCAATCTGTGAATAAATGACTTCTCTTGGCCTATGTCGCATAGATTCGATAATCGATACAAAAGCGGGATGAGATAGATTTAAAAGATGGCAATGAATGTCATAGAACGCAGCCTCTTGCATTATGGCTCCTTCGTTATATTGCGATTTAGGATTTAGCTTTATCTCTGAACGACGAGTTTGCAACTGCAATGCCTAATATGATTAGAATTACACTCAATCCTTGGCTCCAGTTGAATTGCTCTTTTCGTATCAAGACTCCAGCCAGCACTGTTATGACCGTGACGAGATTGGTGAACACCGCAGACTGCGAAGCCTTGAGTTGAGAGAGAGAATAATTGATGAGGAAAAATGCTCCCACAGAGGAGAGTATTCCTAGATAGACTATACCGCCCCAGACTCCAGCTGTTCTATTCCATTCACCAAACAAATAGCCTAAATTGCCCTTCCCCTTGATATTTTCCCAGAGCGCAGGGATCGAGAAACAGATAGCCGCCGACCACATCATCGCAAAGGTTCGCTCCACTGGCGAAAAGCTTTCTGCAGCTTTCTTGCTTGTGATATTGAAAAATACTGCACTGAGCATAGATCCAGTCAAGAATAGAACGCCAATAGGCTTTGTTTCATTATTGTAACCTTGTCCAAATACCGCCACAAAAATCACACCAACAATCGACATCGCAAGACCAATCGATTGAAGAGTATTGAGGCGCTCTTTTAAAAGCAAAGCTTCCATTATTGCAACACCGGCAGGCAATGCTCCTAGGATTATGCCTGCAACATTAGTCGCGGAATTCGCAAGTCCATATGTCTCAAAAGTGAAGTAGGCAATAGGTTGAAATAAGCACATAAGCGCTAGAAGCCTGATGGGTTTCCCTTTGAAGTTCACCTTTATCATCCCTGCGACGGCAAGAATACTCATCAATAGAGCGGCAATTACGAAGCGCATGGCAAGCAGCTCCATTGGGTTCAGAACTTCAAGAGCTTCCTTTGTCATAAGAAAAGAAAAGCCAAATATTGTGGAATAGCCTATACCTGCTAGAATACCGCCCATTTTATTCATATTTATAGTATATTATAGTAATATTAGATAAAGGAAATAGCCATGATGCAAACCGATGTCGAGGCCTTCTGGACTAGTTTCGAACAAGAAATTGGAGACAAAATTATCTCGAAGACTATGGGTCAGCATTTTAGCTCGAAGAAATCACAAGGCGAATGGGGCCTTCTTGTGTTGACCACTTTATCTATTCGCTTTCGGCCTACTCCAGGCGAGAACTGGTTCCAATCTCTATTTAGAATGGCTACACCTAAAGTCCCTAAGGAACCAGCCTCGGACATCGTTTTACCCTTAGCCTTGATAACATCGATCGAGCTGCCCAAAAAGCATTTCTTCGACTTTCTTTTTAGTCCTCCTTTTACAATTTTTACTTTGAGATACCGCCTTGGAGACGAAGAGCATAGTGTTTTATTGGGAGCAGATCCCAAATCAGAATTATTTACGAAGCTTATGTCAACAATTCCTGTCATGAAGGGAAAATGACTGATATTTATACACAGCTCGAAAAAGCGAACTTGCTTTTCTTCGAATATGGCATTACAGCGCTTGATTCATATTTCGATGAGAAACCTCGGCCAATAAAATTCCTTGCGGTACAATGTTCGCTGATAGAGTTAGCTCGAGCTTTTGCCTCTCTGGAATACCCTGGTCTACCCTATGCCGATGCATCTCTATACGATGAAGCGCGATTTATCTGTAGCGAAGATGCGTTAGAAGAAGACCTTGGTAATCCTTGGATGAATTTCAGAAGAAATCCCTCCAATGGCGTATTCTACGATAAAGGCAATATATATAATTCCCTTAAGCTTCGAAGTATTCCCACACTCTTCTCAGAGTCTCCAGAGCTAGAAAGGTCATTATTCGATTTCACCCTCATGGCTACCTTCTCTGAGATTCCTCCTAGCTTACCTAAATCACTTTCTGTTCCGACTTCGCCATCTATCCTTTTACAGCGAGATCTTCTTGTAGGCATTCTTTCTGGGCCCTATCCAGCCTCCGGATTTGAAGTACTCAAGCAAAGCGGATTTATTGCGCGAGAATGGCCCGAAATCGCGCTTCTCGACAATGTCGATCATTCAAAGGACTTCCATCCCGAAGGTAATGGATGGAACCATACTATGCAGACATTTTCGTATCGAAAGAATCGGGATCTTATTCTTTCACTTGCTCTGCTTCTCCATGATATCGGGAAATGGGAATCGAAAAGCTATGAAGGCCATCGCTTCGACAGACATGCTGAATTAGGAGCAAGACGTGCAGAAAAATTTCTTTCTCGTTTAGGCTTCTCCGAAGAAATCCAAAAAGATGTCAAATTCCTCATTCGCTATCATATGATGCCAGCGGCATTGCCTACGCTTCCTATTCAAAAGACAGAGGAGCTGATAAGGGATCCGCGCTTTCCTCTCTTGCTCGAGCTCTTTCGTTGCGATGAATTCTCGAGTTTCAAGGATGCCGAACGATATTATGATGCATGCAACACCTATCGATCTATTTGTCGCAATCTCAGAAATCCATATAGAAAAGCCGATGGATCTAAAGTCTATGCATCAAGACGCTCAGATTCGCACTTTTCATGAAGCAAGTAGCCATGGACTATAAGACAGAGCCCACCGCGGTGGCCTAAAAGAAACAAGTTCTCCATAGTGATCTATAAGTAAACTTACTATTTTTTGATCCAGCGGCATTGATTTCATTTTTTGGAATGCACTTAGAGGACATATTGGATCGCGATAAGGGCGCTCTCCTACAAGTGCTTCGAATACATCGACTACGGCGATGATCTTTGACTCCAAGGGAATATCCTTGCCTGTCAAGCCCTCGGGATATCCGGAACCATCTTCTCTCTCGTGGTGATAGAGCACAATTTGGCTAAGTCGCTCATATTCCTTAAAGTTCCTAAGAATACGCGCAGAAATCGCTGGATGCTGTTTCATCTGTACAAACTCGCATGAATCGAGCTTGCCATTTTTGGTAAGGATGTTGTTTGGTATACCTATTTTACCAATATCATGGAGCAGTGCAGCAATATAGAGATCCTTGAGTTTTTTGCCTCTAAATCCGAGATTCTTCCCAACAAAAAGAGCAAGCATGGCAACATTCCTCGAATGGCTCGCAGAGATTCTTTCAGTCTGCTCAAAGAGATATATGATAGATTCGAGACCGCGAGTATCCAGAAAGGTGTTAGCTTTCCTATAATAATGCTGAAAAATGGAAACAGCGATAAACCCTATAAGCAGTACTATAATGATGGAATCCAATAAGCTATGGCTTGTGAAATTAGCAGATATTGGAATTCCATAAGTGGTCTTTCTACCATGCACTAAATCGATCCTGAAATCCTTAGCCGAGACAGTATCTAATAATCTCTGGGCTTGGATAATCGCCACGCCAACCATATTTGGAACGGTAGTTTCATCGTCGCCGTTGCGGATTGGACACTCTATTCGCAATAGTTCTCCATCGAGAATGACATCAAAACTATCTGCTGGTGGCCTGCCTTCTACAATTTCTACCAGATCTATCAAGGGAAAGGAATCAGTTGCTTTCTGCACAAGGATATTTGCATCCGCAAGTTTCTCTTCTATAACTAAGTAATAGGTTTGGTTACGTGAAAAACAGCCGTTGTAGAGGGCAGACGCTTGTATCTCGATGAGGCTTGAAATCGCATTATTGACAGATTCGAAACTTCGACCTGCAATATGCCTCTGAATAGAATAAATCAATAGTCCGATCAAAAGCAAACTTACCAGTGTAATCATGATCGGAACAAACAACTTTCTTTTCATACAACATTTCCTAATAATAACTAACAAAATGATCGAGAATTACTTATTCGACTTTTTATGCTCCTTATAATCTGCAACTATTGCTTTAGCATCTGCTTCTGCACTATCTGGAACAATTACCTTTGCACCTTTTGGTTCTATCGAATAAAAGGGATTTATATCCAGCATCTGATCAGAGAGTACTTCAGCTGGAATACCAGCAGATTCGAGCATAGTTTTTACAACAATTGAATCCTCGAGAAATGCAGAGATGAATACAGTTTTCATCTATTTGCCCTTACATTCTCTATAGCTTCAATGCTCTTGTCGAATGCTGGCCCTAATCTCCTAGCTCCTTTGTCAATTATGCACCAATCTTCCTCAATGCGCATCCCCCCAACCGGCATCCATTTTTCAATAATATCATAGTTTAGGAAATTTTCACAGATACGCTCAGTTCGCCATTTTTGCACAAGCTGAGGAATAAAATATATCCCTGGCTCGACCGAGTGGACCATCCCTGGCTTAAGCGTCTTTGCAAGCCTGAGTGAGCGCAATCCAAATTGCTCGCTTCGCTTTAATTCTTCACCATATCCTACATAGTCTTCGCCTAGACCTTCCATGTCATGGACATCCAGGCCAATCTGATGACCTAAACCGTGAGGAAAGAATAAAGCATGTGCACCCGATTCAAGGGCCTCGATCGGATCCCCCTTCATAAGGCCTAAAGACATAAGACCTTTTATGATAGTCAGAGAAGCTTTCTTGTGCACATCGAGAAACCTCACTCCAGGAGCAAGTGCATTTGTGGCTGTTTTAAAGGACTCACATAGAACTTGGTAGATTTCTTTCGATTGATGGCTAAAGCTTGGTCCTACAGGGAACGTTGTTGTAAGATCACCTGCATAGCCCAAAGGTGTTTCTACACCAGCATCTAAGAGAAAGGTATCATGCGCTGTGGCTATATGCTCGGTTGGGGAGTTGTGTAGAACTGAAGAGCGACAGGTTGCAATAGTTGCGAAGCTGAGTTCACAGCCTTGCGCGCTAGCGCGAGATAGCACAAAACCTGCCGCATCTTTCTCTGTCCATCCTACCTTTAGTTGATGCAAAAGCTCTTCATGGATGTTCTTGGTAATGGATACGGCCCGTTCAATTTCAGCGAGTTCTTCGGGTTCTTTTATCTCTCGCACACTTACAAGAGCCATAATTACACGTGGATCGATATATCGATAGATAAGCTCCTCTAAGCTAGATCTAGCGGTGCCGAATATCTCAGAAAGTTGCGCAATCTTTCTATCTTGATAAGGAGGAAGAATGAAGACAGGCTCTCTAAGCTTTAGCGTTTGCTTTACATTATTAGAGAGATATGAAGTCGGTAAGACTTTCTCAATGCCTACGCTATAGGCTTGCTCTACAGGAGAAGGCAATTCTCCTGTCCAGATGATCTCCTCAAGCCCTAGCTCTTCTGCATAAAGGCAGCTTTCCTCACTTTCAATGTCCAAAGTGCAGGCGAGATCAGGAATATTTAGGCCTATCAAGTATAACCAAGAGGAATCCTGCCTAAAGGGATAGCAGTTATCGGGATAGTTACGAGGACAGTGACTATTTGCAAGCAATAAAACTGTGCCTCTCGTTATTCCTCGATCGCGGATCGCTTCTAAGAATGCTTGCCTTCTTTTTTTATATACTTCTTGCATAAACATGAATGCATTGTAGATATTCTCTATAGAGTGGTCAATCATTTTTGAAAAAATAAGGATAGATCTAAATTTATTAGTTCAATCCTTCGTTATAGAAGGTAATTTGCATGCTCTCGGTGCGGAGACAAGCCTCATATTGAGGTAATGTATATTAAATGGATTACGTGCGATATTGCTTCGCTTCTAATCTTCGCTTAAGAAGGGTTATTCTCCAGATGTCACAGGAAGAGCTCGCACATCTGGCTAACCTTTCTCCTGGTTTTATAGCAAATATTGAGACCGGAAGAAATTTCCCTTCTAGTAAAGGAATTCTGAAAATTTCATCAGCACTAAAGGTCGAGCCATGGAAACTCTTCCTCGATCCTCAAAAGCAGGATATGTTTTTTACCCGCGATGAGGTTTCTCATTGGCTCGAAGACTCTCGCAAACGTCTTTTTGGAGATTTCTCACAAGGCGAATACCACACAGAAGATGATTCACAGATAGATAAGGACGACATTAGGCCGCAAGATTGACAACAAAGTGCTCAGTTTTTAGTATAAGCAGGTGGAACATAATAGCCGATCTCTATGGATAGCCATTCTCTTTTTAGTGCTTGCAAAAGGCTTTTCTGCTTCTGCACAATGTCAAATCAAGACTCTCGCAAACGGAATGACAGTATGTCTCAATCCCATCGAATATGAAGAAGAT
>ERZ724523.263-NODE-263-length-30939-cov-7.357531_pt1 | contig 30939 bp, 26 predicted proteins | sample MGYA00376056_ERZ724523 | MGnify/ENA primary metagenome ERZ724523 (study PRJEB28724, sample SAMN07190888) | wastewater metagenome | isolation source: influent of sewage treatment plant in Hong Hong | place: USA: Christiansburg, Virginia | collected 2016-03-01 ... | reverse complement strand
TTCAGAAAAGAGGAGGTTTTCATGTTTCGTTTGGATATGAGCGAATGTGGTAAAAAAGTAGAACTGTTTCATCTTCACCCTGTGAAGGAAAAAGCGGTTATAAACCCTTTTGTTCTCGCTGTTCATAGTAATCATGCTGGTCATACAAAATTACCATTTGACGGTGCGAGCTGCTGCATCAGTGTGTTCAAAAAACTTGTAATCCATACAAAATATGGATTTGCACATTTTTTCATTAATGGTCGTGGTATCTCTGCTGAAAATCTTTTCAGTCAGGAATTACGCTTGGCTATCGCCTAAAAAATCCCGCGTTTCTGCGGGATTTTACTTTGTAATATTGGTAATTCATTGCAAAGTTTACACGAACCAGTACAATTATTCCCGTTATTATAAATATTTTCTGATATGTATAAGATTCGTGTCTTTGTCGCATTATGTTCACTTGTGGCTCTTCTGAGTCCTCAATATTCAGCATTTGCTTATTTTGGTGAGACGTTCAATAGTTATCCAGATGGGTCAAAGATATTCACAGCTACAGCGGCATATGCTGATCCGGGTACATATGGAATGTTTGGCTCATTTCAAGAGAGCCTTATATCTAACTGTCAGTCATCTGATTTTGAATGATCTAAAGATCTTGCTGAATGTGATTATATCACTGATTCTTTCAAGCAAGCAATAGAAGTGATCAAAAAGAATAATCGCCTCCTACTTCGATCTGAAATGAAAAAGGGAACTTTTTGGTTTCTTGATTCATTTTTTACAGAGTGACATTGATTCCAAGAATTCAAAATTATTGAAACGCGTAATTACCAAAACGGTGTACTCTTTCTTGCTGTCTATACAAATCCAGGTTGGCAAGCATCAGATAGTTGAATTGATGATTATTGGATTGGGTTCATCCAACATCTTCCTCGGTACGGTGAAATAAAGGCTCAAGCATTTCCAATTGCACCAGAAGGGTCTCTCCAATATGCAAATTACACTAGTCTTTATGGATCAGATGATCAGTGATTATTCCACAAGGACATTCGTCGATCATTCTTACGAAATCGTTTTGGAAATAAAGAAGTACAAAAGATGTATACGAGACTACTCGAATATGTTGATAGTAATACTCCATCAAAGTAAAAAGAGCCAAATGGCTATTTTTACTTTTCAGGATAATTTCTACGTAAGTAGATTTTTTCATTTGATCACTTCATGAATTCAAAAATATTCGACCCTGGTTTATCGCATATTCCACCATCAAAAGATTGCATTTTGATATTGCTATCATATACAATGCTCTTTGCATCTTCGAGAGTATGAGCTTCCATTTCGCCAGAGTGATTTGCTGATGTGAGAAAGAGTGGGTAGGGGAGAATATCTCTGATCGTTTCTGGAATACAAACTTCGGCAACTCTCATGGAGAGCTTTTGATATTTGCTATCTGCTCTGAGCTTCGCTGGAATCGAGGCGTCACTCTTGCGCTCTGCGAGGCAACTCCATGGATGAGGATATGCTCTGAGAATATCTATCTGTTCTTCTGAAATATTAATATAGCTTGCAAGGTCTTCGAAGTTCTTCACAAGGATAGCGAGTGGTTTTGAAATATCTCGATGCTTGATTGCATAGATTTGTTCATATGCAAATTCATCATATGAGCCCGCAAGACCATAACAGGTATCAGTTGGGATGATGTAAATCATAGCTTGATTGTATTATCTTTGGTAGAATGGGCAATTTGTGCCATGAGCTCCTTTCATATATCAGGTACTGACTAGGAATTCTCGTAGAATCTCTCCGCCAGTAAATTTGAAGCCTTGTTTTTTGAAGATCTTTTGCCATTCTAGAAGTGTTGGCTGATTGTTTGTATGCATTTGAATCCATTGTCCAAACGATTCATGCTCTTTCTGAATTTTGACAATTTCTTTCGCATTATGGATAGCTGCAGCAATCTTGAGCTTATTGCGAATAATTCCTGCATCTCCTAGCAGTCTCTCAATATCGTTATCTTCATAGGTTGCGACTTTTGCAATATTGAACTGATCATAGGCATGATAGAAATTGTCCCATTTCGTGAGTATCGTTGTCCATGAGAGTCATGCTTGATTGATCTCAAGAATTAGACGAGCAAAAAGCTCCGTATCATTGGGTACTCGTACGCCATAATGATGATCATGATAGTATTTATGGAGATGATGATATTTGTCTACAGAGGGTTGATTGCAGTATTCGCAGTATGGATGAAGATCGTTTATTATCATAATATTATGCGATATATTGGAGAATATGATTTTTGAGCTGATCGAGATTTTCACTATTTGCTGCACTTACCAAGATAGCATCTTGAAAGAGGGGATTGCAAAGAATTTCTTGTTTTTGTTCACTACTGAGAAGATCGCACTTATTGAATACAAGTATTCGATCATTCTTTGCTCCGATTTGCTCGAGAGTTGCATTGACCACCTTGATCTTATCCTCTCTATTTGGATCATTCGCATCGATCACATGGAGGAGAAGATCTGATTCGATCGAATCTTCGAGGGTTGATTTGAATGCATCGATCAGGTCAGGAGGAAGGTCACGTATGAATCCAATCGTATCAGACACAAGTACTTCTTTTCCAGCACCATCTTGAGTCGGTATCCACATTTTTCCTACTGCTGTGGTGAGTGTTGCGAAAAGTTTGTTCTCTGAGAGGACTCATTTTTTTGTGAGAGCATTCGCAAGAGCTGATTTGCCGGCGTTCGTATATCCGACAATTCCTATGGTCTTGAGTTGTTTTCGTTTGCGTGATTTTCTGTGTTCGCTGCGAGTTCGCTCATAGACCTTGAGTTTCTCTCTGATAGAGAGCTCTCGCTCTTGGAGATGGCGTTTCATAATCTCGGTATTCGTCTCACCCAGCCCACGTGCCAGCCTTGATCCGCCTCATTGACGCGATAGTTCCATACCCATACCAAAAATCCTCGGTCACATATGCTTGATGGAGGCAAGCTCAATCTGGAGCTTGGATTCTGGGGATATAGCATGTTCACTGAATATCTTGAGTATGAGATCAACACGGTCCCATACTTTGATCTTGAATTTTCGTTTTTCGAAGAACTGTTCGATGTGGAAGAGTTGTGCCGGTTTGAGGATATTACCAATCACCAGTAACTCTGCGCCGAGTTCCTCTGCGAGTATAGCTATCTCTTCGAGTTTTCCTCATCCAATATAGGTACTATAATCTGGTTCATCACGCTTCTGTATTCGCTTGATAATCGTGACCCCACCGTAGGTGGAGACGAGTGATTCGAGCTCACTCATACGATAATCGAGTTCATCCTGCTGGAGTTGCCTGGGTGCTACGTCAACAATTATTGTTTTCATATAATTTTCAAAAAATAATCCAAAGGGGTTTCCTCTGGATTATATGAAGTGATTGGCAAAGAGTCAAAATATTTTTAATGCAAGACATGGACTGAATTTTCTCCTTCGATGGTGGGTATGTCTGATTCATTGATGAGCAATACAGTGAACCCAGCTTTCTCCATTTCTAAAAATAATGTGTTAGAAATAGGTAAAACCCAAACATCTCCTTGTTTGTTTTGCTGGATGAAAAAATAATTGAACTCATCGCAATCTGTCAGATCTAAGCCTTGCACTTGGGCAGTTTGTCTTGGAGCAAGATAGACCTTATCGAACCCGTAATTATTATCAGCCATTACACACCTCACTATGTGATTTTTACGATGCATATTTTGAATATAGTAATATTACTGTGAAAGTCAATAAAACATTGACTCATTATAAATATGTACTAATATGAATAAGCTCCACAGCGTAGCATCAGGATAGTGCATGAGACCTAAGGAGAATTCGAGGGTCGCGAGCGGCAAGAGAACCAGCACGGAATAGTTGGTTTTAGCAGGTCCTATATGGAGGTGAAAAATAGGATCGAGGGCGGATTGTATCCTCGTTCCAGTCATACTGTGAGGCTGGTAATCAAGCGAATAGGGATACATAAATACTGCTGGAGTTTTTTCCTGGTGCCTGGCAGATACAATGAGGTAACAGATCATATCATATGCGCCCTTTTAGGGCGCTTTTTTTGACATCTTTCATTTTTCTCATACCATAGCCTATATATGAATCTCAGAACATCACTCGTTCTCGTTGCTTTTTCACCCGTACCCCTTTCGACTCTCGAAAGGTAGTTTGTCATTTCAAAAATCCAAATCCCCCTCGAGAGTCGTAACCTGAGGGGGATTTTTATTATTTTGTCAAAACGCCATGAATAATCTTCGAAGTGAGCGATTGGAAGCTGAACATATAATTTTGTGGGAATTACGTGCGTGAATTGCGCAACAAGTTGTAGAAACTTTAATGAATGATCAGGAGCGTATATATTGGATTGATTCTACTCAATGAACAAAACGAAATTGTAGTAACTGTAGTAATCTCATAGATGCACATGACTGAATACCTTGTTTAGATTGCAGAGCTATTCATCCAAATACCCTAGGGGAATGAGGTACGTGGCATGAATTTTGCGCAACAAGATGAGAGGCGAGCCAACAATCAGAAAAACTAAAATATCATAGATCTATTAGTATAAATGGGGCACAGATTTATCGAGATTTATGCTTTTATGCTGATAAGAGAGTTCGTCAAATATCATGGCTGACATATTCTCAAGTTCAGTTGTTATTGGGACTTCAGAATCGTGTTTATAAAGAACGCGATGAATGGTTTTTGAATCAAGAAAATGAAATTGGAGTAATGCTCTCATTACGTATGCTCTCTGATAGATTTTTCGCAAATAAATAGTATTTATATCTTCATCAAATGTATCTATGCAACAAACAATCATCGTGAAAATTGGAACAGAATCACTTGAAGATTTCGAAAACTCAGAGAAAGTAAATAAGTTAATAAGCGATATTACGCAAAATATTCGCAGTGGAGTCCATGTTATTCTTGTAACTTCTGGTGCGGTTGGATTTGGTCGTAAGACACTCTGAGTTGAAAAACACCCACAAGAACACAAACCTTCCTTAGCGGCTATTGGATGGGATGTGCTGATGAGCTCATATCGACAGAAATTCTCTCAACATCAGATACATGTTGCTGGTTTTCTTGTAACGCATGCTGATATTGCCGACAAGAGCGAGAGAAGAACTATGATCCAAGAATCGATTCGGACATGTCTTGATCAAGGTATTCTTCCGATTGTGAATGAAAATGATCCTCTCTCGATTGAAGAGATTGATGCTCTCGGTCGTGGTGGGGATAATGATCAGAACGCTCTTCTCATTGCACAGTGCTTTCAAGCACAAGATCTTGTACTCATCACTAATACCAATGGTGTCTATGGAAATCCGAGCGATCCACTCTCTCGAATAACGAAAATTCATTCTCAAGATCTCTCCGATGATATGATCAATGAGTTATGTTCTGGAAAGAGTACCACTGGAACAGGCGGAATGGCATCCAAGCTCAGAGTATGACGAGAAGCAGGAGAATCAGGAATCCGTGTCCATATTTGTAATGGTATTGATTCTGGGCTTTGTGATACAAGTAATGGCGGTACAACTATTTATCCAATATAATTTTCTTTATGCTCTACCTCTCAAAATTTCCCTTCAAAACAACGAAAAATCTCCCATCTGGCGCAGATAATCGTGGGACTCAACTGCTTCTGCAAGCGTGATTTATCCGGCAAGAACTTGCTGGCGCTTACAATTATACAACTCTTTGACTGCGAGTATTACGAAACATTCAGGAGATTATCAGACAAGAGATGGAAGCAACTGGATCATACGAGATATCTATGACTGCACTTGCGTCACAAGAGAAATGGGAGACAACGCTTCGCTGGGATAGTGTTGATGTTCTCTTCAAACTCAGAGCTACAGAGAATCGTGAATATGCACTCAATCCAACGCATGAGGAGGTGGTAACAACACTCATGAAAAACTGGATTCAATCCTATAAGGATCTCGAATGTATGAGTGTCTACCAATTTCAGACGAAGTTTCGTAATGAAAAACGTGCAAAATCAGGAATCCTTCGATGAAGAGAATTTCTCATGAAAGATATGTATTCTTTTCATCGAGACCAGGCGTCACTCGACACTTATTTTGAGAGAGCAAAGATGGCTTATGAGCGAGTATTTGAGAGACTCGGTATTGCAGGAGATACGTACTATACTCTCTCAGATGGGGCACCGTATGCAAAGTACGGATATGAGTTTCAAACAGAGCTTGCGATCGGTGAAGATGTGTCCTATGTATGTGATGAGTGCTGATTGGGTCACAATAGTGAGATCGTGGATGAACAACAATTTATCTGTAGTTCATGTGAATCTTCTCAAGTAACCATCCATCAGGTCTCAGAAGTGGGAAATATCTTTAAGCTCGGAACGAAATTCAGTGATGATTTTGGTGTGACATACACAGATCAAGATGGACAAGAGAAGAGTGTCTACATGGGTTGTTATGGTATCGGAGTATCACGCTTGATGGGTGTTCTAGCAGAGAAGTTCTCTGATGATCGAGGTTTAGTATGGTCAGAATCGATCGCCCCATATATACATATTATTCTCGTCATTGGTGATCATCTTCATGAGGCTGAATTGCTCGCAAAAAAGCTCGAATGAGAAGGGCATTCTGTCATGATTGATGATCGAGAGATAAGTTTTGGGACAAAAGCAGCTGATGCCGATCTCTTTTGAATACCACATCGTATCGTGATCTCAGATAAAAGTATTGTGTCATGAGGATATGAGTATAAGTCGAGGAATTCTGAGTCTTCAGAAATTCGATCGTTCGATCTCTAATCGTATATATCTTCCTCGCGGAGACGGGATCTGTGAAATACACAAACTATAAAAAATCCTGAATTATCTTCAGGATTTTTTATAGTTTATTACCACCGAAAACCTGTTACTTCTTTTGTGTGATATAGTTTTCGATTACCTTTTTGAGTTCTTCTGGATCTTGTGTATTTGCCTGAATAAGTGCACCATCAACGTAGAGACTCGGGGTTGCAGTGAGCTTCCATTTGTCTGCTTGGGATTGCTGTGATTTGAGCTCTCATTCGTACCATTTATCGTCAATACATTCCTCCATTTTTGCGCCATCGAGTCCGATTTTCTCGGAGAGAAGGGCAATCTGTGAAGTGTTCATGACGGTTTTTGCTAAACCTTTCATAGTACGCTCTGACTCTGTGGTATAGACAAGATCTCGGTATGCGTCATATTTTCATGCGCTCGCAGCACAAAGAGATCATAATGCTTCTTTTCTCGCATTCTGATGCATTGGGAGTGGATAATTTTTCCGCTCAAATGTGATAGACCCACTTTCGGCCATTTGAAGAAGTATTGGTTCTGAGTTTTTATGAAAAGCTTGACAGCCAGGACATTGAAAATCAGCAAAGAGCGTCACAACGGTTCTACCGGTGCCTACTGAGAGATTGAGCGTTTGATCTTTAATAGGGGCAATACACGTATTCGGTGCTTGATTTGGTCCATCGCATGGAGTATAGGCAACCTTTCCACATCCGCTCAGGAGAGAAGCGCTGATGAGAAATCCGAGCAGAACTGCTCATTTGTAAAAATTCATGATGGTGTAAAAACAAGATTGCTATGGTATCGAAAAATACATTTTTATCAAATCATCTTGCATCCACCTCTCTTTCCGCTACACTCATACCATCATTTTCAATATTCATACTATGATTACCAAACCAGCGCTCCGCTACTCCCTCGATGCTCTCGAGCCAGTTATTTCTCAGGAAACACTCGAATACCATTCTGGAAAACATCACCAAACGTATGTAGATAATCTCAACAATCTTATCGCTGGAACGACTCAAGAAATCGACGATCTCGAGACCATCATTCGTCACTCAAGTGGGGGAGTGTTCAATAATGCAGCACAAATCTGGAATCATACATTCTATTTTGATTCTCTCTCTCCTGAGGCTCTTGCTCGCGATGAAGACAATCTCCCGAGTGGCGCACTTACTGAGAAGATCAATGCAAAATGGGGGAGTTTTGACGTGTTCTGGTCGGCGTATGCCGATCTCGCGGTGAAGACATTCTGATCTGGATGGGCATGGCTCGTAGAGCGACAAGATGGATCACTCGATATTGTATCTACGTCCAATGCTGAGACCCCACTCACGAATGATACTCTCAATCCACTCCTCACGATTGATGTCTGGGAACATGCTTACTATATCGACTATCGCAACCTCCGCGCAAAATATGTTGAGAGTATGAAGAGGGTGATTGATTGGGGAGTAGTTGCAGGGAGGATGAAATAAAAACACCGAATGGTGTTTTTATTTTATCCTTAAGGAAAGGTTTCTAGACGGTATTGTATCGAAATTCTCTTTACCTCTTTGCTTATGATATTGTTATAAGCCACCTTACCAAGAGGATCTTTTATTCAGTGTTCTGTCTCTTTTAACTCAAACTTTTGGAGTTCTGATGCTTCTGATAAAAACTTTTTTTCTAGATCTGTTACTTCTGTCTTTTGTCTCGCTGTTTTTAGGGCTTCATAGAACGCCCTCATATGAGAATAACCGATTCATTTCGGTATTCCCTCAAGCTGTTGTTGAAAACTTGCTTCATCGAGTTTGAGAAGATCAAGAACTTTTGTGCGAAACGATTCATAATCACTAATATCAATTCAAGCGTCTTTGATTGCTTGTACAATCGCTGCTTGATCTTCTATAACGTCTGACACAGCTTCTTTTTTTGCTGGCGGAGTCTCTTCCTTTGCAGGTTTTTTCTGACCTGCTTCATTTTGGATTCTCTTAGCAAGTTGTTCGCTGCCAGTCACTTGGATTTTTTCTCGTCCAGGAATCTCGAGGAGGAATTGATTATTACTCTCTCTATCTTTTGGCACCATTTTGGTTACTTTCCATCCATTGAGACCAAGATTGTCGAGAGTAGCGGTATCTCAAGGATTTTTTACTTCTTTGAGGGTATTTTTAATCCTTCTTTGTACATTATTACCGTAGGCATTTTCTCCGAGAATACTATCAGGAGTTTTTTGTCCTGGTTCTACTATATCTGGTGCTGGCTTAGGATTGATTACTGGTGTTGGTTCTTGCTTTGGCATTGCCTCAGGTTTCGCTCCAGTGGATGCTTTAGCACTTGTGATCTCGCTTACTTTTTGTTCGAGTTTTCTCCATGTATCTACTCATGTGCTATATTTCACCGTAGCATCACCAACCTTATATTCAGTTGGGCTTATCTTTGTGATTTTAAGTGTAGTATTGGTACGAACCCTCGGATCATCTACCCATACTCCATCAGCTCTTTGATAGAGTGTAACAATGCTATTGCTTGGTCATCTTTTGAGAGGAATAAGTGCTCATTTGAGTCAGATAGAAATCTCACTTCGCGGAGTTGGGCTCTCTCATGAGCCCTTCGTTGGCGAGTTGACTGGAGATCATTCTACATCTGGTGTTTGCTGAGTTTGTGGTTCTCATGATACCATTTTGGAGAATTCATTACGTATTTGATCAAGACCATCCTTTGTCACAGTAGTTGTACTACTTGCTGTTGTGATCTCATAGTTATTGTCGTCGATTTTTTTCACTCACATACGAAATCCACCTGTTTGCCCTTTGGGAAGAATAATTATTTTTCCATCGTTATTGACTCCAAATCGTATTTCAGATCATATAGGATCTTTTTTAATTTTTTGAAGACCATTATTGAGTGTGCCCAAATTTTGGGCTTCCAGAATTTTTCTTGCGCTCTCTCTCTCTGCTGGAGTCATTTTTTTGATACGCGCATTCCTATCTGCATCTTGAAAGGCTCGTGCAGATTCTTCAGCAGAATATGGTGTTCGTCCAATCCCATGCTCCTCCTCTATTCTCGCTTTTGCATGAGGATCTACTGTACTTGATCTACTTTGTCCAGTTGGTGCATCAGGACTAACAATAATCTCACCATCCTTGCCTTTTTGCACACGAAAATGTGTTGCTCACTTGAAGAGAGCGGACATGAGCATAGCCTGTGCAAGCTGTTCTGGAGTCCACTGTGTACTAGTAGGGTCAAAGTGATATCAAACTACTCATGATACTCCTGTGAGAGTAATACCTTCGATAGCGATTTGCTTACCAAATGGAATCTTTTGTTTCCAAAAAGGTATACCCTCTTGCATTTGCAGCCCAAGTTTTTGTCCGAGTCATGATTGAAAAACTTTTCCAAGACTCTTGATAACCCCCATCATAGCGATAGATTGAACAAAGCCTTCTTGAGAGTACATATTCTCTCCTTCAGCAATAGATCGAACTCACGCCGCACCAACCTCAAAAGCAACGCCTTCTCACATGAGTCGTCCGAGAGCAGTCATTCCTCTTTTTGTTTTTGATGCTGCATTCATAGCTTCGACGAGCTTGACTCATCTGTATGCATTTCTTCAGAATGCTGCTGCATTTATAGCGGCGCTTGCCACGGGTGTTAAAATAACTCCGGCAGCAACTGCGATTGCTTCCACAGCAATAAATTTTGCAACTTCTCCTGTTATATCGAGAGATCGATCGGACATATGCCAACCAACACCGAGAATGCTTTCGAGAGTTTTCATTTCAGCATCTTTACTAATATCGTATCGATCGATATATTGGAACATAATTTCTTTTTTCCCTATGGTTGAAACAACCATTTTTTCATGTTCTTTCTCGGCTTTTGATAGTATATCCGCAGTAATAGTGACAGTCGGATATTGCTTCTTGAACTCTGCTGTCCATTCTGGCTGTTTTTCTGCCCAATCTTTGGCTGCTTGAAGCTTTGCTGATCTCATTTTTGTTAGCACTGGTCACAATCGATCAACTCCAAGCATATCATACACTTTCTTATAGCCCGGAAGGGTTTTTAATGTATCTGTGCCAAGATTAGCTGCAATGTCTTGAAGATCTTTATCTGTGAGAGCGAGTTTTTCTTTCATTTTACGATCAATAATATCACTTGCTGCCATATCGGATTGATCAAGTTCATCGCGTACGAAATTTACGGCAGCAGTTCGTTGAGATGCTATGTCTGGATTTTGAAATATACTTTTAAGTTGTTGTGTTATGGAACCATTGATTGCTCCACCACGGCTTGTGCCATCAAGAGCAAGAGTATATAGCATTTCATCAGTAACCTTAAATAACCGAGTTCCACTACGAATATCCTCTATATCAAGTTCCGCTTTGATCTGTTCAGTTAGCTTCTTAAGTTGTGTTGATTTTTCAGGGTACTTTGCTTGGTATCATTCTAATATGAGAGCAAAATTCTCGGCAGTTTGGTAGGATTTTTGTAAATTCTTTACGGCTCATGCTGGGATGTTAAAATTATGCATGAGTGATCCATACTCAACTTTTGTTGGCTTTCCATTTGGTCCAGTAAGATAGTATGCTCCATCTTTGTAGAAAACTTTATTAAAATTCATGATTGGAGTCTCCTTTCCTGCAGCTGGAGCTTCAGTCCCTGTACTTACCCTTGTGGCTGGAGCTTCAGTCCCTGTGCCTGCTCTTGCAGCTGGAGCACCCGCCCCACCATCAGTTTCACAATCATCCCCAGTAAGAAGTTTTTGTTGAGGAAAAACTATTTTTCCATAGTCTTTTCCCTTCACGGTCAATCTTGTGCTATTTTGTAGCTGACTTCATTCAATCTGGTTTATGAGGTCATGAATAGCCTCCTTTGTTTCTTTGTCAAGCAAACCGTACTTCTCTTCAACTTGACGCTTTTTAAGTGAGTCACCATTATGTGCAAGTTTACGAACGATAGCATAAGAGATTCATTCATTTTTTTTGATGCGAATATCTTTGCAATCGAGACTATTAACATCCGTTTTTGAAAATTCAGGCATATAGCTATAAATAAAATATATACACTAAAATTATCATACTTATTTCGATTATGCTATGAAATTAGCTTGACAAAGAATAAATCCCCATTCAATGGGGATTTATTCTTATTTTCGGATCACATTTCCTTGCTCATCAATAGAATATTGATCTAGAGTTCGTCATTCTATTGTAGCAATATCACGAAGGATTTTTTGATTGAGCGTAGCTATAGTTTCATATGAAGTAATAGAATTTTTTGATTGGATTCTTAATGGTTTTTCATTTTTTAATGAAAAACCATTAAGAATCTGATTTATCTCATCTGAGACGAGATAATCGTTCACTAAACATTTGCGTATGAATATTTCGAAGTGCTTCATACAGTTTCTTCTCTGTATCTTTCTCGTCTTTTCATGTTATCTTCTCAAAATTAACTTCATATTCTTTAGAGTTCAATTTACGCACATAAAGTCTAAATTGAACACCATCAAGCATAAGATCTTCATGTATAGTTTTATTATCTGGAGATTTTACCATTTCTGAATGTATCTCATGAATCCTATTAATTAACTTAGTCCCCTCAGGTACTTCCTTTATTTGTTCAGACTCTTTCTTGAATCATTCAAAGAGTTTTTTACAAAAGATGTATAACCTGTTATCTCAGCAACCTTTCACTCAAGATTTCTCCATGTTTCACCAGGAGTTTTTCATGATATTTCTGTCTTATTAACGATATATTTTGTTGGACTTAGTTTAGTAACATAGAGTGTTCCGCTTATTCAATGGGTACCAACTGGTCGACGTGTCCATTCTCTATTGGTGCCATTTTTAGCTGACTTAAGTTCATTAAGTATTCACTTGAGTTTTACTGGAATCTGAGAGTTTGTTCTGTTCGACTGGATCTCTTGAACCTCTCATACATCAGTATCGGATACTAATGATAACACCTTCGAATCGGTTCCATTAATTCTATTAAGATGTTCCAGAATATAGGGAGTAACATTCTTGTCTTCTGGGTCAACCGGCATCGGTGTCTTGAGGCCGGATACCATAAACTCTCCCTTACCATAAGGGTAATCTTGAGAAGTCTTTGCATGAAATCGATCAAGGGGGTGTGATTTTCGCATACCATCAATATCAATGGAGTGTGGATAGTCGAGAGTTTCGTTCACGAGTTTGGAAAGTTGTTCGATCTCTGGAGAGGCATAGTCAGTATTCATATTTTGAACAGATCATTTTATGATCCATCAAAATGATGATACTCCGAAGAAAGGAAACCATTTCCCTCGTTCTTTTCCACTTGTTCCTTGACTCGAACGATAGAACGGTACAGCAACTCCATCTTTGGTTTTCATAATAATATATGGTCTATCGCGCCTACCACCCAATTGAATAAATCCGATTTGTGGAACTCATAGATTATTCTTCATGACATGTCATCATGCGATGAGTTTCTCCATTCTCTTACTATATATTTCATTGACATCCTCTTTTGCACTTGCATCGATGATTTTATCAGATTTACCATCAGTATTTTCAACCTCAGACTTATGTGAAATCTTTGGTATCGGACCTACGGTATGTTTCTTGACATAGTCATCCCATGTAGGTATATCTTTCGCTCAGAGTGCTTTAAGCTCCTCTTGAAGTCAGTTGATTTTTTCGTCTAATTGAAAGACATCTTTTGACCGAGTTTCATGAGGGCCATCCTTCCCCGATCGGTTATGAAAATCTCGTCTTCGTCCAAAAAGTTCATCCAATTTTGCACGGAGATCTTTTTCATGTTCTCCCGCGTCAATATCATCTGAAGAATCTGTTGGTGATTCTGGGGAAGATGGTGGAGTAGGAGGTATTGGTTCAGGAGTCGGAGAATCCACTGGTGGTACTGGATCATCCTCGTGGTCTGACTCTGGTTCTCATTCGCCTAAAGGTTCGGTCGGCTCTGGCATTGGAGGTACTTTGATGCGAGGTTCTTTTTCTCACTTGGTCGTCTCGTGATATTTGTTTGCTCCAAGTGGCCAAACAAAGTATCTAAGCTTATCAACCCATGATGTGGATGGCACTGGAATAGGAGTCGGAGCTGGAGTAGGAACAGGAATAGGTGTTGCTACAACGACTGGTGCAAGTATGGCAGTTCCATCACCCTTGATACTTGCAAAGATTTCATATTTTCCTCCAACGTGCTTGGCAATTTCGAGGTGTTGAAAACTTGAATTTCCTAATATACTATTGAGTTCAACCCCGGGAAGAAGCTTGCCATTTGCATCAAGTGCAACCTCATATACTTTTCCTCCTACCGTTACGAGTCCGACCGCATCACCGCTGCGAATCGCATCACTTAAATGACCATGAGATGATGTATGCCCGAACATACGAGATATATCAAATCCTCCATTTGAATCTTTCCAGAGTCGAAGTTCATTCCCATCAAATCTGTGGCTATTATTATCCATCCAAACACGGTCTACATGGGAGAGTGGAGTGATACCTGGTGTATGGATAGGCGCTGGAGCTACTATCGTATTGCTTGTGGTCGGTGTATGTAATAAAGGTGTGGATATGTTTGTATCACCCATAATACCGTGATATGCTCCCTGTACTCATGTGAGAATACCACCAATTCCAAGTCCTACTCCATAACCAACTGCAGCAAACTTGAGTCATTCCATATTCCCATATTTTCTTGCGAACTCTTCACGCTTTTTGTAGATTTCTTGTGCACTTTCGTTGAGCGATGTTACTACTGTTGCAATATACTCCGTATTTGGGGATGCCTTGTACCAATTTTTTCTACCAAGATCTCATGAGTTAATTGCCATGAGCATACGGGTGTTCTGTTCAGTTGAATTTCCTTCTCCATCGTACTTGAGCCAGTTAATGCCCGTGCGTTTGGTTGATTCGCGCTTTGCAAGATACAAAAGAGCAGTTTCTTGGCGCTCCTCCAATGTAAGAACTGGATTAATAACCATCAAATACATGTCTGTAATGGAGTGCTGGTTGATGAGCTTATCAAGCTCATTTTGTTTTTCTGTGAGAATTTTATTCTCTTTGCGAGCATCGAGAGTGGTTTTGCTACGGGCAATGAGTACTTGTCTATCAAGCTCTTCGCGTTTGCTTCGATGAGCAGCAACCACACCTCATACGAGTGATCATGGGATGAGCCCGAGAGTGAGAGCTTTGGTGAGTGTATTAAAGGTCACACTACTTGCTGTCACTGCCACGGTCGCAGCTATGGCAGCAGTTGTCGGGTGTCTAAGTATGCCAGAAATTCTTGATGCAATTGGCCCAGCACTACCGATTTTCTGGTCAAGTTTGTTCAAGAATCTTGCGATACCAGATTTTGGAACATTATTCTTAAGCTCTTCCTCTCAGCGCTCATTTCCAATACGACCAATATCAAAGAGATTCAATCCAATATCGGTTTTTGAAAGATCTGCTCAAATGAGAGCAGCTTCTACTCGTGCTATGGTACTATCAATTTGATTGAGCTCCAAAAGAGTGCCTGATTGAAGTTCGAGAGCTGTTTTGAGTTCTTTGATTTTTGCGGTGCGTGTAGCTGGATCTCGTGCCCCAATCACATCAGTAATGATTTTTTTGGTAGCAACATCATGAATGGTGAGCTCTCGTGACTTTTCGAAATCGAGATAGTTACCACCTTGGATAGAATCATCGCTCTGTTCTACAAAATCGATAATATCACTTTTACTTAGTGTACCATTCCGGAGTTCCTGTCGAACCTCCCTCTTAATCTTCTCTTTTTGGGATTGAATATATGCACCTCGTCATGTACGATGCACTGTTCGTTTTACTAGTCGCTTAAAAAATCCTGCCTTGGCAATATTCTCCATTTCATCATCATAGTCAGACATGGCGAGCTGATCAGCAAAGAGATCCAGATATGGCTCAACGTCAACAAGATCAAGGTGAATCATGCCATCTGGTGACTCAGATGCATGATCGGTGCGAGAATGGCTACCACCACCATCACTTTGGATTTCTGCTTGTGCGAACGTATGACTATTTTGTGTATCTTCTTCAGGTGTTGTTTTGCTCTGCGAAGGCTGTGTTGTATGGGATCATCCATATACTTCATTGAGAGCTTGGTCGTAGAGAGGCCGAACTCTATCCTTCCATTTTTGATCATTCCACGACGAATTCTGAAGGTGCGTTTCCCGCTTACTCAGCATATCTGTTTTTGTATATCCATACCGTTTCATATCCTCAAAGAAGCTACGATACGAATCAAGCACATGTGCGTCAATCATTGCTTTTGTAGTAGTACTAGCATCCTGAAAGAGTTTATCAAATTCTTTTTTATGTTGCTCGAAGCGTTTATTGAGTTCTTCTGGATTCTTCTTTGATTTAGATCCCAGTAAAAGCTCTTTTGCTTTCTCTCACATTGAGAGTGGCTGTGAGTTTGGATTTGGACTGATATTCATATAAATATATTAGAGAGTTTGAAGGAATTGAGTTACCTCGTATTTGAACGCATCGGTAATCATGCTATCCACTTCGTTTGGTCTGAGACCTTTGAGAAATCCATAACCATCGATTTCCTCATCCATTTCGAGGAGTTCACGGTAGATATCGAGTTCATCTTCTGAGAGCTTTTCTGAGAGAATACGCCCAAAAGCGAGTCATTCGAGAGACTCTATCGTGTGAGCAAGCGTTTGTTCTAGAGGATCGCCGGAAAGTCAGGTTTTTTGAAGTCCAGATCGAAGCTCATCAATAATTTGTTCCATAAGGAGAGATATAATAAAAGTATCTTTCTCAGACTATCATATAGAAAAATATTTGTCAAAAATATCTATTATTTGGAACGCATAATAACCCTACTATCGAAGCAAATATATATAAAAATATATTTTCGAAATGTCTTTGAAATAATATCAATATTTAATATTTGTCAAATATTAAATTGTATTTATTGATTATAATCAATTTTATTTCGAGAAACATTATAAGGTAGCTAAAGGAAGAAGAATATTTCCTCAGAATGTTATCTTGTATATCCGTAGTAGATGATGCTAATCTTTGAATGGGCACATAGTTCAAACAAGTCACCTTATATGTGGGGTATAAAAATAATTAAAGATAATGACTCTCTTTTTACAACCCCAATCTCTCCCATTTTTCATAAAAATATGGTAGCATTATAGGCGTATATTGTTTTCTCTATCTGTTTTCAAAATTTTCTCGTCTCGTATTGATGTTTTTGATTGCCTGAAGCGGATTTTTCGGAGCTTTTTGTGCGCATGCACTCAACTGGGGATTTGATCTCATGAATGACTACAGTCTCTCGAATGTGGATCAGATATCCATCAATAACTCCAAAGCAAATCTCTCTCACAAACTCACTCCTCGAGGATCATTGCGTCATGGGTCAACTCAGCTCGATGGACCGAGAAAGATTATCATTGATGGGAACTATGCGTATATTATGAGTCACTATGGCAATAGTCTCGAGATCGTCGATGTATCCAATCCAAATAATCCCACTCATATATCGAGTCTCACACAGAGTCCTGCGGTATCACTCTATACTCCTATGGGGATGATAAAACACGGGAACTATATCTATCTTGCCAGCTCGACGAACTATCTTGTGATCGTCGATGTATCCAATCCAAATAATCCCATATTTGTTCGTCAGATCGCTCGGACAACGACGATCAAGCTCGGAGCACCACGAGGTATGGATATTGTCTGAAATCGTCTCTATATAACGAGCTATAATGATGATGCTCTCGAGATTATGGATATATCAACCCCTTCCAACCCTACGCATCTTGGATCCTATCAGAGTGCTACTCATCTAGATGGAGCAACTGATATCAAGATCATAGGTAACTATGCGTATGTGACCGCTTTTCTTGCGAAGAAGCTCACGGTTATTGATATTACGAATCCTCTCACACCTCTCTATGTTAGCTCGATTGGTACGATCAGTGGGGCTCCGGCACTCGATGGGGTATATGGATTGGTGTATTCTGGATCGTATTTGTACACCGCATCACAGACGAGTGATGCGATCGATGTGATCAATATCGCTAATCCCGCTCTCCCTGTCTATACCACTCGTATCAATAAAAGCTCTACTGTTCGTCTCGATGGTGTGACCAATCTTGAGATCTCTGGTAACTATCTCTATGCAGCTTCCGTAAGTGATGATGCACTTGAGGTTCTCAATATCACCAATCCTGCTCTCCCGACTCATGCATGAATGCTGAGAAATACAACGACACTCGATGGTGCATATGCTGTTGCATTGACTGGGTCAACTGCCTGGGTGGTGAATAACTCGAGTCACAATTTGGTCTCTGTTAATATCTCAAATCCTGCCACTCCTGTGATCACTTCTGAGCTGAAAAATGGTCCGACTCTCCTCTGATATCCATCAAAAATATTGCTTGATTGAGATTATGCGTACATTGCTTCTTATACATCACATGCTCTCGAGATAGTGAATGTTGCGGATAAAAATTCGCCAAATCACATAGCAGCGATACAAAATAATAATTCTACCATTCGCCTCATGAACCCTCTGGGTCTTGCAAAGAAAGGAGATATCGTGTATGTGGCGAGTTTTTCATCAAATGCTATTCAGATGATCAATGTGGCAAACCCAGCAAATCCAGTACCATCAGGAAATATCCTTCACTCGACCACAGTTCGACTCGCTGGTGTGCGAGGTCTCACGATCGTCTGAGATTATCTCTATGCTGCTAATAATAATGATGATTCGTTGCAGGTGTTTGATATTACCAATCCCGCTACTCCGATCGCACTTGGGTATATTCGTGACACCACGAGATTAGATGGTATTATCGATGTTGTACTCTCATGATCCTATGCATATGCAAGCGTCTATAATACCGATCGAATTTCGGTGATTGATATTACCAATCCTGCAAGCATGAGTATCGTAGGGCAGATTGTAAATTCGTGATCAACACGGCTCGATGGCCCATACAAGAGCATACTCTCTGGATCCCTCCTCTATACAGCATCATATCTGAGCAACGCGATCGAAGTAATCGATGTATCCAATCCTAGTAATCCAGTCCATGTATCAAGCCTTTTGCGAACGTCGAGTATCAAGCTTAGGGCACCAACCTCGCTTGTTCTGGATAATTCCATGCTCTATGTCACCTCTCTGGTGGATGATGCAGTTGAAGTAATCGACGTATCAAATCCAAACACTCCAATTCATAATACACGATTATCTCGTAGTACGTGATCACTCCTCGATGGAGCGCGGGATATAGTGAAGTCAGGATCCCTCCTCTATGTAGTATCATACTATGATAATGCACTCCAGATTCTCGAAGATGGATACTCGGACGCGAATCCATATGTAGAAAACAAGATAGGATACGCCTATTCTGGAAGTATATCACAGATTGATCAGCTTCTTGGAACAGGAAATCAGGCGACCGTGAAATATCAAATCTCGAATAATTCAGGCGCAACATGGTACTATTGGAACGGAACTACATGGGCAAGTACGACTGCATCATATCTACGATCCAATGATATCACGACCATTAATACAAATCTCTATAAATTCAATACATTATCCACCTCGAGGAGTTTTAAATTTCGTGCTTTTCTGATAGGATCTGGTGCACAAGTAGGGGAGCTTGATAATGTATCATTTACTATTGATCCGAATGCTCCGCTCATCTCGAGTTTTGCACCGTGATCTGGATCATTGATGCCAATAGGTAACTTCAATATTACAGCTGCTTATAGTGATGCAGAGACAGGAATTAACACCACTTCAGCAACCCTCACACTCAATAAATGGACCATAGGAGCTTCCGGTGGCGTCTGGTGAACTAATATTGCATCTACCTATATTAGCTCTGCAACTCGAGTTATAACAGCAACAGGTGCAAAATATGTGGTCAAAAATCTTCCCTATGGAAAATATCGTGCTACTTTTTCGATCAATGATAATACAGGGAATCGTACCACTATTGAGAGGATATTCTATGTTGATGCTCTCGAATGGAACATCTCTTCTTCCATACTTGATATCGGTCAGATCACTCCATGAATACCACAAACATCTTCTGGTGATCTTCTTATCACTATTAAGACAGTGGGTGCAGGAGTGGATCTCGGCATGAAGAAAAATACATCACTTGTGAGTGTAGCTGGTAATGTGATACAAAATTTTGATGGATCACTTGGTTGGTGATACAAATTATTTCCTTATACATGATCAACTTGGAGTATACCATCTTCCCCGGCGGCAGTTCTGCTCTTTTCACAACCAAAAAATATTCATCCAGATGGGCTCAAATATACCTACACCATACCACTCAAATTCTCAGCAAATGTTGATTTAGATCAAGTAGCCCAGGATTATGTTGCGGATCTTTGATTTCAGACATGGTATACATACGAATAAAAATCCTGAATCATATGATTCAGGATTTTTATTAACGTCCGCGAGCAGCAGCTCGTCCAGGACGCTGTTTGCCAAATACACTTTTTGGATGCCCTCATTTCGCATTGCCACTTTTATCGAATGAATGTCCACCGAAGTTAAATCCAGGACCAAAAGGAGAGTGTTTCTTTGCTTTGTCCTCTACTTTCACAGTAGGTGTGGATTCGACTTTTCCATCTTGTACCTCATCGTCATGAGCATCTTGTTGTTGTGTAGCTGAATCAGTTGTCATAGAATGAATATTAATACTTGCTCAGTATAATCCGAATAAGCAGTTTGCAAATTTCTCGAATATATTCTCTACGATTGGGTATTACTTTGTTCTCAGATCTTCGGGAAGAAAGAGTGCTGTGCGTGCATCATCCACAAGTTGTGTACCATCTTTGGAAAAATTCAATCCAATCATTCCAGCATTGTAGAATCATCCTACTCATTTTTCTGGTCGATATATGTCACCAGGATGAATACCGAGAATATTTCAGAGAAGGCAGCGAATCGTGAAACCATGTGAACAGATGAGATAATGCTTATCTGAGCCACAGACAGTATCGAGAAAAAGCCTCGTTCGATCGTATATATCTTGTATGGAATCTCCATTGGGTGGACGGAACTGTCATCGTGAATCATCCATCATACGAAGTACCTCTGGAGTCATAACTTCACTTTCTTTTCGTCACTCCCAATCACCATATCATCGCTCCTCCAATCTTGGCTCGATTATAACACTACGAACATTGAGTTTGAGGATATCACAGACAATTTCTATTGTTTGCCTTGCTCGCAGCGCTGGCGAGCTAATAATCTCAAATGTCTTTCATGAAATATCATATTGCTTCTTGATATATTCTCCAAGATGAGTGGCTTGTGCTCTCCCAAGATCGGTGAGGGGATAATGATTGGATTTGCCACGGATATTACCAGCATCTTGATCGATATTTGACTGTGACTGACCGTGTCGCCAGAGAAGAATATTTGGTGGGAAGATGAGTTGTTCGCTAGAATCTCTCAAATCCAGAAGAGATGATTCAGAATTGGTAGTCATAATCAGTATATGAATAAATAATTGTATGAATATTGTATCAATATGAAAATGAATGTGTTGCTTTTTCTGAGAAATTTGTAGAATTTTACATTCTTTTATAGATTTATTCCATACTAGGAAACCATACGAGAGTCTATTATTTTTTGTATCAAAATATATACATATGAAAAAATATCTCACTCTTCTGAGTAAACTCGGATTTCACGACAAAGAATCATGCATCTATCTCGCTCTTCTTGGACGCGGAGAATCGAGTATATCTGATATCGCACAACTCTCACATCTCACAAGACCTGAGGTATATCGATTTCTCCCGCATCTTCTTGAGGTTGGTATATTGACACAACACATTATTGGAAAACGTCGATTCTATCGAGCTTGATCGCCCAATATTCTCCAGTCCCTACTTCATGATACTCTCAAGGAAGGGGAAATAATGATACAAGATCTACGGACATGTTTTGACGAGAAGAAGAAACTCTCCCAAGTAATCACTCGCACTGGGAAAAAGTGAATAACTCAAGTGTTCTCAGATATCATGAACACGTGGCAACCAGGTGAGAATATCTATCGGATTACCTCTGAAAAAGATGTCTTCAAGGTGAATGAATATATGCCAACTGATTATCGCAAGGCTCGCAGTGAGAAGAATATACAACTCTCTCTCATTACTTCACAGGCAGTCGCAAATAACAAAAAACCACGTCTCGATCGAGAAATGGCAGTGATACCGGAACAATGGAACGAATTTGATAACAATATTTCGCTTACACTCTATGGGAACAAGATGGCGTATATAGATTTTAATACGGAATCAAGTGTGACGATTGAAAATGAGCAAATGGCTGATTTTCAGAAGAAGATATTTCGTCTTCTCTTCAAGTATCTTTCAAAGAAGTGATAAATGAGAAGTTCATGATAGTTATTTGAAAGAAAATACACACTCTGAGGAGTGTGTATTTTCTGATTCTAAGGATGGGAATGATCTACATTCCTGACATTCATCTTGTGTAGTTTTGGTGTAATCTATATCACTACACCTACTAACAATACTATCGTGAGATTCTTTGTAGAATTTCATCTACTGCAAGTGGCTCGCCATTTCAGTTGTACATTTCGCGCGAACTTACGCTAATTTCTCCTTCGTGAAATCATTTCACTGCATGCTCTCATATTTGAAAGTGATCGTTTGGATTTCCCATAATGTCATCTGTTTTTTTTCCTTTTAAAAGCCCAGCAACCACAATCCCGAGGCTTGTTCGCAAACTTTTAGCTTTTCGTCCCTCAAGATTTGCTTGATCGACTATTGGTGTAATATCATCCAGGGAATGAATCACGTTCTCTTCTAATAATGTCTTAACTTGGCTTCTGGTCTGGCTGGAAAGACTAGACCATGACGGTACCTTCGCAAGTCAGCGAAGTATAGTTCCTGCCTCTAGTGCTGGAGAATTTACCTGTAATTTTGTCATATTTTTATAATATTAGATATAACGTATTTACATAATACTTTATATTAAAGTTTTGTCAACAAATATATCATACAATCTACAACTATATCTATTCTAAAATGAAAGTATTCCCGTAAGAAGAGTATCAGCAAGATGAATAATATTATCAAAAAATAACCTTATTCACAGCTCGTTGAATCCTTCAGACATGTTCCACTTGGTATTGTATCAGATATTGATATATCTTTTCGCTCAGACTATGAATGAGGCGTGAATTATGGGTGTTTCACGATGCATTAAAGATGATCTTATGTGCATGATCTCTGGAGAGTATTCTGAGTAATTCTATTCCACCTTTGCGCGCTGTATTACGGAAAAGTACTCATCGTTGATCATCATTATGACTATGAAACTCTCATAAAAATTCCTGAAAATATGAGCTGATTGCGATATCTTCAGATTCTGAGAGAAAGGGAAGAACGTTATTTTTCATATATTATTCAACTATGATTTCAATATTTTTTCTTGAATCAATTATGACGGCATCGGTGGGTCAGGGATGTCCAAGGTTATACCGAATAATATATCTTCATGCAGCATTGTATGTATGAGTCTTTGGACACTTAAGACTATAAATTCCGTCTCACCAATAGATATCAAATCATTGATATCACTTTGATTCTTTACAATTTGAGTCTGAACCGATAGTGATAGTGTTTCTTGATATTGAAAAATCATTTTCGGATAAGTCTGAATGCACAACTTTAATTTGCAATCTTGTTATATAGGTCAGGTATCAATATATTACTATGCTGGTAATAATAACAATTGAGATTAGTACTAGTATGATTCTGTTCGTTTGCATATTTAATGTAACATTAAAATTGTTTCGTTTAGGTTTTATATTGGAAATTTTTTTCTAGAATGTTTATTTTTAATTACAGCTTCCTGCACTCATTCCACTTCAAGGAATTCATCAATTGCATCGTGTTTTCAGCAGTCATATCAATCATAAAATCCCTCTCTATACCAAGTCCTTCTGCTATAGAAATAGAAAAATACTATACTGACCAATCCTGCAATAAGAGTTATTGTTTGTTCTTTCATAAAGCATGTAGAGTATATAAAAGCCATCACCCCAATAATGCTTCAATATTTCCAAAAATTCAGACTTCAAAATCATTCATCAATGTATTTTCACCATTTCTGATAAATGTCTTTTATCTCTTGAGCGCGAATGCTTGAATCTGGTAGATCTTGGTTTGTGATGTCTTTAATTGAATTCATATGCAAATGATAAAATAATACATTGATCAGTTTAAAAATTGCCTCTTGAGTGGGTTATTCTCCACTCTCCAACTCTAAATAATCCACTTTCTCGAGTTTTGATCCTATCAATCCTTGCATATCTCCGTAGAGACGTGCAGTGTTGTCGATGACACGAGAGAGTTGTTTCTCACGAGCGCTCCACATCTTTTCCATAGCACGCTTCTCACGATCGAGATCGTCTTTCATTGTTTGGAATGCCTCTACGATATTCTCGATCTTTGCCTTGAACTCGCTCGAGATGAGATAGTGATAGAGCGCCTCCATCTTCTCGTCCTTTCACTTGAGGCTATTACGGGTCTTGGTGAGTTCGATCATATGAGCACGGAGGGCAATCGTGAGTGGGAGGACTGATTCTGAATCAGTGACCCAGATATCACGATAGAGTCCAAATCGATGGATACCTGTAGGAAGTACGGATGATACAATCACAGATACTCCGGCATTGACCCGTAGTCGATCTTCTTTGAGTTTATCGACCCAGCTGTCACTCCATGCCTTGGTATTCTTAGATTCCCAGGCAATAATACCGACTGATTGTCCAAAGCTATCACGAACTTCTTGGATGATATCAGCACCTTTGATGCCTTTTTCTACATCTGAGATCAGATCGATCGGAAAATTGCTCATGAGAAGATCTTTGAGAGCATCCTCTTGGATCTCACCTTGGATTTGCATCGATCCTTGATTCGCCTTACGATTAGCATCTTCGACAGCTTTTTGAGTCATCTCGAGCTGCTTTTGCATCTCTGCCATACGCTTGTCATACTCGAGCTTCATCTTGTCATTCTCGTAGGATTGTTGTTTTTCAACTTGTGCCTTGATCTCGGTCTCCATAGCTTTGCGAGCTTCGATGATGGCTTGTTGCTTCTCGAGTTCCATATTCTTCTGTTTCATCTCCATTTCTTGTTTTTCTCGGAGAAATTGAAGTTCTTTTGCTCGAGCTTCTTCATCACGTTTGCGGAGTGATTCGAGCTCGACTGTTTGTTTACGAGCTGATTCTTCTGCATCCTGCTTCGCTTTTTTGATTTCTTCTTGAGCCCAGGTGTTAGCTCGCTTTTTTACGTCGGCTTCAATTTCTATTTGAAGTTTCTTTTGGAGCTCTACTTTCATCTCTTCGAGCTCATGTTTTTGAACGTCGGAGAGTGAGAACTGGTGTCCACAATTTGGACAGGTGATAGTATTGGATTGCATAGAATATTTTTGATATTCTAGTGAAAAAAATAGATATTCCTAGGAATATCTATTTTTTTAAACGTATTACGAGGGATTTTTCCATCGTGGTGCAAAACCGACACAGAAGGTATAGAATTTTGCGAGTGGTTTTTTGATTCATCGCTTCAGCATTCACTCATAGCATACCTGTTTGAATCATGTGAGATCTCATTCATAGCAGAGTTTTCCGTCTTGGAAACAATAGCTACAGTATCGTTCAGATTCTCTTTTTCCAGGATCTTTATCAAATGGCATGAGACAGCTTTTACAGGAGGTGCGTTTCGATGGGTGTTTGCAAAACATAAGTATGATTAAGTGTGGTGTATTATGATCTTGAATAGTTTGAAATCAAGACAGAATAGTGATCGCCTTTGACTTATTTTTTTGGAGTGGATGCTATGGTTATACTCTGGTAGAAGAGTGCGAATACGAGAGCTATTGTGAGTGTGCCCATAATACCTGATATCATATCAAATGCAGTGTCACTTAATGTTGTTTGATGATTTACCGCCATAACAATAGTAGATGGTATGAGTACACTCATAAACCCAAAGAATCAACCAATGATACTTATTGGAAAACTCAAACATACATATCGTTCAATAAAATTTTTACCATCACCTTGCTGGTTTTTGTGATATATGAATATCGTTCCTAGGATCGTTAACAATATCAAGATGAATATGCCGACCAATTCACCTGTGATGTCATTATGGTTTGCTGGTGCACTTGGTATGAGGAGCGGAGCGCTTAGAACAACCGTTCCAATTATATAGTAGAGTTTCTCACGTTCAGATACCTTGTTATCTCGCAGATCATGAGCAAGTTGTTTGTAATTGAGGAGGTGCATATGTGATGAATAAAGATAGAGTAAATTGATTCTAACGACTCTTATATATCTGTAAAATTCTTCACTGATTCTTCAGAATCTTTATCGAACCATACTTTTTCTTGATCAAGTGGATCGCCATTGTAGTTGACAGTGATTTCTTCACCGCGATTTATATCTTGGATAGCAAGAAAATGAATGGTCTGATTTGCAAAATCTTTTTGGTAGCGAGCATTGGGTGAATAAGAATGGTTGTAGAGTGAGCCATATCCGAGAGCAAGAGCACTTCACTGATACTCCCAACTGAAGTAGTAGTTGTAGAGATGAGTTTGGTCGATGGTCTCTGTATCTTTCTGATTGAGGAGGATTATCGGGCATATTTCGATTGTTTCTCATTGCTTAATTTCTGATTGTGCAAATACGCCGATTCAATGGACAGTACTTTTTTGTGAGATGATGGTACTATTATATCACATGGGAGAGATGAAGAGCTATCATTATAGGGGAAGTTTTATGGTTGCAATTTTTATCCGGTAAAGTTTGCAAGATGTATGCTTCCATCTATACTTCACTCTCGTTATTTATTGATCTTATAGGACAATGCTCAATACTGTAAATTTGGTGGTAAATTTTCTTGATCACAAGGAGGAAACAAAAATACATCTTCAGAATGCTCTCAAAACATTTTTCAATAAAAATACCCTTGTCCTCAATGATACTCGACTCAGTATCAAACCAGATATTCTCCCTCATATCCCATTCGTTGGTTCATACGATCAGAGGATTTTGTCTATTCTCTCGAATACAACGGTCGTATTTTCACATCCGTTCTATACAGAGTCTCATCAATATTTTTCCTCTCTTTGATTATCAGATGAGGTTGAAGTTCTTACCATATCGAATAATCATCACATATCATTAACAGAACATATTTTATCGAATGAGTGATTTGTTAGTCAACTTCGAGATCGGAATTTTCAGAATATAATAAATTTTTCCGTCAATGAACATGTTGAGATCCTTGCAGAGAAAATAGGGGCAAAATGCCTCGTATCATCAGAGGTGTCACATCTCGCAAATGATAAATTGAAGCTCAAACAATTTCTCGAGCATTCAGGGCTTCCGACCATTGAAGGAGTCTATACAGATGATCCAGACATTATTGCATCATACTTTTGAAGGAAGGATCATTACTTTTTCAAAGATCCTCAAGGCGTCTCTGGCTATGGTTTTTGGAGTAATCAGAACAATACCCTCGAACAGATACTCTCAGAATACGGATGAAAAGATATCATTATCGAACGTGTTATTGAAAAGGAAAGTTCTCCAAGTGTACAATTTTTGATCTATGAGGATGCTGGTGAAAAATATGCTTGCATATTTGGATTTACTGATCAGATTTTGCAAGAATGACGATATTATCTCGGAAATCAATCACCGAGTGTGTATGTCGATCACCACTATCTTCGATCTGAATTTATGCGTCAGTCTGAGATAATCATGCATTATCTCTTTGAGATTGGATATGTTGGGTTTTGATGAATCGATTTTATGGTCGGTGATGGTCAGGTCTATGCTACCGAGATCAATGCTCGATTTACCTGAGCAACCTACCCCGCTATTACCAGTTATCTCCTCTCAGGATCTCTCATAACTCCCTGGAAATATATCACTCGTGAAGGAGTTGTTGATTCGCATGCTGGTTATCTTGAGCAATCTATTCAATCTCCTGATGAGTATGGTATGTTCCCACTTTGTATTGCGCCCCTTGAAGATCATGGCAGAGCACAACTGCTCTTTATTGGTGATGAGTGTTAGTGAGAATACGTACTTAACAGGGAATGAAAGATATATATTTGAAATAAATTGAATTATTAGTATAATTGACAAAATATACTTCTATCTATTAGAACAATAATGTCTGTTCTTTCCCAAAGCTATTCACCACGCCCATACCAGAAGACCGCGAGTGATGTACTCATGAGGTCATTTATCCAACATCTTCAAGATGAGGGATTTTTTGCGAAACATGATATTCGACCACTCAACAATCTCAAAAATATTGCCAAAAATCAGAGAGAACAATATCGATCAATTCTTTGATCTTCATCGCAAAAAAACGGTTCTCAAGATTCAAATTTGAACACTACATCTGAAGAAGATAATCACCCTCTCGTAGCGTACTCATCCTATCTTGACCAATCAGCATGATCTGGTAAGACACTTACGATCGCTCACACTCTTTCTCGTATTCTTGAACTCAAAGATCGATTTCTCAAGAATATTCCGATGCGTATCTTGGTGCTCAGTGATCGTATATCGTCGATTGATCAACTCTCAGATGATTTTTTCCGAGATAGTGAGGCTCGAAGAGCTCTTCTCAAAGAGTGAATACGTGATCGTGTGAAACATCTCGTTATTCATTCACAGAGTAGTGATCGTTATGATTCAGAAGAAGAACTGCACAATACGATTCGATCCGGTGGAGATACCATCGTCTTCTCGACGATCCAATCAAGCGCCAAGAGTGTCGATGAGAATCTCGGTTATGATCTTATTATTATCGATGAAGCAGATAACAGTGTTCGGGGTGAGTGAGAGAATTTGGCAACTCTTGAGCATATTGCACAGATACTAGGCTCACTCGGAGTACGACCCCATATTATTCCGATGAGCGGTACTCCCGATAGAGAGTCTCTCGATATTTTTGGAGCGCCTGTCTACTCATACTCGATGGATGAGTTTCTCATGTCGCCCTGGGCACCACAGATCAACTACCATCTCATGACCAATCCAGCCGTATCAGATACGGAGCTCGCAGAACTCATGCAAGAGATACGATCTATCCAAGATATGGAGTATGGCACCAAGAAGAAAACGTGTCTCGCACAGTTCCGATCCAAGCTCGATGATATTCTCTTGCGATTGTCAGGATATGATATGCTCGCACAACATATGAATGACAAAATCGATCTCAGTGAAAAGACACTGATCTTTGTTCCCAAGATAGAAGATGCAAAAAGACTCAAAGAATCACTTGCTCCACTGCTTGCAGATCGAGGTATATCCGTGGTAGATATTCACTCAGAGTCCGATGAGTCAGATCGGTCTATTATTGAGGCATTTCGAGATGAGGAGCACCCTCTCCAGATACTCATTGCAGTGGATAAGCTCAATCGATCTATCGATGTGCCAGATTGTCATAATATCGTCTTTCTTCGCAATACCAATTCGAGGAAGATATTCCTCCAGCAACTCGCTCGATGACTCAGGGGAGAGCATACTCAGATCTACGACTATGTGATGAATCTCTCTAATATTGCCTATCTTCACGATATCCAAGATCGTGCATCCAAGCAGGGTTATACTGTACAAGGTGTACCAAACATAGAGAGTAAGATCAAGCTCTTCCTCGGAAAAAGATCTCTCTATAAGAATGATGGAGAGGCGGATGAAAGTATGCGATCCGTTGACTTCTATGATATCTGTGGACTCTATTTGAGTGAGCGATCCAAGATGGAGTTGTCATCCCTCTGAACCACCCAGGAAGCTATCATCTCCACCCTCAAAGAACATAACATTGAGAACTATGAAGATCTCAAGAAATGTGGATCAACAAAATTTCAGCAAACCTTTGGAAACTCCGATCTCGGACAATTTCTTGGAACAATGCTCCGAAGCATTACCCTTTATACTCTCTATGAACTCTCACAGAAACTCTGATGGGAAGTACCAGAGATAAAACCTTCAGAAGAAACGAAGGAAAAAACTTCCCTTTGAACCACCCAGGAAGCCATCCTCTCAACACTCAAAGAACATAACATTGAGAGCTATAAAGACCTCAAAGAATTTGGATCAAGAAAATTTCAGCAAACCTTTGGAAAATCCGATATCAGACAATTTCTTGGAACAATGCCCTGAAGCATTACCCTTGATACTCTCTATGAACTCTCACAGAAACTCTGATGGGAAGTATCAGAGACAAAGCCTTCCGAGGAAACTGAGAAAAAAACTTCCCTCTGAACTACCCAAGAAACCATCATCTCCACCCTCAAAGAACATAACATTGAAAACTATGAGAATCTCAAGCAATTTGGACCAATAAAATTTAAGCAAACCTTTGGAGTATTCGATCTCGGTCAATTTTTTGGAAATACACTTGCGAAAATCTCTCTCGACACTCTCTACGAACTTTCTCAAAAACTCTGATGGGAAGTACCAGAGATAAAACCTTCAGAAGAAAAATTCCTCTGAACCACCCAAAAATCCATCATCTCTACCCTCAAAGAACACAACATTGAGAACTATGAAGATCTCAAGAAATGTGGATCAACAAAATTTCGGCAAACCTTTGGAAACTCCGATCTCAGACAATTTCTTGGAATAACACTTAATAGTATCAACAATGATAATCTCTACGAACTTTCTCAAAAACTCTGATGGGAAGTACCAGAGATAAAACCTTCAGAAGAAAAATTCCTCTGAACCACCCGGGAATCCATCATCTCCACCCTCAAAGAATATAGCGTTGAGAACTATGAGGATTTCAAGCAATTTGGATCAAAAAAATTTCAGCAAACCTTCGGAAAATCCGATCTCGGACAATTTCTTGGAACAATGCTCCGAAGCGTTACCATTGACACTCTCTACAAACTTTCTCAAAAACTCTGATGGGAAGTACCAGAGACAAAGCCTTCCGAGGAAACTGAGAAAAAAACTTCCCTCTGAACCACCCAAAAATCCATCATCTCCACCCTCAAAGAACATAACATTGAGAACTATGAAGATCTCAAGAAAT
>ERZ724523.262-NODE-262-length-30959-cov-25.427064_pt1 | contig 30959 bp, 31 predicted proteins | sample MGYA00376056_ERZ724523 | MGnify/ENA primary metagenome ERZ724523 (study PRJEB28724, sample SAMN07190888) | wastewater metagenome | isolation source: influent of sewage treatment plant in Hong Hong | place: USA: Christiansburg, Virginia | collected 2016-03-01 ... | reverse complement strand
GTAAGGATTCCTCTTCGTTAAGAAGTGGTATTAGGATAGTTAAATTCATTTAATTGTTTTATTCTTGAGAAGATCTTCTAGTTTTGAAAAAGGCAGCCATAATAAGTCCAAAGATGGAGCTGAAAACTATACTTGTTATCATTCCTTTTAATAAAGAATCAATATCGTATGGGCTGCTTTCTTTCATCCCTTTGATAGCTTCATTAATTGAAGAGGAAGGAGCTCCAAACTTTTGCATCATATTGATGGTATATTTTATAGTGATTTCATTCAAAGTGTCTTTTGCAGAAGGATCAATAAAATTAAAAAGCAAAATATTAAAAATGGTGGAAATCAAAATTCCAACTACGGCCGAAATAAAGTAAGTTGTAAAAGCATCTTTGAATGTAAAATCACCATTGATTTCTTTTTTTGTTTTAGACAGAAGAACAATTCCAATTATTAGATAAATAATGATGCTAATTGCTCCAATCCATGGTTTGATAAATAAGTTTAAGTCAATCGCATAAATTGCAGAAGTCAACAAACAAGAGATAATTCCAGTTACTATACCAAAAGTAACTCCATTCTTTTTAATAATTTCATTGATCATAATTGGTTCGATTTTTAATTAATCCACAAATATAGCAATTCTGCATTTATTAGGGGTAAAAAATGTTTTTTAGAAAACGGTAAAAAAAACAAAGTAAAGGTTTGTAATTCTAAAAATAAGTGTAAATTTGCACACTCAAAAATAATAGTGTAAATAAAAAGTTATAAGATGTTTATACCTTTTCATTCAGAAGAAAAGCTGCAAAACAAATTATAATTGAACCAATAAAAAAAAGATTTAAGATGAAAAAAGGTATTCACCCAGAAAATTACAGATTAGTTGCTTTCAAAGACATGTCAAATGAAGATGTTTTTATTACTAAATCTACAGCTGAAACAAAAGAAACAATTATTCACGAAGGTGTTGAATATCCAGTAGTGAAAATGGAGATTTCTAGAACTTCTCACCCTTTTTACACAGGTAAATCTAAACTTATCGATACTGCAGGTCGTATTGATAAATTCAAAACTAAATACGCAAAACACGTTAAATAATTTTAACTCGTTTTTAAATACAATGAAGCCTTTCTTTTTAGAGAGGCTTTTTTTGTTTGGCTTTGTTTGGATAGAATTTATACAATAAAATGATTTAACTTTGTGCATGATAACCAAATCGAAAAAGAAACAATAGCCAAATCAATTTTTTATGAATTACATTCTTTTTGACGGTCCCGCTCGAAATGCTTTGCTGCCGTTTACCTTTACCCGACCCGTTGCAGATATTCTGGTGGGTATTATGACCATTCGTCAAAAATGGGAATTGCATCTCGGGTCGACAACTACTACTTTAACCGAAGAATATTTATCTGATAAATACCCAATGGTTGAATTAGAAGGCAATGTTATGATCAATGCCTCTTTTTTGCCTAATGCAATTTTAGCAGAATTGGTAAGTAACTTAGAACCCAACCAAGCCATTTTCAAGAAAGACGAAATCATTGCTTTTTACACTTCAGAAAATCAAGAAGAAGTAGATTTTGACACTTATGAAATTATAGAATACAACGACGATTGTATCACTATTGAAAATACTTGGGATATTTTTTCTAAAAATGATGTTGCTATCAGAGAAGATTTTGAGCTTTTAACCCAAGACAGACGTTCTCAACCAATTCCCAAGAGTGTAAACGTAATTGCACCCGAAAATGTATTTATTGAAGAAGGTGCCAAATTAGAATACGTAACCTTAAATGCCTCCTCAGGTCCTATTTATATTGGTAGAGATGCCGAGATTATGGAAGGTTCTGTGATTCGTGGTCCTTTTGCGCTTTGCGATAATGCTCAAGTTAAAATGGCTTCCAAAATTTATGGAGCAACTACTGTTGGTCCTTATTCCAGAGTAGGTGGAGAGGTTAAAAATGTAGTAATTTTTGCTTATTCGAACAAAGGACACGATGGTTTTTTAGGAGACTCAGTGTTAGGCGAATGGTGTAATATTGGAGCGGATAGCAACAATTCTAATCTTAAAAACAACTATGAAGAAGTTCGTTTGTGGAGCTATCAAACGGAAGGTTTTGCCAAAACAGGGCTTCAGTTTTGTGGTTTAATGATGGGAGACCATAGTAAGTGTGGTATCAATACGATGTTCAATACCGGAACTGTAGTAGGAGTTAGTGCCAATATTTTTGGCAGTGGGTTTCCTAGAAATTTTGTGCCTAGTTTTTCTTGGGGAGGAGCTTCTGGTTTTACCACTTACTTGACTAAAAAGGCTTTTGAAACTGCCAAGTTGGTGATGGCTCGAAGAAATATTGTTTTTGACGAAAAGGAAGCAGCAATTTTGGAACACGTTTTTGAAATAACTAAAAAATATCGCAAAGAATAGGCTATACTTTAGTAATTATAGGATATACCTCTTCGTTTTGAAGGGGTATTTTTTTTGCAGTTAGTGGAGTTACCAATTGCGCAATTCTTTATTTAAACTATCTTTGCACCTTCAAAAATTTGGCGTTCGAAATCATCTGATTTTTAACCTCTAACCTTTTATTTTTAAATTAATGATTACAGTAAACGATATTGCCGTTGAATTTGGTGGCACAACTCTTTTTAGCGAAGTTACATTTGCTATCAATGAAACTGATAAAATTGCCCTTATGGGTAAAAATGGAGCTGGAAAATCTACTTTGTTAAAAATCGTTGCAGGTGCAAACAAACCCACTCGCGGTGTTATTTCGGCTCCAAGTGATGCGGTGGTAGCTTATTTGCCACAGCATTTATTGACGGAAGATAACTGTACTGTTATGGAAGAGACATCCAAAGCTTTTGCGGGTGTTTTGAATATGAAAAAAGAAATTGATGATATCAATGAACAATTAACGATTCGCACGGATTATGAAAGTGATGAGTATATGAAGTTGATTGAAAGAGTTTCAGAATTATCGGAGAAGTATTATTCTATTGAAGAGGTTAATTATGAAGCTGAAGTTGAAAAAATATTAAAAGGTTTAGGTTTTGAAAGAGAAGATTTCAATCGCCCCACTAAAGAATTTTCTGGTGGTTGGAGAATGCGAATTGAATTGGCAAAAATCCTTTTAACAAAACCTGATTTGATTCTACTCGATGAGCCAACCAATCACTTGGATATGGATAGTATCGAATGGTTGGAAGACTTTTTGATTAATCAAGCCAAAGCGGTTATGGTAATTTCTCACGATAGAGCTTTTGTTGATAATATTACAAATAGAACTATCGAAGTGACAATGGGTAGAATTTATGACTACAAAGCCAAATATTCTCACTATTTAGAGTTGCGAAAAGAAAGACGTGTTCACCAGCAAAAAGCTTACGATGAGCAACAAAAATTTATCGCAGATAATCAGGCGTTTATTGAGCGTTTTCGTGGTACTTTTTCTAAAACCGATGCCGTTCAATCTCGTGTAAGAATGTTGGAAAAAATTGTTCCTATCGAAGTGGATGAAATTGACACCTCGGCTTTGCGATTGAAATTTCCACCGTCGGTTCGTTCGGGACAATATCCAGTTATTGTAAAAGATTTGGAAAAATCGTATGGCGATAAGTTGATTTTTAAAGATGCTAATTTAGTAATTGAGCGCGGTCAAAAAGTGGCTTTCGTGGGTAAAAATGGAGAAGGTAAATCTACGATGATTAAAGCCATTATGAAGGAAATTGAAATTAATGGTGGTTCTGTAGAAGTGGGACACAATGCCCAAATTGGTTATTTTGCCCAAAATCAAGCAGCAATGTTAGATGAGAACGCAACCATATTTGAGACTATTGACAGAATTGCTGTTGGTGATGTTCGAACGCAAATAAAAAATATTCTTGGTGCCTTTATGTTTCAAGGAGATGACATTCAAAAGAAAGTAAAAGTGCTTTCTGGGGGTGAAAAAACGCGTTTGGCAATGATTAAATTGTTGTTAGAGCCTGTAAATCTTCTAATTCTGGATGAGCCGTCCAATCACTTGGATATGAAAACTAAAGATATTATTAAAGATGCGTTGCGTGATTTTGATGGTACTTTAATTCTAGTTTCGCACGACAGGGATTTCCTTGACGGATTGGCCACAAAAGTTTTTGAATTTGGAAACAAACGTGTCGTAGAACATTTTGAAGACATCAAAGGTTTCCTTGCTCATAAGAAAATGGATAGTATGCGAGAAATCGAAAAGAAATAATTTATTTTATTTTGAAATAATCAAAAAGGCAAGTGGTTCATTCACTTGCCTTTTTTTATGTCGATTGTAATGCTTTTTTGCTTTTGAAATACAAGGCGATATAGGATAAAATAGCGCAAACTATTCCAATTATAATCATATTGTAAATTGGATTTTGTACTTGTGATAAGGTGCCTTCTTCAATTATTAGGATTCGAAACGCCTTTAAAAAGTGAGTCAATGGAATAATATTAGCCACGCCTTGAACCCAATTGGGCATTTGGCTCAGCGGCCAGCTAAAGCCGCTCAAAATGAAACTCGGAGTAGCAATCACCATTAAAACTTCGGTAGCTTTGAGTTGATTTGGAATCAAAATACTTACTAGAATTCCAATAAAAGAGACCGAGAGAATAAAGATACCTGCCACAAAAGTGAGTTGTGGAAGGTTCGTGAAAAAAGGAATTCGGAAATAAAAGGTAAAAAACCAATAGATAAGCCATACTCCAAAACTCATCACTAAATAGGGGATAATTTTAACGCTCATCATCTGTACAATCGAATTGCTTTTTTGGACTAATTGGCTAAAAGTACCGTTTTCGAATTCGGATGCAAAGGAAAGCGCTAAGGCTAATAACATAACTTGTTGTAGAACTGCCGATAAAACACCTGGCCAGAGATAATACATATAGTTGGTGCTTCGATTGTATTTTTTTATGAAAGTTGTTTTAAAAGGTTCATATTGAGAGGGAATTAATTTTTCGGGAACACCTTGTTTTCTTAGCGTTTCCATTTGAATTCCCACCTTTAAAGTCCCTAAACAAATTTGTATAGCGGTTGATGCATAATTGGCGGTTAGAATATTGGCTGTATTAACTATGGTAGTTATTTCAGGATATTTTTTGGTAAACACCATTTTTTGAAAACCTTTTGGAATGATGACTACAGCATTGGCTTCTTTGTCAATAGTGATTTTTGCTACCTCATTTTGGTCGTATAAAACCGCAGCTACATTGATAACTTCATCATCGTTAAACATCTCGATGGCTTTGGCGCTCATTTCTGTTTGATCATAATCTATTACTAGTATGGGTAAGTCGGTTACTTTTCCTTTGCTATATACATATCCTAATAATATGGCATACAAAAGTGGTGCGCCAATGAAAAGCATTCGCAACACACTATTTTGCCAAAACAATTGAAATTCTCTTTTTAAAAGCGAAAAGAAGTTCTGCATATTTATAAAGATAAAGTGGCTGATGTTTTTGAGATTAAATCTTTCGTGTCTTGCACTTGAATTGGTGTAATTTTGATTTCAAACAAACTCTCTTGCATTTCATAGTCGGGATAAGCGGTCGCGATATTTCCGTAGGCGCTCAATTGCTTTATGGTAGTGATTTTTCCTTTGATCGATTGTTTGTTGTATGGGATAGTAACTTCTACTTCTTGACCTTTTTTGATTTGGTTTAACTTGCTCTCTGCGATTGTAAACCTGAAATAGGTACTATTTTTTATAAATCCATTGAATAAAGTATAACCTGGTAGCGCTAATTCTCCTAGATTCAAAGTTATGGTTTCGATACTCATGTCTTGAGGAGCAATTACAAATCGCTCTTTGTTTGCTGTTTCTACCTCCTGTAAGGCTCCGTATGCACGCTCTTGTTGTCCTAATGCCATTTCTTGTTGTTCTTTTCTTGCTCCTTTTTTTGCATCGTCCAATTCGGCTTGAACGGCATTGTATTGGGCTAAAGCACCTTGGTATTTGGCAAAAGTTTCATCATAAGTTTGTTGTGGAATCAGAGAGTCTTTCAGCATATTATTCAGACGCTTAATCGATTTTTGGGCAAACTGATATTGTTCTTTTAGGGCCATTAGTTTGGCTTCCAATTGTTTGATTTGATTATCTGTTGCTCCTTTTACGGCCATATTGTATTGTGCTTTGGCTGAAAAAACAGCTCCTTCAGCCTGACTTTTTTTAGCATCTACTTCAGGAATATCTAGGATGGCTAGGGTGTCACCTTTTTGTACCAAATCCCCTTCTTTTACCAATAGGCGAATAATTTTGCCTGGTACTTTGCTAACAATAGCAATTTGTTCTTTTTCTACTTTACCCTGAAGGAGTTCTTTGTTTTTAGGTCGATTACAACTTGAGTATAATAGTAAGGCGAGGAATAGTATTAGTATATTTTTCATCTTTAGCTATATTTTTTTGGATAGTTTCTGATTTATTGTTTCTTGAGTTGTTTGGTAAGGTCGCCAGTGGCTATTATAGTTTCTATAGCGGCCAAACGTTGGTCAATTAAAGTGTTGATTTTATTTACTGCACTTTTAAAACAATCATTTTCGGCTTCTAATCGTTCAGAGACAGAGATTAGTCCTTGAGTATATTGTTTCGATGCGAGATTTAGATTGTTTTTTGAAATTTTTTCTTGTTGGTAAGCGATTTCTAATTTTTTATTTAAAACTGTATAATTGACCCAATTGTTTTCAAGAAGCAGTGCTAGTTTTTCTTTCGTATCATCAATTTGATTTTGCAGTTGATTGATGTTTATTTTGGCTTCATGAATTTTGTGTTGTCTTTCAAAACCTGTGAAAATCTCCCATTTTACAGCAGCTCCAACCATCCAATTGTTGCTTATGGTCAATTCGTTGAGTCCTAAATATAATGCCTGATTGACGCCTGTGATTACTGGGGTAGTGGCTCTAGCATCGAATAAACTTGAATAGGTAACGCCTCCAAAGGCTCCAACTGTTGGGAGATAAGTGCCTTTTTCTTTTTTTAATAAAAATTCATAAGCTGTTTTAAAAGATTCGAGAGCTTTGATTTCTTGTTTGTTTTCAGTGTTTAATTGGTTGTTGATGATTAGGTAGGGTTCTAATTCATAAGTGACCAAATTAATTTGCGAGGCATCGTAGCCTGTTAAATATGTGATTTTTTTATATATCAATTCTCTTTTTCCGTCAAGCTCCACTTTTTTTGACTGCAATTCTAAAGCAGCAAGTTTTATTTTGTCTCGGTCATAGGGAACCGCTAGACCTTGTTCGATTGCTTTTTGCACTCTTTTGGCTTCGATTTGAAGACGATTGTTACTGTCTTTTATTAAGGTGTCAATGGCTTTCAAAAGCGACAATTGGTCAAAAGTGTTGATGACCTCTTTGATGATTTGGTCTTTTTCGGAATCTTTTAGGTATTGTGTTCCTTTGGTTTTTTCTTTGATTGCTTTGGCGCCATTAGGGATTTGCATACCACTAAACAAGACTGTTTTTGCCATAATGCTACCATTGAAAATATTACCATAATTATCGAAGGGTGTTTTTCCATCAAAAAGCGGATAATTGATTATTGGAATTTGTGTGGTAGGTAAGTCGACAGTAAGTTTATTATCGAAATAGGAATAAATGGCGCTGGCTTCAACAGTTGGAATGTACTTATTCCATATTCCTTTTTCCTGTAAATTCAGTTTCTCAATTTCGAGCTCTTTGTTTTTTTGTGAAAGACTTTTTTCTAAAGCTTTATGAATTGCTTCGTCTAAAGTTGTTGAGGTTTTTATTTGTCCCCAAGAAATGGAGATTGTAAAAAGAAAAACTGTAAACCAATGTATAGGATAGTTGGTACTTCTTTTCATAGTTAATCGCTAAATAGATTGAAAACTAAATTTCAAAATGTTTGTTGTTTTAAAAGTACAAAAAAATAACTATTTGGCTGTCAATTTTTTATTTGTTATTAAACCTTTTGCAATTTTGTTTATCTTAAAGGTATATTAATGGTAAAAAAGTATATATGAAAAATGTATTGCCTTATTTGATACTTCTTTTAATAAGTTGTTTTAGTATTTCAACCTATGCTCAATCCAACGATGAGCCTGAAGCATTAGGGCTGCCTGGAGATAATTTGAATTTGTATGCAGTTTTAGATGTTTTTCAAAAATCAAAAACATTAGAGGATTTTGAGAAAGCGATTAATGATGAAGAGGGAAAAATCAACAATCTTGATTTGAACAACGATAATACTATAGATTATATTCAAGTAGTGAGTGAGAAAAAAGGAGATTCTTTTTTTTGTGGTTTTACAAGTAGCTGTCAGTTCATCTGAAAAACAAGATGTAGCAGTTGTTGAGGTAACCAAAGATAAAAAAGGACAGGTGTTGGTTCAAATCATTGGTGACGAAGAATTATACGGTAAAGATTATATTGTTGAACCTGCAGAAGTGGCCAAAGTTTCGGGTACTCCAAATCCAGGCTATAAGGGCGAAGGAACGGTTATTATTAACAATAATACGACCAACAATTATAACACTAATAGCGGAACAACGGTTAGTGCTTGGCCAGTAGTAATTTATATGTTTTCTCCATTATTTATTCCTTGGCATTCTCCTTGGTATTGGGGTTATTATCCGCCTTATTGGAGACCTTGGCGTCCTGTTTATTATCATAATTATTGGGGGTATCACAGACATTATTATGGGAATCATTACTATCACAGGACGGTAATTATCCGTAATCCAGGACACCGCGTGTATTATTCTAATCGAAGAACTACTTCGGTTGTGGTAAGAAACAATAGAGTAAATGGAAATTACAGAGCGACTTATGATGGAAGAACGTATAGAAAACCGGCTTCTCCTGCGGTAAGACCGGCAACGAATCGTCCTGCAACACGACCAGCCACTAGGCCAACTACACGACCTATAAACTCTAACAGTAATATGAGTCGTCCGTCTACAAGACCTTCTGATAGATTGCCATCAACATCCAGACCTACAACTCCTAATGTGAGACCAAGTACTCCAATGACGCGTCCAAGTGCTCCAGCTTCAAGGCCAACAGCACGACCTGCAACACGACCTGCCACTAGACCTGCATCGGGAAATATGTCTAATAGAGGAGGAAGAAATTAGTTAAATTATAAAAGCTACCTGAAAAGGTAGCTTTTTTTTATAGACGAATACCTGATAGTAGAAGTTCTTTATAGACGAATACCTGGTGGTAGAAGTTCTTTATAGGAGGGATTTTTTTTAAAGAAAAGAACTATTTTAGGTAAGATTGGTACTGCTTTCAAATTGCGTTCGCTAATATTGTCGAGGATTGCTTTGAAAAATTGCTGAATTGTTTCTTCATCAGAAAATGAATCGGGGGCATTGAATTTTGTTAAAAATATCTTTTTCTCTTGAAAGGAATATTCAACTATTAAAAGTCCTTCAGGAACAATGGTTTCAAATTGTCTTGCAAAAATATTGTCTTTAATCTCCATTGTTTGGGTTGTTTTTCAGAAATTTGGATTAACTATGGGATTATTCTTTTGTGGTTGCAGAATAATAAATGCAAAGGTAATAAATTGATAATCAATAAATAGTGAATATGCAATGTTTCTTGAGGTTCTTTTTTGTTTTTTAAAGAAACGAAACTAAAGAAAGTTGATTATTATTTTTAAAGGATGGCTTGTCTTTGTATTTTTAAAACTAATTTTAGCTTGTATTAGATTTGAAATGTAATGAGTAAAATCCCTGTTTATTTTATGCCAGGTTTGGCGGCCAGTTCTGCTATTTTTGAACGAATTGATTTGCCTAAGGAGCAATTTGAAGTCATTTTGTTAGAATGGGAGATTCCCTTGGTCAACGAAACACTTTCTGAGTATGCTAAGCGAATGGCTGCAAAGGTAATTCATATAAACCCAGTATTGATTGGGGTTTCTTTTGGAGGTATTTTGGTTCAAGAAATGGCCGCTTTTTTGAATCCTTTTCGGATTATAATAATTTCGAGTGTCAAAACAAATTTGGAATTCCCGAGACGAATGAAAGTTGCCAAGACCACCAAAGCCTACAAATTGATTCCTACGAGTTTGATTTTGAATGTAGAGAACTTAGCAAAATTTTCTTTTGGTGAAAAAATAAAAAGCCGACTCAAATTGTATGAAAAATTCCTTTCGGTAAGGGATATCACTTATTTAGATTGGGCTATAGAACAGGTGATTCTTTGGGAACGAACAGAGGTTGATGCAAAAGTGATTCACGTTCACGGCGATGAAGATGATGTGTTCCCTATAAAGTATATTTCAAATGCAATTGTAGTACCTGGTGGAAATCACGCGATGATTTTGTTTAGATTCCGTTGGTTGAACGAGTATTTGCCAGAATTAATTCTTACTGGAACTAAAAAAGGCGATTAACTTTATCAGTCAATCGCCTTTTATAAATAGGATGTAGCAATTAGATTTTTTTCATTTGCTCTTTCATCAAAGTAATTTGTTCTTTCAACATATTTTGTTTGTCTAACTTTTTTGCTTCATTCAATAAGTTAGTGGCTTCTAATTTTCTTCTTCTAGAAAGAGCAATTCCCGCTAGGTTTAATTTGGCTACGGCCAAATCCATATCCATGGAAAGTCCAAGTTCAATAGCTTTTTTGAAGAACTTTTCAGCTTGGTTGATATTGGTTTGAGAAACCATAATCCCGTGAAGGTAATTAAAGTATCCTTGTTGTTTTTTTACTAATGCTGTTTCAGGATTTTTAATATACGCTAACCATTTTTGAGCGCCAGGAAAATCTTGTTTTCTTAATTTTAAGAAGGCTAGTAAAATAAATTCATTTTTATAATAAAGAAAAATAGGGAAGGCGCTAAGGAATAATAGGAAAATTCCGTTTCCAATATTAGATTCTGTAAATTGCCAAATTCCTGCAATGATGATTAATGCAGCTAAGATAAGTTTGATATTTCTGTGAAACATAATAGGTGTTAAATTTAGATTGCAAAGATAGTAAAAGGAATTAAAAATATTTTTATAAAACTACTTGCTAGAAAAAAAAGTCTTTGTATATTTGCACTCGGTTTTGGAATAAGGGTTAGTCCAAACAAAATAAAGATACATAAACAAGATTTTTAAAGATACAAAGCAATGAGCAAAAGAACATTTCAACCATCGAAAAGAAAAAGAAGAAATAAACACGGATTTATGGACAGAATGGCGTCTGCGAATGGAAGAAAAGTTCTAGCGCGTAGAAGAGCTAAAGGAAGACATAAATTGACTGTTTCTAGCGAACCTAGACACAAAAAATAATGTTTTCATAAACATCATAAAGGCGTTACTTATTGTTAGTATCGCCTTTTTTTATACCCAAACGCGACTTGCGTAGATTAGTTTCCTCGGAATAAGTACAATAACAACACAATCCCATACAAAATGCCAAAAGACACATCGATAAAATCCGTTTTAATAATAGGTTCAGGACCTATTGTAATTGGTCAAGCTTGCGAATTTGATTATGCAGGTTCGCAATCGGCACGCTCTATTCGTGAAGAAGGAATAGAAGTTATTCTTATCAATTCGAATCCAGCTACAATTATGACGGATCCTTCTATGGCGGATCACGTTTATCTAAAACCTTTAACTACAAAATCTATTATTGAAATTCTTAAAGCGCATCCACAAATTGATGCTGTTTTGCCTACAATGGGAGGTCAAACAGCGTTGAATTTATGTTTGGAGGCTGATGAAAAAGGAATATGGGATGATTTTGGGGTAAAAATGATTGGTGTTGATGTAAATGCAATCAACATCACCGAAGATAGAGAGCAGTTCAAACAACTGCTTCAAAAGATTAATGTTCCTACGGCTCCTGCTAAAACAGCTACTTCTTTCCTTGAAGGTAAAGAAATTGCTCAAGAATTTGGCTTTCCGTTAGTAATTCGTCCTTCGTTTACTTTAGGAGGAACTGGAGCTGCTTTTGTGCATACTAAAGAAGAATTTGACGAAAAACTAACCTATGGTTTAGAAATGTCACCAATTCACGAAGTATTGATTGATAAAGCGCTGCTAGGTTGGAAAGAATATGAGTTGGAGCTTTTAAGAGATAAAAATGACAACGTAGTAATCATTTGTTCTATTGAGAACATGGATCCTATGGGAATCCATACGGGAGACTCGATTACAGTTGCTCCAGCGATGACTTTATCGGATACTACTTTCCAAAAAATGCGTGATATGGCCATCTTAATGATGCGTTCTATCGGAAATTTTGCTGGAGGTTGTAACGTACAGTTTGCGGTTTCTCCTGATGAAAAAGAAGATATCGTTGCTATCGAAATCAACCCTCGTGTATCTCGTTCTTCTGCTTTAGCATCTAAAGCTACTGGATATCCAATTGCTAAAATTGCATCAAAACTAGCTTTGGGCTACAACTTAGATGAATTACAAAATCAAATTACAAAATCTACATCAGCTTTATTTGAGCCAACTTTAGATTATGTAATTGTGAAAATTCCTCGTTGGAATTTTGATAAATTCGAAGGTTCTGATAGAACGTTAGGACTTCAAATGAAATCTGTAGGTGAGGTGATGGGAATTGGACGTTCGTTTCAAGAAGCATTACACAAAGCCACACAGTCATTAGAAATTAAACGTAATGGATTAGGTGCTGACGGAAAAGGGTATACGAATTACGAGCAAATTATTGAAAAACTAACGTTTGCTAGTTGGGATCGTGTTTTTGTAATTTATGATGCTATTGCAATGGGAATTCCGTTGAGTCGTATTCACGAAATTACCAAAATCGATATGTGGTTCTTAAAACAATACGAAGAACTTTATATCTTGGAAAAAGAAATTTCTAACTATAAAGTAGATACTTTATCGAGAGAATTGCTACTTGAAGCGAAGCAAAAAGGCTTTGCAGACAGACAAATTGCCCATATGATGGGTTGCTTAGAGAGTCAAGTACACGAGTTGAGAGAAAAGATGAACATCAATCGTGTGTTCAAATTGGTTGATACTTGTGCGGCTGAGTTTAAAGCACAAACACCATATTACTATTCTACTTTTGAGGCCGAAATAGAAAAAGCCAATGGAGAGCGTTATGTTGATAACGAAAGTATAGTTACAGATAAAAAGAAGATTGTTGTTCTTGGATCAGGACCAAACCGAATTGGTCAAGGAATTGAGTTTGATTACTCTTGTGTACACGGTGTTTTAGCAGCCAAAGAGTGTGGTTACGAAACGATTATGATTAATTGTAATCCAGAAACGGTTTCTACCGATTTTGATACTGCGGATAAATTGTATTTTGAACCTGTTTTCTGGGAACATATTTATGATATCATCAAACACGAAAAACCAGAAGGTGTTATCGTGCAGTTAGGAGGGCAAACAGCTTTGAAATTAGCTGAAAAACTTTCTAAATATGGTATAAAAATTATTGGAACTAGTTTTGAAGCTTTGGATTTAGCAGAAGATAGAGGACGTTTCTCTGATCTTTTGACCGAATTAGAAATTCCTTTCCCTCAGTTTGGAATTGCAGAGACTGCTGATGAAGCTTCGGCTTTAGCGGATAAATTAGATTTTCCATTGTTGATTCGTCCATCTTATGTATTGGGTGGTCAAGGAATGAAAATTGTAATCAACAAACAAGAGTTAGAAGAACACGTTATCAACTTGTTGAAGTCTATTCCAGGTAATAAATTACTGTTAGACCATTACCTAGCAGGAGCTATTGAAGCTGAGGCAGATGCGATTTGTGATGGTGAAAATGTGTACATCATCGGAATTATGGAACACATTGAGCCTTGTGGAGTACACTCTGGTGATAGTAATGCTACTTTGCCTCCTTTTAATTTAGGGGAATTCGTAATGCAACAAATTAAAGACCATACTAAGAAAATTGCCTTGGCATTGAAAACGGTAGGATTAATCAATATTCAGTTTGCGATAAAAGATGATATGGTTTACATTATCGAAGCGAATCCTAGAGCTTCTAGAACAGTACCATTCATTGCAAAAGCTTATGGCGAACCTTACGTGAATTACGCTACAAAAGTGATGCTAGGTGAAAATAAAGTAACGGATTTTGATTTCAATCCACAGTTAAAAGGCTATGCAATCAAACAACCCGTTTTCTCATTTAGTAAGTTCAAAAATGTTAACAAAGCTTTAGGACCAGAAATGAAATCTACTGGAGAAAGTATTTTGTTTATTGATGACTTGAAAGACGACCAATTCTATGAATTGTATTCTAGAAGGAAAATGTACTTGAGTAAATAAACTCAAACTAATTGATAGAAAAAGCCCCTTTTTGGGGCTTTTTTCGTGTCTGATAATTACTATTGAGGATTTTGTTTTTGTTTCAAATGAAATACCCAGCTTTTATTGGTTCGTAGCTATTGGTTTGTTGTTTCTGCTCCATTCACTCCAAGAACCTACATACAATTTAGGTATAGTAAAACCAGCAGAATACATTGTTAGTAAAGTATGGCAGGCTGTAATTCCCGACCCACAATGAACAATGGTATTCTCTGTAGAAGATTTTTCGAGGATGGCATTGTATTTTTCTTTTACTACCTCTGGAGCTAAAAACAAACCATTCTCATCTAGATTTTCAGTAAAAGGAAAGTTGATGGCACCTGGAATATGACCTGCAATTAAGTCAATGGGCTCACTTTCTCCGTTATAGCGATAAGCTTCTCTAACATCTATTACTTTATGTGAAGGAAGTTCGGCTACTTTTTCGACTTCATCAATTGAAGCTATAGGCCATTGCCAAGTTGTACAAGGATAGTTTTCTGTTTTTGCTATAGAAACGGGTTCTGAATTTACTGGGAAACCTATTTTTTCTGCGGCTTGAATTCCGCCATTAAGGACTTGTACTTTTTCGTGACCAATAGCACGTAGCATCCACCAAAAACGAGCGGCAGCATTTGCTCCATTTTTATCGTCATAAATCACCACCCAAGTTTGAGGAGTTATTCCTAAATCTCCTAAAGTTTTTGAAAAATCTTCAATGCTAGGTAATGGGTGTCTTCCTCCGATAGCAACATCAGTTTCGATAGTAGCCAATTGTGTATTAGCATCTGCAAAAATGGCTCCTTCCAAATGCTTGCTATCATAATTAAGTCTAGTGTTTGGACCGTTGCTGGCATCAACCAAGAGGATGTTTTCGGTTTTGTAAATAGTTAGTAGCTCTGTGGCATTTATAATTGGGGATATTGACATATTCAATTTTTAGTTGGTTTCAAAAGATTTTTTCAAACTATAATATAATAACATTCCCGTAATTTCATTAGTGTAGTTTATGGAGGCACTAAACAAATGATTATTGATGAAAGTGTTATAGATTTCTTGTGTTAATACAAGCCTGTCATTTTTAGCATTGTAGAGTCTAATCGTTATTTTGTAGAATTGGCGAGGTCCTAACTTTAGATTTGAAGCTTTTATTTCGGATTTGAGTTCTTTTATTTTAGTATAGGTATTGGTTAATAATTGAACCGAAAAATTCTTATGCTCTTCCAAAGTTACTTTTTTATCTCCTTTAAGGGATTCGTAACTTGAACTGAAATAGTTGTATTTATTTCTTTCAAAACCAATCAAAATAGGAGGTGTGGAATGGACAACTGTGCCTTCTGGAACATTGTTTTTGATAAAAGTATAGCCTTTATTTTGAAGTTCTTCTGCTGTTTTGAGTTCGGTTACTTTGAATCCTTCAGGTATAGCAATTTTCCAATCGAATAGATTACAAATGAATATGTTGTTTTCTATTTTTCCATTGGTGACTTCTTCTATAATGATGCCCTCGGGGTCAATAGTTACCACCTTTTCTTGTGGGTAAAGAAAGGAAGTAAAGCAAATAGAAAATACAAGAAGGAGGCTATTTCTCATTTGCTATAGCTTTCAAATTAGTGATACTATCTCCTGTTAGCTCAGTAACATGGGCTGTGATTTTTTCGATATTCCAATCCCACCACTTAAGTTCTAAAAGCGTTTCAATTTTTTCATCTGAGAATCTTTTTTTAATCACTTTTGAGGGGTTGCCACCAGCAATTGAGTATGGAGGAACATCTTTGGTTACTGTTGTATTGGCTGCAATTATGGCACCGTCACCAATTGTTATTCCTGGTAAAATTGTAACGTTGTAGCCAATCCAAACATCGTTACCCACTATTGTATTTCCTTTGTTGGGATATGTTTTGTCTTTCATAGCATTTTGCCAATCGTGACCAAAGATTGCAAATGGATACGAACTAATGCTTTGGGTTAGATGGTTGGCTCCATTCATAATAAAAGTTACGTCAGAGGCAATCATGCAAAACTTACCAATAATCAATTTATCGCCTATAAAATCAAAATGATATTTTACATTTTTTTCAAAATTAGCTACATCTTCAAAATCATCATAATAGGTGTAATCTCCAACGATAATGTTGGGATTGGTGATGATGTTTTTTAAAAAGCATAATCTTGTGTAGTTTTCGAGTGGAAATTTTTGATTTTTATTGGGGTATTGCATAGTGCTCTTGTGGTATGTCTTTTATAAATGCGACTTATTTTAGATTTTTTTTGAAAAAGTCAATGGTTCTTGTCCAAGCTAGAGTGGCTGCTTTTTCATCATATCTAGGCGTAGTATTGTTGTGGAAACCGTGATTTACATCGGGATAGATAAAGGCTGTATAATCAACTTTGTTTTGTTTTAAAATGGTTTCATAGGCGGGCCAACCTTCATTTACTCGAGTGTCTAAGGCTGCATATTGTATCAAAAGCGGTGCTTTTATTTTAGCAGCATCATCTGCACTTGGTTGTCCTCCGTAAAACGGAACAGCTGCACCTAATTTTGGAATGCGAACGGCCATCATGTTGGCAATCCATCCGCCAAAACAAAATCCTACCACACCTACATGGCCATTGCAATCTTTATGATTTTTTAAAAAGTCGTAAGCAGCAATAAAATCTTCAAGCATTTCCTCACGGGTACGCTTTTTTTGTAATTCACGACCAGCATCATCATTTCCAGGATATCCACCAAGCGGACTCAAAGCATCGGGAGCTAATGTGATAAAACCTTCTAGCGCCCCTCTTCTTCCAACGTCTTCAATGTAAGGATTTAGGCCTCTGTTTTCATGAACGACAATAATGCCTGGTAGTTTTTTCTTTTTGTCGGTTGGTTTAGAAAGTAATCCTTTGATGGTTCCACCTCCTTTTGGGGACGAATAGCTAATCATAGCTGATTCTAATCTTGGGTCATCGGCTGCTATAGTTTGAGTGTTCTTGTAATTTGGTGTCATAAAATTGAGAAGCGTAGGAACAGTCAAACTGCCCACTGCAAAAAGCGATAATTTTTCAATAAATTGCCTTCTCTCAATTTTGTTATGAGCATAATCATCATACAAATCAAAAACTTCTTGGCTAATATCAGCTTTGGTGATTTCTTTCATGGTTGGTTATGTAGGTTTTATTTGTTAAGTATCAAATCTATGACTCCTAGTGCTAAGGCGGCTCCAATGTTATTAGTTCCGTATGGGTTAAAAGAATCTATTTTTGCCCCTCTAGGATACATTGCATTTTGTGAAATAAAAAACGATTTACTGTATTTTGCTTCTTGGTTTTTTAAATAAAATGTATCGTTCAAACCGCTAGCGGGATTATACACATTCAACGAATAGGGCGTAGTATGTGTTTTGAAACTAAAATTCGGATAAGTAAATTGAATGCTGTTGTAATTTGAAAACGCCAATTTAGGTTGAAAAGTAGCAAGAGGAATGGGCATTTTGAAGTGTTGAGCACTCATTTGAGAGGTAGTAAATGCAATTATGAAAAATAATGTTCTCATAGATAGAAGGTTTTAGCACATAAAATTAACTTTTTTTTCGTTTACATAATGAGTCATTGCAAACTCTAGCGTTATTTAGTTATTTTTAATGCATTAAAAATAACTAAAATATTGTTTTTGGTAAATAATCATCAAATTTTATGGCACTTTTTCAACGATTGAATTCCAAATTAACGCCCATTATCAATACTGGATTTGGGACTAATGCTACTGTTAACGGAAAACGCTTCTTGGACAAGGAAGGTAGTGCAAGAGTGAAACGTTTAGGATTGACTTTTTTTGAAAGAAATAGTTGGTACCATACGCTTTTGGATTTGCCTACTTGGAAGTTTTTGGGTTTGTTGTTGTTGTTTTACATAGGGATTAATTTTGTTTTTGCTTGTTTGTATTTCGCTATTGGCATTGAGCACTTGAATGGGATAGCGACTTCTCAAAGTCAATGGGAGCAGTTTGGACAAGCTTATTTTTTTAGTGCACAAACCTTTACAACTGTAGGATATGGTCATATAAGCCCTGTTGGTTTTTTAACCAGTTCGCTCTCTGCAGCCGAAGCTTTAATTGGTCTACTAAGTTTTGCAATTGCTACAGGTTTGTTTTTCGGACGTTTTAGTAAGCCTAGAGTATATCTGAAGTTTTCGGAAAATGCGATTATCGCACCATATCAAGGTGGAACAGCGTTAATGTTCAGAATGGCACCCTACAAAAACACGAATTATTTGGATACAGAAGTCAACGCTACATTTGGTTTGAGCATCGAAGAAAACGGCGTATTTACGAATAAGTTTTATACGTTAGATTTAGAGATTAGCAAAGTGAATACCTTAATGTTTAGTTGGACAATTGTGCATCCAATTACCGAAAAAAGCCCATTCTATCAATTTACTGCCCAAGATTTTGAAACCTTACAAGGTGAAATATTAGTTTTTATTAAAACTTTTGATGATATGTACAGCACAACTGTTGCCACAAGAACTTCTTATATTTTTAAAGAAGTTGTCTATGGCGCCAAGTTTAGACCAATGTTTGAAAGTAGTACAAAACACACGCATACTCTAATTCATTTAAATCAGCTCAATGATTTTGAAAAAGTAACATTATAATTACTATTTTTTTTATTGTTTATCGAAAAAAATATTTTACTTTTGTTTAATAAATTTGAAAAAACAATGAACAATATTAAAAATGTATTTAGCATCAAAGACCTAGAAAACCTTTCAGGGATTAAAGCACATACGATTCGTATTTGGGAAAAACGATACAATGTTTTGCAACCTATGCGAACAGATACTAATATTCGTTTATATGACCTTCATAGTCTTCAGAAGTTACTAAACATAACTTTGCTTCATGATTATGGGTACAAAATATCCAAGATTGCTACCTATTCTGAAGAAAAAATTCCTTCATTGGTTCGTGAAATTATCACCACCAAGAATGCCAATAATCACGCAATTAGTGATTTTAAAATGGCAATGATGAACTTTGACCAAGATTTGTTTTTTAAAACGTACGATTGGTTAATTGCAAAAAAAACATTCAAAGAGGTTTTTTTGCAAGTGTTTGTTCCTTTGATGAATGAATTGGGTTTATTATGGCAAACTGACACTATTACACCAGCACATGAGCATTTTGTGAGCTATTTGATTAAACAAAAATTACTAATTAATATTGAGCAATTACAAACGCAGCCTGTGCAACATCACGATAAAGTATTTGTATTGTCTTTGCCAATGAATGAAATTCATGAGCTAGGTTTGATGTATTTGCATTATGAAATTTTGTTGCAAGGCTACAAAACGGTTTATTTGGGCGAAAGTATGCCAATTGACAATCTAAAGGTGTTGAAAAACAATTTTGGACCTATTGTATACATTACTTACATGACTGTTCAGCCAGACCGCGAAGCGATTGATAATTATATTTCGACTATGGAGTCGGAGTTGTTGGGAGATGGTACGCAATTGTGGTTTATTGGTCGATTGGTTGAGAACATTGATAGAGATAAAATTGCCTCTGAAACGCATGTTTTTCAATCTATAACAGAATTAGTTGACGCAATCTAAAATACAAAAAAAACGCCCCTTCTATAATGAAAAAAATCACAATTATTGGCTCAGGTTTTTCTGCTTTATCCGCCTCTTGTTATTTGGCCAAAAGCGGCTACGATGTTACTATTTTTGAGAAAAATGCAACAATTGGCGGAAGAGCAAGGCAGATGAAAGCCGCTGGTTTTACTTTTGATATGGGGCCGAGTTGGTACTGGATGCCCGATATTTTTGAACGTTTTTTTGCTGATTTTAATAAAAAACCAAGTGATTATTACGAGTTAATTAAACTTTCTCCAGCTTACAGAGTATATTTCGGAATCAATGATTTTATAGCTATTGCAGATAATCTTGACGAAATTGTAACCACTTTTGAAAATATCGAAAAAGGAAGTGGTAAAGTCCTAAGAGCTTTTATGGCCGAAGCGCAAAGCAATTATGATATTGCCATCAAGGATTTGGTGTACCGACCTGGTGTTTCTCCTTTAGAATTGGTTACTACAAAAACAGCCCAAAAAGTTGGACAATTTTTTAGCAATATCAGTAGAGATGTTCGCAAAAAGTTTACCAATCCAAGATTGATTCAGATTCTTGAATTTCCAGTCTTGTTTCTTGGAGCCAAACCTTCCGATACGCCTTCGTTTTATAGTTTTATGAATTATGCAGACTTTGGTTTAGGAACTTGGCATCCCAAAACAGGAATGTTTGATGTAGTTTTAGCTATGGAAAGTTTGGCCAGAGAGTTAGGCGTGAAGTTTGTTACCAATGCAGCCATCGAAAAAATTATAGTCGAAAACAAAACAGCCAAAGCGGTTGTCATCAACGGACAGACCATCACCTCTGATGTAGTCTTGAGCGGTGCCGATTATCATCATACAGAAACTTTATTGGATAAAGAGCATCGAGCTTACTCAGGAGCGTATTGGGAAAGCCGTGTTTTTGCACCTTCCTCATTATTGTTTTATGTAGGTTTTGATAAAAAAATAGAAAATATTTCGCATCACGCTTTATTTTTTGATGTTGATTTTTACCAACACGCAAAAGATATTTACGATGAACCACAATGGCCAAAAGAACCTTTGTTTTATGCTAATTTCCCTTCTCTAACAGACCCAACAGCGGCACCAGAAGGTATGGAGTCTGCTTTCTTTTTGGTGCCTTTAGCTCCAGGAATTAATGATAGCGAAGCGTTGAGAGAACAGTATTTTGATAAAATAATTACTCGTTTTGAGCAACTTACACAACAAACTGTAAAAAATAATATTATATTTAAACAATCATTCTGTAAAAATGATTTTGTTTCTGAATATAATTCATACAAAGGAAATGCCTATGGTATGGCCAATACGCTACTCCAAACGGCTTTTTTGAGACCAAAATTGAAAAGTAAAAAAGTAAACAATTTATATTTCACTGGACAATTAACAGTGCCAGGACCAGGCGTTCCACCTGCATTAATTTCAGGAAAGTTAGTATCAGAGTTAATTAATAAAAAATTTTCAGAAGCGTAAATTATGAAGCAATTATTTGATGATGTATCTTTTAAGTGTAGTAAGTTAGTTACCAAAAGCTATAGTACTTCTTTCTCTTTGGCCGTAAAAATGCTAGCGCCAAGTATTCGAGAAGATATCTATAATATATATGGTTTTGTCCGCTTTGCTGACGAAATTGTAGACTCTTTCCACGGATATCAAAAGGAACAATTGATTCAAGATTTTGAAACCGATTATTACAAGGCATTGGAATCAGATATTAGTTTGAATCCTATTCTGAATGCCTTTCAAATCACTGTAAAAAAGAACAATATTTCAGATGATTTGGTACAAGCTTTTCTAAAAAGTATGAAAATGGACTTGGTAAAATCAGAGTATAATACCAAGGCGGAATACGATGATTACATCTACGGTTCAGCGAATGTGGTGGGTTTAATGTGTCTTAAGGTTTTTGTTCAAGGCAATCAAGAAAAATACGATGCCCTCAAAGACGAAGCGATGAGATTAGGCTCTGCTTTTCAAAAAGTGAATTTCTTGAGAGATTTAAAAGACGACAATCTAGTTTTGAATCGTAATTATTTTCCAGGAGTAGACCTTCGTTCTTTTGATGATGAAGCAAAAAAAGCGATTATTGCTGAAATTGATGAAGACTTTAAAGCAGCAAGAGAAGGCATTAAGAAATTACCGCTTGAAGCTAAATTTGGTGTTTTTACCGCCTATGTCTATTACAAAAAACTTTTGAATAAGTTAGAACGCACTCCTTCACACAAAATCGGCACATCTAGAATACGCGTTTCCAATTATTCCAAAGCGGGATTATTGGCGCAATCTTTCGTAACCTACAAGTTGCGATTAGTTTAATATTTCATTTCAAATTCATTCAAAATGCTTAATTTTTTCATATTTCTAGGAGTTTTTCTTTTTATGGAGTGCGTCACTTGGTGTACACATAAGTTCGTGATGCACGGTTTTATGTGGTATTTTCACGCCGACCACCATCAGCCAAAATATGCACATATCTTTGAGCGTAACGATATTTTCTTTGTTATTTTTGCCATTCCTAGTATTCTCCTTTTTTATTTTGGTGTAGAAGGTGGTCTTAATTATTTGTTTTTTATCGGATTGGGTATCTTTTTTTATGGATTGTGTTACTTTCTAATCCACGATGTTTTGATTCATCAACGCTTCAAATGGTTCAAAAACACCAACAACAAATATCTTATTGGGCTACGAAAAGCACACAAAGTACACCACAAACATTTAGGTAAAGAACACGGTGAATGTTTCGGAATGCTATTCGTTCCGTTCAAATATTATAAAATGTAGTTTTTGGGCGTGCCCCCCGAAACACGAGTATACTAACGACACGACTCTCCAATCGGGGGTCGGGTCATCCATTCCCGCTTTGTTGTAGTGGCCTTTATCGCCCCTACAACAAGAGCTCCATTACTACCCCTCACGCAGGGAAATCAACACCATTTATCGCATACATTATGAAAGTATATAAATTAGAAACCGTGCAACACGTCAACGCAACACTTGACGAATGTTGGGCTTTTTTTTCCAGTCCACAAAATCTGCAAAAAATAACGCCTTTAGATATGGGATTTCAAATCGTAGATTTCGATGGTAGAACCGCCTATCCAGGTCAAGTGATACAATACAAAGTGTCGCCTTTAGCAGGAATAAAACTAAGTTGGATGACCATCATTACAGCCGTAAAAGACAAAAGCTATTTTATAGACGAGCAGCGTTTTGGTCCCTATACGTTGTGGCATCACAAACATTTCTTTGAAGCCACCGAAAACGGAGTAAAAATGACGGATGTTGTTCATTACGCCCTTCCTCTTGGTTTTTTGGGTCGCATTATGAACACACTTGTGGTCAAAAGCAAGTTAAAAGAAATATTCTCTTATCGAGAAAAAGCCGTAGATGAACTTTTTAATACCAAATAATGACTGCCCAGCCTATTACTGTTTTTTGGTTTCGTCGCGATTTGCGCTTAGAAGATAATGTAGGCTTGTATCAGGCATTACAAAGTGGCTATCCAGTACTTCCTCTTTTTATTTTTGATGATGCCATTTTGGAGCATTTACCCAAAGACGATGCTAGAGTCACTTTTATCTACGAATCATTATCGAAAATCAACGAAAAATTAGCCGAATTTGGAAGTTCTCTTTTAGTAAAAAAAGGAAAAACCCAAGATGTTTGGCAACAATTAATAACCGAATTTGAGGTCAAAGTGCTTTTTTTCAATAAAGATTACGAACCTTATGCCATAAACAGAGACCAACATATTACTGAATTATTAGCTCAAAATGGTGTAAAAGTTCAGGCATTCAAAGACCAAGTCATTTTTGAAGAAGCCGAAATCACCAAGGCCGACGGTTTGCCTTACACGGTTTACACGCCCTATAAAAACAAATGGTTAGAAAAATATAAAACGATAGCACCCGTTACTGAGCACGAAACGACAGTTTTTTCAGAAAATTGGTTGGCTAGCTCCTTCGTATTTCCTTCCTTGTCTGCTATTGGTTTTGAAACGAGTAGCATCAAAGTCAAACCCCACAATTTGACTAAAATTGCAAATTATCACGAAACCCGTGATTTTCCAGCATTAGATACAACCTCTTATTTGTCACCACATTTGCGATTTGGTACTGTTAGTGTTCGAAAATTAGTGAATTGGGCAGCGCGTAAAAATGACGTTTTCTTGAGCGAACTCATTTGGAGAGAATTTTTTATGCAAATCTTGTATCATTTCCCCAAAGTAGTCCAACACAATTTTAAATCAGCTTACGACGGCATACAATGGCGCCATGACGAAGCCGACTTTCAACGGTGGTGTTCCGGAACGACAGGTTATCCAATGGTTGATGCTGGTATGCGTGAACTCAATGCGACGGGCTATATGCACAATCGAGTGCGTATGGTGGTGGCTAGTTTTTTGTGCAAACATTTGTTATTGCCTTGGCAATGGGGCGAAGCCTATTTCGCTCAAAAGCTTTTAGACTATGATTTGTCTGCCAATGTGGGCAATTGGCAGTGGGCTGCAGGCACTGGCTGTGATGCCGCTCCTTATTTTAGAGTGTTCAACCCCGATATTCAATTGCAAAAATTTGACGCCAAAGGCCACTACATCCGAAAATGGATTCCTGAGTTTGACTTAGGTTACGGCGCACCTATGGTCGAACACGCTATGGCAAGAGACCGCGCAATCGCTACATACAAAGCAGGGATTTTGAAGTGAATGCTTAGTTTAAGTGATAATTAATTCCACAATTTAGAATAAAAACAAATAAATGATTAGTTTTGCATCATGGAAAAAAGTTTTTTTGTGCTACTACTTGTTTTTTTTGGACTCTTTTGTGTTCCAATGAAAGGCTATGCTTGTACTAAAACTAAATCGACTCATAAAATCAGTACTACAAAATGCGAGTCTTTAAAAATGCAAAAGCAAGTATGTTGCGAAAATCATTCAAACAAGAAGGCTAATCCATGTTCAGGAAAATGTGGAAGCACCAAATGCATAACTTCTTGCACTTCATTTAATTTATTTCTAAATATTGAGTTTACATTTGAATCAAGCATCTTTGAAAATTTTATTCAAAAAACTACTTTTTACTATGTAGATCCTTTCGTTTCTTCAGTTCATATTTCTATTTGGTTACCCCCAAAAATAATATAATTTTTTTGTTCCTAGCCATAGGTCTGTTTTCTTGAGAATGGACACTTATGAGAAAAAAAGTATTATATCTAAATATAAAAAAAATGAAACAAACATCAAAAATGTTGGTAGTAATCGCTGTATTATTATCAACCGTAACTTCACAGGCAAAACATGTAATTCCTGCAAAAGGAACCAAACAATTTCAAAATACTAATACCGAGTCAGTAGGTATCAAATCAATGGGTGAGGCACAAAAAGAGGATCAGCTCACTTCAGTTTTCGACACCTATTTTTCTGTTAAAGACGCTTTAGTTAGTAGTAACGGTAACGATGCGGCGGGAAAAGCAAAGCAAATGCTTTTGGCTATTAAAAGCGTTAAAATGGAAAAATTGGACATGAAAGTTCATATGGTTTGGATGAAGGTTGTGAAAGATTTGACTGAAGATGCTGAACATATTTCGGAGACAAAAGATCCAAAACACCAAAGAGATCATTTTATTACCTTGTCTAAAAATGTATATCAATTAATGAAAGTATCCAAACAAGCTGCACCTGTTTACATCCAACGTTGTCCAATGGCAAATGGAGGAAAAGGAGCCGATTGGCTTAGTAAAGAGAGCGCTGTCAAAAATCCATATTATGGATCAATGATGCTAACTTGTGGTAAAGTAGTGGAAACTATAAAATAATTTTAAGGCGAAATGTTTTCATTTCGCCTTATTAATTAGATATACTATGATAGATATAAAAAAAAGCATGAGACTACTGAAAGTCTCTTTAGTGTTAATGCTGTTTTCAGTTGCAAGTTTTGCTCAAAATGTGGTTCGATATGATTTGTATGTTCGTGATACTATAGTCAATTTTACCGGTAACCCCAAGAGAGCTATTGCAGTAAACGGTCAAATTCCAATGCCGACTTTAACTTTTACCGAAGGTGATATTGCGGAAATTTATGTGCATAATGAGTTAAAGGAATCCACCTCTTTGCATTGGCACGGTTTGTTTTTGCCCAACCAAGAAGATGGCGTTCCCAATTTGACTCAAATGCCTATTGCTCCTAATACCACACACAAATATACTTTTCCCATTATACAAAACGGAACGCATTGGTATCACAGCCATTCAGGTTTACAAGAGCAAATAGGAATGTATGGATCAATGGTTTTGAAAAAGCGTTCGACGGATGAGCGGTTTAGAGATGGAATAGATAATCTGCCTACTGTACCCATTATTTTAAGTGAGTGGACCGATATCAATCCTAATAATGTGCATAGAATGTTGCATAATGCGACCGATTGGTTTGCTATAAAAAAAGGGACTACTCAAAGTTATGCTGAAGCAATTAACCAAGGACACTTTGGTACTAAATTGAATAATGAATGGAAGCGCATGAACGCTATGGATGTAAGCGATGTTTTTTATGATGCCTTTTTAATTAATGGTAAAAAGGAAACACAATTATCGCAATTCAAGGCCGGTGATAAAGTACGCTTACGCATTTCGAATGGAGGCGCTTCTACTTATTTTTGGCTAACTTATGCTGGCGGAAAAATAACAGTTGTGGCTAACGACGGAAATGATGTTGAACCTATCGAGGTGGATCGCTTGCTTATAGCTGTTTCTGAAACCTACGATGTAGTAGTTACTATACCAAATGATGGAGCGTCCTACGAATTTTTGGCAACTGCAGAAGACAGAACGAAATCAACTTCATTGTATTTAGGAAATGGCCCAAAGCAATTAGCCAAACCATTACCTAAATTAAAGTATTTTGAGGGAATGAAAATGATGAATGGTATGATGAAAATGAATGGGGATTTAGATGATATGGGAATGAGTATGAGTTTGAATCAAATGGATATGAATGTAGTAATGTATCCTGAAATTACGGGTGAAGCAAAAAAAGCTACGAGTAAAAAGACTATGAATATGTCTGAAAGTGAATATGATAGTAATGCCCTTTCCGATATTGTAACGCTCAATTATGCTATGTTAAAATCACCTTGGAAAACTAGTTTGCCCAAGAATGCCCCTGTAAAAGAATTGCGTTTTGAACTTACGGGAAATATGAATCGGTACGTATGGAGCTTAAATAATAAAGTAGTTTCTGAAACCGATAAAATATTGATTAAAAAGGGCGAAAACGTTCGGATTACCATTTATAATGGATCCATGATGAGACATCCAATGCATTTGCATGGTCATGATTTTAGGTTACTTAACAATCAAGGCGATTATGCTCCTTTGAAAAATGTGGTTGATATCATGCCAATGGAAACAGATACGTTGGAATTTAATGCAAATGTGGAGGGCGATTGGTTTTTTCATTGTCATATCTTGTACCACATGATGGCAGGAATGGGTAGGGTTTTTACTTATGAAAATCAGGCTGCAAATCCTTTGATTCCCAATCCTAAATTGGCGCAAAAGCAATTGTTCGCAGAAGATCGAATGTTTCATTTTATGGCCGAAAATGATTTCGCAACCAATGGAAACGATGGAGAAGCCATGTTTAGTAATACACGATGGAGCATTGGAACCGAATGGAGATTAGGATACAACGATCATCATGGGTATGAAACAGAAACACATGTTGGGCGGTACTTGGGTAAAATGCAGTGGATTATGCCCTTTGTTGGATTTGATTGGAGATACAGAAAAATGAATTTAGGGCAACAGGAAAAAAATCTGTTCGGACAATCTAATACAAAAGATAACCGTTCTGTTGTGAGTTTGGGAATAGAATATGTATTACCTATGTTGGTAAAACTACAAACTGAAGTGTATTCGGATGGAAATATTCGACTACAATTAGAAAGAAAGGATATTCCAATTTCAAAACGTTTGCGAATGAATCTGATGTGGAATACGGATAAAGAATATATGGCAGGATTGCGCTATATAATCAAAAGAAATTTTTGCATTACCACACATTATGATAGTGATATGGGCTTAGGTTTTGGGCTTAATTTGAATTATTAAAGAAACAATATTAGTTATTTTTTGAAAATTAGATGAAACTTTACATCAAAAACATGGTATGCCACCGTTGTATCATGGTGGTACAATCCGAATTAGAAAAGAAAGGGTTTGCTCCCCTTAACGTTTTGCTTGGCGAGATTACTTTCGATACCCAACTTCCTAGTCATGATCTACAACTTATCGCTGAAACTCTTCAAAACGTGGGTTTTGAGATTATCAAAGATCAAAAAAAACAAGAGGTTGAAAAAGTAAAAAGTTTGATTATTGATTTGGTTCAAAATCAAAATTCGGCACTCAAAAACACCCTTTCCGATTATTTGAGCACCCAATTGGATTGTGATTATAAATACATTACTACTTTATTTACTGAACTCGAAGGCACTACGATTGAGAAATATTTCATCGCTCAAAAAATCGAAAAAGTCAAAGAATTGTTGGTGTACAACGAATTAACATTGAGTGAAATCGCCTTTCAGTTGCAGTATTCCAGCGTGGCACATTTGAGCAATCAATTCAAAAGTGTGACAGGCTTAACTCCGAGTTATTTCAAAAATCTTCGCGCTGACCGCCGTATTCCCTTAGACCAAGTGAAGGCATAATTTTTATTGTTCACCTTCCGAAATTGTTGTAATTCTTTAGGATAATTGTGTAATACTTCTCAATTTGATTCCAAGTAATTTTGTACTGTAATTTAAAAAGTACATTATGAAAACTACTATAAAGAGACAAATTCCTGTTTTACAAATGGGATGTGCGTCTTGCGCCAATAGAATCGCATCTACGGTTCAAGCCTTAAATGGGATTGTTTCAGCCGAAGTTAACTATGCTTCGGCGATGCTTTCTCTTGAGTTTCTGCCAAAAATCATTACCCTATCCGAAGTCCAAAAAGCGGTGCAAGACGCAGGCTATGATTTGTTTATCGAGGACGATACTAACGATAGCGAAACTTTAGCTTCGATACAAGAAGAAAAAATGACCACTTTGAAAACCAAAACCATTTGGGCTTTGCTATTGGCTTTGCCAATTGTAATTATTGGTATGTTTTTTATGGAAATGCCCTATGCCAACGAAATTATGTGGGTGTTAGCTACTCCCGTTGTTTTTGGTTTAGGAAGCCGTTTTTTTATAAATGCTTGGAAGCAAGCGCGTCATCGTACGGCCAATATGGATACTTTGGTGGCACTGAGTACTGGAGTTGCATATATTTTTAGTGTTTTCAATACATTGTTTCCTGACTATTGGCATCAAAAAGGATTGCACGGACACGTCTATTTTGAAGCGGCTGCCGTGGTGATAGCCTTTATCTTATTAGGCAAATGGTTGGAAGAAAACGCCAAATCCAATACGTCCACCGCCATTAAAAAGTTGATGGCTTTGCAACCTAATGAGGTCACTTTGTGGCTAGACAACGAGCAACAAAAAGTAATTCCTATTGCCCAAGTCAAAGTAGGTGATAAATTGTTGGTAAAACCCGGCGAGCGAATTGCGGTCGATGGGGTCGTGATAAGTGGCGATTCTTATGTAGATGAAAGTATGTTAAGTGGCGAACCCATTCCCGTACTCAAAATGGCAAATGAAAAAGTTTGGGCGGGTACGTTGAATCAAAAAGGGAGTTTGGTATTCAAAGCAGTTCAAATTGGCTCCGAAACCCTTTTGGCACACATCGTCAAAACAGTACAAGAAGCTCAGGGAAGCAAAGCACCAGTTCAAAAAAAGGTCGATTTTATTGCTAGTATTTTTGTGCCTGTGGTTATGGCAATTGCTGTTTTAGCCTTTGTTTTGTGGTGGACTTTAGGCGGTGAAAATGGGTTTACTCAAGGAATTATGGCTTTGGTCACTGTTTTGGTGATTGCTTGTCCTTGCGCCTTGGGATTGGCAACTCCTACCGCTATTATGGTTGGCGTAGGAAAAGGTGCCGAGAATGGAATACTCATCAAAGACGCACTAAGTTTAGAATTGGCACAAAAGATAGACACCATCGTTCTAGATAAAACAGGCACGATAACCGAAGGAAAACCCAAAGTTACGGATGAATTGTGGAGTACTGTCGATTCTCATTTGCGTTCTATTTTGTTAAGTATCGAATCGCAATCTGAGCATCCTTTGGCGGAAGCCGTAGTCCATTATTTGCAAGGAGTTCCAATGGTTCCAATTACGAATTTCGTGAGTGTTACAGGGCAAGGTGTTCGAGCTAAAGTAGAAGGTGAAGAATATTTTGTAGGGAATCCCTCTTTTTTAAAAGCCAACCAAATCAAAATAAACGAAGACTTTCTTCAAAAGAGTACTATTTGGGAAGCCGAAGCCAAAACCGTAATTGGGTTTGCTAATGCTACAAACGTTTTAGCGCTCTTGGCTATTTCGGATGAGGTAAAACCAACTTCGGTGACTGCGATTCGTGAGTTGGAACAAATGGGCATTGCTGTCTATATGCTGACGGGCGATGCTGAAAAAGCCGCGCAAGCAATGGCCGCCCAAACGGGAATTACTCACTACAAAGGCGGAGTGTTGCCTCAACAAAAAGCCGATTTCATCAAGGAATTACAGGCTCAAGGCAAAACAGTAGCAATGGTGGGTGATGGGATAAACGACAGCACTGCATTGGCTCAAGCCGATGTCAGTATTGCTATGGGAAAAGGAAGCGCCATTGCGATGGAAGTCGCCAATATGACGCTAATGACCTCCGATTTACATAAGATTCCGCAAGCGATACGCTTGTCTAAAGCTACCGTAGCTACGATTCACCAAAATTTATTTTGGGCTTTTATCTATAATGTGATTGGGATTCCTATCGCGGCGGGTATTTTATTTCCTTTCAATGGCTTTTTACTTAACCCAATGCTCGCGGGTGCAGCTATGGCACTGAGTAGTGTAAGTGTGGTAAGCAACAGTTTACGATTGAAATTGAAAAAGTTATAGGGAAGTAAACTTTTAAATAAACAAATTCCAAATTCCAAGTGGCCACAGTAGCTTTGGAATTTGGAATTTA
>ERZ724523.256-NODE-256-length-31111-cov-9.282779_pt1 | contig 31111 bp, 10 predicted proteins | sample MGYA00376056_ERZ724523 | MGnify/ENA primary metagenome ERZ724523 (study PRJEB28724, sample SAMN07190888) | wastewater metagenome | isolation source: influent of sewage treatment plant in Hong Hong | place: USA: Christiansburg, Virginia | collected 2016-03-01 ... | reverse complement strand
ATACTACCTACTTATATACACTTTTACACTAATTCATACATACAAATAACATACTTAATCATGAAAATATCTGACACATAACAGACACCCGGTAGATGTAACTAAAGTTATATTTCACACCGACTTTTCCAGTACTAATTTTGAACCATAAATATTTTTGAAGAAGTTGTAACTACAATTTCATCTCGATTATCTATGTATATTTTTAAACACCAAAACCAAACCAATTGATACATCTCTCGCTTGTTACCCTCAAATCATAGACTGCTAATATCCTTGCGGAAGAATTAAAATTGTCCGGGTACGATCAGGTAAGTGTCTTCTATGATCATCTAGAATTTATAAATCATTGTAATTCTAGTCCCGGAGATATGATATTATTCCTGATTGAAAAGAAAAGTGCGCATATAATGTCGTGTCTTGATTTTATCAGCAGCAATGCTTTAGACATTCCTTACCTATTTTATATCAAGAATGAAAGCAAAACTCTAGCTGAAAAACTATCAAAATATCACCCAGCCAACACCATCTATGAGCCTTTTACAATAAATCAATTAATAAAAATGATTCAATTAACCTTAAAAAATAACGCAAATATGAACATCCATCAAAGCGGCTTAGCCGAAATTATTGAACACAATACCCCGGAATTAAATAATGTAAAAGCCCCTACTTTACTCAAACGCAATTATGCATTTTTTAAATCGGGTGTCGAAATTGTGAAAATTTATTTCGAGGAGATCATGTATGTCCATAGTGACCATGTATATGTTTTTCTGATCACAAAAACTAAAAAAATTCCGCTGCGCAATAAGTTGGAAGATGTCGAGCACTACCTGCCTGCACAGAATTTCCAACGGATCCATCAGCGCTACGTTGTCAATATAGACCATCTGACCAAAGTCACTTCAGAAGCAGTATTTATTGAGAATATTGAACTTCCATTGTCGAAGAAATACAAAAAAACCTTGCTTCAACACATGAATATATTTACGTAGCTATTGGTTTGGAAGTTAGAAGTCAGAAGTCAGAAGTCAGACGTCAGAAGTCAGAAGTCAGAAGTCAGAAATCAGAATATAACTTCGATGATTGATTTTAGCAAATGAGATAGTTTAAATAAATCTAAGAAATTAGAAATTGAGCAAACTGTTTTATATTCAATAATATAAATGAAACTATTCGAAAGGTATAACAATAGTCTATCATTCGAGCTCAATATCATAATCAAAGCCAACCCTCAAACAAAAATTAGTCTACCTGTATTGCTTTGCTTCCAAAATCGTAAAGATAACCTGAAGTGTAAAATGTTCAACGCAAATGCAGTTGAGTAGATTTCCCCCTTTTGAGGGGGGTAGGGGGAGTCTTTTATCCACATGCATTACAATTATCTGACTATCAGCCTACTAAATTTATTTAAATAGGAGAAGTCAGAAGTCAGAAGTCAGAAATTAGAAGTCAGAATATAACTTCGGTGATTGATTTCATCAAATGATATCATTTAAAATAAATCAAAAAATTAGAAATCCGTCCGAATTTCCACCCAACCCCAACCCCAAACCCCAAACCCCCAAAGATCTATCATCTAGAATCTAGTGTCTATCATCTAACCTCTGATTTCTAACCTCTGATTTCTGACCACTGACCTCTGACCACTGACCTCTGACCACTGCCTACTAACCACTGACCACTGACCACTGACATCCCACATATATTAAAATCAGCAATGTATTGATTATCAATGCCTAAAATCCCTAATTATCTTTTTTTAGCCCATAATGATCAAAAAAAGCCTGTCATGTAACATTGGCGCAAAGCGCGAAAAAATGCGCATTACTTTCGCAAACTTCAATTTTTTGAAACACACTTTTCTTTTTTAAGCATTTAACTTCTTTATCATGTTAAGACCTTTCCCCTTTTCCCTATTGCCCACCCAAGCAAATACATCAATCATTTCTAAATCTAAGTGTATGAACACCAACACTTTTACTACTATGCACAGTGCCGCTATGCCATCTGATACGACCTTCGGTCAGTCCTTGATGAGCGCTATTGTAGGTATAAATCACTCTTCCAGACGATGGATAGTGAGTGTCGCATTGATGATGGTGATGATGTTGAGTGGTGGAGTGAGCTGGGGACAGACCAACCCAACCACAGGTTCTATACCTTTTTCTTTTACAGGCGAAGCTTCTGTACCCTCAACTATTGCTATTCATAGATTTGGTACATCTTCAGGAGCTATTCCTACAACAAGAACAACTTCTGATGGAAATGGAGATCTTCCTGTTTCAGGGGCAAACAATTCTGGTGGATATCTCCTTGAAGGGGCAAGTGGAGTTAACGGCATTTCTTTGCTTGCTTCTGGTTCTCAATCCGCTGGTGCAATAATTTTAGAAGTAGCCACTACAGGGTTAACAAACATAAATGTAAACTGGGTGGCTTGGACTGTTCTAGATCAGGCCTCTTTAACTAATTCAATTGCCCTTCAATATAGAGTTGGTGAAAGTGGTACTTGGATAAATGTTGACAATCCAATTTCCTCAGTTTATACAACCTCGACTCCACTCCGAGCGAATGGGATTAGTTATAGTCAAATCCTGCCAGTAGGCGCAAATAACCAAGCTATTATTCAAATAAGATGGATTTACTGGGTTTCTGGGGGCGCTAGCGGGTCGAGAGATAGATTGGGGATAGATGATATTTCAGTTACTGGAACTGTACCCACTTATCCATTCACATACGATGGTAATGGCAATACAGGAGGTTCTGTACCGGTAGCTCCTGATAGTCCTTATCCTGCGGGGTCATCAGTTAATGTGGTGGGTAATGGATCATTGGTAAAAGCCGGCTTTACATGGGATTACTGGAACACCGCAGCAGATGGCAGCGGCACAGCTTATATTAATGGTTTTCCAATCATAATTAATTCAGCCACAATATTATATGCACAGTGGGCGGTGGTAGTTGCTCCAACAGTAACCACCACAACAGCTTCTGCTATTACTGCAACTTCTGCCAGCTCGGGTGGTACCGCAATAACTGATGGTGGAGGAACAATAATTGCAAAGGGTGTATCATTTGGTACAAGTCCCAACCCCACTTCAAATAATTCTGTTGGAACAGGAACAGCTGATTTTACAACTTCATATACATCGCTCCCTGCAAACACACAATATTATTACCGTGCTTTTGTAACCAACAACTTAGGCAAATTTTATGGCAACGAAAGTAATTTTTATACATTAGCTAAGGTTGTTAAACCGCCAACAGTAAATGGTGCCACAGCAAGCTCTTTAAATGTGGCAGTTGGTATCGGAGATAATAATCCGGCAATAACTGAATATGCTATCTACGAAACCACCACAAGTCAATATGTACAGTCAGACGGAACGCTTGGTGCTACTGAAGCTTGGCAAACCGCCGCTACTTGGGGCACCACAACTGTAACCGGATTAACCGCGAGTACAGTTTATACATTTAAAGTAAAAGCAAGAAACGGCGACAATGTTGAAACTGCATTTGGTACAACAACAAACGGGACGACAACTGCACCACCGTGCTATGCGCCAGAAGACCTTTCATATACAGTCTCTTCTGCGCAATACTGTCATGGTGCAGCCATCACAGACAATACACCTTCTTTCTCCAATACTCCCACTACTCCTCTGACATATTCCGTCGATCCTGCGCTACCTGCAGGACTGTCTCTTGACGTTAATACGGGTATCATTTCAGGAACTCCTACAGTTCCGGGTGCCGCTACTAACTATACCGTCACTGCGACCAACAGCTGTGACGATGCAACAGCAATAGTAAACATTGAGGTATTGTACCCTGTGAATTACGGTACTATGAACGATGCCAATGAAACGATATGTCAAGGCGGTACGCCCGGTCATATCTGTTATACGGACGGTGATCCTAACTCACAGATTCAGGGAGGCACAGGTGATGTAACTGTCACTTGGTACCGATACACAGGCATAAGTGCCGTTTGCCCTACCGGAACAGATCCGGTACCAATGGGATGGGATGAAGTTGTTCTCACTTTCGACGGTGGAGGAAGTTGCCCCGGATATGCTCTCCCACAGCAAAATGTAGCGGGTACTTATACTTATGCTGCATTAGTGGACTTTACAGGCACACCTGATTGTGGTGGTGCACAGTGGTCGAGCGGATGCAGAGTTATAACCGTTACTCCTTCACAGCCCTGGTATCAGGACAGTGATGCAGATGGTTTTGGTAATCCTGCCGTATCTCAGTCAGCTTGTGCTCAGCCCGTAGGTTATGTATCCAATAGTGATGACTGTAATGACACACAATGGATGTATGCCGACAACGATATGGATGGTGCAGGAGCAGGAGCACCGATAGCTTGTGGTGTAACCAATAATAATGACTGCGATGACAATAACAATGGAATTCAAGCTCCACATACATATTATATAGATGAAGATGGAGACGGTTTTGGATATAATGACAATCCGACTTCGGCATGCTCATTGACACCACCTATCGGATATGTAGATAATGGCATCGACTGTGATGACACACAGATATTGTATGCTGATATGGATGGTGACGGATATGGTGCAGGAGCCCCTGACAATTGCGGTGTCGCAAATAATACAGACTGCGACGATAACAATGATCAAGTCCATCCGGGAGCTGTAGATATTTGCAATGGCGAGGACGATGACTGTGATGGCGATATAGATGAAGGCGTATCCTATGTCTGGAATGTTGCTTCCGGTGACTTTTCGGAACCAAATAATTGGAACCCCAATGGAGTGCCACAATCTTGTGATCAAGTATCTATTTCAAATGGCACTGTAATAGTTGGATCAAGTGTACAGGTTGATGATCTGACTTTAGATAACTCTAGTACATTAAAAGGAAATGGCACACTTACCATTAATGGAACATTCACAAACAATGGTACCATAGCGCCTGGTGCATCACCGGGCTGCCTTACCATCATTGGAGATGTGACCAACAGTACCCTTGATGTCGAGCTCGGTGGAACGACAGTTTGTGGTCAATACGACCAGCTCAATGTGACGGGCAATTTCACTGCTACAGGTACACTTCATGTTTCGCAATATATGGGTTTCAACCCAGCAGATAATGACGTATTTACTATCGTCAACACAACAGGAACAGTAAGTGGTGCATTTGTTACCCTTACCTTCGATGCGCCTTATAATGTGGCGGACTGGACAGTGACTTATGGAGCAAATTCCATCACCTTAGAATATAATATTCCTCCGGCACTTCCGGTACATAATATCACGCAGAATACTTATTTCAATACTATCCAGGCGGCTGTAAGTGATGCGGCTACAGTGAATGGTGATGTGATTGAAGTCGCTGCGGGTACTTACAACGAGCAAGTAAATGTTACTAAATCTCTCACCATTTTAGGTCCGAATAATGCTATCTCTCCAAATACAGGAACTAGAGTTGCCGAAGCAGTCCTGGTTAATTTACCTACCGGAAGAGCGTTTACTATAAAAAGTGGTAGCACAGATGTTACGATAAGTGGATTTAAGTTTGATGGTGGTTCGCCGATTCATGATGGAAATGAAACTAGTTTTCCACAAACATCTGACGTCACCTTCAGTAAAAACTTAGTTGTAAATGCCAATAATATTTTTGCGGGGACTAACACCTCTTGGGCGGATCTCCTCATTACTGATAATAAATTTCAAGATATAAATGCTGTTGCTAATGTAAGTGCAATTTCAGTAAAATACTCATCCACGGCTACCATCACAGATAACACTTTTATTAATGTTGTCTATGGCGCTATTCTTTTAGAAACAATACCTAATGTTAACATTTCTGGTAACAATATAGATGGTACTGGATATCAAGCGATACAACTTGCTAATGTCATTGGCACTGCAAGTGTTTTAAACAACAAAATAAACAATGCTAATAATTTCGCTCAAGCGGCCGACAGAGGAGCTATTCGACTATATGGATCAGGATTCACAGGAGCCGTTGTAGTATCAAATAACGAAATTACTGGCGGTTATACCGGTGTGGCAATAAGGAATACTGAAAATATCACCGGCAAAGACATAACTGTTTCAAATAATAGCATAACCGGCCTTATAGCTGGCAAAGCAATATATCATGGTGGAACAGGTGCGCTTAATGCCACATGTAACTGGTTTGGTACTACTGTACCGGCGACGATTGCAGCGGCGATAACCGGTCCGGTTAACTACAGCCCATGGCTGGCAAGCGGAACAGATTCTGATCTCGGGACGACTGGTTTCCAAACGACAGAGATGTGCCCAGCATGTACGATCATGGCAACAGCCAATGCGACACCTGCATCTTGCCCGGTAAATAGCGGTCAGGTACTCGCCAATGTCACCATGAATGCAGGCGCTGTAACCTACTTATGGAGCAATGGACAAACTACAAATCCGGCTACAGGACTTGTTGCCGGGGCATATACCGTGACAGTCACTGATGTAAACGGTTGTACAGCTACAGCAAGTGCAACAGTGACAGGCCTCAATGTAGGACCGGTCCACAATGGAGCTAATAATTATTGTACAATCCAGGCAGCTATTAATGCAGCCACAAATGGTAACACAATCACATTGGATGCTGGCAACTATTATGAAAACATTACTTTGAATAAATCACTAACCATTCAAGGTCCGAATGCAGGTATTAATCCGAATTCAGGCATGAGAGTAGCTGAAGCAATATTATATCCTGCAACTTCTGACCCTGACTATAATAGTCCGGGAGCAGTTAATATTATGTACATCACTACTGCAGGTTCGGGTAGTACTCTTACAGGATTATCATTTAATGGTGACAATCCGGGTATTGGATCAGGAAATGATGCTGTCGAAGCTATTAGTGCTTATGATGGTGTTAGTAATCTTGCCATTTCTTACAACATCATTCAAAACATCACCTATGCTGGTATCGACTTATATAATTATACTAATGGAGGAGCTGCAACATCGGGCAACTCAATTACGTATAACAAAATTCAAAACATCAATGATCAGATAAATACCAGTGCACCTTACGAGATTGGAGTTATTTTGTACAACAACTGTTATGCTAGTATTTTGGACAATGTCTTTAACAATGTCAGAAGTGGTATTCAGACTGGTAATTTTTCTCAGATGGATCCCGGGAATTCAAGGAATTTATCAAATAATACAATCACTTCAAAACGAAGAGGTATATTCCATAACCTGATTTATGGTTCGGCTTCTACATTTAATATTATCGGTAATACAATAAATACCTACGCAGGAGCGACTACTCATCTTGGGATATCACTAAGTTCTATCGGTGGCAGCGTTGCAGTTAGTGTTTTGAATAATAACATATCAGGTGCATATGCTGGAGTAGATTTCTGGAATTGCACTTCTTCTGCTGTTACTACGGTATCAGGAGGAAATATCACCGGGTGTAATTACGGTATCGTGGCCAGCAATTTTGACGGGTATAACTCTGATGCCAGCTCTAGTGCAGTAAGGATTAATGGTGTGAGCATTACAGGTTCTACTATAGCTGCAGTGCACGTTAAAGACAGTCCGTCAAATACCAACAATGCTACTATTCAATTGACCGTCACAGGCAATTGTGGTATCGTGGGAAGTGGAGCTGCCACAGGTATTCTGGTCACCGGATCGGATGCAACAGCAGTTGTAAATAATAATCTTGCGTCCATACATGGATTTGCGATCGGTATAGATGTAGATGGTGGAAATGCCACTGTTACGAACAATTCTATTTATGACAATGGAATCGGTGTCCGCATTACCAACAGCGGCACAGCCAATGTCAATACAAATAATTTCGACGGTTTAGTAGATGATAATGGAACTGATATTCAGGCTACGGCTACAGCAGGTTCAGTCATCGCTACACCTAATAATAATCTTGCAGGAGATACATATGGCATAGAAAATCAAGGCGCAAGTGTAATTAATGCTTCTTATAACTATTGGGGAGCAGCGAACGGACCTTCAGGTGTCGCTTCAGGAAGCGGTTCAGCAGTGACTGCCAATGTTACTTACTGTCCATGGTTGGGTGATGTGCCTACTGCCTTTGGTGGTAGTGGAGCAGCGGGTCTTTCTGCTGTTCAAAATTTAAATAACGGAAATTACTATTGTACTCTACAAGCTGCGATTGATGCTGCTACAGCAGGTCATGTCTTGCAAATAGCTGATATGACTATCACAGGCGAAGTTTCTGTGGTAAATAAGGCCCTTACTATTCAGGGAGTATCTGGTGGTAATAGCACTTTGACTGGAACTGGAGTAGGATATGGTCTTACAATAGCTGCAAGTAATGTAATAATTAAGGATCTGAAGATTCAGAATTATTTAGAAGGGATAAGATTTGCTACCAATCAATCTAATATCACACTTCAAGATCTTGTAGTCACAGGAAATACAACTTACGGTGTCAACTTCACATCTGGAAATCTTTCCAATGTGGTTCTAAGTGGATCAGAAATATCTTCAAGCGGTATAGGTTTCAAAATGGGAACAGCTGCGACAATTGATGGCTTGAACATTAGTAATTCAATAATAAAAGATAATGTCGAAGGAATATCTGTAGCAAATAGTTCTGCAGGTGTTGATGCCCTAAACAATGTATCAATTACAAATACGACATTCGATAATAACTCAAGAAAGGGTATTTATATAGAGAAATTATCAAATGCCACATTTGATAATATCACAGTAAATAACTGTGGAATTGATCCTACATATGGTTCAAATTCCGGTATAGACCTGAATTTAAAATATGACGATTTCGTAAACATCACCATTACGAATTCTACAATTACAAATAGCGGAGCCACTGGTACATCTTCTTATCCTGGTGGCAGACCTGCCATCAGTGTAAGTGTAAGGGACGATTCACCTTCTTATAATTCAAATCCTGCTACGCTGAATGGATTTACATTTTCAAACAATACTGTTTCTGTGCCTAATCACATGCTTGCATTCGAGTCAGTAGCGGGACCATCCAATGCAGTACTTATTAACAATGACCTTTCTGCTCTCGTAAGCGGTAAATATTCAGTAATAAATACCGGTCAGTCAGATATAGTCTTGACTTGCAACTGGCATGGAAGTTCAGTTTATGCAACAATTCAGGCACAACTTATTGCTACAGGAACAGGTGACAATATCCTAAGTACGTATAGTACAGATGATACTTATGCAAGTTGCCTTGGCCGTGTCCACAATGTTACAATTGATACCTATTATGGTACAATTCAAGAGGCGATAGACGCTGTAACCACTTTGGATGGTCATGTCATTTCTGCCGCAGCAGGGATATATGAGGAAAATGTACTCGTTAATAAACAATTAGAAATATACGGTGCAGGACAAGGTGTGACGACCATCATGCCTGCTATAGTTGGCGCAACTCCTCCTGGATGCCCTGGTTCAGATTGTGTCGGCGCAAGCAACGTAATAAAATTAGCAGCGAATAATATACATCTGCACGACTTCTCAATTGATGGAAACAACCCTGGATTGACCAGTGGTGTAGTAGTCGGCGGTCAGGACATCGATGCCAGAAATGGTATCATCGCAGATGGTACTTCAGGGCGTAGCAATATTGAGATCAACAATGTTACTATTTCAAATATCTACTTAAGAGGTATTTATCCTCAGTACACTGCCAACATGAACGTGCATGACAATACTGTGTCAAATGTGCGCGGATCTATAAGTTCAATAGCTATATTTAGCTGGGCATCATCAGGAACTGTCAGCAACAACATAGTTTCAGATGCAAACGACGCGATTGCGGCTAATCATTCATTGGGTATCACTTTTAGTGGTAATAATGTCAGCAACAGTGACAGCGGAATTCATTCAGATAATAACGGAGATGGAAGTCCATCTACAGCTGATATTATCACCAACAATACAGTAACAAACGGTTCTGGTGCCGGTAGTTATGGAATATTTGTCTTTGTTCCTTACTTAAATACAGTAGTTAGCAACAATACAATTACCAATGTTCATGTGGCATTAACGACGACAGGTGCTTTAGGAGCAACTCCTACTGTAACCATGTCCGGCAATACTGTCAATGGAATGGGACTAAGCGGTAGTTATGGTGGGTATTTCACCACCGGAACTTTCGGCTATGGTGATGGTGTCAACAATACCATTTTCACAAATAACTTTATCACAGGTACAGACCAATTGATGGAACTGGAAGCAAATCCTGGTTTCACGAATAATCTTGTTGCCAATAACAACTCTTTCACGGCAAATGCTACTCCTATTGTTAAAACGGGGGCTGGTACTTACACTGAAAATTTACAATGCAACTGGTGGGGAAGCTCCACTGCTGCAAACGTAATGGCTGCTGCTGGTGCGGGGACTAATTATTCTCCATGGCTTACTAGTGGCACAGATGATGCACCGGGCACACCAGGCTTCCAGCCTGTACCATTTGCATGCGGAGGTAGTCCGGTTGTAATATCAAGTGCTGTTGCTTCACCGGTAACATGTGCCGGTTTGGGACAGATAGTGGTTACTTGGACAGGAGGTGTAGGTCCTTACGATATTGCATGGACGGGTGGTTCAGCATCAATGGTGACATCTCCATATGTGATTACAGGTCTTGCTGTTGCATTATATGGTATCACAGTAACTGATGCGAATCTTTCAGAGGGTACATCAAGTGCTACAATACTTTATCAACCGGTCACGAATACAACGACAAGTACGACGTATGCTACGATTCAGGCAGCTATTAATGCAGCCGCAAACGGAGATTTTATTGATGTTTGCTCAGGAACTTACGACGAACAAGTGTTGGTCAACAAATCAGTGACCATTACAGGTGTCGGTATGACTCAACCTATCGTCGATTTCACTGGAGCAGTAACAGGAAAACCATCATTGTTTGATGTTTCTGTAGATGGTGTGACGATAGATAATATTCATTTCCAAGTCAATCTTGCAACATTGCGTAGTGCAATTATTGCATCATCACCAACGCTCGACTTGATCACTGTTAAGAATAGTTTGATCGATCCTTATGGAACACCGGCTGGCCCTTACGGCGAACGAAATGCAGTCAGTGTCAATTATGCAGCTTATCGAGTTGCTACAGGTGGCGTAGATCAGATCAACTTCCTAAACAATACAGTAACAGGGGTCTATCCGATAATCTTCCGGTCAGCGATATCTTCAGATGAATCTAATGGTGCTTTCACTGGCAATAACTTAAGAGGTCTTAATCAGGATCTTCAAGTAAGATTTGCAAGCTCTGGCAATGTTACCATTACTGGCAATACATTTAACCAAGGTGGCGTAGAGATAGGAGATGCTAATGCAGGTGCAGGAAGTATTGACATCAGTAACAATATATTTAACGTAGCTGATGGCTCTACATATAGTAATGCACTTCGTCTTAAAAATAATTACACGGCAAGAACTACTACTGTAGCGGGTAATACATTTACAGGACATGAGTGGGGTATTAGTCTGGAGAATTATCAGAATGTTACCATCAATGGTAATAGCTTCACACCAATAGCTGCCTCAACAACTTACAGACACATCACGGTCGATACAAAAGAATTCAGCAGTGCAAGTGGATTTTATCCACCGGTAGTCGGAGCGACCATCACGAACAATACATTCAATGGCTCAGGAGCCCCAGGTGGTATTGGTCTTGCATTCTACAATGGGGATAATGATGCTCCAGTATACAATTCATTCACACTTGGATCTGCTGGAAATGAAAATAATTTCGACGGAACCATTGGAACATATATCTATCTCGATGGACAGACAGGACCGACAGCTGCGCCGGTGACTACAATGGCACCATGGGCAGTAAATCTTGACGCACAGAACAATACATTCGGTGGCGTCTCTCCTGGAGCAATGACATTTGCTCAATTATTTGCATTGGAAGACAAGATTGATCATAAGATCGATAATCAAAGTCTTGGCTTTGTTACCGTAAAAGCAATGAATGCATATGTCACAGACATCAATGCAGCACAGTCAGCTATCAACAATGACTATACACGTATTCGAAATGCAGTAGATTATGTTCAAAATAACTGGAGTATTAATCTTAATGGCTCATTTGACTGGGCAGAATCGAATGCATCTACTTCATGGTCTTTGGGTAATGATGGAGTAATTAGTGCGGGTGATGACTATTCAATTCTCGTCCCTGCTAATCTCAATGGCATCACATTTACTGCTCCTATAGGTTTAGGTTCTGCTTCAATAGATGGACCTGGCGATTTACCGGGTGTGAATCTTGAAGGAGGATTGGTCTTTGACGGAGGTGATAATCAAGGATGGACATTGTCAAACATGACTTACTCAGGTCTAGATCTTTCTATTGGTATGTTTAATGGAGCCGGTGGAACGGATGCATATAATAATACCACGATAACCAACAATATATTTAATATTCCTACCGATCTTAATACGACCGCAGCTCCGGCAGACGTCAATCAGAATATTGGGTTGCACTATTCTTTTGGTACGAATCAAACCATCTCTAATAATACATTCAATATACCTGGCGATGGTGTCAGCGATGGTACCAATTATTCAAGCACTGTAGCTATGCAATCGAATACAAGCGGAGGAAGTATATATGATGGACTTGCTATCACAGGCAATACCATCAATGTACTAAACGCTCAATCCGCCAATCCACAGGTCATCCTGGGTTTCTGGGAAAATGGTCATGCACATACAAGTAATATTACTGTAAGCAATAATCAATTCCTTAATGCAGGGGTAGGAAACGATCCTGCCACAAATCTGCAACGTGGTTTCCGGGTGACTTCACATTCAAGCGCATCGACGACCACTACATACTCCGAAAACACCGTACAAGGTGCAAACGTAGGATTCCAGTGGATTGCGGGTTCGAATTTCTCTGGAACACTTCCTGTAGTATTGACACGTAATACTGTCGATGGCAACAATACAGGTATATTACTCCAGTCAAATGGATCTGCTACAATCACTGAAAATTATGTGATCAATAGTGTGGCTGACGGAATACAACTTGCAGCTGATGCTGGGACATTAAGTGAAGTGCATAGCAATGATCTTTCCGGGAACGTTGGGTTTGCGATCAACAACCAGTCCGCATCGACCTTAAATGCTACATGCAACTGGTATGGTACTGTAGCATCAGGCTCTATTGCTGCTATGATTTCAGGTAGTGTTACTTATTCACCATGGCTGGTTAGTGGAGCTGATGGTGCGGGAGTTGGCTTCCAACCTACAGGAGCTTGTGCAGGAAGCCCAATAGTAATAGTAAGCGCTGTTCCTACATCGGCTACATGTGCTGTTCCGGGACAAATAGTAGTTACATGGACAGGAGGTACTTCACCTTATGATATTGCATGGACAGGAGGTTCAGCGATTGGTGTAACTAGTCCATATACTATTATAAATCTTTCTGCTGGTCTATATTCAATCACGGTATCGGATGCTGCTGCTTCCACAACTACTACTAGTGCGACTGTGATTGGACTTCCTGTAGAGAATGTTACTACACCTGGTTTCTATCCTACTATTCAGGCTGCGATTGATGCTGCAACTGCTGGAGATGTGATCAATGTTTGTGCAGGTACCTATAATGAGAACCTTATAGTTAATAAGGCCATCACTTTAAATGGTGCTAAGCAAGGAGTAGATCCAAGACCTTCAGCAAGTTCTACAAGAACTATCGGTGGGCTTGACGAATCAATAATTGTTGCTGCGAAAAATGTAATAGTAGTAAACATTCAAGCTGATGATGTCATTATCAATGGCTTCCAGATCACACAATCTGGTGGTTCCGGTACTGCTGATGCTGTTAAAGCCATTACATCACAGAATAACATTGACTTTAAAAACAACATAGTAGCTAATTCAACAGACGAAGGAATTCAGTTGGAAGCTGGAAACAATAACAGTATCCACAATAATTACATATTCAATCCGATTGGTGATGGTATTACAATGTCTTCAGGAAATATAATTCCGTTGAAAGGTAATGGCCAGAAGATATTGAACAATGATATTTCCGGTTCCACAAGTGCATATGGTTCTATTTATCTATATGGTACACAGAACGTGGAAGTGGCAGGTAATATAATTAATACATTATCAGGCGGTATAGCGATAGGTTCGGGAGGACTAAAAGTAAGTAATGCAGAGATCCACCATAATGAGATCAATACAGAACTAAGAACAGCTTATTCTGCTTTTGCTATTGGTATAGGCATCGATGACAGTGGTGATAATATAATGATCCATAACAACAAAGTTGTGCAAGTGGGGTCTTATTCACCTCCAGCAAATAAGGATCGCTACAATTTAATCAGAGTAGGCGTTGCAGCTACTTCTAATCCAAATAATGTTTCTATCAATGAAAACTATTTGGAAAGATTTGATGCTGAGAACTACATATATGTGATTCCATCAGTCACCAATCGTGTCGATGCAGAATGTAACTGGTACGGTACAAATAATCCAGGACAAGTTGCAGCAAGAGTAGGTGGAACAGGTTCTATACGGTATAGTCCATTCCTTACGATTGGTACTGATAGCGATATGGGTGCAGTAGGGTTCACGCCTCAGGCAGGAGCTTGTTCTTGCCCTAGTGGTAATCTAGTGACCAATACAAATACAGGAGAGCAATTCTGTGGTATTCAGGAAGCAATCGATGATGCAAATACTGTCAACGGGAACGTAATCACAGTGGGTGCAGGTACATATGTTGAAAATATCACTGTAACTAAAGAATTGACGATCAATGGTCCGAACGCTGCTATTAATGCATGTGGTGTTACAAGAGTTCCAGAAGCAATCATTGTTCCAGCTACCAATGCTATTGCGACATTAGAGATGATCCAAGTAAAAGCCTCCAATGTCACGATCTCAGGATTTACCATTGATGGTGATAATCCTGCTTTAATTAGTGGTTTCCTTGGTACAAATGGTGCTGACATAAATGCTGCAGAAGGTATTACTACATATACAGATAATAGAAACAACCTAACGGTTGAGAACAACATATTCCAGAATTTATCTTATTTCGGAGTTACGCTTTATGGAGCTTCATTTAGTGCACCGGCTACTTCAGGTCATGTGATCTCTAATAACAAATTCTGGCACCTTGGAACGTATGATGTCACTTCAACTATCCCTAACTGGGGTGGTGGAGTATTATTGTACAACAGCCAATATGCAGCCATTACAGACAACTGCATGACAGATGTAAGGATCGGTATACAAACAGGTAATTTCCAAAGGGCTAATCCGGGCACTATAGCATCACAAGTAATAAGCGACAATACCATAGAAGCAAGGAAATTGGGTATATTCCACAACTTGTTCAATGGCACGGCTTCATCTTATGCGCTGGATAATAACACGATCACAGGTAAGTACGATATAAATGAAACAACCAATTGGACTGGAATCCTACTTTCTTCCTTGTATCTAAGTGGCCACACGGTTTCTAATAATAATATTAATGCGACTGCGATTACTATTCCTAAGACGGGTATATCTGTTTGGAATGATCTATCAGCGCCATTGATCAGTGGTGGAACGATCACAGGAGTTGAAATTGGTATCAATGTCAACAACTTTGAAGGATATCCTTCAGCTGGATCAAATGCGGGTAATACTGCAGCAACGATCACTGGAACAGCCATTACATCAGCTTCCATAGCGGGTATCAAAGTTCATGATAATCCATCCAATTCAAATAGTGCAACTGTAACTGCCACTGTCGGCAATACCAATACTATTACAGGAAGTCCTGTAGGTGTTTGGATCGTCGGAAGTGACGCCACAGCGACTGTCATGGGCAATAACTTTACAACAAACGTGGTAGATATTCAGGTAGCAGCAAATACAGGTATTGTAACAGCTTCTCCTAATAACAACCTTTCAGGTTCAAACTTCGGTATAGAGAACTTATCATCAAATGTGGTGAATGGTACGCTCAACTATTGGAATGATACAGATGATTCAGGACCTGGTTCAGTTGGGTCAGGTACAGGCGTCAATGTTAGTCCATTAGTTGATTTCTGTCCTTGGTTAAATGATTTTGCTCCTACAGGAATGCCTGTAAGTGCCACTCCTGGAACAATTACTGTTGCTGAAACAGGAGGACCTGTTGACAATGACGGATCTATATGTGCTTCCGAAAGTGTAACGCTTACAGTAGCAGGTGCCAATGGTGCTTCGACGTATCTATGGTCTACAGGAGCTACAACGGTTTCCATCATGGTCAATCCTGCTTCGACTACTATATACAGCGTGACAGTTAGTTATGGTGGATGTTCTACTGTATTAACTAATACGATCACAGTATATCCTGTACCGGTTGTAGATTTAGTATCACTTCAGAATGTACTATGTAATGGCGGAAGTACCGGATCGATCGAAGTGGTCGGAACAGTAGGACCTGCAGCATACAGTTATATCTGGAGTAATGGACCGACTACTGCAATCAATAGTGGTTTGATAATTGGTGCTTATTCAGTTACAGTGACGGATGCAAATCAATGCGCAGCTACTGCCAGTTATAATATTACGCAACCTCAGGTATTGTCGGTGATTAACTATAGTCTAACCAATGAAACGTGTCAGCCTTGCAATGATGGTACCATTATAGTTCATGCACATGGTGGAACTCTACCATATATGTACAGCAAGAATGGTGGATCTACTTATCAGACAGATAGTTTGTTTACAAACTTAATAGCTGGGACTTACCAAATGGTGGTCAAAGATGCCAATGGATGTATGACAGCGCCTGAACAGGTGATTATCACAGAGGTAGGTGTTTATCCGGATCTTACTCCGGCAAACATCATATCTTCTGCACAGTTCATTAATCCTAGCTCTAAAAATCAGGTGATATTTATTAGGAATATTGGAACAGGAGCGACATCAGCACCAATAGTTTTCAGAACTACTAAATTCTCATCTGGAGGAATGACAAATACACAAAATTTAGCTCCTTCTGTCACGATACTAGGTGATAACTATACACTCAATAATAATGACTTTGATATGGTATCAGATGGTTTATTCTGGAAATTTACCTCTAAACCAGCTGTCGTAATCGCGCCAGGTGGTGTACTGAAAATAGGCATGATTCTAAGTCGATCCGGAGGTGGGAAAGGGACTCAAAATGTCTCAGTCAATATTGAGTCAGGTACAGGTGGAGGAGATACCTCCAATTCAAATAATGGTCTAACATTTATTATCACAAAACTTTAAGCATCAATCATGAACAACCTAATCGAACTTTCTATGAAACATATATTTAGCAAAGCATTATTTATAATAGCACTATTGTTGATGGTTAGTACCATACAGGCTCAGGAGGTGGATCTTCAAATCCCGACTGTCTCTGTAATTCCTACTAATCTAGCCGTCTGTGAAAAAGGTAACATACAACTTGTTGTGTCAAATCCGGAACTTATTCCTGTCACAGCAAACAATATCCGAATTCAACTATCCATCTCAGGAGAGATCCAGTTTCCCTCTATTATTCCGGCACCAACTGTAACGGATGATTGCGGTAACATTTGGACTATTACTTATTCTGTTTTTGATAACTATAATACGGAAATTGTTATAAAAAACACAGGAGGCTTATTGGCAGCAGGGGGGACATGTATTCTTTTATTTCCTTTCACTGCTATTACGCATAGTAATGGGATGGATGATGTAAGCATTACTGTTAATGGTGGTTTCGATTTACTTTCATCTTATACTGACCCTGATCCGGGCAGCAACTTTGCTCAGGTATATATGGAGGTTTATCCTATGCCTGCATATGTGTTTAATTTTAATGCAAGTCCGATTACAAATAATTCTGTGCAGCAAGTATGTATTGGTTCTGAAGTTATTGTTAATTTAACAGGAACTCCGGGAGGTACTTTTGAAATGAAACAAGATAATGTTCTCGTGGGAGGAGGCAATGTGGGTGATTCATACACTTTTACTGCTGCCCCTGTTGATGCCGGAATGTATGAGTTGACAATCACAAGCCAATACGGCTGCGTTCAGGTGTTTAACTATGAATTGATTGTCAATCCACTACCGATTGTCACTTTAGGAGCCATTGGCCCTTTCTGCGTGGATGCTTCATCGGTAACGCTTTCAGGTGGTTTGCCAACAGGTGGTGTTTATTCAGGAACAGGAGTTAGTGCAGGTTCATTTGAACCTGCGTCAGCCGGTGTTGGCGATCATACTATTACTTATACTTATACAGATGTTAATGGATGTATTAATTTTGCTACCACCCTTGTAAAAGTTAATCCATTACCAGTTTTAACTTTACCAGCGGTAGGTCCATTATGCTTGAATGATGCAGCGGTCCAACTTGCAGGATCACCTATGGGTGGTGCTTATTCTGGCACAGGAGTTAGTGTAGGTGGGTTATTTGATCCTGCTTCAGCTGGTGTTGGTACTCATACGATTACTTACTCATATACAGATGGCAATGGCTGTGATAATTCTATAACAATGGACATCATTGTCAATCCACTTCCTGTATCGACTATTACTGCCAGTTATGCAGTTTGGGAGGCGACAGCAGGAAATACGGCAAGCACAGCAGGCGGGGCAAGTACCTACGTTTGGGGAATTTCAAATGGTACGATCGATTTAGGTCAAGGAACACCTAACATAACATATACTTCGGGCACGCCGGGTCCACTGCAACTTACAGTGACTGTAACTAATGCACTGGGATGTATTACTACATCTACTTACTCAGTTCAGGTATTAGAGTCTTGTGGACTGGTTGACTTCAGCAGTGCATTGCAATTAGGAGCTACACCAGGCATAGGAATCTGGTCAAAAGATAGATATGTACCTGCGATCTTTGCAGCACAATCTACAGCCCCAGATGCGACAATAAATACCTTACATCATGGTATTGCGGCAGCAGATGGTCAGGCGACTGCATTTTACAATACACAAGGAATGGCATATATGCTACATCCGGGAAGTGTTGAAACAGAAATCGAACTATTTGTTCCGGCGGATTGGGCAACTTCAGGCAGAAGAATGGCCGGATTATGGTCTACAGCACATGATGGAGCACATGTAGTATCAGGATATCCGATCATAGAATTCACATCTGATGCTACTCCACGATTCCGTGGATATGAGGGAGATGGATCTTGGTTGGATATGGGACTTCCTGTAGGTTTTACTTATGATCAATGGGTGAAACTAAGGATTCAATTGTTGCCTAGTGGAGAATTCAGATATACAGTGAAAACAACAACATCCGAAGTGTCGCAAAATACATCTCTTCACGGGGTCAATGGCTCTACACATCTGGACAACGTGATCCTACAAGGACACAATACTCCAGCAGGTGTGACGTACGATATTTATTGGGATAATCTCAATTCTACGCCGGTACAGTTTACATTAATGGCAAATGCTTCTCCAGTAGGACACTTGCAGACGTTGACATATTGCGAAGGTGATATGGTAAATCTGCAATTAACAGGAGTTGCTAATGATTATACATTGACAGGGCCGAATACAAATGTTACCGGTACAGTTGGTGATCCTGCCGTCAGCTTCCCTGCAGCAGAAGCATTTGAGGGAACGTACAACATCACTGTTACTAATACTGATGGATGTACTAGAACAGAACAATATTATATCATCGTCAATCCACTTCCAGTGGCTACGATATCATATTCTGGCTCACCATACTGTGCTGAAGGCACAGCTACAGTGACTCAAACAGGCCAAACAGGTGGTACATATACATCCACAGCGGGTTTGAGTATCAATTCAGTTTCAGGAGACATTAACTTACGAACCAGCACACCTGGTACTTATACAGTAACATATAGTTTCACTGATGTAAATGGATGTAGTTCGACTACTACTACTTCAGTGACAGTTACAGCACCGGTAGCTTACAACGTGCAGAAAGACTTATATTACTGTACCATTCAATCAGCAATTGATGATGCAAATGCTACTAATACCGTAGAGGTACTTGATGGATCAAACACTGAAAGTCTGACTATTCATTTGCCATTGACCTTGACATCGCGCAACAGTGCAGCCTTGTCAAGCATAGCAAGTGCCAATCCTGCTGTTCCGACTATAAGCATCACAAGCAGTGGTGTGACGGTTCAGAACTTGACTTTGACCAATCCAAATGGTCAGAATGCAATATTTACAAACAACAACAGCAATATTACGATCACGGGTAACCACGTCACCAATGTTGGTGGAGCTTCATTAGTAAGCCAGCCGGTAAATGCTATCAGCATCTCCGGTACTGGAAATGCAGTTAGTACTATTGCGGTTACGAATAATACAATAGATAACTTAACAGGTGGTAATTTCGGAAGCGTAAGTGCCATCACAGTAGGTTATGAACCTAATAACTTTGATGTAACTGCTCTGACGATCAGTGGCAATACAATAACGAACATTAGTGCGGTGAATACACCATGGGCTAGTGGTGGAAGAGGAGCATACGGTCTTTTATTAGACCTGGGTGCCACGGGCACAGGAAAAATTGTATCACCTGTAATTAGTAGTAATACAATCACTGCCCTGGATGGCCTTTGGGCGCACGGTATCGGCCTTGAAGGCAATACGCCGGGTGCAGCTGTTTCGCTAAACACAATTAATAATGTGACTGGTCACCTTACAGGTGTACCTACAGCAGTAGCTGTTAAGGTAGAAAGTAACCTGGGTGCAGGTACAGTAGTCATCAACTACAACAACTTCAGCCTTGTTGAGTACGGGGTACTGAATGTAACAGGTATTAAAGTAGATGCAAAACACAACTGGTGGGGTGATGGTGATGATTCCGGTCCGGGTACAGTGGGCACTGGTGCGGGAGTATTGGTATCTGTGGATGTCGATTTCTGTCCATGGCTGGATGGCCCTAGCGGAATTGATGTCATAGTTGCTGCAGCTACATTGGCAGTAACCGAAACTGGTGGAGTTGCCAATGATGATGGAACCATTTGTATTGGACAATCAGTGACCTTAACAATTTCAGGTGCTAAGGCTGGTTCGACGTATCTGTGGTCAACCGGAGCTACTACTGCTTCTATAACAGAAAGTCCGCTTGCTACGACGACATATTCAGTAACAGTAAGTTATGGTGGATGTACTGCTACATATCCTCAGCAGATCATCGTCAATCCACTTCCAGTGGCTACGATATCATATTCTGGCTCACCATACTGTGCTGAAGGCACAGCTACAGTGACTCAAACAGGCCAAACAGGTGGTACATATACATCCACAGCGGGTTTGAGTATCAATTCAGTTTCAGGAGACATTAACTTACGAACCAGCACACCTGGTACTTATACAGTAACATATAGTTTCACTGATGTAAATGGATGTAGTTCGACTACTACTACTTCAGTGACAGTTACAGCACCGGTAGCTTACAACGTGCAGAAAGACTTATATTACTGTACCATTCAATCAGCAATTGATGATGCAAATGCTACTAATACCGTAGAGGTACTTGATGGATCAAACACTGAAAGTCTGACTATTCATTTGCCATTGACCTTGACATCGCGCAACAGTGCAGCCTTGTCAAGCATAGCAAGTGCCAATCCTGCTGTTCCGACTATAAGCATCACAAGCAGTGGTGTGACGGTTCAGAACTTGACTTTGACCAATCCAAATGGTCAGAATGCAATATTTACAAACAACAACAGCAATATTACGATCACGGGTAACCACGTCACCAATGTTGGTGGAGCTTCATTAGTAAGCCAGCCGGTAAATGCTATCAGCATCTCCGGTACTGGAAATGCAGTTAGTACTATTGCGGTTACGAATAATACAATAGATAACTTAACAGGTGGTAATTTCGGAAGCGTAAGTGCCATCACAGTAGGTTATGAACCTAATAACTTTGATGTAACTGCTCTGACGATCAGTGGCAATACAATAACGAACATTAGTGCGGTGAATACACCATGGGCTAGTGGTGGAAGAGGAGCATACGGTCTTTTATTAGACCTGGGTGCCACGGGCACAGGAAAAATTGTATCACCTGTAATTAGTAGTAATACAATCACTGCCCTGGATGGCCTTTGGGCGCACGGTATCGGCCTTGAAGGCAATACGCCGGGTGCAGCTGTTTCGCTAAACACAATTAATAATGTGACTGGTCACCTTACAGGTGTACCTACAGCAGTAGCTGTTAAGGTAGAAAGTAACCTGGGTGCAGGTACAGTAGTCATCAACTACAACAACTTCAGCCTTGTTGAGTACGGGGTACTGAATGTAACAGGTATTAAAGTAGATGCAAAACACAACTGGTGGGGTGATGGTGATGATTCCGGTCCGGGTACAGTGGGCACTGGTGCGGGAGTATTGGTATCTGTGGATGTCGATTTCTGTCCATGGCTGGATGGCCCTAGCGGAATTGATGTCATAGTTGCTGCAGCTACATTGGCAGTAACCGAAACTGGTGGAGTTGCCAATGATGATGGAACCATTTGTATTGGACAATCAGTGACCTTAACAATTTCAGGTGCTAAGGCTGGTTCGACGTATCTGTGGTCAACCGGAGCTACTACTGCTTCTATAACAGAAAGTCCGCTTGCTACGACGACATATTCAGTAACAGTAAGTTATGGTGGATGTACTGCTACATATCCTCAGCAGATCATCGTAGATCCACTGCCTACAGCTACAATAGCTTATGCTCAGGCTGAATTTTGTGCGATAGGCACTGCGACAGTGACTCAAACAGGCCAGGCAGGTGGTATGTATTCTATATTGCCGGCAAGTGCTTCCCTTAATACTGTAACAGGAGCTATAGATTTAAGCACTACTGCACCAGGCACATATACAATTACTTATAGTTTTACTGGAGCTACAATGTGTTCTAATACTACTAATACTACTGTGACCGTTAATCCGCAACCTACGATTTCAATTTTGACGAATACAGGTGTTCTTTGCAACGGACAAAGTAATGGAACTGCAAGTGTTCTTGCTGTCAACGGTACAGGAACTTTTGATTATCTATGGAATGATTCTGCTCCGACTATGACGCCTGCTATAAGTGGATTAGCAGCTGGAACATATATGGTCACTGCCACGGATGATAAAGGATGCTTTGTATCTACATCTGTGACAATTACTCAACCGGCAGTTCTTACGGTAGTGAATTATATTATAACCAATGAAACATGCCAAGCTTGTGATAACGGAAGTATTACAGTTATTGCGACTGGTGGAACAATGGATTATGAATATAGTAAAGATGGAGGGGCCAACTGGCAGACTTCTAACCTATTTATGCTTTTACAGGCCGGATCCTATTCTATGGTTGTCAGAGATCACAATGGATGTGAAACAGTATCTGATATCGTAGTGATCACAGAACCAGGTGTGTATCCTGATTTGACACCGGCTTTAGTTTTCTCTTCTACCAATATTGTTGTTTCGGGAACAATAGACGAGGTGGTTAGAATAAGAAATATCGGAACAGCGGCTACAACGGGTACAATCACATTTAGGGTGACAAATTATACACCTGCAAGTGGTTTAGTTATAGCAATTCATCCGGATGCTGATGTGACAATAGGTGGAGATACTTATGTATTTGATCACAATGACTTTACCTGGACTTTTAGCGGTGGATTTATTGTATTCACATCTAAGGTCGGAGTATCTATTGGGGCTAGTCAAACCAAAAAAATCGGTTTAAGAATTACACGAACCGGTGGCGGAAAAGGAACAATTACTGCATCAGCGAATATAGTTAATGGTTCCGGTGGAGAAAATAATCCTCCTAACAATTTATTATCTAATACACTTATTAAAAATTAATCACCTTAATTAAAAAGTTAAAAACTATAAATGATGAAAAATTATAAATTGATCATTTGCTTATTCTTGCTCTTAGGCTCAGCACTTGCTAAAGCTCAAGCTACTTACGATTTTCAAGTAGCAGCGGTATCCCCTGAACCTTTCTCGGTGGCTGTCGGTGAAGAAGGACAGATATTCATTGATGTTGGATATTTAGGTGATGCACCTGTGCCTATAGGAGGTATTCGGGTACAACTTTCGATCTCAGGTGAAATTGAAATTCCTCTTCCTGTTAACTTTTCTGATAATGGATGTTATTTGTCCGGTTCTATATGGGCTGTTACATACATTGCATACATTAATGGTAACACAGAAGTTGTACTCAAAAATATGGTGGGAGTTATGAACGATGGTGTTTCATGTTCTATGACTATTCCTTTTATAGGTAAAAGTGTAAGTTGCGAGGATTGTGGAGCAATATCTTGCAATGCATCCTTTACTGATGAAGCGATCGGAATCGGTGATACGAATGGGAATAATAATTCTGCCACGGCACTCTTCACTGTTACCGCTCCCCTTCCTATCAAACTAGGTGAGTTTAACGCCAAAGTAGATGATTGTTCATCAGTAAATGTCACATGGAATACGTATAGTGAGGAAAACTTTGACCGTGCAGAAGTTCAAAAGTCTGTTGATGGTAGAAACTTTGTAACAATAGGTTCCGTAAAAACTAAAGGTAATGGCGCCTCTGTGAATAACTCTTATGTTTTCACAGACAATACTCCTTTGGTTTCAGGTACTGTTTATTATAGACTTAAGGCTATAGATCTTGACAATTCGATTAGCTACTCAAGAGTCGCTACTGCCATCGTAAAATGTGATAATGCCATAGATATGAATATCTATCCGAATCCGACACATGGAGAGGCTAACGTTACATTTTCAGGATTTAAGACCAATAATATGCGGGAAATGCTGTTGTTGAATGTCAAAGGAGATGTGGTGAAAAATTTCAAAATGGATCCTCTTTCAAACAACAATTTAAATATCAGCGAATTGCCATCAGGCGTTTATTATTTAAAATTGGTGGATGAATCAATCGTGCTTCAGAAGAAATTTATAAAAGTTAATTAACAATAATCCCTTATTTAATATTAGTATTTTAAGAAAATACCACACTTAAGAGGCACCCATTTTGGGTGCTTTTTTTATTTTACTAGAGTGATAATTGGCCTTGAGTTAAAACTCAAGGCAATTGAACGAGATTAATAAAGATTTAAGATTAAATTTCCAATATTCCACCAAGTAATTTGCCGTTGGTTTTAACCAACGGATTACAATAAAACTCTTGATCGGACTTCAGTTCCAATAATTTATCCTAATCAAATAGTGCAAAATACTATTTCAACTTGAATGTTTCCGCTGCCTTTTTTATCTCATTGATACTCACCTCTGACATGTCATTTGTGGTGCCAAAAAGTATGTAATAATTGCTGTCAGTGGGCAATATCAACTGATATAGATATTCTGGAACTCCAGTCTTTATGTTTTTACCTTTTGATATTATTTCATACCCGGATAAATCGCCAATGACGATATCTGCTGAACGTTTAATACTATCTACTTCAAAAGGTGTTTGCTTAAGTCTATTAATTGAAAAATCCTTCAAGTCCTCTGTATTGGCATTTGAAAACGATTTAGATATTATCAAAGATGTCTTGTCATCTGACTTTGTTGGCAACTCACCATCTACGGTGTATATCAGGGAGTTGGACATATTGCCAGCAAATTTTAATTTTGTGCCACTTACTTCAATGGTATATTCAACTGTTTCAAGAATATTGACCTGTTTTTCAGCTTCATAATATGCGGACAATAAGCATTTTTTAATATCAACGGATAACTTAGTCAGGTGTTCGGGAAACACACCATTGATCATAATAGTCTCCTTTTCTGTTCCGAATACCAAAATATATTTTGTATAGATATTGCCATATGCACTTTGCTTTCCCTGCACTAATAAAGCAGGCAGGCCATTCAATAGGATATGGTCATCGCTAATCATTTGGACCCCAGTAGACAATAAATTTTCTTTTGTAATACCTTTAGATGTTTCAGAAAAAGGTCCCGGAATATTTAATACCATGATGCTAGATCCCGATACTTCCTCTTGAAATCCCAGAAAATTCACAGCCTTTGTAAATCCATTAGGCGGAATTAAGCTAATCTTAGTGCCTTCTACATTTTGGTGATCAACTGTGAGTTTGTTGACAATTTTTATCTGTGCTGAAACCAATGTAATGGTCATGACAAAAAGTATAGTAAGGTATTTCCTGGTCATATTTATTATTAACTATTTTAATAGTTCAGTATAAGGCAAAATTATGATTATTAAAAAGAATAAATGTTAAATTTTTTAATGACAGTAATAAATTGGCTGGGACTAAAGTCCTTATATAGACATCCATTGATCCGTTGACTTTAGTCAACGGCAAATTATTGAAACTAGATATTTTGCTATTCGCCCTGAGTTGAAATTCAAGGCTATTGAACTAGATTAATTCAGATAATAATTTTGATTTAACATAATAGCTCTGAATAACTTGCCATGATTTTATGCATCGGACTGCTATAATGCTACCTATCGGATGGACCTTAGTACCAATAATCAGGTTGATATGATTTTAAAATTGCCTGGTGCGTCAACCATGAGATTCAGCCGGCTCTTACTGTTCGCTGTTCGCCGTTCACCTCCACACCTCCACACCTCCACACCTAATCACCCCTTACATTTTCACCTCACCCACACTTACTTCTGATTTTAAATTTTGCCTCTAATTTCTAGCCTCTAGAATCTGGTGTCTGACTTCTGACCTCTTACTTCTGACCTCTGATTTCTAATTTTTATCTTACCTTTGCGCCTTAATTAATCCATAGGATATGAGAGATAAAGTAGAAGATATTGATGAATTGAAGAAAATCGCCACCCAAGTGCGTCGCGACATTCTTCAAATGGTTTTCAACGCCTCCAGCGGACATCCGGGTGGTTCACTCGGGTGTGCAGATTTCATGACTGCACTGTATTTTAGAGTCATGACCCAATCGGATGAATTTAAAATGGATGCAAAGAATGAAGATGCCTTTATCATGTCCAATGGCCATATCTCTCCGGTGCTTTACAGTGTGCTGGCAAGAAAAGGTTATTTTCCAGTAGAAGAACTGTCGACCTTCCGTAAATTAAATACCCGACTTCAAGGACACCCGACGACCCATGAAGGATTGCCGGGCATCAGGACAGCTACTGGTTCTTTGGGTCAGGGATTCTCTGTCGGTGTAGGTATGGCATTGGCGAAGAAGATGGATAAAGATCCGGGATTCGTATTTGTTTCCACTGGTGATGGCGAACTTCAGGAAGGTCAGATCTGGGAAGCAGCGATGTTTGCTCCTTTTCATAAACTAGACAATTTAATAGTGACTGTGGACTGGAATGGCCAGCAAATCGATGGTACCAATGATCAAGTATTAAGTCTTGGTGACCTTGAAGGTAAATGGCGAACTTTCGGTTGGAGAGTAGTCGTCACAGATGGCAATGATATGGAGTCCATCGTCAAAGCCTTGGAAGAAGCTAAAACACATGTAGGTACGGATATTCCAACTGTCATCCTTATGAGAACGAATATGGGTTGTGGTGTAGACTTTATGATGGGCACACACGCATGGCACGGAAAAGCACCAAACAAAGAGCAACTTGATAAAGGGTTGTCACAACTGGTGAGTTCTTTGGATGACTTTGTTTACAATGAAAATTATTCAGCACCAAACCATAAACACTAAGATATGAATATCAACGATATAGTTTCGACAGGAAAAAAGGCCACCAGGGACGGTTTTGGTGAAGGCTTGCACGAAGCAGGACGAAGAAATGACCAGGTGATCGCACTTTGTGCAGATTTACTTGGTTCACTAAAAATGGAAGCTTTTATAGAAGATTTTCCTGACAGGTTTGTACAGATGGGTATTGCCGAAGCTAATATGATGTCCGTCGCTGCAGGCCTTTCTACTACTGGTAAGATCCCTTTTACCGGTACATTTGCCAATTTTTCTACAGGAAGAGTATACGACCAAATCCGCCAATCTATTGCTTACTCAGGCAAAAATGTAAAAATTTGTGCTTCTCATGCTGGGCTTACCCTGGGTGAAGATGGAGCAACTCATCAGATACTGGAAGATATCGGCATGATGCGCATGCTTCCGGGCATGACGGTGATCTGCCCGATTGACGCTAATCAAACTAAAAATGCGGTGCTTGCTATTTTGGATCATGTAGGTCCGGTATACTTGAGGTTCGGAAGACCTGACTGGCCGGTATTTACAGGAGTGGACGAACCATTTATCATAGGTAAGGCGCAGACGCTGGGTAGTGGAACAGATGTAAGCATCATGGCGACTGGACTAATGGTATGGAATGCAGTAGAAGCGGCGAAACAATTAGAGGCTCAAGGCATCTCTTGTGATGTCATCAGTATTCCGACGATCAAGCCGCTGGACGAAGCTGCTATCGTTGCTTCTTTGGCTAGAACAGGCTGCGCAGTTACTGTCGAAGAACATCAAATCAATGGCGGTCTTGGCGATGCTGTGGCTCATGTAGCTGCTAAAAATACTGCTTGTCCAATGGAATTTATTGGTGTCAAGGACAGCTTTGGTGAAAGCGGAAAACCAATGGATCTTTTGAAAAAATATGGCCTGGACGTGCCAGATATCGTCAATGCAGCTCTAAAAGTTATAAAAAGAAAATAATGGCTAAAAAAGTGAAAGAAACAGCTCACGGACCCAAATCAATGAAGTTCAATAGTAAGGTCATCCATGCAGGAGTATCTCCGGATCCTTCAACTGGAGCTATCATGACACCGATATTCCAGACGTCTACTTATGTTCAGGATGAACCGGGTGTGCACAAAGGACACGAATACGGCCGCACCAGCAATCCTACAAGGTCTGCACTTGAAGCCAATCTAGCAGCTTTGGAGAATGGAAAGTATGGACTTTGCTTCTCAAGTGGGCTCGGAGCTATGGATACCTTGCTGAAAATGCTCAATCCAGGTGATGAGATAATATCTACTAATGACCTCTATGGCGGTTCGTACAGGTTGATGACACGCGTTTACGGTCGATTCGGTATCAAAAGTCATTTTATTGACCTAAATGACACTGTTCAGCTGGAAAAATTGATCAATCCACGCACCAGACTTATCTGGATAGAAACACCAACTAACCCGATGTTGAATATCGTCGACATTAGAAAAGTGACGAAGATCGCTGAGAAATACGGCATCATCACTTGTGTGGACAATACTTTCGCTTCACCTTATCTTCAGCGTCCTCTGGATCTGGGAGCAGATATAATTCTTCATTCTTGTACCAAATATCTTGGTGGCCATAGTGATGCGGTCCTTGGAGCATTGGTGTGCAATAAAAAAGAAATTGACGATCAACTGAGATTTTTGCAGAATGCATGTGGAGCGACACCCGGACCAATGGATTGTTTCCTTATACTTAGAGGTATTAAAACATTACATATAAGAATGAAGCGCGCATGTCGCAATGCAGGAAGACTTGCTGAATTTTTGAAGAATCACCCTGCCATAAATAAAGTTAATTACCCGGGATTTAAGACACATCCTAGCCATCAACTTGCATCTACACAGATGAGTGACTATGGGGCTATGGTTTCTTTTGACCTGAAAAAAGATTCATTGGAATCTGCTATCGGAGTACTCAAGAAATTCAAAATGTTTAGCCTTGCAGAATCTCTTGGAGGTGTAGAGTCTTTGGTAGGGCATCCTTCTACAATGACACATGCTTCTATTCCAAGAGAGGAACGTCTGAAAGTTGGACTTACAGATTCATTGATCCGATTGAGTGTAGGCATCGAAGATATCGAAGATCTTATGGCTGACCTTGATCAGGCTTTGAGTTAATGGGTTAGCAAGGATTGATGTACTGAATCATTAAGGACAAGCACAGAGTTTAAGTTATTCAAGAGAGGTAAGAATTGGGGTAAGTAACCTGGTTTGGAGTCTGCTTTTGCCGCTTCTGGTTTATAGAGCCATATATCTCGGTGCGCTGCACCTTGGTACTGCCCTTATTTTATTTTCTATAAATACAAAGGTGCGCTGCACCAATGCAATGCAAAAAAGGTGCAGCGCACCAAAATATTTGTAGTAATTAATGTGCAAGAGAAATAAGGTGCAGCGCACCGTGATATGAAATATTTGGTTACTTAATAAATGCGTTTTTTAGACACCCTGTTAGAGATTGAATAATGATAACTCAATTTGCAACAAGTGATGCATGAAAATATCCTTAAAAGCCTGCGAACCTCACCGTTATGGTTTAAATTGCCAACAAAAATTTGAAATAGGTCATAAGTTGAACTATTGGTCAACTAAAGTATTATGGCACGCTTAAATTTTCAATTTAGTTAAAATTATCACCTATATATAATTCATAAAAAAAACCCTTGAAAAGGGTTGAATAACAATAGCCGCGGGTGCAAGCCGTGGTGGATTAAGGCGTTCAACCAACCCTGAATTAGGTTGAATTATTTACCTAAATTAAATATGTCAGATTCATTTCTTTTTAAGTTAAATTGAAATAAAAAAGTAAGCTATTAAAAGCTTGTCCGACAAATGCTATGACGGCGGTGTCAATTCTATTCCCTCAGCCACACCATCCATAAAAAGTAAAAATTATAAATCAATTAACGATACGCCATCTACCTTCTAAAATCAACCATCTACCTTAGGTTTTTAACTGCCGAACCATGACTTTATATTATATTGAGCTTTAAATCAATTACTTTGGAAACAGTATTTAACTGGAATAACTATTCGAAGAAGCAGGATGACCTGCATATCATTTGTTATCTGGAAGGCGAGCTGCTTTATTGTTGTGAATATACCGACAATCAACACGATTATCAGATGGAGATAAAGTGTCGGTTGAAGGATTTTGCCATCGATGAAAAGGAGTCAGTTATGAAATGCAAAAGTTTCATATTAAAACATTTTGGATTAAAAGCTCTTGAAGCAATAGAGATAAAACTTAAAGAGGAAAGAGGTTGATAGAAAATGAATTTTTGTTATTCAGGCAATTTATTCTTAAAGATGAGGCATTGGCCCTTGTTAAAAAATTAGATGAAGGTGGCATAGAGGCCATCCTTGGGGACAATAAAGCTC
>ERZ724523.254-NODE-254-length-31202-cov-5.380647_pt1 | contig 31202 bp, 23 predicted proteins | sample MGYA00376056_ERZ724523 | MGnify/ENA primary metagenome ERZ724523 (study PRJEB28724, sample SAMN07190888) | wastewater metagenome | isolation source: influent of sewage treatment plant in Hong Hong | place: USA: Christiansburg, Virginia | collected 2016-03-01 ... | reverse complement strand
GCTCGCCGCCAAGCCGGTCATGGAAGGCAAGGGTGTCCTGTTCAAGAAGTTCGCCAATATCGACGTTTTCGATATCGAAATTGAAGAGCGTGATCCGGACAAGCTAATTGACATCATCGCCTCCCTGGAGCCGACTTTTGGTGGTATTAATCTTGAAGATATCAAGGCGCCGGAGTGCTTTTATATCGAGCGTAAACTGCGCGAACGGATGAAAATTCCTGTTTTCCATGATGATCAACACGGCACCGCTATTGTGGTTGGTGCGGCGGTTCTTAATGGTCTGCATCTGATCGGCAAGGATCTTTCCAAAGTCAAAATCGTTACTTCCGGGGCAGGTGCTGCCGCACTCGCCTGTCTTGATTTGCTGGTTTTGCTCGGTGCGCCACCTTCTAATATATGGGTTACCGACATCAAGGGCCTGGTCTACGAAGGCCGCGTCGAAGAGATGGACGAGATCAAGGCGCGCTATTCCAAGGTGACTGATGCGCGTACCTTGGGCGAAGTGATTGAGGGGGCCGATGTTTTCCTTGGCCTGTCTGCTGGTGGTGTCTTGAAGCCAGAGATGGTTGCCAAAATGGCAAAAAACCCGCTAATCATGGCGCTGGCTAATCCGACACCGGAAATTACCCCGGAACTGGTCAAGAGCGTACGTGATGATGCAATCATTTGTACTGGTCGCTCCGACTACCCGAATCAGGTTAACAACGTTCTTTGCTTCCCGTTTATTTTCCGTGGCGCGCTCGATGTTGGTGCGACGACAATTACTGAAGAAATGAAGATGGCGGCCGTCAAGGCCATTGCCGAACTTGCTCGTGCCGAGCAGTCTGAAGTGGCTGCCCGTGCCTATGGCGAAAAAATTGCCAGTTTCGGTCCGGAGTATTTGATTCCCAACCCGTTTGACCCGCGCCTGATCGTCAAGATTGCCCCGGCAGTGGCGCGAGCCGGTATGGATTCTGGTGTAGCGACCCGCCCGATTGCTGATTGGGATGCTTATACCCAGGGGTTGAACGAATTTGTATACCACTCCGGCATGATCATGAAGCCTGTCTTCTCGCAGGCTAAAATGGCGCCCAAGCGCATTGTCTTTGCCGAGGGTGAGGATGAGCGTGTTCTGCGTGCGATTCAGGTTGTGGTTGACGAAGGGATTGCCCGGCCGATCCTGATTGGTCGCCCTGATGAAATCGCCAGACGCATTGAGGCCGCAGGCTTGCGGATTCGCCAAGGTGAAGATTTTGAAGTGGTACATTCTGAAGGTTCTGAGTTCTTCGATAAACACTACGAAGAATTCTGGAAAACCTATCATTCACTGACTGAGCGCAAGGGTGTTTCGCCGGATTACGCAAAGCGCGAGGTTCGCCGTCGTGCCACACTTTACGGCTCATTGATGGTGCACCTGGGTTACGCGGATGGCTTAATCTGCGGCACTTTTGGTAGTCACGAAACGCATCGCAATTATGTGCAAAACGTGATCGGGACGCAGAAGGGGCTGGACCGCTGTTATGCCATGAGTTTGTTGATGCTGCCAGGACGCACGGTGTTTATTGCCGACACCTATGTCAATTACGATCCGACAGCCGAACAGTTGGCTGACATGACCTTGCTGGCTGCCGAAGAAATTCGCAATTTCGGTATGCAACCCAAGGTTGCGCTCCTGTCTCATTCGACCTTCGGCAATCAAGATACGCCGACCTCGCTGAAAATGCGGCATGTACTGGCTATTTTGAACGAACGGGCACCGAAGTTGGAAGTTGATGGCGAGATGCACGGTGATGCTGCGCTGGATGAAGAAATTCGTCTGGCTGCATTCCCCAATTCGCGCCTCAAAGGTCAGGCGAATCTGCTGGTTATGCCAACGCTCGATTCAGCAAACATCTCCTTTAACCTGCTCAAAGTGGCGGCGGGCGACAATCTGACGATCGGGCCTATCCTGCTGGGAGCATCCAAACCGGTGAATATCCTGACACCAACGGCAACGGTGCGCCGTATCGTCAATATGACGGCGTTAACGGTGGTTGATGCAAGGTGATTTTCAGCATTAAGTTGTTCATCTATCTACCTATTTTCGTTGAATTTTTGCGACCTCCTGTTAAACTGGGATAAAATTGCCCGGTGTTAGCAGGAGTCAGCAAATGAAGCGGAAATTTGGAATAGCCATGATTGTCGGCGCCTTGCTCGGCGTCGGGGTAACTGCGCAAGGTGTTGCAGCACCTGCGAAAAAAGAATCACACACGGCAAACAAAGCCACGAATAAGACTGCTAGTAAATCCACTAGCAAAACGTCGCCAAAGATGGCGGCGAAATCAGGCTCCAAGACGAGCTCGAAAAAAGTTGTAGCAGCCCATTCCGGTAAATCGCACAAAGTTGCCCATGCGCCAGCGCACAAGGGTAGCAAGCATATGACCGTTGCGGCAGTTCACAAGCCGATGCGCAAGGTTTCCTACAATGAGGTTGATCCGGATCGCCTCGCACTTTATTCAGCTTCGGCATTGGTCATTGATCAGGTTAGCGGCCAGCCTTTGCTCGCCAAAAATTCGCATGCTTCTATCTCCAAGTTGATGACAGCAATGGTTGTGCTCGATGCCAAGCTTGATCTCAATGAAGTGATCAATATTGGCGAAGAGGATGTCGATGGCCTCAAGGGTACGCGTTCGCGCTTGCCGGTGGGGACAACGATGACGCGTGAGACGGCCATGTTGCTGGCGCTGATGTCTTCGGAGAATCGTGCGGCGCATACCTTGGGTCGTCATTACCCTGGTGGCTTGCCGGCTTTCGTCGCGGCGATGAATCGCAAGGCGCAATCGCTGGGCATGAACAGTTCACGTTTTGAAGAACCAACCGGTCTGTCGAGCAACAACGTATCAACAGCGCGTGATCTGGCGCGCATGGTTGCTGCCGCTGCCCGCTACCCGGAGATTCGCACTTTCTCGACGACTGCCGAAGCCAAGCTTGAACTCAATGGCCGGATCAGCCAGTTTGGCAATACCAATGCACTGGTGCGCAGCGATACCTGGGAAATTGGCCTGTCGAAAACCGGCTACATTTCTGAAGCTGGCCGTTGCCTGGTAATGCAGGCGCGTGTAGCCGACAAACCGGTGGTCATCGTATTGCTTGACTCGGTCGGCAAGATGACTAGGGTTGGCGATGCTAACCGGATCAAGCGCTGGATGGAGAGTGCGAGCCTGACGACGGATCGCAAACCAGTCTGAGCGTTTGTCGGGTAAAAGCAGGGGCCGCTGTGAGCGGCCCTATTTTTTTGGGGCGATATAACCGAGTGTTTTTGAGACAGCATCGGCCGTCTCTTTGACCTGGCGTGCCCAGTCCGGATCGTGGCGGTCAGCCGGGGCGGAGACCGAGAGGGCGGCAATGATCTGGCCTTCATCATCACGAATTGGCGCTGCAACGCACTTGAGGCCGAGTTCGGCTTCTTCGTCGTCGTAGGCAATGTCGTGGCGGCGTACCTTGTCGAGTTCTTTTTCGAGATTGATTATGCTGGTCAATGAGTGAGGCGTTTTGCCCGGCAGGCCGGTACGTTTGGCGTATTCGCGTACTTTTTGCGCATTTTCGGCAGCCAGGAATAGCTTGCCAAGCGAGGTGAGGTGCAGTGGCGCACGTCCGCCAACCAGATAAACGACACGAACCAGCGCGCGACCGGAAGAGGTGCGTTCCAGGTAAACAATATCGTCATCATGGCGGGCACCAAGATTGATGGCCTCGCCAATTTTTTCGTGTAATTCCTGCATGAAGGGCAGGGCGACTTCGCGCAGATTGATCCGTGATTTGACGAGGCTGCCCAGTTCAAGCAGGCGGATGCCGAGGCGATAACTTCCGGCTTCTTGACGTTCAACAAAGCGCGCATGCGTCATTGCAGCGAGAATACGATGCGCTGTCGATGGATGCAGTTGAGCGCTGGCCGCTAGTTGTTTCAAGCTGGCCGGTTCGGGTGAAGCAGCTAGTGCATCGAGCAAAGACATCATGCGCTCGATGACCTGGATAGAGCCGGCAGTTTTGACAGCGCCGATTTCAGGGCTGTTTGCAGCTTTCGACAACGGATTTCCTTTATTTGCTAGGTTTGAGTAGCATTAGCCACTTCATTTTCTTGTGCGCCGCAATATTAGCATGCGCTTAGCTCTCTTCGTTACCTGTCTCGTCGACCTGATGCGCCCTTCTGTGGGCTTTGCCAGCCTGCGTCTGCTTGAGTCGGCGGGTTGTGAAGTTGTTGTCCCGGAAGGCCAGACTTGTTGCGGTCAACCGGCCTGGAGCGCTGGAAATCGTGCGCTGTCCATCGATTTGGCCAAGAAGGCGATTACCGAGTTGGAGGGTTTCGATCATGTCGTTATTCCTTCTGGCTCGTGTACCGACCAGATTCGCAATGTCTATCCGCAACTCCTTGCCGATGATCCGCAATGGTCGGCGCGGGCAGTAAACTTGGCCGAGCGCGCTTATGAGCTGAGCAGTTTTTTAAGTGACGTTCTGAAAATTGACGTAGTACCGGGTGAGTTTTCTGGCAGCGTGACCTATCACGATTCCTGCAAGGGTCTGCGGGCGCTCAACATCAAGCAGCAGCCGCGCGAATTACTGCTCAAGGTGCGCGGCTTGAGTGTGAAAGAGATGCCGGACTGCGAAGAGTGCTGCGGATTCGGCGGCGCATTTTCGGTCAAGTTTGGCGAGGTGTCGACGCGCATCGTTGATCGCAAGTGTGATTCGATTGCTGCGGCTGATGCGCAGGCCGTGGTGGGTGGAGATTTGGGTTGCCTGCTCAATATTGAAGGCCGTTTGCGCCGGCGTGGCGATCTGACGACGCAGGTGCTGCACATTGCGGAAGTGCTGGCTGGCGGCGGGCGTAGCTGATGGGCAAATTACATTCGCAAGCCATGTTCTTTCAGGCGCGTGCAGCCGAAAAAGTGGCCAACCCCATTCTTCAGAGAGCCTTGCAAAAAGCCAAGCCGCTGTTTGTCGGCAAGCGGGCAAAGGGCATAGGCGCGTTAGCCGATGATCGGTTGGAGTTTGAGCAACTGCGTTCTGCCTGTGTTGATATTCGCAATCGGGTATTGAGTGACCTTGATGTCTGGCTGGATATTTTCGAGTCGCAGGCCAAAGCCACTGGTGCCGAGGTTTTGTGGGCCAAGGATGGTGAAGAGATTTGCGAACTGGTCATCGACGTGGCGCGCCGGCATGGTGTAACCAAGGCGGCCAAATCGAAATCGATGCTTTCCGAAGAGGCGCATCTCAACGAGGCGCTGGCGGCTGCCGGCATCCAGCCAGTCGAGACTGATCTGGGCGAATACATCGTCCAGTTGGCTGGTGAAACGCCGTCGCACATCATTGCGCCGGCAGTGCACAAGACGCTCGACGAGATTGCCGATTTATTTACCAAAACACACGGTCGTCCGCGCCAGACTGATATTCCGGCGATGACACGCGAGGCGCGCGAAGTGTTGCGCCAGCATTTTCTCAGTGCCGAAATGGGCATCTCAGGTGCCAATTTCCTGATTGCTGAAACCGGTTCGGCCGCCTTAGTCACAAACGAAGGCAATGGGCGCATGGTGACGACGCTGCCCAAGGTGCATGTGGTGATCACCGGCATCGAGAAGGTGGTGCCGACGCTGGAAGATTTCGCGACGCTGATGCGGTTATTGCCGCGCTCGGCGACGGGGCAGACAATTTCCAACTATGTTTCGTTGTTGACCGGAACACGTCAGCCTGGCGACGCTGAAGGGCCGGAAAAAACGGTATTCATTCTGGTCGATAACGGCCGCGCCAAGTTACTTGGCTCGGCTTACGAGGAAATGCTGCGCTGCATTCGTTGCGGTGCCTGCATGAACCATTGCCCGGTTTATTTTTCACTCGGTGGTCATGCTTACGGCTGGGTTTATCCGGGGCCGATGGGTTCGGTGCTGACACCGCTATTCACCGGTCTGGAGAACGCGCTCGATTTGCCGCATGCGTCGACCGGTTGCAACCAGTGTGGCAGCGTTTGCCCGGTCAAAATTCCGCTGCCTAAGCTGATGCATCAGTTGCGCGAGGATCAGGTCAGTGGGGGGTTGCGCCCCTGGTCCGAGAGTCTCGCACTCAAAGCCTGGGCCTGGGTGGCAGGCAAGCCGGCGCTCTATCACTGGGTGGTGCGGCGTGCGGCGCGCTATCTCAAGTGGCTGGCTGATGACAGCGGTCGCATCCGTGTTTTGGGGCTGGCCCCTGGCTGGACGGTCGGGCGTGATTTGCCCGCGCCGGCTGGTAAAACTTTTCAAGAACTTTATGCAGCAAGAAAGAGAGACTGAATTATGGAATTTGCAGCCGAAGGCCCGACGGCCATTCCTTTGTGGGTTAATGGCCATGCCTTCCTGACCGTTTGTGATGCCTACTTCGATGTGTTGAATCCGCTGACCGGCGAGGCTGTGCATCGGGTTCCGCTGGCAGGGGCTGACGAAGCGCAGGCAGCTGTTGCGGCGGCACAGTTGGCGCAGCCGATTTGGGCGGAGATGGGTCTGGCGGCGCGTCGGATCTGTCTCGGTAAACTCGCAGACGGGCTGGAAAATTACGCCGGTCATTTCGCCAAATTGTTGATCGGTGAAACCGGATTTGATGAGGCGCGAGCAGCGGTGGAAGTGGCCGATGCGGTCGCTGCGTTGCGTGGCGCGGCGGTTGGCGAAACCGGCGTGGTTGCCATTGTGGTTGATGCGACACATCCGTTGGCCGGTTTTGCTGCCGCAGCGGCACCGGCGCTACTGGCGGGCGCAGCAGTCGTCGTCAAGCCGAGCCCGAAAGCGCCTTCTGCCGCTTATGCCTTGTGCGAATTGTCGGCACGCGCAGAGTGGCCGGCCGGAGTGCTGAATCTGATGCAGGGTGACACGCAAGCCATTGCCGGCCTTTGTGCTGCCGGGATTGACCGCATGGTATTTGTCGGCAATGCGGCATTGGGGGCGCAGATTGGGGCGATTGCCGAAGCCGCCGGCAAGGTTTTTGAACTGCAGGCGCAATGAAACAACGCATTGTTCATCTTGAGCGTGACTCGGTCATTGCCAAGGTTCGACGCCCGAACTTTGCGCACGACTGGGTTGAGTACCCAAGTACGCGGCCGGATCAAGTGATTGAGCGACTGCAAGCTTGCACCATAGCCATCGTCAATAAAGCACCGTTGCCTTCTGTTGCGGTCGACGCGTTACCAGAGCTGAAAATGGTCGCCGTGGCTGCGACTGGTACCAATGTCATTGATCTGGATGCCTGTCGTCGGCGCGGCATTGTCGTTTCAAATATTCGTGGCTATGCAGAACATACGGTCCCTGAACATGTCTTTGCGCTGTTGCTGGCCTTGTCGCGCAATCTGATTGCATGGCGCGAGTCACTGCTGGCCGGGCGCTGGCAACAGTCGGAGCAATTCTGCCTGTTCGACCACCCGATCAGCGATTTGCATGGCGCGACGCTCGGTGTGATTGGCAGCGGCAGTTTGGGTGGTGGCGTGATTCGTCTTGCTGAAGCTTTCGGGATGCGCGTTCTGCGTGCCGAGCATAAAGGCGTCTCGACGGTGCGCCCGGGCTACACCGCGTTTGACGAAGTGCTGCGGGAGGCCGATGCAATCAGCCTGCATTGCCCGCTGAATGAGCAAACGCAGGGCTTGATCGGCGAGGTGGAACTACGGGCGATGAAAACATCGGCTCTGTTGATCAACACGGCGCGTGGCGGATTGGTTGATGAAGCGGCCTTGATTCAGGCGCTCAAGGAGGGCTGGATTGCCGGTGCAGGGTTCGACGTGATTACGGCCGAGCCACCGCCAGCCGGCCATCCAATGCTTGTGCTTGAGTTGCTGGCCTTGCCCAATTTTCTGCTGACACCCCATGTCGCCTGGGCCAGCCGGCCGGCGATGCAGACTCTGGCCGATCAGTTGATCGATAACATCGAAGCCTTTGTTACCGGATCGCCAAGGAATCGCGTCGCATGAGCAGTCGTGACGATATCCTCAAGCGCGTGCGGGCCGGGGTCGGCAAGGATGATTTTGCGCGACGTAAAGCCGTGGCTGAGGCATACATGGCGGCACATCCACGCGGGCCGCAGCCCACGTTAAGCAATGAATTGGCAACCCGTTTTCAGGCCAAAGCTGAATACCTGTCGAGCACAGTCGAACAGATAGAGACGATGAGCGATGCACCCGCTGCTGTTGCACGTCATCTGGCCAGTTTGAGCCTTGGCGTGCAGGCTGTGGCGACGCCGGATGTGGCGGGGCTAGCCTGGGTGGCTGCCGGGCTGGATGTGAGCGGACGTGTTGCGGTCGACGCTGATAAAGTCGGTATTTCCGGCTGCTTTTGCGCGATTGCCGAAACCGGGACGCTGCTGCTTTTGTCGGGGCCAGCTAGCCCGGCAACGGTTAGCCTGCTGCCGGAAACGCATATCGCGCTGGTCCCGGTGAGCCGGATTGTCGCGACGATGGAAGACGCCTTCGCCTTGCTGCGCGCCGAGCGTGGCAGCTTGCCACGGGCTGCCAATTTCATCTCCGGGCCATCGCGCACCGGCGATATTGAGCAAACGATTGTCCTAGGTGCGCATGGTCCGTGCCGAGTTCATCTGATTATGGTAAAAAAGGATGTCTAGCCACTAGCGGCGGGCATTTACGCAAGAAAACAAGATATGGCGATTGTTAGTCCTTACAGTAACACCAGTGTTCTGATTCTCGATGACTTGCCCGAGATGCGCAGTTCCCTGCGCAGCCAGCTGGCCTCACTGGGTTGCGAGAAAGTTTCGGTCAGCGGCAACGTCAAGGATGCGCTTGAGTTGTGCAAGCAGAACCGTTTTGACGTCATTCTTTGTGATTTTTACCTCTCGGGCGGTACTGACGGGCAGCAGTTTCTCGAATATCTGCGCAATCGGCGGATCATTGGTCGCAGCACGGTTTTCGTCATGGTGACGGCTGAAAAAGGTTACGACAACGTGGTGACGGCGGCTGAATGCCTACCGGATGATTACTTGCTCAAGCCGTTCACCGCTGATGCACTGAAAAGCCGTATCGAACGGCTGGTCGAAAAGAAAAAACGGCTGGCCAAGGCAGATGCCATGCAGGACAAGGGCAACTGGCCGGAAGTCATTGCTGCTTGCGAAGAAATCATCGCCGCCAAGGATCGTCATTTGGTCGACGCCATGCGCATCAAGGGCAATGCCTTGATCATGGCTGGCCGGACCGAAAATGCGGTCGAGTTTTACCAGCAGATGATTGCCATGCGCCCGATGCCCTGGGCGCAACTGGGTTTGGCTCGAGCCCTGCATCTAAGCGGCGATATGACTGGCGGTAAAAATACGCTGCAATCGCTGATTATCGATTCGCCGAAAATGATGGCGGCTTATGACCTGCTCGGTCGCATGCACCAGGAGTCGGGTGATCATGATGAAGCGCTGGCAGTGCTCGATAGCGCTTGTGAGATTTCTCCGAATTCGCTGGCACGCCATCGGGCGATTGCCAGTGTTGCTGAAGAAACTGGTGACTACTCCCGCGTTGAGCAGGCACTGAATCAGGTGGTCAAAAAGACGCGCAATTCACCGCTGCGTGATACCAGTGATTTTGCTCGTTTAGGTAATGCGCTGACTGAAATGGGTGAGCCGGGCAAGGCGGTGCAGTTGCTTGAAGAGGCACGTACCAGCTTCAAGGAGGATGCCAATAATCCCTTGTTGTCTGCGGTTGAAGCCGTTGCCCAACAAAAGGCCGGGCGCCCGGAGCAGGCGGCTCAGGCCTTGACGCGGGCCATGCAGGGCGGTGTCAGCAATCTGCCGCAAGAAATTGCACTGGCGGTCGCCAAAGCCTGTCTGGCAACCGGCAAGCAGGATGAAGGTGAAAATATTCTGAAAAAACTGGTGCAGAGCTCGCCGGATGCCACCGGGCTGCACGGAAAAGTTTCGGCAGTGCTGCGCGATAACGGCCTCGCTGAACGGGCTGAGCAACTGGTAGCAGAGAGCAAGCGCGAGATTATTCAACTCAACAACGAAGCGGTACGCCGTGCACGGGCCGGACAATTGACGGCCGCTGCCGAAATGCTGGTTGAAGCTGCCAACCGTTTACCTGGCAATGTGCAGATTGTGACCAACGCTTCGTTTGCGCTGTTGTTTGATGTCTATACCAATGGCCTCGACCCAGCCAAAATCCGTATGGCGCAGCAGTTCCAGCAAAGCGCCCAGACGCAAAATCCAAAGCATCCAAAGCTGGCAGAAATTACTGAACTGATGGGGCGTATTCGCAGCAAATACGCCGCCGGGAAAACCTGATGGATTTTGCAGATCTCGCGGCCTTTACCATACACGACGCCAAAAATCGCCTGGCCTTGGTGGCGACGCGGGCGGAGGCGAATGGTGATGCAGAAACCTTGCGTGGCATTCTCGAATCAAGCGCTTCGCTAACCCGCCTGCTGGCCTATTACAAGGCTGAAAAAGAGAGTCTCGGGGCCGAAATTGATGCGCGGGTGCCGGCGGATCTGGTCAATGAGCTAGCGCTCGATATCGGCAAGCAAACGACACTGACGATCAGTGCGGATTGGTCGGGCGCGCCGCAACTCTGGTTTTATGACGAAAATCTGGTCCGTATGGTCTTGCTCAATGCGTTGTATAACGCGCTACGCTTCGCGCAAAAAAATATCGTCATTTCTGCCGTTGACCGTAACGAATGGCTGGAATTCAGTATTGCCGATGATGGCGCAGGTTTTCCACCTGAACAGCTTGGTGAGCAGCAAAACATGCAGCCCGTCAGTCGTGACGGCACAGGTCTCGGTCTTTATCTCGCCCAGCGGGTTGCCGCGCTGCACCGCAATGCCGGACGGACGGGCCGAATTGAACTCAACAACGAAGGTGGCGCGGTTTTCCGCCTGCTGCTACCGCAATAAAAAGAAAGAACTTCATGTCCATTACCTTTGCCATTCGCGGTGAATACATTCAGCTTGACCAATTGCTCAAGGCCACCGGTTTGTGTGACTCAGGCGGTTCGGCGCACGCCGCCATTGCCGAGGGCCGGGTGCGGGTGGATGCTGCGGTCGACACGCGAAAACGCGCAAAAATGCGACCCGGGCAGCAGGTTGGTTTTGGTGGCGAAGTGGTTGAACTGGTTGCCGAGTAAACGGCCTTAGCTGATCCAGCGGATCGGCGAAGCGAGTTCCGGGCGGTAGCCCTGTCGGCCAGCGTAAATTTCGGCAATACGGGCGATATCGTTTGCCATGTCACCAGACAAATCGAGATAACAAAGCACGCCAACTTCGCGCTTGGCGTAATCGATGCAGGCCAACGCAACCGGTACTTTGGCAGCGAGTGCAATGCGGTAGAAGCCGGTTTTCCAGCCAGGTGTCAGGCTGCGCGTGCCTTCCGGTGCGACGGCCAGCATGAAGTGCTGACGGGTAGCAAATTCAGCCGCCATTTGTTCGACAAAACCGGTGCGTTCACGGCGGTTGACCGGAATGCCACCCATCGCCCGCATGATCGCGCCCATGGGCCAGCGGAACAGCGTGTCCTTGGCCACCCAGTGGGCGCCGAGGCCAAGCGTATTCTTGCCGAGCATGGTGTAGAGAAAATCCCAGTTGGAGGTGTGCGGGTAGGCAATGACCACTGCTTTGTCCGGGCGTTTGGCTGGTTCCAGTAATTTCCAGCCGAGCAGGCGCAAAAGGGTGCGCGAGATATGTTTTAGCATACCCCCTAGTGTAGCCGATTGACCTGCCAGCTGGCAGGTGCGCGCCAGTTGTCCAACCATTGCCGGAACTCAGCCGGCGGCATGGCACGGGCAATCCCGTAGCCCTGCGCGTGTGAACAACCCAGGTCGAGCAATGCATCACCAAGCCCGATGCTTTCGACGCCCTCGGCGATCACCGAGCGATTGAAGGCTTGGGCGAGGCCGATGACGCCTTTGACGATAGCCAGATCCTCTGCATCAACCTGCATGTCACGGACGAAGGATTGATCAATTTTCAGGGTAGTGGCGGGTAAATGCTTGAGGTAGAGCAGGGAGGAGTAACCGGTGCCAAAATCGTCAAGGGCGAAGGAAACGCCCAGTTCGCGACAGGCTTCGATGACTTGCGAGACGTGCGCGGTGTCGGAAAGCGCGGCAGTTTCGAGAATTTCAAGTTCGATCCGCCCGTGCGGCAGCGTTGGATGCCTGCTCAGCATCAGTGCCAGTCGGGGCGTAAAGTCGGATAGCGAGAGGTGGCGGGCGGCAATGTTGATGCTGATCGACAGGGTAAGGCCCTGGTGATACCAGGCATCCGCCTGGCGAATTGCCTCACTGATGACCCATTCGCCGAGGATGATGGCGAAATCATTATTTTCGGTGATTGGCAAAAAATCGCCCGGATATACCAGACCACGCTGCGGGTGGCGCCAGCGGATCAGGGCTTCGGCGCCAGTCACCAGACCGCGCGGCATGTCTACCTTGGGTTGGTAGTGCAGTTCAAATTCACCGGCGCTGAGCGCGCTTTCCAGTCGTTGCAGAGCTGAGAGTTCGGCGCGGGCAGCTTCATCCTTCATCGGGTCGAAAAGGAAGTATCGATTGCGCCCGGTCTGCTTGGCGATGTACATCGCCTGATCGGCGTGACGGATCAGCAGTTCCGGTTCGACACCATCATCCGGGAAAACCGTGATGCCGACGCTGGCCGAGACGGTGACTGCATCACCTTCGATTTCGTAGCGATGGTTGGCCGCATCGAGCACGCGGCGAATCACTTCCAGTCCTTGTTCGAGAGTGTCGAGGTCGTTGAGCAAAATGACAAATTCGTCGCCGCCGAGGCGCGATAGGGTATCGGTGTCGCGCAAGATGGCCTGGGCGCGGCGAGAGAATTCGATCAGCAGGAGGTCGCCGGCGGCGTGGCCGTAATGGTCATTTACCGTTTTGAAACCGTCGAGGTCGAGCATGCAAACGGCGAGCATGGTCTTGTTGCGACTGGCCAGTGCAATCGACATGTAAAGACGGTCATTGAGCAGGGTGCGGTTGGGTAGTTCGGTAAGCGGGTCGAAGTGAGCCAGTTTTTCCAGCCGGCGTTCGTGTTCTTTTTGCATCGTGATATCGGCAAAAATTCCGACGTAATGTCGGGTTTTGCCGGCTTCATTGCGCACGGCGGAAATGGTCAGTAGTTCGGCATATAGCTCGCCGTTTTTCTTGCGGTTCCAGATTTCACCATGCCAGTGGCCGACAGCAATCAGTTCGGCCCACATGGCGGTGTAAAACTCGGGGCTTTGATGCTCGGACTTGAGCAAGGAAGGGTTTTTTCCGATCACTTCCTCGCGTTGGTAGCCGGTAATTTCACAAAATGCCTGATTGACATCGACAATTTTGCCTTCCGGGTTGGTGATGGTGATGCCTTCACGGGCGTAGGTAAAGACGCTGGCCACCAGACCAAGCTGCTCGGCCGCTTCATGGCGCTCGGTAACATCAAAACATGTACCCAGGTATCCGGCAAACTCGCCTTCCTGATTGATAAATGGACGGCCCATGTCGAGCAGCCAGCGATATTCACCGTCATGCCGGCGCAGGCGATACTCCATTGCAAAAGGCTGGCGTGCCTTGAAGCTATCCTGATAGGTCGTAACGCAGGCCTGCAGGTCGTCCGGGTGAACGCCTTCGGCCCAGCCATCGCCATTCTCCTGTTCAAGGCTGCGGCCAGTGAATTCGAGCCAGGTGCTGTTGAAGTAGTTGCACTTGGTATCTAGCCCGGCACGCCAGATCAGCGCCGGAAAACGCTCAAGTACGGTGAGGTAGAAATCGTGAGATTTTTGCAGTCGCGCCTGACTCTCGGAAAGCTGTGCCGTACGTTCATTGACGCGACGTTCGAGATCATCGCGGGCCTGATGCAGTTGATCGTCGGCAGCTTCCCAGCGCTGCAGGAAACGCATGACCAGCCCGAGGCCGATGCCGCTGGTGATTAGCAGGATCAGTGCAACCAACAGTGTGGTCTGACGAATGGCCGGGGCGGCTTCAGCGAGGACTGAATCAAGGCGGCGGGCGAGGATGAATTGCCAGCCAGAATCAAGGCGGTGCACAAAGCCCAACCAGGCAACTCCTTGTTCATCCTGCCATTGGCCGAATTCGGCATCCAGCTTGGCGGTCGGTGATCGGCTGAGCAGTGGGTGACTGGCTTCGCTCAATTCATGCGGGCCGCCGATCAGGTTGGTGTCGCTATGGCCAATCAGCATGCCTTTACGGTCGACCAGCATGCCGTAATCGAACGGGGCAATATTATTGCGGCTGAGTAGGTAGGAGACATGCCGGAGATACAGTACACCGCCGAGATGGGCGTAAATTTCCCCTGACGGGTTGAGCAAAGGCGTATCGATGACGACGGCTGGCATGCCGTCTGCACCCTGAATGCTGTCGGAGATGGCGGTTTTTTTGCTGCGCGTTGCTTCCTGGAAATAAGGGCGGTCGGCCAGGTTGTATTTTTTCAGTGACTGCTGGATCGAATAGGGGTGCGACAGATAATGGTCGCCATTGGGCAGCAGGATAAAAATTACAGAAAAACTGCGGTCAGCTGTCAGAAGGGCGTCCAGCGCTTTTCTTTTGCCGGGTTCTAGTTCGGGCGGTATGCCATTGAGCGTCCGCTGGATACGGTCGACGTCAGAAAGTGATGAGAATTCGGCAAGGTGGCTAGTGAAGGTGAGCAGATCGCTGGCATCGGCCATTCTTTCCTGCATGCTTTGAGCGATGATGCGGACCAGTGGCCGATGTTCATTCGACCAGCGTTCGATTGCCAGTTCTTGATGAGAGCGTTGGACGAACAGCCAAACAGCAGCCAGTGCGGTAAGCGCTGGCAAAATGAAAGCGAGCAGAATTTTCTGCTTCTGGGTCATTCGAACCTTGTCTCCATCAAGTGGCGCTCTTGGGCGTCTGACTTCATTAAAGCATATAAGCCATCGTTCGGTTGGCTCCGACTATTCCGCTTGCCAGCGACTGAGGGTGGCGAGCAGATAGGCTTGGCTGATCGGTTTGGGAATGTAGTCGTTCATGCCGGCGTTGATACAGGTTTCGCGATCACCCGGCATGGCGTTGGCGGTCATGGCGATGATCGGAATGCGCGGATTGAAGCGCTTGGACTGATCATTGCGGATCACTTGTGTTGCGGCAAATCCGTCCATCACCGGCATCTGACAATCCATCAGCACGACGTCGAATATCTGTTCGGCCAAAGCGGCGAGTGCCTGTTCGCCATTGCCGGCAACGACCACACTGCAGCCGAGTTTGCGCAGCATCAAGGTGGCGACTTTCTGGTTGGTGGCATTGTCTTCGGCGAGCAGGACGCGCAAGTTGTGCAAGGGGGCTGGTGGCGGGGTGTTTTCCAGCACGGTTTCGGCCGGTTCGGCGACAACTGGCAGCAGAAGCGAGAAAAGGAATGTGGTGCCGATGCCTTCTGTCGATTCAACATTGATCTTGCCGCCCATCAAGTCGACGAGTTGGGCGCTGATTGAGAGGCCTAGTCCAGTACCACCAAAGCGCCGGGTGGTCGATGCGTCGGCTTGAAAAAATGGGGCAAAAAGCTGGTCGACCGTAACAGCCGCCATGCCGATACCCGTATCGGTAAGCGTGAAGTCGAGTTGGTGCCTGTCATCCGCTTCCCACCGACTGGCAAGGCTTAGCTGGACTTGGCCGCGTTCGGTGAATTTGATCGCATTTCCAGTCAGGTTAAGCAGGATCTGGCGCAGCCGGCCGGGGTCACCGAGTAATGTGGCAGGAACACTGTCAGCCAGATTGCAGATCAGCTGAACGTTTTTGCCACTAGCGAGTGAACCGAGCAGCATGTCGATCTCATGCAGAAGTTGTTTTGGCGAGAATGGAATCAGTTCAAGCTCAATGCGGCCCGCCTCAATCTTCGAGAAATCAAGAATGTCATTGATGATGCGTAGCAAGGCACCGGCACTATCACGGATAGTTTCGGCAAAGTCGCGCTGGCTGGTGTCGAGCGGGCTGTCGAGGAGCAGTTCGGTCATGCCGATGATGCCATTCATCGGGGTGCGAATCTCGTGGCTCATGTTAGCCAGAAACTGGCTCTTGACCTCGGTGGCTGCTTCGGCAGCTTCCTTGGCCTGGCGCAAGGAAATTTCGCTGGCGAGCAATTTTTGTGTTGCCTGCATGCGTTCGATAAATGCGCCGGCCCAGCGCGCCAGCATGCGGACAAATTCGAGGTCGGAAGGGTCAAAGTCGCGGCTGCGTGCGCGGGGCGATGAAAAATTGAGGGTGCCAAAGGTTTTGCCGTCAACATAGACCGGCATGCCGATATAGGCGGCGAGCTGGAAATCCTTGAAGCACGGGTGGCCGGCATATTCCGAATTGGCCGCATCGGTGATCGCCAGCAGATCGTTGCGTGCCAAAGTGGTGCTGCAATAGGTTCTGCCTAGTGGGAAAACCTGATTGTCGACCAGCGTATCCGGCGGTGATGTTTGCACAATGATGCGGTAAGTGTCGTCGGTGATGCGGCTTACGATGCCAAATTCAAAATGCAGATGCCTGGCGCCAATCTCCAATGCATGGCGCAGGGTTGATACGGGGTCCAGCCCGGTCTGCGCAACAATTTCGTTGAGCCCCTTCAGCGCCGCCAGTTGTCGGCGCAGTCGGGCATCATGGATGCGCAGATTCTCGGTTTCCAGGGTGCGTGCTGACTCGCTTTCTTCAAGTTTGGCACTCATTTCGTTAAAGGCCTGGGCGGTTTCGGCCAACTCGTCATTTCCCGATACGGTCAGGCGGTGACCGCGCTGCCCGCCACTAATGGCCAGGCTGGCATCACGCAATGCCGTCAGCTGGCGCGTCAGGTAGGTGCCGAGAAACAGCGAGAAAAATGCAACCAGAGCCATTTCGAGTAGTGAGATTGAAATCGTCCATTGCCGCGTATTTGCCAGAATCTGCTGGAACGGGGCGACGTCGATGCCAAACTGGATGCGACCAAAGCTGGTCCCGGCAATGGTGACATCGACCTCCTTGTCGAAACGCCCGTCGCTAACCGTGTCGATACGTTCATCCGCAACAAACTTGCCAACCGGCAACGCGCCACGCTCGACCATAGTGCGCTGGGCGGTGTCGAGAAAACGAATATAAGTTACTTCTCTGGTTGCAATCAGATCGCTGGCAATGCTGTCGATGGTTGCCAGGTCGTAGCCGACCATCGCATCGCGGGCGCTGGCACTGAGCAGGCGGGCGGTGACGTTGGCCCGGCGGTTGATTTCGTCTTCGTTCGAATCCTTCATTCGGCCCAGCAGGCTGGCGCCGAGGACGGCGAGCAGAATGCCTTCGATCAGGGCAACGCCAAGAATGGTCTTGGTGCGAAATTTCATGGGTTGCTCGGGAGACCGGTGGGCAGATTGATTTTCAGGCGACGGATTTCATCCCAGTCCTTGTCCTGGCCTGCCTCAATGCCCTTGAAACTGAGCGGTTCGAGCAGTTGGCGTCCTGTCTCGTCGCCATTCAGCGAGAAAAATGCGGCACTTACTTTGTCGAGTAAGGCTTTGTCCACTCGCGGGTGTGCGGCGAATGCATGAGGTACATAGGCGGGGGTGCTGGCCAGGATGCGCAGGCGGCTCGAAATGGCAGGGTCAAGCGCTTCCAGCGTCCGCTTGATGCCGCCACCCGCCGCGAAAGTACCTTGCGCCACGCCGCGATAGACCGAATCGTGTGAATTCACATACTTGGCTTGAATCGGGATATTTTTTTGATCAAACTCGGCGCGCGGCAAAATACTGGCCGCAAAGGCTGCCGGAGCGGGGAACACAACCGCTTTGCCATTCAGTTCGGCAAGGTCATGCAACGGGCTGTCTTTGGCGACGACAACAATGCCGACCAGCTTGCGACCCTTCTCCCGGGCAAAGGCTCGGTAACCGGGCGCCTTGCTGAAGACGGTGTAATGGTAGGGATTCATGTAGGCGATGTCGTATTCGCCGTTTTTCAGTCGTTGCTCGAAGGTGGGGATGTCCCCCGCCGTGCGAAAGGCCAGCTTCACCCCGGCGCGTTTGGCTGCTTCGGAAAGCATGGGAATCCAGGCAGCGGCGAGTGCTGTGGCCGATTGCTGCGGTACGATGCCAACGGTGAGTTCGCTGGAGCCATCAGCAGAGGCTGGCTGACAAAAAAATACCAGACTGGAAATCAGTGTAAAAATGAAACGGGTTATGTCTAAAGGCATAGTTGTCTCCTGGTCCGATTCTCCTCGCAGGATGACGTAATGACAAGCTTCTTGTGAGATTTGTCAGGAGCAAAATCGGTTAAAATTAGTGGTTGCTTATGCACAAGGGGCCGTGATGGCTTATCCCTCATTCAGTGAAATTTCCCGAGCTTTTGCCCCTGGCTGGTTTGCTGCCGTGATGGGTACCGGTGTGCTGGCGCTCACCACCCACACGTTGGCGCAGCGCTGGCCGTGGCTGACGCTGGTCGGCGAGGCCTTGCACTGGTTCAATACGGTTTTGTTCCTGATTCTTGCCGTGCCCTGGCTGACGCGCTGGGTGCGCTTTCGCGAAGCTGCCCTGCAGACGATGAAGCACCCGGTTCAGGCCAATTTTTACCCGACCTTTTCGATTGCCCTGTTGGTGCTTGCCGCGCAGTGGCTGGTTTTTACGTCTTGTGTCGAGGTGGCGCTAACGTTCTGGTGGCTGGGCGTTGTGTTGCACTTTATCTTCAGCTTTGCCGTGCTTTTCTTCATGTTCACCGGCGAACAGGTCACGGTCGACCACGTTACCCCGGCCAATTTTATTCCGGCGGTCGGTCTGGTTGTCATGCCACTGGCGGGTGCGCCGCTCTTGCCGCTGATGCCGGAGGCGATGCGTGAAATTGCCCTGACCGTTAACGCCATCGGCCTCGGCGCAGGCAGCATGATGTACATCGGTCTGCTCGGCATGACCTTGTCGCGCAAGTATCTGCACAAACCGGCACAAGGGATTTTGACGCCGACAGTCTGGATTCATCTGGCACCGCTTGGCGTGATCCCGGTCAGCCTGATGAATCTGCTCGAACAATTGCCGTTTCCCGCGGCCCGTGAAGCCGCAACGGTGTTGATGCTGCTGGTTTGGGGTTTTGGCGTCTGGTGGTTGGTCATGGCCATTCTGCTGACGCTGGCTGCCCGTGCTGCCGGGCAATTACCCTTCGCGCTTTCATGGTGGGGGTTTACCTTTCCGGTTGGCGCATTGGTTGCCGAAAGCCTGCGTTTGTCCAAATTGCTTGGCTGGAGTTCGCCGCTGGCGATTGGGGTTGCAGCCTGGCTGCTGCTCTGGTGTTTTTGGTTGATCACCTTGAATAAAACACTGCGCGGGGTAATCAGCGGGGCAATTTTCAAGCCGCATCCGTGAGTTATCTAGCGGCTGTCCTGCTCTTGCCCGCCATGTTGTGGGCGATAAATTTCGGCATAAAACGCGGGTTGACCGCAACACGTGAGGTCGAAACCACCGTTCCTGCCAATTTGCCCTGGCGCGAAGTGCGTATTCCCTCGGCCAATGGCAAGCAGTTGTTTGGCTGGTTTATCCCCGCTCAGCCCGGCGCGCCGGTGCTGCTGGTGATGCATGGTTGGGGCGGCAATGCCCAGATGATGCTGCCCCTGGCGGCACCCTTGCACACGGCTGGTTATGCGTTGTTGTTTCTTGATGCGCGTTGCCACGGGCAAAGTGACGACGACAGCTTCGCCTCGCTGCCACGCTTTGCTGAAGATATTGAACATGGTGTTGCCTGGTTAAGTCTGCAGAGCGAAACAAAAGGCGTCCCGGTTGGTTTGGTCGGACATTCCGTTGGCGCCGGTGCCGCTTTGCTGGCGGCATCGCGAAACCCGGCGATTGCACTGGTGGTCAGCCTGGCAGCATTCGCGCATCCTGCCGCCATGATGCGGCGCTGGCTGCGTTTCAAACGCATCCCCTATTGGCCATTCGGTGCCTACATTCTGGCTTATGTACAGAAAGTGATTGGTTTTCGCTTTGATGACATTGCCCCACTCAATACGATTCGTCAGGTGCGTTGCCCGGTCCTGCTGGTGCATGGCTTGGAGGATGAAACGGTGCCGGCAAGCGAAGCTCAGGCAATTTACGCACAGCGCAGTCACGAACGCGTGACGTTGCTGCTAATACCGGGTAGCCATGATGAATACGCCGACATGGAAAGCCACTTGCCAGCCTTGTGCGGCTTTTTGGTACAGGCGCTACCCATCTGATTTGCTGTTCAGGCGAGTTGGTCGTGTATTGAGGTTTTGCGCACGACCGCGAGTATGCAGTTTTCTCTGCCGAGCCGGGTGCTGCGCAGGCTGACTTCAACGGGGAACAGGTTGCCGTTATCAAGCCGCTTTACCTGCCAATTGAACAGTTGCGGGCCGTCGGTGATTACCTTCTTCAACCATCGCTCGGCATCGTCGGCGCTGTACGGCGCATTGCCGCTGGCAAACTGGTCGATGCTATGGCTTAAGGCTTCGGCTTCAGTGCAGCCGAACATTTTGCACATGCGCTTGTTAACCTGAAGAATGCGACCCGTGTGCAGTTCATGTATCAATATCGCTTCGGAAACGCTATCGAAAATACCCCGTAGACGGGCTTCACTTTCACGCAGGGCTTCAGTTTGCCGGCTGGCATGTTGGCGAGCAAGGAAGGTGGACAGGGAAGCGATCAGCCCGATAGCGCCAAGCCCGGCCAGTAGCCACCACAGTTCGCCGGGTATCCGTTCCGTTGATTTGGCTGGTCCCCATTGGCGAATGATCTCGAAATAAAGTGAATTCGATTCACCCTGCCAGGCGCGCAAATGCTTGTCGATGGTTTCCAGTAAATCCTTGTTGCGGTCTTTGCCGCTGGCAAAGAACAGTTTGGCGGGCTGAAAGACGATGGGTGTGTCCTTCAGCTTGTAGTTCTGCGCGTGGAAATCACCAAAATGGTGATTGGCCAGCGCGATGTCGGCCTTATGGCGTTCAACCATTACAAAGGCTTCATCCAGCGAGCGGGTTGGCATGATGTCAGCCTTGATGCCGAAATTGCCGAGGATTTCCTTGATGCCGATTTCCTGAACCGAGCCGGCGAGTACTGCGATTTTTTTGTCTTTCAAATCGATGATCGAGACAACCGAAACGTCCGGGTGGCGGTAAGCTTGCGACCAGCTGAACAAGGCAGGGGTGGCATGAAAGGCGAAAATTTTCTCGCGCTCTTCGGAATAGGCCATGTCCGGCATCAGGTCGATCTGGCCAGCCTGCAGTTGGGTCAGACAGTCACGCCAATTGCAAGGAACGTATTTAAGTTTCCAGGACTCTTTTTCAGCAATGTTGCGCAGGATGTCGACAAATATCCCGGCCGGCTGCTCGTTGGTATCGAGGAAGATTTTGGGTTTGTTGTCGTAAATGCCAACCAGCACATCTCTTGCCTGCGCAATGTTGGGCATCGCCAGAGAGCAGAGTAGAGCGAGGAGGGCAATCAGCCAGCCAGGTGACTTGGGCGGAGGTGAAACCGTCCGGCTGAATGCTGCGAGCCGTATCGATGTCATGTTGGTTTTTCGTACCAGTGTCAGTTTTGATTCTCCCCCTTTTATAACTTAAGTAAAGCTTGCCTTACTACAGTCAAAAAAAGAGGCGGGAGACTAGCCCCCGCCCAAAGGAGTCTGCCCCTAAAAACTAGGGCAGCATAAACGAAGCCTTTTCACGAACGCGGATGTCCGGGTTCTCTTGCGCCTTGATCTCGAAATGGATCTGGTTGGCGCCTTTCTTGCCCGCATCTGGCGGTACGCGGACAACCGTCATGAAGGACTGCAGCGTGGCAGCTGGTACCTCTACCTCGGTAGCGCCATCAATTTTTGCGCCTTCCAGGCCGTCGACCGTAACAACATAACGATGTGGCTGTTCCTCGGTGTTCATGATCTGTAGCGAGTACACATTCTCGATTTGACCGTCGTCGGCTTCGCGGGCCAGAGTCGAGCGGTCGCGGATGATGTCCACCTTGAGCGGAATGCGGTGCGCCAGGAACCAGGCGGCGAGGCCGGTGATCAGGATCAGGATGGCGGTGTAGAGCAGGATGCGTGGCCGAATGATGTGGCTCAGAATGTCCTGCTTGTCTAGCTTCTGGGCCATTGCGTTTTCGGTGGAGTAACGCACCAGACCACGCGGCAGGCCAACCTTGTCCATCACCTGGTCGCACACATCGATACAGGCGGCGCAGCCGATGCACTCATATTGCAGACCTTTGCGGATGTCGATGCCGGTTGGACACACCACGACACACTGACCGCAATCAACGCAGTCGCCGAGGCCGGCGGCTTTCGGGTCAACACCTTTTTTGCGAACGCCACGGGTTTCGCCGCGTGCTTCGTCGTAACTGATGATCAGCGTGTCGGGGTCGAACATGACGCTCTGGAAGCGGGCATACGGACACATATGTTTGCACACCTGTTCGCGCATGTAGCCGGCCATCAGGTAGGTGAAGCCGGCGTAGAAGAAGATCCAAAAAGTTTCCCAGCCACCGAGATTCCAGGTGATGAGGTTGTGGGCTAGCTCTTTGACCGGGCTGAAATAGCCTGCCAGCGTAAAGCCGGTCCATAGCGAGAGCGCTATCCACAGAAAATGCTTGGTCAGCTTGATGCGTATCTTGCGTGCGTTGTTTGGTCCTTTGTCGAGTTTGAGGCGGGCATTGCGGTCGCCTTCAACCCAATTTTCTATCCACATGAAACATTGGGTATAGACCGTTTGCGGACAGGCATAGCCACAAAAAAGCCGTCCGGCAATTGCCGTGACGAGGAATAAGCCATAGGCCGAAACAATTAGCAGAATGGCGAGGTAGATCACATCCTGCGGCCAGAATACCAACCCGAAAATATAGAACTTGCGCTCAACCAGATGGAAAAGCAGTGCCTGCCGGTCGTTCCATTCCAGCCACAAGCCACCATAAAAAATTGCTTGGGTCAGAAAAACCATGCCGACGCGCCAGTTGTCAAAAAGGCCACGCACGCGCTTGGCGTAGATGACTTTATGTTTCTCGATAAGGCGGACGGGCGCCGGTTCCGGTGTTGGATTGCCGGAGGTGTTCGGGTTTGTGCTCATGGCTGGCTCGGTGATGTGGATTCTGGAAAACTTAGGCCGCTGTGGCAGTTGGCTGTCGCAATCTCAATGCTGTTCGGTGACAGCGTGTGCGGTCGACAGGCCAGGCGGGCAATGAATTCGTCGCGGCTGACACCGCAAAACAGCGGGTTGTTGCGGCGCTCGTCGCCAATGCAACTGACTTGCCGGCCCTGTTGGTCATGGCCGGGGTAGAGCAGGGTTTCGTCGGGGAAGCGCAGCAGTTTGCGGGTAATGCTGTCGTAAAGGCGGCCGGCATCGGCACCGTCGCCACACAGGTTGCCGCAGTCGCCTATCAGCAAGCAATCGCCGGTGAATAGGCGGTCGGCGCAGTGGTAGGTCACGCAACTTGGTGTGTGGCCGGGGGTGGTGATGACGTTGATCTGGAGCTTACCGACGATGATCTGGTCGCCTTCATGAAGTAGGCGGTCGGCGTTGGCTACTTGTTTGTCAGGGCTGGCGATGTGCGCGCCGGTAGCGAGCCGGAGTTTGCCAGCGGCGGTAATGTGATCAACATGCAAATGGGTTTCGAGTACGCAGTCGAGTTCCCATTTCATTTCATCCAGTACGCCAAGGTAGAGCGCCAGATTGTCCTGCACCGGGTCGATCATCACCGCCCGCCGACTGTCTGGGCAGGCCAGCAGGTAGGAAAGAGATGCGGTCGGGCGGTCAAGAAACTGGCGAATGTGCATGATTTTTTCTAAAAGGAAGCGGAAACCGGGAGCCATTTGCCTAAACGTTGCTTACGACTGAAAAACTGCCTGCGGGGCGAATGAAAAATCAGTCGGAAGTCAGCGAACCAGGCCTGCGCAGAGAACAAAGGAGGGGGAGGCGCCCCTGCGTAGATGGATCGGTTTCCGCTTATCTACTATCAAGTTGCGTGCCAGCATGTATTGGTATTTAAAACTGCATTAAATCAATGGGTTGTGTATTTTGTGGCGGGTTGTCTGGCGGTGTTGTCAGGATTGGTGCCATAATTGGCAAATTGAATTGTCAATGGTGTCAAATCTGACATGGTCGCTCCCCTGCTTGGCGAACTGGTTTCATTTCTCGACGGCATGCCTGAGCCGCGTATCGTCATGGATGCCGATTACCGCATCGTTGCTGCCAATACGGCCTATGTGCGCGACTTTGGCGGTGGCCAGCCAATACGTGGGCGCACCTGCTATGAGGTTTCTCATCATTTTTCGGTGCCCTGTGATCAGGCTGGCGAATCCTGCCCGCTCAAGCAGAGCCTTGAAGCGCGTTCGCCGCAGCGGGTGCTTCACCTTCACCACACACCGCGTGGCGAGGAACACGTCGATGTTGAAACGACGCCGATTTTTGATGAAGCCGGGCAGGTAATTTACTTTGTCGAAACCATGCGCGTTGTCCGCCAGGCCAGCAGCCGGCCCGCTGCGCAGGGTCTGGTCGGGCGTTCTCCGGCTTTTGTCGGCATGTTGCAAAAAGTGCTGCGCGTGGCGGATTCGGCGGCGGCTGTGCTTTTGCTCGGCGAAACAGGCACCGGCAAGGAACTGGTGGCACGCGCCATCCACGAAGCCAGCCCGCGCAATGGCCAACCATTTGTTGCGGTCGACTGCGCCGGAATGACAGAAAGTTTGTTCGAGAGCGAACTGTTTGGATATGAAAAAGGCGCTTTTACCGGCGCACAATTTCGTAAGCAGGGCTTGGTTGAAGCGGCGAGCGGCGGCACGCTGTTCCTCGATGAAATCGGTGAATTGCCGCTGGTACTGCAAGTCAAATTGTTGCGCTTGCTTGAAACCGGCACCTATCGCCGGGTTGGCGGGCTGGACTGGTTGCCAGCGGATTTCCGTCTGGTCTCCGCAACGCACCGCGATTTGCGTGCCATGGTCCAGGCCGAAACCTTCCGCCGTGACCTCTATTACCGGATCAACACCTTCCCTCTACACACACCGGCCTTGCATGAGCGAGCCGAAGATATTCCCTTGCTGGCGGCATCGCTGCTCGAACGGGTTGATCGCCGACCTGGACGGCATTTGACCCCGGTAGCGCTAGCCTGGCTGAGCACCCGCCGCTATGCCGGCAACATCCGCGAACTGCGCAACCTGATCGAGCGCGCCACCCTGCTGGCCGATGGGGAGATGATCGACCTGCCGCATTTGATGGAAATGGATGATGAATTACCTTTCACCCCGCTGCCAGCAGATGGGGCTTTCCGGTTGAATACGGTAGTCGATCTCACCACGCTGGAAAAAACCTATCTGGCCTGGGCCAGAGCCGCCTCCGATGGCAATCTTGAGAGCCTGGCGAAGCAACTTGGCGTTAGCTCGCGGACTTTGTATCGCAAGTTGCAGGGCGGTGGCTGATCAATTACATCAACCTAATCCCTGGGCGTTAATGAATTTTGAACGTCAGTTTGATGCCGTCCAGCACCGCGGCAAGTTCTGCATCCACAAGCGCTAGCGCATTATCAAGTTCAGGTTTGGATTCCTTGATTGCAAACTCCAGTTCACGTGCCAGATCCGCCAGTTTGGTTGCGCCAATGTTGCCGCTGAGTCCTTTGAGGCTGTGAGCGCGGCGAGTAGCTTCTTCAGTTTCATTGGCCGCCAGTGCGGCGAGGATGCGTTCGGTTTCACCGACAAATCGAGCATGGAAGCTACAAAGCACTTTTTCGAAGAATGCGGGGCGATTCATCATGCGGCGCAAGCCATCTTCAACATCTATGCCGGGTAGTTCGGGAAAGGTGGCTGAGGTTGAGATTTCCTTCACGGGCGCAGGCTTGGCGGGTTTGTCCAAATGCTTCGGGCGCCAACGTGCGACGGTCTCTATCAGCGACTGAGGTTCAATCGGTTTGGTCAGGAAGTCGTTCATGCCGGCTTCCTTGCAACGTTGACGCTCTTCGTTCGTGGCGTTGGCAGTCAACGCGATAATTGGAATGTCAGCCCGTATCTGCCCGGCACGAATGCGCTGACAGGCTTCAATGCCGCTCATTTCCGGCATCTGGATGTCCATGAGAATGAGGTCAAGTGCATCCCCCTTGCTGGCGAGTTGCGCCAGGGCAAGTCGTCCGTTGTCAGCCATATTGACGCTGGCACCGAGAGACTCAAGAAGATCACGCATGATGAGCTGATTGGTTGGAACGTCTTCGGTAACCAGAATACGCATTCCGGCGATGGATTGGGTTCCTGATGAACTCACGCAACGGGCTATTGTTTCATTGCCCTCTGAAGTGCTTAGTCGGGTTAGCGTTTCGGCGATTTTTGCCGCGGTCACTGGTTTCTCGAGGATTGCATCAAAATCCCTCAGGGCATCCTGATCGTCCTCGGAATTTAAATTGGCTCCCGTCACCAAAACGAGTTTCGGCGTCCGGGGAAAGATTTCGCGGATGTGTTGGGCAAGCTCCAGACCGTTCATGCCCGGCATGTTCAGGTCGAGCAAGATAAAGTCAAATGGCTGGCTCGTGTTTTTAAGTGCCAGTAGTGCAGCGTCACCAGAATCCCTGGCTTCGACTTTGCACCCGTTTTTCTGCAGGATGCGAGCCAATACGGTTCGTGCCAGATCATTATCGTCCACTACCAGTATGTGATGCGCCGCTATGGGTGCCGTGCTAATTTCAGTGCGATCTTTTTTAAGCGTAATACTGAAACTGAAAATTGAGCCGGCACCGGGCTGGCTATCGACCTGTATCTGGCCACCCATCAGTTCCACGAGTCGTTTGCAGATCACTAGTCCCAGCCCTGTGCCGCCGTACTTTCGGGTAACGGAGCTGTCGGCTTGAGCAAATGCCTGAAAGAGCTTGGCAGATTGCTCGGTCGACATGCCGATGCCCGTATCCTGAATGCTGAAGTCGAGATGTACGAATTCATCATCCTGACTTTGGCAATTGATAAAGACAGTCACCGCCCCTTCGCTAGTAAACTTGACGGCATTGCCGACCAAATTGATCAATATTTGCGACAGGCGCAGCGGGTCGCCGCGTAAGGCTTGTGGCACATTGGGGGCGACAACGTATTCCAATATCAGATTTTTCTCTCGAACACGGTCATGCACGATCATGGAGAGATTTTCTAGAATATCGTCCAGGTGAAAGCCGGTTTCCTCGAGACGCATTTCACCGGCATCAATTTTGGAAAAATCGAGAATGTCATTGATGATGCCGAGCAGCAGTTTGCCTGCCCCTTCAATACGGCTTACATATTCACGCTCACGTATGCCGAGTTCGCCTTTCAGCAGCAGGTAGGCGAGCCCGATGACGGCATTCATCGGTGTGCGAATCTCATGACTCATATTGGCCAGAAACTGAGCGCGTGCCTGTGACAAGGACTCCGCCTCGTGCAATGCTGCTTCGCGAGCCAATGCCAAAGACTGGCTTTGTTCATTATCGAAGGCAAGTCGATTCTGCAAACTCTCAAGTCCTTGCATGACTTGCGCAATTTCGTCTTCTCCGTGAATTTCAAATTGTGTCGTGAAATTCCCTGAAGATATCGATTGGAATGCCGGCAGCACTTGCGTGTTGAGTGGTTTGAGAACCAGCTTGCCAAGTAACCACAGAACAATCAGAAAGATTGCTGCAGCCATCGCCAGCCCGCCACCAACCAACGACCAGGCCAGTTGCCTGGATAGGGCGGTGAATTCATCTAGCGCAGATCCCCCCGCGACGACCCAGTGTGGGTCGTTCAGGGTTTCAAATCTCATCAGTTTGTCACGCGGGCTGGTTTCTCCGGCCTCGGCATTAAGCCAGGGATAAACCAGCTCGCCGCGTTCCCTGAGTATCATTTCCTCAAAAATGTTTTTCCCGTCAGTGCTGATGAGTGCCGGAAGTTGCTTGCCCTCCTGGTACGGGTGAAGGATGACATTGCCGAATCCATCGCCGGGTGTCACATCGACGATATAGTAGTAACCCGTTTTTCCGATACTCAGTCCGCGTATCCTGGCCTTGAGATCAGCCAGACTTTCGGCCAAGTCGATGCCGACAAATGTCGCGCCGATTACTTCGCCCTGGTTGTCAATGATCGGGCGGTAGTTTGCCATGTAGTCGCGCCCGAATAGGCGAACTGTACCCGTCGAAGATTCTCCTGCGAGCAATGAGGGTAATGCTGGATGATCAGCTTTAAGAATTGTGCCGATTACGGAGACGCCAGTCTCGTTCTTGAGGTTTGTCATAACACGCTTAAAGCCGTCCGGCGTTCGGATAAAGACAGTAGCTACTGTCCGTGTGTCTGGCAGGAAAGGTTCGATGGGGTTTTGCTGATTTTCACTACGCCGCTGTGCAAGTTTTGTTATGGCAGTTTTATTGACCGGTGTTTTTTCCCCTAGCGCCCAGTGCATGCGCTCAAAAAAAGTACGCCCATGATCGGTGGCTTCGCTACGCGCCCCTTCGATGCGAGCTGAAAATGCAGTTTGTACCAGTCCGACATCGTGCTTGAGGCGCTCGCGGACATCACGATCAAGAACTTCTGAGACATTTTTGGCGAGAAAGTATGAAAGAGTGCCCAGAACGACCAGTGCAACCAGCAGAGATGAAAGTATCAGTTTCAAGGCAATCGGCGCATTCGTGAATGCCTTGCGTAATTGAGCCAGAAGATTGACTTGCTGGATGCGACCATGTTGAAAGACAGGCTTGTGCAGTCCCTGTTTACGAAGTGCGCTATACGTTGCTTCTGCCTCGGCAATTTGGGCGGCACTTGCTTTGCGCCGCATCGAGAAATAGCCGGTGATGATTCCTTTGTCACGGAGCGGTGATATATGCGCTTTGACCCAGTAGGAATCCCCGTTTTTGCTGCGGTTTTTAATCACTCCGACCCAAGGTCGGCCACTGGAAATGTCGGCCCAGAGATCAGCGAAAATAGCGGCCGGTACATCAGGGTGGCGAATGATATTGTGCAGTTGGCCAATCAGTTCGGCTTCACTGAAACCGCTGATTTCGATGAAATCAGAATTGGCGTAGATAATGCGCCCAGCAAGATCCGAGCGCGAAACGATGATTTGGTCATCACTTAACTCGATGATGCGATTGCCAGGGGCGCTGCGATCAGGCATTGACCTTCCTTGATTGAAAATGGCTGAAAGTGCTTGAATATTTTTTTCGATGCTAGTCCATTTTTTTACTATCACCAAGGTGATAGTTTGGTGATTCTCAATTTAATTCAATTTTTTGAAACTTTGTTCCGTGGTTGGCAGCTCTGAATGCGTTTACCAAGGCGCGATCCCGGATGCATCATGTATATTCAAACTGTTATGCACATGCTTTCCCGCCGTGAATATTCCTTCTTCTAAGATTTCGATCCTGATTGCAGATGATTGTTCTACTGTAAGCGCCGTTTTGCGCTCAATTCTCAGGAAGGCCGGCTACTCAGTGGTTGGCGTAGCTTCCGATGGAAAGAACGCGCTCAAAATGATCGACCAACTGCATCCGGATGTTGTTTCTCTGGATCTGCAAATGCCGGTTATGTCAGGGTTTGAGGTCTTGCATGCATTGCATGATTCGTCACGAAATACTGTCGCGGTTGTGGTTAGTGCAGACGCCGACAAGGAGATCGTTCGCCAATCCCTCGCACTCGGGGCGCTGGGATATATCACCAAGCCATTTAATGAAGATCACGTTTTAGCTGTATTCGGTCAAGCAGCTTCGATCATTTCTCGCCGCCAAAAATCCGCCGGAAATTTGACGGGAAATCCTGTTGCAGGAAGACGTGCCATCATTATCGATAAAAGCGCAGAAGATCGCGGTCAGCTGAATCAAATTCTTGAAAGTGGCGGTTACATCGTTGCAGATCAGGCGGACGATGGTTTGGCTGGACTTATTTCAGTGGAAAAAAACGCCCCTGATTTTGTCTGTCACGCGGTCGATTTTTCAGATATTGATGGTTTGAAAGTCCTCGCTTGCTTGCGCGCAGTCCACCCTGATTTGCCGATCATTATCGTCTCCAATCATAACGACAGTGACACTGTTAATCAGGCGGTACGTGGCGGTGTCAAAGGCTATATTCTGAAGCCGCTGAAGAGAGAAACAGTTTTATTGGCAATTTCCAGCGCCTTATCTACAGATTGAAATGGGCTGGCTGGGAAAGTTTCAATTAGGCGAGAAATTAACGTTCCCTGACGCGAAACCAGCCAGTAATACTGCGCCGTTTGTTGTGCGCCATGAGGACTTCGTGCGGAAATGATTCGCTGAGAAAGATGATCATGGTGCCGAAGTTCGGGTTCAGCGTGGCAATGGTGGCTTCACCGTTTGGCTCAAACAGGCGCAGTTCACCGCCGTCGCCGCTTTGCCAGTTTTCATTGAGGTAGAAGACCGTCGAAACCACCCGGTTTCTGGTTCCGTGCAAAACATCGGAATGTTTGGCGTAGCCGGTGCCGGCGCCATAGATGGCGTAGTGGCATTCGTAATCGAACAGGCCGAGATAGAGTGTTGAGTTGAGACCGCTGCGCAGCGCTTCCATCCAGAGCAGGTAGGCGTGATCGGTGCTGTTGCTGTCGTCCAGCCAACTGATGACGTCGCCGCGCAGTGGACTCAGGTGCTTGTTGGTTGCACCCCGGCCAATTTGCGCGGCTTTGAATCTGAGCGGGTCATCGTCCTGGCAGCGTATAAAAAGTAAGTCGGATAAGGCTTTTTTCAGCGGGTCGTCTAAAACGACATAGCCAACCCGCGTTAAATGTTCGGCAATTTCCTCAATATTCATTGCGCCGGCAAATCAGCGTTGCCGCTTGCCGCATCCCGAAGGGCATCCAGATCGAAGTGACAAGGCGCCACCAACAGTTGCGCCAGATGCTCGGCGTCATTCGATTTCATGTGTTCGGCAAAGGCGGCCAACTCCGCATCATTGGCGGCAGCGAGGGTTTCGATCAGCGCCTTGGCTGCTTCGCGCGGATTCGGACCGCCGCCGACATAAGTCGGGCTGTTCTTGTAATGCGTCAGGAGTTCTGCGCGATGGGTCAGATAGAGCGGGCAGTTGCGGGTGAATTCAACCTCGGCCTGCTTGGCGGCAATTTTGGCGTCCATTTCGGCGTCGCTCTCGCGGTAATGTTCCTGCTCGGCCTCGCTCCAGTGCGGCTTGTCGCCGTGTGTGTAGCGCAAGGTGGCGAAAGTGCCTTGAAGGACGATCTGCGAATGGGTGCCGGCATCGCGGAAGACGTGAACGAGATCCTTGCCGTGACCTTCCTTGCCGACATAACGCATGCTCGCCGTGATGCGTCGTGGATTGAAGCGAAACTGGCGGGCGCAGGCGGCGCGCAGGAGGTCGAAGAGTTCATTGGTTTTTGCAG
>ERZ724523.251-NODE-251-length-31239-cov-6.697633_pt1 | contig 31239 bp, 29 predicted proteins | sample MGYA00376056_ERZ724523 | MGnify/ENA primary metagenome ERZ724523 (study PRJEB28724, sample SAMN07190888) | wastewater metagenome | isolation source: influent of sewage treatment plant in Hong Hong | place: USA: Christiansburg, Virginia | collected 2016-03-01 ... | reverse complement strand
ACCTGGGCGTGGGCGGCGGCGAGCGCAAGAGCTTCAAGGACGTGAAAAGCTACAAACGCCGCAAGCGTTGGCTGGCCTGAAAACTGCCCCCCTGCCACAGCACTTCCCACGCTCACCCACCCTTGCCCGCTCACCATGACCTCTTTTTACGACACCCAGGAAACCCGTGCCCCCGCCGAGCGCGAGGCAGCGCTGCTGGCCGCCTTGCCCGCCCAGATAGCGCACGCGCGCAGCAACGCACCGGCCTTCAGCACCATCCTGGCCGACGTGGACCCGGCCAGCGTCACCAGCCGCGCCGCCCTGGCCCGCTTGCCGGTGACGCGCAAATACGAGCTGCTGGAACGCCAGCAGGCCCTGCGCACAGACAACGTGTTTGGCGGGTTCAGCGCCATCGGCTTTGGCGCCGCCATGCCGCGGGTGTTTTGCAGCCCCGGCCCGATCTATGAACCCGAGAGTGCCCGGCCCGACTACTGGCGCATGGCCCGTGCCATGTACGCCGCAGGCTTTCGCCCGGGCGAACTGATCCACAACAGCTTCAGCTACCACTTTGTGCCAGCGGGCTCCATGATGGAAAGCGGCGCCCATGCGCTGGGCTGTACTGTGTTCCCCGGCGGCACCGGCCAGACCGAGCAACAGGTGCAGGCCATGGCAGAACTGCGCCCCGCCGGCTACATCGGCACCCCCAGCTTTCTCAAGCTGATTCTGGAAAAAGCCGCTGAGCTGCGCCAGCCCCTGCCCAGCGTGACCAAAGCCCTGCTCTCGGGCGAGGCCTTTCCGCCCAGCCTGCGCGACTGGCTGGCCGAGCGCGGCGTGGCGGGCTACCAGTGCTACGCCACCGCCGATCTGGGCCTGATCGCCTACGAAACCGCGGCCCGCGAGGGCCTGGTGCTCGATGAGGGCGTGATCGTCGAGATCGTGCGCCCCGGCACCGGCGACCCCGTACCCGAGGGCGAAGTGGGCGAACTGGTGGTGACCACGCTCAACCCCGACTACCCGCTGATCCGCTTTGGCACGGGCGACCTCTCGGCCATCCTGCCCGGTCAATGCCCTAGCGGGCGCACCAACACCCGCATCAAAGGCTGGATGGGACGGGCCGACCAGACCACCAAGGTGCGCGGCATGTTCATCCACCCGGCCCAGGTGGCCGCCATTGCAGCGCGCTTTCCGCAGGTGCTGCGTGCGCGCCTCGTGGTCACGGGCGAAATGGCCAACGACCAGATGGTGCTGCGCGCCGAAACTGCCGAGTTTGCCGGTGGCCTGGCCGAACGGCTGCAAGACACCATCCGCGAAGTGACCAAACTGCGCGGCGAGGTGGAGCTGGTCGCCCCAGGGTCGCTGCCCAACGACGGCAAAGTGATCGAGGACGCGCGCAGCTACCGCTAAAGCATGGCGCCGGGTGTTTTCGCCAACGCGAAAACACTCACTTATTCATAGCTTGTAGCGCTCTACCCGCGTGGCTTCAGGGCATTTTTTGTACTAAAAATGCGCTGTATCAAAAATACGGATCTGCTCAGTGCTTTCCTCGATGCCAAGGCCGAAACAGGTGTTTATCATCGCGGCTCATATCAAGGAACACCCATGCAACCTATGCTGAAAATCACTCTGGTGGCAGCTGCTGCCGCATTGGCCGCAGGCGCCCAGGCACAAAGCTTTCCTACTGCGGGTAAAAACATCACCTTGGTCGTGCCCTTCACGGCGGGCGGCCCCACCGACCGCGTGGCCCGCGATCTGGCTGAAGCGCTGCGCAAGCCACTGGGCGCCACCGTCGTGGTGGACAACACAGCGGGCGCAGGCAGCTCGATTGGCACCGCCCGCGTGGCGCGCGCCACACCCGATGGCTACACACTGCTGCTCAACCACATTGGCATGTCCACCATGCCGGCGCTCTACCGCAAACTCTCCTTCAACGTCGCCAACGATTTTGAATACCTGGGCATCATCAACGACGTGCCCATGACGCTGATTGGGCGCCCCACCCTGCCCGCCAACAACTACCAGGAGCTGCTGGCCTGGATGGGACAAAACAAGGGCGCGATCAATCTGGGCAACGCCGGGCTGGGATCGGCCTCGCACCTGTGCGGCCTGATGTTCCAAAGCGCCATCAAGACCGATATGACTGCCGTGTCGTACAAGGGCGCAGCACCCGCCATCACCGACCTGATGGGCGGCCAAATCGACCTGTTGTGCGACCAGACCACCAACACCACGCAGCAAATCGAAACCAAAAAGGTCAAGGCCTACGCTGTGACCACCATGCAGCGGCTGAACACGCCATCGCTGAAGGCGCTGCCCACGCTAGCCGAGTCGGGGCTCAAAGACTTCCAGGTCACGATCTGGCACGGTCTGTACGCACCCAAAGGCACGCCTGCCGAGGTGGTCAAGAAGATCAACGACGCACTGAAAGTGGCGCTGAAAGACCCCGACTTCATCAAGAAGCAAGAGGGACTGGGCGCCGTGGTGGCCACCGACAAGCGCATCGAACCGGCCGAACACAAAAAGTTTGTGCAGGCAGAAATCGACAAATGGGGTGCCGTCATCAAGGCCGCAGGCACCTACGCTGACTGAGGCGACACCAGCGCTACTCCAGAGCGGGAGCCCTCGCCGCACCACCAGCCTGCCCAGGCTGGCTGGGCCCGGCAAGGGCTCCCGCACTTTTTATGTAGCCGGAGACTTGGCAGCGTGACCCAAGCCCAGGTAAGTGTCGATGATGCGCCGATCGTGCAACAAATCGGCAGCCGGGCCAGACAATGCCACCGCCCCCATCTCCAGCACGTAGGCGCGGTCAGCCACTTGCAGCGCAGCACGGGCGTTTTGCTCGACCAGCAATACCGAGACGCCCAGCTTGCGCAACGATGCCACCACCAGCAGCACTTCGCGCACGATCAACGGCGCCAGTCCCAAGGACGGTTCATCCAGCATCAGCAGACGAGGTCTGGCCATCAGGGCGCGCCCGATGGCCAGCATCTGGCGCTCGCCCCCTGACAGGGTGGACGCCATTTGTGTACGGCGCTCGCGCAGGCGCGGAAAGATATCGAACACCTCCTGCATGCGCTGCGCCTGGTCGCGCTGTCCACGCCGCCAAAGCGAGAACCCGCCCAGCAGCAGGTTGTCTTCAACGGACATCTCGCCAAACAGCTCACGCTTTTCAGGCACCAGGGCAACGCCACGGGCCACCATGGCCTCTACACTGGGGCGGGGAATACGCTCGCCGTCCAGTGCGATCGTGCCGCGCGCGGGCAACAAACCCATGGCAGCGCACAGCAGCGTGGTCTTGCCCGCGCCGTTGGGGCCGATAACGGTCACGATCTCGCCTTCATTGACCTCCAGGTGAACGCCATGGACGGCCTCCACCGTTCCATAGGAAACACACAGGTCTTGCAGTTGCAGCAACGTGCTCATACGGTCACCCCGCTGGCCAGATCGTCACCCCCGCCCAGATAGGCGTCCAGCACACGCTGGTTGACCTGTACCTGTGCAGGCGTCCCCTCCGCGATGACGGTGCCAAACTCCAGCACCGTGATGCGATCGGCCAGGTTCATCACAAACTCCATGTCGTGCTCCACCACCAGAATGCCCAGCCCTTCAGCGCGCAACTGCACCAGCAGTTCGGCCAATGCGCGTTTTTCCAGATGGCGCAAACCGGCTGCGGGCTCATCCAGCAGCAACACCGCAGGCTGCGCGGCCAGTGCCCGGGCGATCTCGACGATGCGCTGCTGCCCCAGTGCCAATGAGGCAGCAGGTACATCGGCATGCGCGCCCAGACCGCAGCGCTCAATCTGGCGCCGCGCTTCGGCCAGCAAGGCGGCCTCTTCGCCTCGGTCCAGGCGCAGCATGGAGGCCAGCCAGCCGCGCCGTGCGCGGCGGTGCGCCCCCAGCGCAACGTTTTCCACCACGCTGCGCTGGCCCAGCAAACGCACATGCTGGAATGTACGACCCAGGCCCAGCGCAGCAAAAGCGCGCGATGGCAGGCCGTGCATGGATTGCCCCATCAGCCGTATCTCGCCTTGCGTGGGGTCGTCCACACCCGAAATCATGTTGAAAAACGTGCTCTTACCAGCGCCGTTGGGGCCAATCAGGGCATGTACCTCTGCGGCCTTGACGTCCATAGAGACCGCATTGTTGGCCACCAGCCCTCCAAACCGCTTGGTGACTGCACTGGCTTGCAACAGCACTGTGCCTGGCGCAGGCAACGTGCGCTGCTCCAAAGACACTGCCTGGTGCAATGCAGCAGGAGCGCTGGGACGCAGCAAACGCGCTGTGACACGTTGCAGTGTCGGCCACATGCCATCGGCAAAGCGTTGCAGTACAAAAACCATCAGCAACCCAAACACCACGACCTCAAAATTGCCACTGGTGCCCAGCAGCGAGGGCAGCAGGTCTTGCAATTTTTCCTTGAGCAACGTGATGACCGCCGCTCCCAACACAGCCCCCCAGAGGTGGCCCGCCCCCCCCACTACGGCCATGAACAGGTACTCAATACCGATGTTCAGGTTGAACGGGGTGGGGTTCACAAAACGCTGCAGGTGGGCATACAGCCAGCCAGAGATGGCCGCCATCAAAGCGGCCAGCACAAACAGCTTGATCCGATAACGGGCAGTATCCACGCCCATGGACTCGGCCATGACGCGTCCGCCCTTGAGGGCACGGATAGCGCGGCCCTCGCGCGAATCGAGCAGGTTGTGCAGCAACCACAGCGACACCAGCAGCACTGCCCAGATAACGACACCCAGCGCCCGGGGTGATGCCAACGACCAGCCTGCCACGACCAAAGGTGGAACCCCCGTGATACCCGTCTGCCCCCCCAAGAACTGCATGTTGCCAAACAGGTAATACAGGCTCAGCCCCCAGGCAATCGTGCACAGCGGCAGATAATGCCCCGACAGCTTGAGCGTCACAGAGCCCAGTGCCCACGCTACGGCAAACGTCAATGCCAGCCCCAACGCCAGGCCCACCCAAGGCAGGCTGCCCATACCAACGATGCCCCCCAATGCCTGGACGGATGCAGGCGCAGTACAGACCCAGGCGGTGGCATAAGCGCCCATACCGACAAAGGCCGCCTGACCAAAAGAGGTCATGCCACCCACACCCGTCAGCATGACCAAACCCGCCGCCACGATCGCATACAGGCCGATATAGCTCATCACGACAATGGTGAAGTCGGGCAATGCCCCCCAGCACAGCGCAAAAATCACCACACACGCCAGCGTCAACTGGGTGGGCGTCAGCAAGCCACGTGCGGGGGCCGGGGCCAGCGGTGCCACAGAAGGAGCGATGGGTTTAACGGGCGTACTCATTCTTCATCCTCCACATGGCGGCTGTTGAGGGAACGCCACCACAGCACCGGAATAATCAGCGTGAACACCAGAACCTCCTTGTATGCGCTGGCCCAGAATGAGGCGAACGCTTCCAGTTGCCCCACCAGCAGCGCACCCGCCAGTGCCAATGGGTAACTGGCCAGTCCACCCACAATCGCAGCGACAAACCCCTTGAGGCCGATCAGAAATCCGGTGTCGTAATACACCGTGGTCAACGGCGCAATCAGCAAGCCTGAAACCCCGCCAATCAGGGCGGCCAAAGCAAAGCTCACATCCCCCGACATATCGGTGGGAATGCCCATCAACCGGGCCCCAACACGATTGATGGCAGTAGCGCGCAGCGCCTTGCCCACCATGGAGCGCCCAAAAAACAGGAACAGCAGCAGCACCAGCACCAGCGTCACGCCCAGCACGACCAGCGACTGACCGGATACAGGAATATTGCCCAGCTCAAACCGTGCCTCGGAAAAAGGCGGTGTACGCGAGCCTTCGGCGCCAAAGAACAGCAAACCCAACCCCACCAGGATGCCATGCAATGCCACCGAGACAATCAGCAAGATCAGCACCGACGCATCGGCCAGCGGACGAAATGCCAGCCGATACAGCAACGGCCCCAGTGGAGTAATCAGCACGAGCGTAACCAGGGCCTGGGCTGCCATGGAGACAGGCTTCCAGCCCAACACCAGAACACACGCAAGCGCAGGCAAACCCACACACCAGAACAACGCCGCAGGCCAATTGACCGCTGCGCCACTCTTCCAGCGCCACGCTTCCACCACCAATACGGCAGTTGCCAGCGCCAGCAACAGCCACAGGGTGGCGGGGGCACGCCCCGCCTGTAGCATGGCCATCGTCAATGCACCAAAGGCCACAAACTCACCCTGCGGAATGAAAATCACGCGGGTGACAGAAAACACCAGCACCAACGCCAGCGCCATCAATCCATAAATGGCGCCATTGACGATGCCGTCCTGCCCCAGCAGCAAGGCAATCTGGAAATCCATGTTCGACTTTCTGTGAAGTGCCCGGCGCAGCTAGGCACACCTGCGACCTGGCCAGCAGGCAACGCAGGTGATGCCCTATACACCGGGCGGGTCAGTCTCAGGGCTGGTATTTCCAGGCGCCGTTTTCGATCTTCACCATCACGCGGGCGCGCTGATCAAGGCCCAGATGGTCATTGGCAGACATACTGAAAATGCCGTGCGCACCCGGAACTTCCTTGAGTTGCTCGAGTGCATCACGCAGGGCGGCACGGAACTCGGGCGTACCGGGCTGTGCTTTCTTCAGGGCCGCAGGAACAGCAGCGGACATCAGTACGCCAGCGTCCCAGCCATGGGCGCCAAAAGTAGAAACGCTGCCTTTGCCATAGGCCGCTTCATAAGCGGTCACGTAGGCACTGGCCGATTTGCGCACCGGATGGGTGGCAGGCAACTGCATAGCCACCAGCACCGGGCCTGCGGGCAGAAAAGTGCCCTCCACATCCTTGCCCCCCACACGCAGGAAGTCAGCGTTCGCCACCCCGTGGGTCTGATAGAACTTGCCGGCGTAGCCCCGCTCCTTGAGCGTTTTTTGTGGCAAGGCAGCTGGGGTGCCCGAACCCGCAATCAGCACAGCATCGGGCTTGGCTGAGACCATCTTCAGGGCCTGCCCGGTCACGGAAGTATCGGTGCGGTTGTAGCGCTCATTGGCTACGATTTGCAGATTCTTGAGGGCCGCAGCCTTGCTGAATTCCTGGTACCAGCCTTCGCCATAGGCATCAGAGAAACCAATGAAAGCCACCGTTTTCACGCCCGAAGCAGCCATGTGCTCCACAATGGCCAAAGACATCATGATGTCGTTTTGCGGCGTCTTGAAAACCCATTTTTTCTTGTCATCCATGGGCTCAACAATGCGTGCCGAGGCGGCCATGGAAATCATCGGCGTCTTGGCTTCCGATACCACATCGATCATGGCCAGCGAGTTGGGCGTGGTACTGGAGCCCAGAATCACGTCCACCTTGCTCTCACTGATGAGTTTTCGCGTGTTCCCCACCGCTGCGGTAGTATCAGAGGCATCGTCCAGTACGATGTAATTGACCTTCTGCCCGGCAATGGTGCGGGGCATCAAGGCAATGGTGTTTTTCTCTGGGATGCCCAGCGAGGCGGCAGGGCCTGTGGCCGACACGGTAACGCCTACTGTGATGTCTGCCAAGGCGGTGCCGCTGGCAGCCAGCAGGGCCGCGGCCAACAGGGCGATGGGGGTCAGGCTTTTTTTCATGGTTTGTCTCCTTGAGGATGGTTTTATAGAAAAGTCAACGCGGCGAAAAAAGCAGCGTGAATGGGTGCTCCCCTGCACCCGCGCACATCGTAGTCAATGTGCAGTGATGTTGCCCCTGTTTTGCACAGGTCTGGACGCTATCTGAAAAAATACCGCGAAAGTCCCTGGTGCCAGCAGCAGGCTATTGCAGACCTGATGATGCATCCGGACTACCAAAGATTAATCTCTCAATCACGGCTGCGTCGGTAGTCAAGGTTTCGCCAGACGAAGGCGCGCTGGGCAATCCCACTGCTACAGCAGAACAACGAATTTTCTGGCGCAGCCACCACCCGCAGATGTCTTGCGCTGACGACACAGAATGCCGAACGGAAGCATCGGCACCGTACATGCCCGACTCCGTTCTCAATGCCTGCCAAATAGGCAACGATGGCAGAGATCAAGCCCTATGCATCTACGGCAATACGTTGCTTGCGCCTTTTGACGTCCTTGCCTGCGTCAGAACAGCGCTATCACCTTACCTTGGACAGCAGCGCCACTGGCAACCGCCGGTTGTGAGAAATGTTCTGCTAACTTATCAGCACTTGGCTGCATTGTTTCAAACAGCTTCTCAAATCCCGGCGCCGTTCATGCAGGTGGTGGATCAGCGCTCGTCAAAACTGATGGTGAGTTGCTCGCTGGTAGGGCGGGCTTGGCAGCTCAACACAAAGCCTTGGGCGATTTCATCAGCTTCTAGGGTGTAGTTTTTGTCCATCGTGACCGAACCACACAACACCTTGGCACGGCAGGTGCAGCACACACCGGCCTTGCACGAGAACGATAGATCCAGACCAGCGTCCAGCCCCACGTCCAGCACCCGCTCGGTGGAAGCCATCGTCATGTGGTGCTCTGTGCCATCCACCACGATCGTCAGTTGTACGGTGCGCGCTGCCGACGCCTTGGGCGCATCAATGCTCACCACTTGGGCACCGGCAGGGGCACCGGCACTAAAGCGCTCGCTGTAAACGCGGTTGGCGGGCACGCCGGCATCTACCAATGCTTTTTCTACCGCATCCATCATCGGCTCAGGGCCACAGATAAACACTTCGTCCATGCTCTTGACGGGCAAGAAGGTGTCAATCAGGGCGCGCACCTTGTCGCCATTGATCAAGCCTTGCAGCAAGTCCACTTCTTGGGCTTGGCTGGACAAAATGTGGATCATGGTGAAGCGGCCAGCGAACCGATCCTTCAGGTCTTGCAACGCTTCGTTGAACATGACGGTTGCCATGTTCCGATTGCCATATACCAGCGTGAACTTGGACTCTGGTTGCTCTTCCAGCGTGGTGGCGGCAATCGACAGAACCGGGGTAATACCCGAACCACCGGCGAAACCCACGCGGTGCAGAGCACGCTGCTTTTTCACCACAAATCGGCCATCGGGAGGCATCACGCTCAGCGCATCACCGGCCTTGACAGCAGTGGTGGCCCAATTGGAAAACAAGCCATTTTCTACCGCACGGATACCCACTTCAATTTCGCCTTGCCGGGTCAGACGGCTGCGAGGACTGCTAATGGAGTAGTTGCGGCGCACGTCTTGGCCGTTGATGGTGGCGCGCAGCGTCAGAAACTGGCCTGGCTCAAAGGCGAAGGCTTCGCGCAGGTTGGCCGGAATGTCAAAAGTGATGGCCACCGCGCCAGCCGCTTCCGGGCTGACGCGCTTGACTTTGAGTTCATGGAAATGGGGGGCAGACATGCTGGCGTTTCCGGTAATGGCGTTGATAACGCCGTCAATACGGCTTAAAGTAATCGAAAGGTTCCTGGCAATCCAGGCATTTGTAGAGCGCCTTGCACGCCGTGGAGCCAAAATGCGAGGATTCGACGGTATGGCTGGAGCCGCAGTGCGGGCAAGGTACCGCCGGTTCTGGCTCGGCGGCACCGCGCACAAAGCGCAGCACGCTCTCACCGGCCTCACGGCCTTTGGCACAGTGTTGGCCAGGGGGCGCGATGCCGTAGGCACGCAACTTTTCTTTGGCAATATCGGTCATCCAGTCGGTAGTCCAAGCCGGGGCCAATTGCGTGACCACCTTGGCCTGCAAGCCAACGGCTTGCAGGGTGGTGTACACATCATCCTCAATCTGGCCCATCGCTGGACAACCGCTGTAGGTGGGGGTGATGACCACCTCCAACCCGTCGGCGCCCTGGCGCACATCGCGCAGAATGCCCAGTTCGCGCAACGAGACCACCGGGATTTCCGGATCGGCCAAGGCTTCCAGGGCAGCCCAGGCTGCCTGTATGGCGTCCGCAGGAGCGACAACGGTATTCATGGTGCTTACCAAGTAGCGTTGGGGTGAGCGCGGGCCAGACTTTGCATCTCGGTAAGCAAAAAGCCCAGATGCTCAGAATGCAAACCGTGTTTGCCTTGGGTGATATAGCCTTCGAACTGGGGGCGCACCAGGGTGGCCTCAGCCAGTGCGTCGTCCACCAACGCATCCCACTGTGCGCGCAGGCTGGCCACGCTCACGCCCACACCGGCGGCCACGGCAGCGCTTTCAATGTTGCTGTCCGTCCAGAACTCTTCGGTGTAAGGCATCAGGTGGTTCAGCGACGCTTGCACGCGGGCGTGTGACTCATCCGTACCATCGCCCAGACGGATCAGCCAGTCGCGCGAGTGACGCAGGTGGTAGCGCACCTCTTTGAGCGATTTGGCAGCAATAGCAGCCAGTTGCTCATCTTTGGACTGCTGCAAGGCCTCCCAGACCAGCACCATCAAAGCGCTGTAGAGGAAGTTGCGCACGATGGTGGTGCCATAGTCCATATCAGACTTGGCATAACCCACCAAGGCGCTGCGGTGCGGCAGTTCCAGCAAGGTGTAGTTGCGAAAATCGGGGACATCGCGGAAGTAGGCCAGCTTGTCTTCGGTGGCATCGCCACCCAAGGCCACAGCGGCTTGCTGGTACAGCAGACGAGCCTGACCAATCAAATCAAGGCTGACGTTGGCCAGCGCAATGTCTTCTTCGATCACGGGGCCGTGGCCACACCATTCGGCGTTGCGCTGGCCCAGCACCACGGCATTGTCTGCCAGGTGCAACAGGTAGTTGGCGGTTGCGCTCATGATTACATGTGCCCCACTTCTTCGGGAATTTCGTAGAAGGTGGGGTGGCGGTAGATTTTGTCTGCCGCTGGATCGAACAACTCACCCTTGTCATCAGGATTGCTGGCGGTGATTTGCGCCGAAGGAATCACCCAGATGCTCACGCCTTCCTGGCGACGGGTGTACACGTCGCGAGCCATTTGCAGCGCGTGCTGCGCATCCGAGGCGTGCAGGCTACCGCAGTGCTTGTGATCCAAGCCTTGCTTGCTGCGAACAAAAACTTCCCACAGGGGCCAATCTTTCAGTGCAGGGGTGCTCATGCTGCTTCCTTCATTGCGCGTTGTTGCTGTTTACGGGCGTGGGCCTGGGCTGCATCACGCACCCATTGGCCGTCGTTGTGCGCTTTCACGCGGGTCGAGAGACGCTCTTTGTTGCACGGGCCGTGTCCGTTCACCGTGGTCCAAAACTCATCCCAATCGATCTGGCCGTGGTCGTAATGACCACGTTCTTCGTTCCACTTCAGGTCGGGGTCAGGCAACGTGATGCCCAACACCTTGGCCTGCGGCACGGTGGCATCAATGAACTTCTGGCGCAGGTCGTCGTTGGAGACGCGCTTGATGCCCCAGCGCATCCCTTGGGCGCTGTGCGGACTGTCGGTATCGGGTGGACCAAACATGGCCAGGCACTTCCACCACCAGCGGTTGACGGCGTCTTGCACCATCGCTTTTTGCTCGTCCGTTCCACGCATCATCACCAGCAGGGCTTCATAGCCTTGGCGCTGGTGAAAAGACTCTTCCTTGCAAACGCGGATCATGGCGCGGGCATAAGGGCCGTAAGAGCAGCGGCACAGTGGCACCTGGTTCATGATGGCAGCGCCATCAACCAGCCAACCGATCACGCCGATGTCGGCCCAGTTGAGCGTGGGGTAGTTGAAGATGGAGCTGTACTTGGCTTTGCCGCTGTGTAAGGCTTCAAGCATCTGGTCACGGCTGGTACCCAACGTTTCGGCAGCGCTGTACAGATACAGGCCATGGCCGCCTTCATCTTGCACCTTGGCAATCAGAATGGCTTTGCGCTTCAAGCTGGGGGCGCGGCTGATCCAGTTGCCTTCGGGCAGCATGCCCACGATTTCGCTGTGGGCGTGCTGGCTGATCTGGCGCACCAGCGTTTTGCGGTAAGCGTCAGGCATCCAATCTTGTGGCTCAATGCGGCCATCGGCATCGATGCGGGCATCGAACTTCGCCATCAACTCTGGCGGTTCGACAGCCGCCACGGCCTTGATGTGTTTTTGGCCGGTGTCATCCGGCACACTGAACGATTGCGTGTACATGGCGATTACTCCTTGAAGGTTGAGGCCAATACGGTGGAGGGAAAAATCAGACCAACCAGGCCGGTGTGCGCTTTTCCAAGAAAGCGCTGATGCCATCCTTGGCTTCGCTGGTGGCCCGTTGGCGGGCAATGCGCTGGGCAGTTTCTTCGCTGATGGCAGCATCAATCGGACACCCATCGACAGCGGCAATCAGGTGTTTGGCGGACTGTTGCGCCAGTGGCGCACCGCTCATCAGTAGTCCAACCAGTTGTACGATAGTGGCATCCAGCTGGTCACGCTCGCACACCTCCGTCACCAAACCCATCGCTAGCGCCCGCTGTGCTGAAAAACGCTCGCCACTTTGGAAGTAGCGCAGCGCATGGCGCGGCCCAATGGCACGCAGTACATAGGGACTGATAACCGCCGGAATGATGCCGAACTTGACTTCAGAGGTCGCAAACTGGGCATCCACGCTAGCTACAGCCATGTCGCAAGCCGCAGCCAAGCCGGTACCGCCGCCTAAAGCGGCCCCTTGTACGCGGGCTACGGTGGGCTTGGACATGTCCGACAGAGCGCGCAGCATGTGGGCAAACTTGCGCGCATCGGCACGGTTTTCTTCCTCGGTAAAGACCGAGGCCCGCTTCATCCAGTTCAGATCGGCTCCGGCAGAGAAATGCTTGCCACGGCCAGCCAACACCACCACCCGCACCGAAGCATCGGCATCCAGTTCGGCGCAGGCTGCGCCCAAATCGGCAATCAGTTGCTCATCAAAGGCGTTGAACACGTCGGGACGATCCATCCAGATCGTGGCAACACGGTCTTGGCGCTCAATGCTCAGGGTGGAATACATGGTGCAAGGTGCTCACAGTCAGGGGTTTATTGCTGCAACAGATGCCATTTGCTGTCTTTGACTTCCAACATACGGAAGGCGGACAGGTTCAGCCCCATGTGGTCAGTGGCAGACATGTTGAAGGTGCCGCTGGTAGCGACAAAGCCTTTGGTGGCTTCGAGGGCATCGCGCACCTTGGCTTTGTCGGTGCCGTTGGCACGCTTCATGGCATCGACGGTCAGCATCAAAGCGTCGTAGGCATAACCACCAAAAGTAGACACTTCGGACTTGTAGCGTGTCTTGTAAGCCAGGTCGTAAGCGGCGACCACGGCTTTTTGCGGGTCGTTGGCAGGCAGTTGCTCAGGAATCAACTGGGCTGGCGATGGCAAGCGCACGCCTTCAGCCGCTGAACCAGCCAGTTTCAGGAACTCGTCCGAGGCCACACCATGGGATTGGTACAGCGGCAGCGCCATACCCAACTGCTTGTAGTTTTTGGTGACGATAGCCGGGCCTTGGCCCAAACCAAAGACAAACACGGCTTGCACACCGGCGGTATTTTTGATCTTGGTGAGCTGGGGGCTCATGTCGGTATCTTTGGGGCCATAGGTTTCATTAGCCACCAACGTGATGCCGTATTTGGCAGCCACAGCTTCGGTTTCTTTTTTACCCGACTGGCCAAAACCTGAAGTTTCTGACAGCAACGCCACCTTGGTCAGGTTGCGCTTTTTCATGTCCTCAAACACTTTTTCGGCGGCCATGCGGTCGGTGTGCGGGGTTTTGAAAACCCACTTCTTCACCGGCTCAATCACCACCACGGCACCCGCCAGCGAGATAAAGGGCACTTCAGCTTTGGTAACCAACGGCACCATCGACATGGTGGCGCCCGTGGTGGTGCCACCAATGATCACATCCACGTTGTCGTTGTCGATCAGGCGCTTGGTAAAGCCGTTGGCCTTGTTCGCGTCGCTGCCATCGTCGTAATGCACCAGCTCCAGCTTGCGGCCCAGTACACCGCCCTTGGTGTTGAGGTCTTCCACATACATTTGCAAGGTTTTCAGCTCGGGATCGCCCAGGAAAGCGGCTGGGCCCGTCACTGACAGCACGGCACCGATCTTGATCGGATCGGCTGCCATCGCAACCACAGCGCCCAGTGCCAAAGCGGTACCGACGGCAATTTGCTTGAGTTGAAATTTCATTGTTTTGTCTCCTGATGAATAGGTTTTGTGGGTGTTTCAGACGCGTTCGATCACCATGGCAATGCCTTGGCCCACGCCAATACACATGGTGCACAGCGCGTAGCGACCGCCCCGGCGGGCCAATTCATAGCTGGCGGTAGTCACCAGACGGGCACCGCTCATGCCCAGCGGATGGCCTATGGCAATCGCACCCCCGTTGGGATTGACATGGGCCGCGTCGTCGGGCAGACCCAAATCACGCAACACCGCCAGACCCTGGGCCGCAAAGGCTTCGTTGAGCTCGATCACGTCCATCTGTGCCAGCGTCAGGCCCGTTTGCGCCAACACCTTGCGCACAGCCGGAGCCGGGCCAAAACCCATGATGCGCGGGGCCAAACCAGCAGTGGCCATACCGACGACGCGCGCACGCGGGATCAGGTCGTAACGCTTGGCGGCCTCTTCAGAAGCCAGCAGCAAGGCGCAAGCACCATCGTTGACCCCCGAGGCATTGCCTGCCGTAACGCTCAAATCGGGGCCATTGACGCCCTTGAGCTTGGCCAGCATTTCCAGCGTGGTTTCAGGGCGTGGATGCTCATCGGTGGTGACGATGATCGGATCGCCCTTTTTGCGCGGGATGGTCACAGGCACCAGCTCGTCGGCAAAACGGCCAGCGGCATGGGCAGCCGCCCAGCGCTGTTGTGAGCGCAGTGCAAAAGCATCTTGGTCAGCGCGACCGATCTGGAACTCTTCGGCCACGTTGTCTGCCGTTTGCGGCATGGAGTGGGTGTCGTAGAGCTTCTTCATCAACGGGTTGACGAAGCGCCAGCCGATGGTGGTGTCATACACCGCATTGGTACGGCTAAAGGCACTGTCGGCCTTGGGCATGACAAATGGAGCGCGGCTCATACTTTCCACGCCACCCGCCAGCATCAGACTGGCTTCTCCGGTCTTGATGGAGCGCGCTGCCAAACCAATCGCATCCATGCCCGAACCACACAGGCGGTTGACAGTAGTGCCAGGCACTTGTACCGGCAAGCCAGCCAACAAACCGGACATGCGCGCCACGTTGCGGTTGTCTTCACCCGCTTGGTTGGCGCAGCCGTAAATGATGTCTTCCACCGCCGCCCAGTCCACCTGGGGGTTGCGCTCCATCAGTGCCTTGAGTGGCACGGCCCCCAGGTCATCTGCACGCACCGAGGACAAAGCACCGCCGTAGCGACCAACAGGGGTGCGAACAGCGTCGCAAATATAGGCTTGTGTCATGCGAATCTCGGGTTAGTTTTGCTTGGGGCGATCATCGAAAATGCGGCGCGCCTTGCCAGTCAAAGTGCGTGGCAGGGTATGGGCCTCAAAGACGGTGACTTTGGTGGAAATACCCACAATGGTCTTGATGTGGTGTTGCAACTCTTTGGTCAGCTGTTGCACTTCAGCCTGGCTGAGCTGACCGCTCAGGTTCTGCTGCAATTCGCAGCGGATTTCCACGTTGTCGAGGTGACCGTCGCGGCTGAGATGGATCTGGTAGTTACCCGACAGGCGCTTGTCACGCAGAATTTGCTCTTCTACTTGGGTCGGAAAAACGTTCACACCACGCACAATGAGCATGTCGTCCGAGCGGCCAGTGATCTTGCCCATGCGGCGGAACGAGCGCGATGTGGGTGGCAACAGGCGGGTCAGGTCACGGGTGCGATAACGAATGACCGGGAAAGCTTCTTTGGTCAACGAGGTGAACACCAGTTCGCCCAACTCGCCATCGGGCAGCACTTCGCCGGTGTCGGGGTTGATGATTTCGGGGTAGAAGTGGTCTTCCCAAATCACTGGCCCATCTTTGGTTTCGATGCACTCGCAGGCCACGCCAGGGCCCATGACTTCAGTCAGGCCGTAGATGTCGATGGCATCAATGCCCAATTTCTTCTCGATCTCAGCGCGCATGCCTTCGCCCCAAGGCTCGGCACCAAAAATACCGACTTTGAGTGAAATCTCGTCTGGCGTGATGCCTTGGCGCTCGAACTCTTCGGCAATCACCAGTGAATACGACGGCGTGACCATGATGGCATCGGGTTTGAAGTCCATGATTTGCTGGACTTGCTTTTCTGTCTGGCCACCCGACATCGGCACTGCTGTGCAACCCAGGCGCTCAATGCCAAAGTGCGCGCCCAAACCACCGGTAAACATTCCGTAACCGTAAGAGTTCTGCACCATGTCACCAGGTCGCACACCGGCAGCGCGGAGTGAACGGGCCACCAAATCTGCCCAGTTGTCGGCGTCTTGTTTGGTGTAGCCCACCACAATCGATTTGCCCGTGGTACCGCTGGAAGCATGCAGACGCACCACGTTCTGGCGCGGCACAGCAAACAGACCAAAAGGGTAGTTGTCGCGCAAATCCAGCTTGGTCATGAAGGGGAACTTGGCCAGATCAGCCAACGCCTTCAGATCGTCGGGATGCACGCCTTTGGCAATGCACTTCTCACGGTAGGGGGCCACGTTGTCGTAGGTGTGGCGCACCGACCATTTCAGGCGTTCGAGTTGCAGTGCGGCAATTTCATCGCGGCTGGCGGTTTCGATGGGTTCCAAATCGCCCGGAGCGGGTTGCTTGACGGTCATGGATTGGTCTCCTTCATCCAGGATTTTTATGAAAGGGGAAAAGCAGGACGGCGCTGGCGCTCAGGCCTGCATAGCAAAACTGGCTGTTACTTCACCCTTGATGCGATAGCTCTTGCCCCGAAACAGCGCTACGGTTTTGCCACCGACCACGCTCACCGTGACGTCATAAACCCCGGTGCGACCGGCTGCCGAACGCTCGACGGCCACAGCTTCGAGCACATCACCCTCACGCCCCGGCGCGAGAAAGTCGATATGGCAGGCCGAAGCTACGGTGCTCAGGTTGTAGCTGTTGCATGCGTAAGCAAAGGCGGTATCAGCCAGCGAAAAAATCATGCCGCCGTGGCAAGTTTGGTGACCATTGACCATGTCAGGACGGACCACCATGCGCAACGTGGCATGACCCGGCGCCACCGAAAGACGCTCCATGCCCAGAGCGTGGGCAGCACGGTCGCGCTGCCACATGGCATCGCTGGCGGCATCGGCCAGCGCTTGCGGGCTGAGGGTAGAGGTATCGACTTCAGACATGGGAAATACTTCTCGTATCAACAGCAGGTTGGATCAGCGGCGGGACGGTGCATTGGGCGCAGAGCGGACTCATGCACCCGTAAAGCGCGGAGGGCGCTTTTCCAGGAAGGCAGATACACCTTCCACGTAATCGCTGCTGCGGCCCAGTTCACGCATGTACAGGCCCTCCAGCGTGAGCTGTTGCTCCAGCGTATTGCTGCGCCCGGCCTGCATGGCTTGGCGGGTACGCACCAGCGCCTTGGTGGGCATGGTGGCCAGTTGCTCGGCCAGTTGTTGCACGGCATCTGCAAAGACATCCTCGGCCACAGCGTCCCAAATCAGGCCCCATTCGGCAGCTTTGGCGGCAGGCAGCTTGTTGCCTGTCATCGCCAGGCCCAAAGCACGGGCCTGACCCAGGCGCTGCGGCACCAGCCAAGAGCAGGCGGTATCGGGGATCAGACCAATCTTGGCAAACGGCAGCATGAAAGAGGCTGCTTGGCAGGCAACCACCATGTCGCAGGCCAGCGCCAAGCTGGCACCTGCACCAGCAGCGACACCATTGACGGCGGCTACGGTGGGCACGCGCAGATTGGCCAGGCGCATCACCAGTGGCTTGTAGTGGCGCTCCACCACATCGCCCAGATCGGGCGGGGTCTCGCCAGGCACAAAGCGGACTTCGGCATCGGCCAAATCTTGGCCAGCACAAAAGCCCCGGCCAGCGCCGGTCAGCACCAGTACGCGCACCGCCAGGTTGGTTTGGATGCTGTCCAGCGCATCGCGCAACTCAGCGTGCATGTCCGCATTGAAGCTGTTCATTTTGTCCGGACGGTTCAGCGTCAAGCGGGCTATGCCGCTGTCGCTGACCTCGAACAGAATATGTTGATAAGCCATTGCGCTACCACTCCTCAAACGTGGTAGCGGCGTTGCACCACCCGGAAACGGTTAGCGACAAAAGCGGAATCTGCATACGAAGCATTGGCTGCCGGATTGCCGCCTGTGCCGTGGTAATCAGAAAAAGCGCTGGACTGGTTCACAAACACGCCGCCAGTCAGGTTGATGGACAACGCCACCTTGCCGCGCCAAGTGGCTTCGGTCATGGCATCAATCACTTCTTGGCGGGTGGAATACAGACCCACCGTCAAAGCGCCATGCTCGCGCACCACGCGCTCAGACAAAGCAATACCCGCAGCGGTATCGGCCACCTTGACGACAAAGCTGATAGGGCCAAAGCGCTCTTCCATGTAGGCTGCCTCGTCGGCCGCATCACAAGCCAGCAGCACAGGGGTACGCACCTGAGCAACGGGGAAGTCGGGATTACTCAGCGTTTGCGAGGCCAGCACCACGGTACCCAGTTGGCCACTGTTGGCATGGGCCACGCGGTCGGTGGTAGCTTCGGACTGCATGGCACCCAGCACGGCAAAGGCCACTTCGGGCTTGGACAAGAAGCGGCTGATGGCCTTGCCAAGATCGGCACACACCTCGTCGTAGCTCTTATGGCCTTCATCGGTATCAATGCCGCCAGCTGGCACAAAAATGGCCTGCGAAGTGGTGCACATCTGGCCCGAATACAACGACAGGGTGAACGCCAGATTGCCCAGCATGGCCTTGTAAGCGCTGGTCGAATCAATGACGATGTTATTCACACCAGCCAGCTCGGCATAGACCTGGGCTTGCTTGCAATTGTCAATCAGCCACTGGCCAAACACGTTGCTACCGGTAAAGTCCACCGACTTGACGCTGGGGTGCGTAGCCAGTGCTTGCGTGGTGCTGCGGTTGTCGGTCACACACAGCGTGACCAGGTTGGGATCAATGCCGTTCTCAGCCAGCACAGCACGGATGGTGCGCACGGTAATGGCAGCGGGCAAGATGGCGTTGCTATGCGGCTTGATGATCACGGCATTGCCAGTGGCCAGTGCAGCAAACACGCCCGGATAGGTATTCCACGTGGGGAAAGTGCCGCAACCGACCACCAAACCCACGCCCCGGCCCACCAGCTCAAAATGCTTCTTCATAACCAAAGCAGGATTTTTGCCTTGGGGCTTCTCCCAGATGGCTTCGGCAGGCACAAAGCTTTGCTCGCGCCAAGCGTAGGCCACTGCCTCCAAACCACGGTCTTGGGCGTGGGGGGCACCAGCCTGGAAAGCCATCATCCAGCCTTGGCCGGTGGTCATCATCACGGCATGGCCCAACTCAAAGCTCTGGCGGTTTAAACGAGCCAGAATTTCCAGGCACATGCCAGTGCGGCCTGCAGCGCCCACCGCTTGCCAACCCTTCATGGCGGCCAAGCCCGCCTCAATCAGCACCTCGTGGTCACACAAGGGGTAACGCACATCCAAAGCGCCCGCATAGGGCGATACCTCGTTGCCACCCCAGCCGTTCTGGCCGGGCTGGTTCAGTTCGAAATTCTGGCCCAGGTGCGCTTCGTAAGCGCGTTTGCCGTCTTCGGCAGCAGTTTCACCGTAAGCCTTGGGACTGGGCATCTCGGTGTAGGGCGACCAGTAGCCACGGGTAGCGATGGCTTGCAGGGCACCCTCAAGGGTGGCACGGTGTTGTTCAAACAGAGGGTGGGTCATGCTTTTTCCAAAGAGAAACGGCTGAAACTTGTATGCAAGGCAGCGGAGCCAACGCCGCCTTACCCATCAAAAAGCAACACACAAATTTCACATCAACATAGAAAAGTGTATCGCTTAAGAGTTCTTTTAAATAGAGGGAAAACCTTAATACGATTAAAATTTATCGTAAAAGAACACAATTTACTTTCACATTCCAAGATAGGCAGCGCGCACCTGCTCGTTGTGAATCAGGTCTTGTCCGCTACCGGTCAGGGTGATCTCGCCAGTTTCGAGCACATAGCCGCGATCCGCCAGCGCCAGCGCCGCAAAGGCGTTCTGCTCGGCCAGGATGATGGTCATGCCCTGCGCTTTCAGCGCCTTGACCACGTTGAACACCTCCTGCACCAGCAGCGGCGCCAGCCCCATTGATGGCTCGTCGAGCAGCAACAGCTTGGGGCGCCCCATCAGCGCACGGCCAATCGCTAGCATCTGCTGCTGACCACCCGAGAGGGTGCCCGCAGGCAGCTTGCGCTTCTCTTTCAGGATCGGAAACATGGCGTAGACCTTTTCCAGGTCTTCAGGCACCTGTTGCTTGGGCTGGGTGTAGGCGCCCAGCCGCAGGTTGTCTTCAATCGTCAGCGGGCCAAACACCTGGCGCCCCTCGGGGCTCTGGCAAATACCCCGGCACATGCGCTGGTCGGCGCGCACCCGGGAAATATCCTCCCCATCGAACCATATGTGCCCGGCTCCCATAGGCTGCACCCCGGACAAGGTGCGCAGAAAAGTGGTTTTTCCGGCCCCGTTGGCCCCCACCAACGCCACGGTCTCGCCCCGGCGAATCTCCAGATTCAGGCCCTTGAGTGCCTTGATGCGGCCATAGCTGCTTTCCAGCCCCGTCACTTTGAGCAGCACATCGCCACCGCTGGCAGGCATGGGCGTTTGCAGCACACCACCGCTGTGGGCACCCAAGCCCACCGATTCAGGAGCCAGACTGACCACCCGGTGGTACAACTCCTGAAACTCGGCCTGTGCCTCTTTGCCAAACAACGGATCGTTGTTTTCCTGAAAACGGGCGTCAATCTCGCGCCAATCTTCTGCCAACAACGTCTTGCGTGCCATGGGCAACGCCTTGGACTCTTCGGTATGGATATGGCTTTTGAGCTTGCGGCAGTAGTCACGCAAAGACTGCACCAAAGCGGCCTGCTGGCCCGCAGTGGCTTGTGCAAACGCTTGGCGCATGGCTGCCAAGTGGAGGATGGCCTGGCGGTGGTCTTCTTGCAGTGCATCGACCAGCGGCCCCGCCTCTGCCGAGCGCAGACGCATCAGCGGAAACAGGCAATCGTCTTCTTTGCGGTGGTGGGCGTGGTCGGCAAATTTCTCGATGTATTCAAAAACCGCCTGAAAAAACGCCGGATCGACCGGGCTGCCAGCTTCCAGCTCATCGGCCACCTGTTCCAACGCAATAGCGATGCGCCAGAAACTCCGATGCTCTTCGGTAATGATGCGCAGTGTTTCCATTTTTCCTGCTTCCGTTTCAACCGTGGGCGCCCAGATAGGCGGCAATCACATCCGGGTTTTTGCGGACCTCTTCGCCGGTGCCTTCGGCCAGTTTTTTGCCGTAGTCCAGTACCAGAATGCGGTCAGACAGGTTCATCACCATCTTCATGTCGTGCTCTACCAGCACGACGGTGATGCCGGAGTCAGCCACCTTGCGCACCAACTGATCGACTTCAATGGTCTCTTTCGGGTTGAGGCCGGCAGCGGGCTCATCCAGAAAAATCATGCGTGGCTTCATCGCCAGGGCACGGGCAATTTCCAGCCGCTTGAGCACGCCGTAGGACATGGCATCGGCGCGGGCGTTGGTGTAGCTCTCCAGGCCGACAAACCGCATCAGTTCGGCAGCTTCTTCGCGCAGATCCCGGTCACGGGTACGCAGGCTGGGCCAGCGCAGGGCGGCTTTGAACAGGTTGCGGTCCAGCCGCAGGTGCGCGCCCACCATCACGTTCTCGATGGCGCTCATGTTCATGCAGATTTGCAGGTTCTGGAACGTGCGGGCCACGCCGCGCTCGGCCAGCTCGTTGGGTGATTTGCCGTGGATAGGCTCACCATCAAGACGAATCTCACCGGTAGTGGGCTTGTACACCCCGGTAATGAGGTTAAACAGCGTGGTTTTGCCCGCCCCGTTGGGGCCAATCACGGCATAGACGATGCCCGCATCAATGTTGAACGAGACGTTCTGCACCGCCTTGACACCACCAAAGTGGATAGACAGGTCTTTGACTTCCAGCAATGCCATGCTCAGTCTCCCTTGCCAAATTTGGCTGCCAGCGTCGGCACCAGCCCCTTGGGCAGGAAAATCATGCACAGCATCAGCACAGCACCAAACACCACGGTTTCCCAGCCCTCAAAAGTGGCCAGGGCTTGGGGCAACGCCGTCAACAGCACGGCACCGATGATGGAGCCAAACACCGAGGCCATGCCGCCCACCACCACCATCGTCACCAGCTCTACCGAATGGAAGAAATCGGCAAAGTTGGGCGTGACAAAGGCCATGTAATGCGCCGTGATGCTGCCCATGATGCTGGCAAACACCGCCGACATGACAAAGATCGTGACCTTGTAGCGCACCACGTTCACGCCCACCACCTGCGAGGCCACTTCCGAACCGTGCAAAGCACGCAGCGCACGGCCAAACGGTGAATCAATCATGTTGAGCGAAGCCCAGACGCTGAAAGCCAGCAGGGTGGCCACCACCCAGTACCAGTGCTTGTCGCTGCTGAGTTCAAAGCCAAATACGGACATCGCTGGCACGGCCATGCCATCGGGGCCGCCCGTCCACTGGGCTTCATTGCGCAGGGCGATATTGATGATGATGCCCAGCCCCAAGGTGGCCATCGCCAGGTAGTTGCCCTTGAGCTTGAAAATGGGGCGGGCCACCAGCCCGGCAATCACTGCCGTGGCCACAGCACCCGCACCCATCGCCAGCAGCGGATGCCATGCAAAGTGCGTAGGCAACACCGCCGAAGCGTAAGCGCCAATCCCCAAAAACCCCGCATGGCCCAAACTGATCTGGCCCGCAAAACCAATCAGCAGGTTCAGACCGATCACGATGATGGCGTTGATGCCAATGCGGATTGCCAGATCCATGTAGTAACTGTTGGGCACCACCCACGGCAGCACCAGCAGTACGGCCACCAACAGACCCAATCCAATGTAAGAACTCTTTTGCATGCTTACACCCGATCGGTCGATTTGCCACCAAACAGGCCGCGCGGCATGAAGAACAGCACCAGCAGGATCAGCACAAACGGCATCGCATCCTTGTAGGCAGAGGAGATGTAGCCTGCGCCCATCGCTTCCAGCACCCCCACCAGCAAACCGCCCACCACGGCACCCAGGCCATTGCCCAGGCCGCCCACCACCACCGCCACAAAGCCCTTGAGGCCCAGCATGATGCCCACGTCGTACGAGGTCATGGTGATGGGCGTGATGAGGATGCCACCCAGTGCGCCCAGGCCTGCGGCCATGGCAAAACTCATGAACAGCACCCAGTTGGTATTGATGCCCACCAGCTCAGCGGCAGTGCGGTTGAACGAAGTGGCCAGCATGGCCTTGCCCGTGAGGGTGCGGTTGAAGAAATACCACAGACCCGCCACCACCACAGCCGTGACACCCAGCACCCACAGGCTTTGTGGCAACAGCGTAGCGCCCAGAATTTGCAACGGCGCATCGCCCGAAAAGGCGGGCAGGCTGTGCGTACCCTTGCCCAGCCACACCTGAATCAGGCCGCGAATGACCAGCGAAGCGCCAATCGTGACGATGATGAGCGAGACTGTCTCGGCGCCCTTGATGGGCTCAATGGCCACCTTCTCCATCACCACGCCCACCACGGCAGGAATGGCAATGGCCAGCAGCAGCACCACTGGCATCGGCAGCCCCATCTGGGCAAAAAACACCGCCAACATGCCGCCCAGCATGATGAACTCGCCCTGGGCAAAGTTGATAACGTTGCTGGCGTTGTAGATCAGCGTAAAGCCCAACGCCGCCAAGGCATAGGTGGCACCCACCGTAATGCCCGAGAACAGAAATTGCAAAAACTCGGCAAGCATCAGTCAGATCTCCCGGACGTCGCACATGCGTGGCGACCGTGTAGCGGCAACGGCATAGGGTTATCTCCGTAGTAGTTTTTTGGAACGCAGCGCAGGCATACCTGCCCTGAAAAGGGCAGCGGCAAACCGGGCTCTTGCAGTGCGATTACACCTGCCAACATGATACCTATAACAAGATTTTTTATCATTTTTGTATCTTGTTTGAGCGCAAAAACGCGGGTAATCCCTAGGAAAAACACCACCAAAAAAGCCGCGCCGACCGGTGCAGACACCACAAAAGCTGCATTTTTGGCCAGATACGGTTTGATTTTCCGCAGAAAAAAGCCAATTTTTGACTACACAGTGGCAAACGGCTGCTGTAGCAGCACCCCAAAAAAGACAAGGCGTGCTAGACAAGCCACACGGCCAGAATATGACATTACTGGATACAAAACAGACATCGACGTATCGTTTTATGCCAAGCACCTTGCTGGGCACAGCACAGCAAAGTTGCTGCCACAGGTCAGACAACACCTTGCTTGCAGCAGCAACGGCCCCGCTACCATCGACCACTTATGCACGAACACATCGCATCACAGGCCATTGAGGCCCTTTTGGAAAGCTTTCGCCAGAAAAGCCGCATACAAGCCAGCTCACTCATCACGTCCGTCTTTGGTGATGCCATCCTGCCCCGGGGGGGAAGGGTCTGGCTGGGCAGCCTGATCAAGCTGCTACAGCCCCTGGACATCAACGAGCGGCTGGTACGCACCACGGTCTTCCGGCTGGTCAAAGATGAATGGCTGCAAACCGAGGCCATGGGGCGGCGTACCGACTACATGCTCACGCCCTCGGGGCAGCGGCGGTTTGAAGAGGCCTCGCGGCAGATTTACGCCGCCGAACCACCCCAGTGGGACCGGCGTTGGCGCCTGATCATGGTGGTGGGCGAGTTAGAGCCGCGCCAGCGCGATCGCCTGCGCCAAGCGCTGTACTGGCAGGGGTTTGGCGATACCGGATCGGGCTGCTTCATCCACCCCAGTGCCGAACTGGGCGTGGCCCTGGACGCGCTGGCCGCCGATGGCATGGCCGAGCTGCTGCCGCAGTTGCTCCCCTTGGTGGCTATCAACCCCAAATTCAGCCCCTGCGCCGATGACGCCAGTCTGGTGCAGCGCGCCTGGAACCTGGACGAGCTGGCCGCTGCCTACAGCAGCTTTGTGGCGCGCTACCAGCCCATTCTGGATGCGCTGCGGCAAGAGCCCAGCGACAGCGTGGATGAAGAGCTTGCCTGCCTGGCGCGCATTTTGTTGATCCACGACTTTCGCCGCTTCTTGCTGCGCGACCCGGAGTTGCCCGAAGTGCTGCTGCCCGCAGGCTGGCCCGGCAACCAGGCCCGCCTGCTGTGCAAGGAAATTTACCGGCGCCTGCTCACGCCCTCAGAGCGGCATCTGGACCAATGCCTGCAACTGGCCAACGGCGAGATGCCCCGCGCCTCCAGCCTGCTGCTGCGCCGCTTCCAGATTGAAGACAGCCTGTAAAAACGTGTTCACGGTCTTGCCGGAGGCCCCGTGTTAGGCACGGCACCACGGCGCGCGCACCTGAAGCGCCAGAGCGCTACGCCCCCCAGACCACGTCGTTGTCCTCGGCCGCACTGCGCCGCAGCATCTCGATGAACGGTGCTGCGCGCTGGCGCAGGCGCACCGCATCGGACTGCGCGTCCTCCTCGCCCTCGGCAGACAGGCCTTCGGCCTCGCGATCAGCACGGGCCTGGGCGATGCGCTGCTCTTCGGCGGCCACGGCTGCTTCCAGGGCGCTGATGGCCGCCGGAATTTGCGCTGCCGTCACGATGCCGCGGGCAGCGGGCTCCTTGCCGATGATTTGCAACAGACGGCGCCCCTGGGGCTCCAGCAATATCAGGTCGGCGGTGGAGCGGGATTTGAACTTGTAGAGCATGGAGAGTCCTTCCGTGTGCGAGTCACTGCGGTGCAAAGGATACGCCGACGGCACCGCGCACGACGCCCTGCACCAGCCCCACTGCGGCAACGGCCACCGGACGGGTGGCCTGGCGGCTTGGCCGCACCAGCAGCAACAGGACGCAGGGCCAGGTGTTTGCGGGCACCCTGGCAACGCCATGATTTGAAGCCAAAAACGGCTCTAACGCCCGCCAATACAGCGCAAGCAGCTATTAAAAACAAAGCACTTCATGCACCCCACCAGCGCCGCGCAGGCACCCCGGTTTTATGATGCACGCCCCGCACCTTGCGCGCCGCTCCCTCTGAAAGACCCTCCCATGGCCGACATCCATATCCACCGCCCCCACCAACTGGGCCTGCCCGAGGCGCGCAAGATTGCGCTGCGCTGGGCAGAAAAAGCAGAGCAAAAATTCGACATGGCGTGCGCCTACGAAGAGGGCGAGACGCAAGACACCGTGCACTTCAGCCGTGCAGGCATCAAGGGCACGTTACAGGTACATGCCGACCAGTTCACGTTTGCCGCTGAGCTGGGCTTTTTGTTTGGCGCCTTCAAGCACCGCATCGAGGCAGAGCTTGGGGCGCAGTTTGATGCCCTGCTGGCCCCCGGCACCAGCGCCCAAGCCTGAAGTTCCCCGGCCTACTCCAGCGCGGCAATCAGGTCGATGTACTGCTGCTGGGCCGCATCCGCAGCGGTGCCCTTGAGCTTGTCCCAGGCCTCCCACTTGGCACGGCCCACGATGTCGGAAAAACCAGGTTTCTTCTCGGTGTTGTCGCCCGCAGTGGCCTGCTTGTACAGGGCATAAATCTTCAATAGCGTGGCGTTGTCCGGGCGCTCGCTGAGGTTTTTGGACTGGGCCACAGCGGCCTCAAAAGTGGCGTTCAGATCGGCCATGAAGAATGCTCCTGGGTGTTTTTCTGGATGGGGGAAACAACGGGGGCCACAACAGCCCCCTGCGCGGTAATCTTACGGCCAGCACCGTGCCTCTGGCGGTGCCATCCCTAGAGGCACCTGCCCAAAACCACCGCACACAAATCTGCCCTATGGTGACCCCATCTTCCCTGCGCCCCTCCCCACGCCCTTCTCCACGCACCTCTGCTGGCAGCACCAGCGCCAGCCCCCGCGCGCCACGCAAAGCCAAGCACACAGGGGCCAGCGCAACGCAGCCCCTGCCCCACGAGCGCATGCGCAAGGTCGATACCGCCTGGCTGCGCATGGACTCGCCCAGCAACCTGATGATGATCAACGGCGTCTGGTGCGTCTCGCCCGGCATCAGCCTGCAAGCGCTGCGTGAGCGCGCCAGCGAGCGCCTGCTGCAATACCCGCGTTTTCGGCAATGCGCGGTCGAAGACGCCACGGGCGCATCCTGGGTGGACGATGCGCAGTTCGACATCACCGCCCACGTCGTGCCCACCACTTTGGCGCTGCGCACCGGTCAAAGCCCACAGGCGGCGCTGCAAGAGCGTGTAGGTGCGCTGGCCATGCAGCCCCTGGACCGCCAGCGCCCGCTGTGGCAGTTTCACCTGATCGAGGATTTTGTCGGTGACGATGGCCAACCCGCCAGCGCACTGATTTTGCGCATACACCACTGCATTGCCGACGGCATTGCGCTGATTGCCGTCGCCCTGTCGCTGGTCGATGGAAGTGCCCAGCCGCCCCGGCGCACACCCACCGCTCCTGCCGCCCCAGCCATATCCGCCCACACGCTGGAAGCCCTGACCGCGCGCGCCGTGCAGACACTGGGCAGTGCGGGCGACTGCGCTGCCCAGTCGCTGCAATGGCTGCTCCAGCCAGAAAAAATCCTGTCCACGGGTCTGGCGGGGTCGCACAACGCGGCACACCTGGCCCAGCAACTGGTTCGCGATGCGGCTGCACTGGCGTTTTTGCCCGATGACTCCCCCACGCAGCTCAAAGGCACGCCGGGCACCACCAAGCGCGTGGCCTGGTGCCCGCCCATTGCGCTGGACGAGGTCAAAGCCATTGGCCGGGCGCTGAACTGCTCGGTCAACGATGTGCTGATGTCGTGCGTGGCGGGTGCGCTGGGCAGCTACCTGCACCGCCACGGCGAGGGCACCGAGGGCACCGAAATCCGCGCCATGGTGCCAGTCAACCTGCGCGCATCCCAGGACACCTGGGAGCTGGGCAACCACTTTGGCCTGGCCCCGCTGCTGCTGCCGCTGGGCATGACCAACCCCATCGAGCGGGTGTACGAAGTGCGCCAGCGCATGAACGCCCTCAAGGGCAGCCTGCAACCGCTGCTGTCGCTGGGGCTGCTGGCGGTGGCCGGCTCGCTGCACCAAAGCGCCCAGAACGCCCTGCTGCAACGGTTCAGCAACAAAACCACCGCCGTGGTCACCAACGTGCCCGGCCCCAGCGAGCCCCTGGTGCTGTGCGGCGCCCGTGTAACGCAGTGCATGTTCTGGGTGCCCCAGTCGGGCAACGTGGGGCTGGGCGTGTCCATCCTGAGCTACGGCGGCGGCGTGCAGTTTGGCGTCATGAGCGACACGCGGCTGTGCCCCGAGCCGCAGCACATCATCGACGCCTTCGCCCCGCAGTTCGAGCAGCTCTCGCTGCTGACGCTGATGCTGCCCTGGGGCGAATAGGCGGGCAGCGTGCGCTGGCGGCTCAGGGCCGTGCCAGCCAGGCCTGCGCCAGCCGCACCCAGTAGGTGGCGCCCAGCGGAATCAGCTCGTCATTGAAGTCGTAACTGGGGTTGTGCAGGGTGCAGGGGCCGCCGCCATGGCCCAGGGCGCGGTGGTCGCCGTCGCCGTTGGCAATGAAGCAGTAGGCGCCCGGCTTGGCTTGCAGCATGAAGGCGAAGTCTTCGGCGCCCATGGTGGGCTCCTGTGCCAGCACCTGCGCCTCGCCCACGATATCCACCATCACCTGGCGCGCAAAGGCGGCCTCAGCGGGCGTGTTGATGGTGGGCGGGTAGTTGCGCTCGAACTCGAAGGTGCAGGTGGCCTCGTGGGCAGCGCAGGTGTGCTCGGCCACCTGGCGCATGCGCCGCTCGATCAAATCCAGCACCTCGGTGCTGAAAGTGCGCACCGTGCCTTGCAGCTCGCAGTGGTCGGGCACCACGTTGGTGGCCTCGCCGGTGTGGACCATGGTGACCGAGATCACGCCCGCATCGATGGGCTTTTTGTTGCGCGTGATGATGGTCTGGAAGGCCTGCACCATCTGGCAGGCAATGGGCACCGGGTCGATGCAGTTGCTGGGCATGGCCGCGTGGCCGCCCTTGCCGTGGATGGTGATCTTGAACTCGTTGCTCGACGCCATCACCGGCCCAGGGCTCACCGCCATGCTGCCCGCTGGCATGCCGGGCCAGTTGTGCATGCCAAACACCGCCTCGACCGGGAACTGCTCGAACAAGCCGTCCTCGATCATGGCGCGGGCGCCCGCACCGCCCTCTTCGGCGGGCTGGAAGATCAGCTGCACCGTGCCATCAAAGTCGCGGTGCTGGGCCAGGTACTGGGCGGCGGCCAGCAGCATGGCGGTGTGGCCGTCGTGGCCGCAGGCGTGCATCTTGCCGGGGTGCTGGCTGGCGTGGGCAAAGGTGTTGGACTCGTGCATGGGCAGCGCATCCATGTCGGCGCGCAGGCCCACGGCGCGGCCACTGGCGCCGCCGTCGCGCCCCACGATGGTGCCGACCACGCCGGTCTGGCCCAGCCCACGGTGTACCGCAATGCCCCACGCGGCGAGCTGGCGCGCCACCAGCTCGGCGGTGCGCTGCTCTTCGTAGCACAGCTCGGGGTGGGCGTGGATGTCGCGGCGCAAGGCGGCGATGCTGGCGGCCTGCGCGGTGATGGCGTCAATGGTGTGCATAGGGCGTTCTCCTGAAAAGGGTGGTCTGTGGTGTGCCGGTGCGGTGTCAGGCCCTGGCGGCCCGGCGTTGCAGGCCGCCGTGGGCGGGCCGTGCCACGCTAGGTGCGAACCCGGCCATCGCTGGTGAGCATGGACAGCTCCACAAAGCGGGAGCCGGAATGGTCGGTCGGGCTGAACGCCACCGGAAAACCTGCCACCGGAGACTGGATGCTCTCCAGCCCGGCAATCAGCGCATCGCGGGTGATTTTGCCTGCCGTCGCCTGGGCGCGGCGCAGCCCCTCGGTGAAGACACGCGCGGCCAGATAGCCCTCCAGGCTGGAATAGTTGGGCTGCACCTTGTGCCCCCCGAGCTTGATCGACTCCAGAAACTCGCGCGTGAGTTGCTGCGTGGGCTGGAAGGGCGAAGGCACCACCTGCGACACCACCACCCCCGCCGCATCTTTGCCCAGGGCGTTGGCCAGCGCCTGGGTACCCACAAAAGACACATTGTGGAAAGTCCCCCCGTAGCCCGCCTTGCGCGCCTCTCGCACAAAAGCGGCGCTGGAGGCGTAGGTGCTGATCTGCACCACCGCGTCGGGCTTGGTGGCCAAAATGGTGCGCACCGCAGCGCCCACATCCAGCGAGTTGCGCTCCACCGTGGCCTGGGCCACAGGCTGGAGCTTTTTGGCAGCCAGCGCGCGGCCCACGCCATCCAGGCCCGCCTGACCATAGCTGTCGTTCTGGTGGAACACCGCTACCTTCTCCAGCCCCAGGTGGGTGAGCTGGCCCACGATCAGCGCCGTCTCCTGGTGGTACGAAGCGCGCACGTGGAACACCTGGCGGTTAAACGGCGTGCGCAGCGCATCGGCCCCGGTAAAGGGCGCAAAAAATGGCACCTTGGCCTGCGTGACCAGCGGCAAGGCGGCCAGGCTGGTGGGCGTGCCGATGTAGCCAAACAAGGCAAACGCCCCCTCGTCAATCAACTGGCGCGTGTTTTGCGCACAGCGCGCGGGCTCGTAGCCATCGTCGAGCACGCGCAGCTCCACGGTGCTCCGCCCCACCCCGCCTTGGGCATTGAACTGATCGAACCACAGCTTGGCCCCTTGGTAAAACTGTATGCCCAGCTGCGCCGCGGGCCCTGACAGCGGGGCCGACTGCCCCAGCACGATGCGCTCATCGCTCTGCGCGCGCACTGCTGACGTGCCCGCCAGCGCGGCCAGACCCATGGCGAATTCCCTGCGCCGCCACACTCCGTTGTTCATGGTGAAATGCCTCCCCGATCATGCAAAGAACAGACTTCCCGCAGCGCGCCAAGCAGCTTGCGGGGGCCCAGCAGCCCAGTGTATGAAAAGCAGGAACACCACACACATGCCCACCCACATACCCCTGGCCACCACCGCCCCGGTGCGCGGCGCCTGCCCGCACGACTGCCCCGACACCTGCGCCCTGCTGACCACCGTAGAGGATGGTGTGGCCGTGCGCGTGCAGGGCAACCCCGCCCACGCCCAGACCGATGGCGTGCTGTGCGCCAAGGTGGCGCGCTACCCCGAGCGCACCTACCACCCCCAGCGCATCCTGACGCCCCTGAAACGCAGCGGCCCCAAAGGCAGCGGCCAGTTCATACCCGTGGGCTGGGATGAGGCCCTGGCAGACATCGCAGCGCGCCTGGGCCAGATTGCCGCGCGCAACCCGCAGGCCATCGTGCCCTACAGCTACGCGGGCACCATGGGCCTGGTGCAGGGCGAGAGCATGGACAGGCGCTTTTTCCACCGGC
>ERZ724523.249-NODE-249-length-31432-cov-5.234280_pt1 | contig 31432 bp, 30 predicted proteins | sample MGYA00376056_ERZ724523 | MGnify/ENA primary metagenome ERZ724523 (study PRJEB28724, sample SAMN07190888) | wastewater metagenome | isolation source: influent of sewage treatment plant in Hong Hong | place: USA: Christiansburg, Virginia | collected 2016-03-01 ... | reverse complement strand
GGAGGCCACTAAGCGACCACCCTCGATCGTGATGTGAGCGATTTCCCTATAAAGTGGATCGCGGATCGCGTGGAGTTCCTCCAGCTTGGCTAACGGGTCAGCCACCCTAAGTAACGGACGATTTCTATCGTGGCGCGTACGCTCAAAGAGTAAGGCCGGTGGCACGTTGAGATATACAACCCAACCCGTGTCATGAAGCAATTGTCGATTTTCTGGATTCAGCACTACCCCGCCGCCGGTCGCCATAACCAGATTTTCACCTGATGTTAGTTCAGCAATGGTTTGTGCCTCCCGACGTCGGAAACCGTCTTCACCTTCAATCTCGAAGATTGTAGGAATGGCTACCCCCGTTCGGGCCACAATTTCGTGGTCGGAGTCGAAAAATGGTCGTCCCAGCCGCCTTGCAAGCTGGCGCCCTACAGTCGTTTTTCCAGCCCCCATTAGGCCGATTAGATAGATGTTGTGATTCGATTGCACTGATAGATTGTAACCAATGGTGAAATTCACAAAAAAAGGGCCGGAATTCCGGCCCTAGTAGGCAGATAAAGATTAGTTTAGTTCATGCCCAGTTTTTCACTGACAATCTTTGGAGTAATAAATATTAGCAACTCAGTTTTATCATCAATTATTTCATTGTTTTTAAATAGCCAGCCCAGCATCGGAATATCGCCTAACCACGGAAGTTTTTGAGTTTGATTTTTTGTTGATTGTGTATATATCCCACCTATGACAACTGTGCCACCGTTATCAACTAAGACTTCCGTTTTTACATGCTTTGTGTCAATGGCAACACCTGATCCTGTTTGTAGTGTTGGATTTGGTGAGTCTTTGTTTACGTCGAGTGTGAGGGTGATTTTCCCATCAGGTGTGATTTGTGGTTTGACTTTGAGAGCAAGGTTTGCTTTTCGGAATGCTACACTGGTCGCGCCGGAACTGGTTGCTTGCTGATATGGAATTTCAACACCTTGCTCAATAAGCGCTTCAACCTGATCTGCTGTCATTACTCTGGGACTCGATATTATTTTCCCTCTGCCATCGGCTTCTAACGCTGTGATTTCTAAGCCCAGAAGTTCAGTTAATGAACTATTGTAAAGTAAAAATGATAAAGCTCCAGCTACTCCACTTCTTGGGGTTGCTGGTAAATTAACTTGCTGCATAAGCGGATAACTAGGTGTTCCTTGAACCAAGCTTTTTACAGATTGGGTGCCCGTTACTGGATCCGTGGAAATGTATTGAACATTTTGGCCTGTTGTTTGGTAATTAGCACCGATTGCTAATTTGTTTGTGCTCGGACCTTGGCTATATGGACTACTGTAACCTAGTCGCACGCCTAAATTGCGTGAAAATGCATCACTTGCCTCAACTATTCGCGCCTCGATCATAACTTGGCGTACCGGAACATCAACTCGTGAAACTACTTTTCTAACATCCTCTAGTCTTGTCGACGTGTCATTGATAAATAATGTATTAGTTCGAGCATCAACTACCGCACTACCTCGTTTTGAAAGCATGCGCTGATTGGCGTCTGTAAGTAATTTCTGAAGAGCCTCTGCTTTTTGATAGTTAATTTGGAAAGCTTCTGTGCGCAAGGGTTCAAGTTCCCCAATTTGCTGCTTCGATTCAAATTCGAGTTTTTCCTTTGTGGCAATTTCATCTCTTGGTGCTATAAGAATAACATTTCCATTTTTCCTCATATCCAGCGCCTTTTGCTGAAATATGATGTCAACCACTTGATCAGCTGGAACATCTTTCAAAACCAAGGTGGTTGTGCCTGAAACCGTTTCGCTTATAACCGCATTCAAACCTAGTTCTTCAGCCATTAGCCTAAGCAGGGCGCGAACATCTCCATTTTGATAGTTGATGCTAACTCGTGGTCCTTGATAGCCAATTTTGGTTCCCTGGACTAATTTATTTGGATCTTCGACTATTTTTTTGACTTCAATGATGAATTGGTTGTCACTTTGATAGGCGTTATGCTCCCATAAGCCCTTCGGTGAAATGTTCATCAGCGTATTGTCGCCTTGAGTCTTTGTTTCAACCGTAGTTACGGGGGTTCCAAAATCGGTTACATCTAGTTTTCGACGGAGATGTTCTGGTAGATTTGTTTTGGCAAATTCAACTACGAGTGATGTACCTTGCTGGCGGATATCAATCCCTGTTCCTGAATCACTTAAATCAACGACAATTCTTGCTTCACCATCCCTTCCTCGTCGAAAGGAAACATCGTGAACAGAGTGCTTTTTCCCAATAAGACTTTCTGTAGTAAAGTGAGTAACACGCTGCGCTAACGAACCCCCTGTGCCCGTAAGTGGCGTCAATATGACATACAGCGACTTGCCTTCAAGGCGTGTTGTGTAATTCATGTTGCGAGCAAGATTTAATACTAGTCTAGTGCGTTCGCCTACTTGAACAATGTTTAAACTGCGCAAGTCACCTTCGTTAATAGACTGAGAATTTTTGCCTAGGCCATTTGTTGTAGAGGAAAAATCAAAGGCAATTTTTGCGGGGTTTGCAATACTGAATCCTGCAGGTGGGACAGATATGGGTTCTTTTAAATCAATTTTTATTGCAATATCTTGCCCTTGTTGTGCAACATTTATTGTCTCAATCGTATTTGAGGATAAATTTTGTCCATAAATGTTGCTTGATATAACAAGGAACGATGCGGTTAGTACAGACAAAGCATTTTTAAAGAAATTCATTTCTTGCTTCCCTCCTTGCTCTGCAGGAAAAGCGAGCTTTCGCGCTCGCTCCAGTCTCCAGCAGCATCTTGTATTAATTCACGTAATTTCACTTCACGATCAGAAATTTGCGTCACCATGCCAAAATCGAGTCCTATGTACTCTCCAATCTTGACTTGCTTCACCTTGTCATCAACCTGAATAACTGCCAATTGTCGTTTGTTGACATTTAAATAACCAATCATCTTCAGGGACTCAAGCGGATACTTTTCAAGCACACTATTACGCATTTCTCTGGCATCAAAATCAGGCTGGAACATGCTCCCCTTCCCAGCTTGTTTGTATTTTGATTCAGGTTCGATCTTGCTGCTTTTGAATGGGTCAAGCAAGCTCTGAGTGTCATATGGAACAGCCTGATAGGGCTTCACTTCAGGAAGTTTTGGGATGTTGGGACGAAGATCTTTTGAGTTTTCATCCATCCACTGCCGAAGAGTTTCATGTTCCCCGCTTGAGCAGGCGCTCAACGAAATGCACAATGCGATTGTAGTCAGTCGCTTCACTTCTTGGCTCCTTGTGCGGCTTTCTTTTGTCGAGCCACTTCTTCGTCATCCAGATAGCGGAAGGTCTTGGTTGTTGCATCAAGCGTCAATGCGCCATCTTTTCCTGCGGCAATTGAAATGTTGTTAAGCGTAACGATCCTTGGTAGCTTGGCAATGTCTGCGGCAAATGTTCCGAAGTCATGATAGCCGCCGTTGATTTTTACAGCGATAGGTAATTCGGCGTAAAAATCTTTAAGTTGCTCCTGCCCTGGCTTGAATAGCTCAAATTGTAAACCTCGACCGAGACCCGCTTGGTTGACCTCAATCAATAGCGCCTCTATTTCTGACCTATTAGGCAGTTGTTTAAGCAACGCACCAAAAGATCTATCAATTTCAGCTAGCTGTTGGGTATATAGGTCAAGGTTGATGGCTTGACGTTTTTTGTCAATAAATTGCTGTTTGAGGGTTTCTTCTTCCTTGGCCTTGGTGTCGAGTTCGGTTAGTTGATCGTTCCAGAGGAACCACCAACCGGCAAGCAAAATTAGAATAAACCAACTCAATAGTACCGTGACCTTGGGTACGACTGGCCAAGCACCAGGATCGTTTGGATTTAAATGTCTGAAATCGTCAACGATGGAGTGGAAATCAATTTTTGGCACAGCTATCTTTGGCAAAGATTTTGGTAGGCTTGGGGCAGCTATTTTCATTTTTTGCCCTTCCCGTCGTCAGGTTTGACCCGAGTCATCGAAATGTTCATGGCAAACTCATTTATCCGCCGGCCATTGAGCATTAGAGCCTTGACTTCAATTAGTTGAGGATTTTCCAGCCAAGGCGATGCTTCAAGATTTCTCATCAAAGTTGATACGCGGGCATTTGATTGCGCGTAGCCTGTCAGGTTTACCCTTAAGCCATCCTGCTTTAGCGATTTCAAGTAAATACCGTCCGGTGTCTGTTTGACCAATTCGCTAAGGAGATAGACAGTTTCACCTCGATCTCGTTGCAGGTTTTCGATAACTTGCTTCCGAGCGAGAAGAGCTTGAGTTTGTTCTTTTAGTCGCTTGATCTGATCTATTTGTTTGTCAAGTACTGCGATCTCGCGCTTAAGGAATTCATTGTTGCTGTCTTGGTCAGAAATATTGCTGGCGATTACGGTGTAAATAGCAAAAACAACTAATGCGCCAAGCACAGTGATCAGGCCGGCAAGAACAAAAAACTGCTGTCTTCTCGCCTTTTTGGCTTCTGCGCGGTGAGGCAGGAGGTTAATTCGTATCATGAGGGATCAAACCTCCGCATGGCCAAGCCGCAGGCAACCAGCAGGGACGATGAGTCGGCGAGCAGGCTACGAGATTTTACGCGGTCCGAGAGTTCCATATTGGCAAACGGATTTGCAATCAGAGTGCTGACTTGAGTTCTTGTTGCAACGACTTCATCGATGCCTGGAATAACCGCACATCCGCCAGCCAGTATAAGGTGATCGACTTGGTTGTATTGTGTGGATGTGAAGAAGAACTGGAGGGCTCGAGAGACTTCCAGTGCCAGATTTTCCATAAAGGGCATGAGCAATTCTGTTTCATAACCCTCCGGTAAATTTCCGGAGCGTTTGGCAAGCTCGGCTTCTTCATAGCTCATGCCGTAATGGCGGCAAATATCCTGAGTCAGTTGAGAGCCACCAAAGGCTTGTTCTCGGGCATAAATTTGTTGGCCATTGCGCATTACCGTCAGGTTCATGACGTTTGATCCAGAATCGATCAATGCGATTGTTTGATTTTTCCCGTTGTCAGGTAGTTGGCGTTCGATTAGCTCGAAAGAGGCAAGTGCGGCGAGTGATTCGACATCCATGACGACGGCTTTAAGTCCCGAGGCGTCAGCGACGGCAACCCGGTCTTCAACGCGTTCTTTTTTGGAAGCGGCGATCAGGACTTCGATTTCGTCCGGGACGGCGGGTGCCGGGCCAATCACTTGGTAGTCAAGATTGACTTCATCGATTGAAAACGGGATGTACTGGTTAGCTTCCGATTCAACTTGGGCTTCAAGTTCGTCTTCGCGCAGGCCTGCGGGAACAATGATTTTCTTGGTAATAACAGCTGAACCCGGCAAGGCCATCGCGACATTGCGGGTTGATGTGCCGAGCTGTTTCCAGGCGCGTTTAACGGCGTCTACGACGCCATCCAGATTGGCTATATTGCCATCAGACACGGCATCCTTGGGCAACACCACAATGGCGTAACGCTCGACGCGATAACTTTCTTTTCCACTTGCCGCAAGCTCAACCATCTTGACGGCTGAGGAACTAATGTCCAGGCCAAGAAGGGAACGCGACTTTGGATTCAACAACGCTGAGATATCGAAGCGCACCAGACCCCCAAAAAGTCCTTAAGAAATGCGATGTTAGGCAAACAACCAATAATTCACTTCAGATGCTAGCAACAAGCCTTGGGCATGTAAAGCGTTTTCGCGGTTGACTAGAGCGACGGCGTATAATCCATGCAACGCATTTTTGGCTTGTTTTATCTTGAATTCGCTACCAACGGCACTCAGAGTTGCCATTTATCCCTTTGTTTTGCTGCTTGGTCTGGTAGCCATCGGGATTGCTATTGCCGTGATTGTTCTTGTCATGGCGTATCCTAACTTGCCGTCGCTTGATGTTCTTACCGATTATCGACCAAAAATCCCGTTGCGTATTTACTCTGCGGATGGTCACCTGATTGGTGAGTTTGGTGAAGAGCGTCGGGCGGTAGTGACTATCGGTGATGTGCCAAAAGTCATGAAGCAAGCGATTCTTGCTGCTGAGGATGATCGCTTTTACCAGCATGGAGGTATCGACTACGCGGGCATTTTGCGCGCTGCGGCGACCAATCTGGCCGGTGGCAGCAAGCGACAAGGAGCGTCGACCATTACACAACAGGTTGCACGTAACTTCTTTCTTTCTGGCGAAAAAACCTATACCCGAAAACTCTATGAGGTTTTGCTCTCATTCAAGATAGAGAGCAATCTTTCAAAGGATCAGATTTTCGAGCTATATATTAATCAGATTTTCCTTGGTCAGCGCGCCTACGGTTTTGCGGCTGCAGCCCAGATTTATTATGGGAAGCCATTGAAGGATATTTCGATTGCCGAAGCGGCAATGTTGGCGGGTTTGCCGAAAGCGCCTTCTGCCTATAATCCGATTGTGAATCCCAAGCGTGCCAAAATACGCCAGCAATATGTTTTGCGCCGAATGCACGATCTGGGCTACATAACTGATGTCCAGTTTGAAGAATCCGGTAAAGAGGCGCTGGTGATCAAACGTGAAATGATGGATTACTCGGTTCATGCCGAGTTTATTGCTGAGATGGCGCGTCAGATTACTGCTGAACGTTTCCCTGAAGAGGTTTATTCGCGCGGGTTGAAGGTCTATACCACCCTGGTCAAGGACGAGCAGGAGGCGGCTTACGCCAGTTTGCGTAAGGGTGTTATGGATTACGATCGGCGCCATGGTTACCGTGGGGCAGAGTCCTATCTGGAAATGAAGGATTTCAAGTCGGAGCAGGATGAGGCGATTGACTTGGCCTTGCAGGATATTTCGGATACGGGTGACCTTGCGCCGGCACTGGTTCTAGCCGCCGATGCAAAACAAATCAAGGTATATCGCAAAGGGGGAGAGCTCATCACCCTGAGCGGTGACGCCATGAAATTCGCCGCCAAGATGCTTGATGACAAAGCGCCTCCTAATAAGCGCATCAAACGTGGGGCAATTGTTCGGGTCCAGAAAGACGACAAGGGAGGGTGGCAAATTTCCCAGTTGCCTGAAGTGGAATCGGCATTTGTCGCGGTCGACCCAAAAGATGGCTCAATTCGTGCCTTGGTTGGTGGTTTTGATTTCAATCGCAACAAGTTCAATCACGTCACCCAAGCTTGGCGTCAGCCTGGCTCCAGTTTTAAGCCATTCATATATTCGGCATCACTGGAAAAGGGCTACAACCCCAATAGTATTTTCAATGACGAACCTATCGTTATCAATTCGGCTCAGACCGGATCTCAGGATTGGGCGCCGCACAATTACGACGGCAAGTATGAAGGTCCGATGAAGATGCGTACCGCATTGGCTAAATCGAAAAACATGGTATCGGTGCGCATCCTTCAATCAATCGGCACGCACTACGCTCAGGATTATGCCGGGCGTTTTGGTTTGGATCCGGCCAAGCATCCACCTTATCTGACGATGGCGCTGGGGGCTGGCTCAGTGACGCCTTGGCAGATGGTGACTGCCTATTCAGTGTTTGCCAATGGCGGATACAAAATCAGCCCTTACGTAATTCGCGAAATACGTGATGAGAAGAATCAGATTCTTGCTCAGTCGGCACCGGTGCCTGCCGGGGAGGAGACAATCCGCGCCATTGATCCGCGTAACGCCTTCATGATGGACAACATGCTGCGTGACGTAACGATTTACGGTACGGCAGCGCGGGCATCTGTCACACTCAAGCGTCAGGATTTGGCCGGTAAGACGGGAACAACCAATGAGTATATGGATGCCTGGTTCTGTGGTTACCAGATGACGGTGGTTGGTTGTGCCTGGGTCGGTTTTGACCAGCCTAGAACACTAGGCGCCAAAGAAACAGGTGGCTCGGCCGCTTTGCCCATCTGGATTGGCTACATGGGTCGTGCACTGCGTGATGTGCCGGTTCAGTTGCCAAGTGCGCCTGAAGGTCTGATTGCAAGTGGAGAGGGACGTGGGCGCAACTTTATCTATGCCGAAAATGCGAAGGAAGTTAGCAGTGAATCTGGTACAGAGGGTGTCGAGTCTGGCGAAGCCGCTGACTCGCCGCCACCAAAGCCTGATTTGAGTGTGCCGCCGAGCGACTGATCAGTTCAGTGTGACCGTCTCGCCAGCTTGTAAAGTGGCGAGAGCGGATAATTTGCTAAACAATTCGCTGTTGTCACGGGTGTCGACCCAGAGATCGGCTTCGCGACGGAAATGGAAGCCGCCGGATTTGGCGGCGACCCAGATTTCCTTGGCAACTCCATGTTTGTTCACGATTATTTTGCTTCCGTTGGCGAACTCGATTTCAAGCACACCGCCGTGTTGCAGTTCAAAATCAAGAACGGCATCGCTGGCTTCCAGCGCAGCTTCGATCTGTGCCAATGTGGTGTCCGCCAAGCGGTTGAATTCCTTGTCATCCATGCTGTGCTACCATCCTGCCCTCTATTGACTGGTCCGTCATTATGTTCAAAATTTCAGCCATTTTGTTGGCGCTTGCCTTGACTGCCTGTGGCTACAAAGGTCCGCTTGAATTGCCTGCTGGCCCGGCGCCAGAGCCGCTACTTGGTAACCCGAAACCAGCCAAACCCGCTCCTGCCACAAAAATCGATCCTGATGTTAGCACGGACAAGAAAGCCCTTCCCCAATGAGCCATTTCTCACTGAATAAAGGCGTTCTGCACGCCGAAACTGTTTCTCTGCCAGCCATTGCCGAGCAATTCGGCACCCCTGCCTACGTTTATTCGCGGGCTGCGCTTGAGGGCGCCTTGCAGGAATTTTTAGACGTTTTGCGTGCTCACCCAGTCGGTGCCGATGCGCTGGTTTGCTATGCCGTCAAAGCCAACTCCAATCTGGCAATCCTTAATCTGTTTGCTCGTATGGGCGCTGGATTTGACATCGTTTCCGGAGGGGAGTTGCAACGTGTGCTGGCGGCCGGGGCTGATCCGCAAAAAATCGTTTTTTCCGGTGTGGGTAAAACCGCCGCTGAAATGAAACAGGCGCTGGATGCCGGCATCTTTTGTTTCAATATTGAATCCGCTCCCGAACTCGAGCGGCTCAACGAAATCGCCGGCCAGTGTGGCAAAAAGGCGCCAGTTAGCCTGCGCGTCAATCCCAACGTCGACCCAAAAACGCACCCCTATATTTCTACCGGCCTCAAAGAGGCGAAGTTTGGCGTGGCTTACGACGATGCCTTGGCGCTATATCGCCCCGCTGCTGCGTTACCAAATATTGCCGTCGCAGGTATTGATTGCCACATTGGTTCGCAATTGCTAGACCCCGCGCCTTTTGTCGAAGCGCTTGATCGAGTTTTGGTGCTGATTGAGCAGTTGACCGCAGAGGGTATCCAGATTCATCACCTCGACCTGGGCGGCGGCTTGGGCATCAAGTACAAGGATGATCAGGTTCAACCGACCGTTGCTTCCTACCTGACACCACTGCTCGATAAGCTGGCTGGGCGGGGTTTGAAGGTGGTGCTTGAGCCGGGTCGTCGACTGGTGGGCAATGCCGGGTTGTTGCTGACTCGCGTCGAATTCCTCAAGCCCGGTGAGGGCAAGAATTTTGCGATTATTGACGCAGCGATGAATGACCTGATGCGCCCGGCGCTGTATGAAGCCTGGCACGATATTCTGCCTGTTGTGCCGCGTGTCGGTTCGGCGCCAGCATATGATGTGGTTGGCCCGGTTTGCGAATCAGGTGATTTTCTTGGCCTGGCACGCCCGCTTTGTCTGGCACCGGGGGATTTGTTGGCTGTGATGTCGGCAGGGGCTTACGGCATGGCAATGGCGTCGAACTACAACACGCGCCCGCGCGCAGTTGAGGTGATGGTTGATGGTGACCGGGTTTTTGAAATTCGCCGTCGCGAAACGGTCGCAGAGTTGTTTTCCAGTGAAAAGGTGCTGCCAGCATGAGGTGCGGCGCTTTCCTTCTTCTCGCTTTGCTTTTCCTTGCCGGTTGTAGCGAAAAGCCTGTCGAGAAAAAGGGGGCGCCACCCACGCTGATTACCACCACGCAGGCAAAAGCGGTTGCTCTGGAAATTAGCGAACGCACGCTCGGTTCTCTTGAGGCGGTCAACGATCCGAAAATCAGCGCCGAGATTGCCGGAAAAATCATCAAGATTTCGGTGCGTGCTGGCGAAGCGGTGAAAAAGGGCCAGTTACTTGCCCAGATTGACCCAAGCGATGCGGCGCATCAGGTTGAGGCTGATCGTGGCGAGGCGGCGCGGCTCAGCGCGCTACTTGTTCAGCAGGAACGCGTTGTTGCGCGGCAAACCGAGCTGGTGCAAAAGAACTTCATTTCGAAAAATGCATTGGATGATGTCAGCGCCCAGCGCGATGCCTTGAAAAACCAGTTAGCCACAGCGCAGGCTCGCAGCGGTTTATCACGTAACAATGTGAGCAAGACCCACGTCAGTGCGCCTTTTGATGGCGTTGTCGAAGAGCAGCTGGTTGCAGCGGGTGATTACATCAAACTTGGCGACCCCATGTTCAAGCTGGTTTCCAACGCCAAGCTGCGCGCCCATCTCCCTTTTCCTGAATCAGCCGCCCCTCGCCTGAAAGTCGGGATGCCGGTCCGCATCAGCAGCCCGCTGGCTCCGGATGCTGCCATCGAAGGTATTGTTGAGGATATTCGCCCGACGGTTAGCGAAGGCAATCGGGCGATTGACGTGATTGCCCGGTTCAACAATCCGGGTCAGCTGAAAGGCGGTGGCTCAGTTGATGCGGCGGTTGTCACCGGTCAGAAGGACCAAGCTATTGTCGTGCCTGAACAGTCGGTTGTGCTGCGGCCGGCAGGCAAGGTTGTTTATTTGATTGCTGACGGCAAGGCCAAACAACAAGTAGTGCAGGTTGGCAGCAAACAGCGCGGTGTAATTGAGATCACTGGCGGTCTGAGTGGCGGCGAAACCATTGCGCTCGACGGCGCCGGATTTCTCAGCGAAGGGGCTGCGGTCAACGTTAAAGAAGCGCCAAAAAATGCTGATTCCAAGCCGAAATGACACTGCCTGAGTTATCGATCAAGCGCCACGTCCTGGCCTGGATGTTGAGCGCAGTGCTGGTACTCTTTGGTGTGATCAGCTACGACCGAATCGGCATGGATCGCTATCCATACATCGAATTTCCGGTGGTTTCGATCACCACGGCGCTCAAGGGCGCCAACCCGGACATTGTCGATGCGTCGATTACCAATATTCTCGAAAGCTCGGTCAATTCAACGCCGGGTATTGAGCATATTCAATCGACTTCATCGCCCGGTGTTTCGGTGATCGCCATCACCTTCAACCTGGAAAAAAAGATCGACGTCGCGTTTAACGAGGTGCAGGCCAAGGTTAATCAGGTGTTGCGCCGCTTGCCCAAGGACGTTGATCCGCCCGTTGTCGCCAAAGTTGAAACCAATGCCCAGCCGATTATCTGGCTGGCTGTTCAGGGCGACCGCACGCAACAGCAATTGAACCAGTACGCGATCAACGTGCTGAAGAAGCGGCTGGAGACTATCGACGGTGTTGGCGAAGTCCGCCTGGGTGGCCGCCGCGACCGGACTATTCGAGTTGAGCTGCAACCTTCCCGGATGGCCGCGCTTGCCGTTACGGCGCAGGATATTAATGATGCCTTTGCCAAGGAACACGTGCAAATGGCTGGCGGTTTTGTGGTGGGTGAGAAAACCGAAAGCCTGGTCAAACTTGATCTTGAGTTCCATTCTATCGATGCCCTCAAGCAGATGGTGATCAGCTGGAAGAATGGCGCGCCGGTTCGTCTTGAGGAAGTGGCTGAAGTGATTGATGGCTTGACCGACAATCGCCAGCTCGCCCGCTTTAACGGCGAAACTACGGTCGGTCTTGGTGTCGTCAAGGTTACCAACACCAATACGGTGGCCATCGTCGACAAGGTCAAGGAAAAGATCGAGAAGGAACTGCGCCCGCAATTGCCGCCGGGCATGCAATTGCATATCGTCTCCAACGATGCAGTATTTATTCTCGAAATCGTCAATTCGTTGAAAGAGCACCTGCTAGAAGGCACCTTGCTGGCGGCGCTGGTTGTCTGGCTGTTTTTGCAGTCGGTGCGCTCGACCTTGATCATTGCCTTGGCCATCCCCGTTTCGCTGTTGGGTGCCATCTCAGTGATTTATTTCTTTGGCTACACCTTGAATTCGCTGACCTTGCTGGGTTTGTTGCTGCTGATCGGTGTGGTTGTTGATGACGCCATTGTTGTTCTGGAAAATATTTTCCGCCACCGTGAAGAATTGGATGCCGACCCGATAACTGCTGCGGTCAACGGCTCAAATGAGGTGGTTTTTGCGGTAATTGCGGCAACCTTGTCGCTAGTTTCCATCTTCGCGCCGGTCATTTTCATGAACGGCATCATCGGCCAGTTTTTCCGATCCTTTGCCGTTGTCGTGACCTTTGGCGTGCTGGTTTCACTCTTCGTTTCGCTGACATTGACGCCTATGCTTTGCTCGCGCTTTCTTACTGTGCGTGAAAAAGGACATCATCACAGCCGATTTCACGCCGCCATTGACGGTGCTTTCAAACGACTCGATGGCTTTTACCGCAAGCTGCTTGGCTGGTCCTTGCTCAATCGCTGGAAAATTGTGCTGTTTACGCTGTTGACCGTAACAAGTAGTAGTTTCTTCTTTGCCAACGTTGGTAAAACCTTCGCCCCGGAACAGGATGAAGGACGCTTCCTCGTTACCTTGCGCGCACCGCTTGGCTCATCAATTGACTACACCGACTCACGCCTGAAAATGGTTGAGGAAGTGCTGCGCAAACACCCGGAGATTGTTACTGAATTCGCGTTGATCGGTCTTGGTTCGGCCGGTCAGGTCAATCAGGGTACAGTCGTCACGCGCATGGCGCCTCGCGATCAACGCAAGATCAGCCAGCAGGAAATATTGCCCATTCTGCGCAAGGAGCTGGCGCAAATTCCGGGGGCGCGTGTATTTGCCGCGCCTTACCCGATGGTTCAGGGTCAACGCGGTGAGCCACTCCAATTTGTGCTGACTGGCGAAAATCTCGCTGAAGTCGGTCGATTGGGCCGCGAACTGCAAGGCAAACTGGCTGCCGAGCCAGGTTTAGGCGGGCGCATCGATACCGATCTGCAACTCGACCTGCCGCAGCTTGTTTTTCAGCCGGACCGCCTGCGCATTGCCTCGGCAGGCCTGTCGACCAGTGATGTCGCAGCGGCCATCAACATGCTGACTGGTGGTGTTGATCTTGCCAAGTACAACGATGAAGTGGGTGACGGCCAGCGTTACGATATTCGGGTCAAAGGTCGTGAAGGTGAATTTACACAACCCGCCGATCTCGCCAAAATTTATTTGCGCAACAAGGAAGGCAAACTGGTGCGCCTCGACTCGGTGGCCAGCTTCAAGGAAACGCTTGGCCCGGCGGTGATTGGCCGTTTCGATCTGCAGTATTCGGCAACCTATTTTGCGACACCGACCATTCCGCTAGGTGAAGCGGTGACCAAGGTGCGTGCGGCCGCTGTCGATCTGCCACCCGGCTATCAGGTAAAGTTGATCGGTCAGGCCGAGGAGTTTGCCAAAACTACCAAGTACATGACTTTCGCTTTTGTGTTGGCCATGGCACTGCTCTACATGGTGTTGGCCAGCCAGTTCGACTCCTTCCTGCAACCGCTGATCGTCATGCTTGCCCAGCCGCTTGCCATCATTGGCGGCGTCGCGGCGCTCTGGGCCACCGGGCAGACGCTGAATATCTACTCGATGATCGGTCTTGTCCTGCTGATCGGCTTGGTCGCTAAAAATTCGATTTTGCTGGTCGACCTGACTAATCAACGGCGCGAGAACGGGATGGGCATCGACGAAGCCCTGAACAATGCCTGCCCGATCCGCATGCGTCCTGTGCTGATGACTTCGGCCACTGTGATTTTGGCACTATTCCCTGCCGCAATGGGACTTGGTGCTGGTGCCGAGACCAATCAACCGCTGTCGATTGCGGTGATTGGTGGCATGATTTCTTCAACCTTGCTGACGTTGGTGGTGGTGCCGGCAGTGTATTCGTTGGTCGAAAACTACCTTAGCAGTCGCCATGCGCCTCGATAAGTGGCTTTGGGCCGCGCGTTTTTTCAAGACGCGCACGCTGGCGACTGACGCAATCAACGGCGGCAAGGTTCAGGTTAACGGCGCCCGGGTCAAAGCGGCGCGTGAGATCAAACTTGGTGAAAAACTGGAAATTGCCAACAGTGAATTAAGCTGGGAAGTCACCGTGCTGGCGCTTTCCGACAAGCGCGGCCCGTCACCGGAGGCGCGCCTGCTGTACGAAGAAAGTCCGGAAAGCATCAAGGCGCGTGAAGATCAGCGCGCCAATCGCAAACTGCAGGTTGATCCGGCTGCCGATTTGCGTGGCCGCCCGACCAAACGCGACCGGCGGCAACTTAACCGTTACGGCGACTCATAGCACCAAGGCCAGCGCCAGAGGCAGGAAGATCAGCGCTGCCAGATTGCCGATCAGGACGATCGACGCCACGCGCTGCGGTTCCTGTTTGTATCGCTCGGCAAACAGGAAGTTGAGCACGGCCGGCGGCAGTGCGCCGAAGACCAGCAACATTGCTGCTTCACGGCCTTGTAGTCCCAGCAGTTGAATGACGCCAACGGCGATCAGCATGCCAGCCAGCGGGCGGAGCAGGGCGCTGCCAGTGGCCACTTTCCACTCGCTGAACGAGACATCGGTCATCCGTACGCCCAGCGAAAAGAGCAGCAAAGGAACTGAGACATCGCCAAGCATTTTGATCGCCATGACCAAGGGCTGCCAGATCGCGATTTTGAAAGTAGCTACGGTCAACCCGGCGATTGCAGCAAAAACGACAGGCACGCGCCACAGGGTGAGCAAGCGGGTGGTCGGGTCGAGCAGACGGGCGCCGAAAGAAAAATGCAGCGTGTTCTCGACCATGAACAGGATGACGGCGGCTGGCAGAGCTTCTTCACCCCAGGCCAATACGGCGAGCGGCAGGCCGATGTTGCCGGAGTTGTTGAACAACATGGGCGGCACCAGCGTTTTGGGCTGGATGCCAACCAGTCTGGCAATCGGCCAGGCGAGCAGGCCGCAACTTGCCAGAACCAGAAAACCGCCCAAAGCGAGCGGTGCAAAGGCGACCAGATCAAAGGATTTGCCCGCCATCGCCGCAAACACCAGCGCCGGGACGAAAACATCCATGTTCAGCCGGTTGGCCACGGCCATTTCCGGCTTGTGCTGGCGGGCGTAAAAATAGCCCGCCGCGACTATCCCGAAAATCGGGAAAAGGATGGCAACCAGCCTGAGCCCCAGGCTGTCACCCATCACAGAACGTAGCGCGAGAGGTCTTCGTCAGCAGCCAGTTCGCCAAGACGTTGATTGACGTAGGCGGCATCGATCACGACTTTTTCCTGATCGGCCATGAAAGTCCCGAAAGATAGCTCTTCCAGCAGTTTTTCCATGACCGTGTGCAGGCGGCGTGCGCCGATGTTTTCGGTTTTCTCATTCACCTGAAAGGCAATTTCAGCCAGACGGCGAATGCCTTCATTGGCAAATTCAAGCTGCAAGCCTTCAGTTTCAAGCAGCGCCTGATACTGCCGTGTCAGGCAAGCATCGGTCTGGGTCAGGATGCACTCGAAATCAGCAACGGACAGCGAGTCCAGCTCAACCCTGATCGGGAAACGCCCCTGCAGTTCGGGAATCAGGTCGGAGGGCTTGGAAAGATGGAAAGCGCCGGAGGCGATGAACAGGATGTGATCCGTCTTGATCATGCCATACTTGGTCGATACCGTCGTGCCTTCAACCAACGGCAACAAGTCGCGCTGCACGCCCTGACGCGAGACATCGGCGCCGTGGCTGTCGGAACGGCTGGCGATCTTGTCCAGTTCATCGAGAAAAACAATGCCGTTCTGCTCGACCGCCTTGACCGCTTCCAGCTTCACATCGTCGTCATTGATCAGTTTGGCAGCTTCTTCGTCAGCCAGCAGCTTGATCGCTTCCTTGATCTTCAGTTTTCGCGATTTTTTGCGGCCGGCACCCATATTTTGGAACATGCCCTGAATCTGCTGGGTCAGGTCTTCCATGCCCGGCGGGGCGAAAATCTCGGCCTGCATGCTGGGTGCAGCCAGTTCAATGTCGATTTCCTTGTCGTCCAGCTCGCCTTCGCGCAGTTTTTTGCGGAATTTCTGGCGTGTGGCACCTTCTGTTGCGGTCGACTCGGAATTCTCGGCAAAAAATCCCGGGCTGCGCGAGGGGGGCAGCAGCACATCGAGGATGCGATCTTCAGCGGCATCTTCAGCGCGTGGCCGCATTTGCTTGATGGCACGCTCACGGACGGATTTGATCGCAATCTCGACCAGATCACGAATGATCGTATCGACATCGCGCCCGACATAGCCGACTTCGGTAAATTTGGTCGCTTCAATCTTGATGAAGGGCGCGTTGGCTAGACGTGCCAGGCGGCGGGCAATCTCGGTCTTGCCGACACCGGTCGGCCCGATCATCAGAATATTTTTTGGCGTAATTTCCTGACGCAGCGGCTCGGCTACTTGAGCCCGCCGCCAGCGGTTACGCAAGGCTATGGCGACGGATTTCTTGGCGTTCTTCTGGCCGACAATGTGTTTGTCGAGTTCGGAAACGATTTCCTGCGGGGTCATTGCGCTCATTCGAGAACCTCGAGGGTGAAATTGCGATTGGTGTAAATGCAGATGTCGCCAGCAATCTCCAAGGACTTGGTGACAATCTCACGCGGCGCCAGATCTGTATTTTCTAGCAAGGCACGCGCAGCGCTCTGCGCATAGGAGCCGCCGGAGCCGATAGCGACAATGCCGTGTTCCGGTTCCAGCACGTCGCCATTGCCGGTGATGATCAGTGAAACCTCCTTGTCGGCTACCGAAAGCATGGCTTCGAGCCGGCGCAGGGCGCGGTCGGAACGCCAATCCTTGGCCAGCTCAACGGCTGAACGCAGCAAATTGCCCTGATGCTTCTCCAGCTTGGCTTCAAAGCGCTCGAAAAGCGTGAAGGCATCGGCCGTACCGCCGGCAAACCCGGCCAGAATGCGGCCCTGGTATAGCCGGCGAACTTTTTTGGCGGTTGCCTTGATGACGATATTGCCGAGTGTGACCTGACCGTCACCAGCCATGGCGACAGAATTCCCGCGCCGCACCGACAAAATTGTCGTGCCGTGATATTGCTCCATATTTTCTTCCTAGTACTTTAAGTCTTGGGGACGATGATGCGTGAGACCTTGTTGAGGCCGACCACGCCCATTAATTCGGCGACCAGATGGTTGGGGCTGCGAATAACAATATCGCGGCCGGCATCCTTGAGTGGGCCGATACGGTTGGCCAGTTGGCCCGCCGAGAAAAAATCCAGCCGGCGTACGCCAGAGAAATCGAGTACCGGCTGATCCATTAATTCCAATATCGCTGGTAGCTCGTCAAAACGTGCATTCTTGATATCGCCGGTCAAATAATGTGCGTCGCGCGGATCACGGGATGCGTTGGCATCCGCATTGGGTAAAACCGGCTCCTTGACCACTTCCCACGAAGGCGGCGAACGCTCAAAAGTGACAGCAAAATCAATCGCGCATTCCTCAAATTGCTCTTGTGAACCGTAACGCTGCAGTAGTTCGAGCGCCAAGAGCCAAACCCGGGCGTGTTTCTTTTCGCCGACTGTCAGTCGGCTGCGCAGGCGAGGTATGAAATTCTCGATTTGTTCAAGAATGACCGCAACCTCTTTGCGCCGTGCATCGAGCAATTGCGTGGCGAACTGGCCGGCAACCTCATCGTCGCAACCCACCAGCTTGCTGCAATCAATACGCACCGGGCGCTTGTCGGCTAGTGACAGACTGAGTGGGGCCAGCGCCTGAATCGTGTCGGCGGTCAACACGCCTTGCAGGGCAAAACTGCGTACGCCAAGGCTGGCCGGGCCGGCAACGGGGGCCAGATTGCGCCAGGTGGGGGCGGAGGTTTCACAGGTTTCGGCAAAATCCATACCGAGCTTGTCAAAGGCGGCGCGATCACCGGTCAATTGCAGCAGGTCAAACAGCATTTGCCAGATGCGCAGGCCATCTACGTTGCGATAAAGTTTGACGAAAGCTTCAAGCAGGGAGCGTGCGGCGCTGTCGTGGCCGTTGCTGTAAAGAACGGCAACCTGCTCGATATCCGCCTGCATGGAGTCAACGTCGTGATCGACATTGATACCCATGACGCTGGATTCGGAGTAATTACGATCAAATGATGAAACTGTGAAGTCGAGTTCAAAACCCTCATCATCCAGTGCTGGTGGTGCTGCCGGCGAATTTGAGCTGGCCGCCAAACCGCCAGGAATGGAGCGAGTAAATTCGAGATCGGGCAAATGCTCGACAATTTTCGGCGCTGGCTCAGCCGGGATTTTCGGCTTGGAAGCAGCAGCCGTGTTGGGCTCCGCTGCTTTTGGGGCAGCCGGTGGCTTGGGCTTCGCCGTAGCGCGCTCAGGCATTTTTTCGGGCTGTTTTTTGAAAAACGAAAACACCATGGGCACTCAAAAAGCAGAGTTAGCGTTGTAGCATGTCATCACGCGTCACGCAATAAGCAAACCCACTGCAATCAGCAGTAAAGCCAGCACTGGCCCAAACGGCTGGTCGAGTCCGAGGGCTATTGCGAAGGCTGCAATATAGCCCAGCATCCCGATTAGCGCCGAGAAAAACAAACCGGCACGCCAACTTCGCGCGCGCCGGAAAACAATCCACGGCGGTACGAAGATCAGTGCAAAGCCGCCCATGACGCCCAGCGTCATGGTTGCCAGCGCCAGAGTGAGGGCTGCCAGCAAATCAAAGCCGCTGACCACCGGCCAGACCGGTAAATGCTGAGCATGAAAATAGTCGGGATAAATGCGGGCCAACAAAAGCTGGCGTGAGAGCCAGGCCAGTGCCGGGATTACAAATATGCACCAGGGTAAAACAAGGTAAAGATTATCGCTGCCCGAGAAATAAAGCTGTCCATCGAACAAGGCGTGCCCCAGACGCTCCGCCAGGGGCTGATTGGCGGCAAGCAATACTGCTAGTGCCCAGCCGCCAAGCAGCAACAAGGCGAAGGCTGCACCACCGGCCAGTCGTTTCGAAAAAAACCGTTTGCCGGCGCCAGCGAGCGCAGCCGCACCCATGCCGCCGATGGCCGGGGCTATGCCGCCGACCAGAGCTAGCAGCGCACCGGCCGCCGCCACATGGGCGTAGGCGAGGGCGGCCAGCCATTCGTCGCGCAGGCGCAGGAAACAGCCGAGGATAGGCAAAGCCAACGCCAGGCAGAGGCCGGTCAGGAAAGGGATGAGGAAGATGTCATCCCACATGCGAGACCCCCTTGAGGACAAGCACTTGATCGCAGACGGCGCTGACAAAAGCGTCGTCGTGGCTGACCAAAATGATGGCAGCGCCATGGACAACCCGCTGGCGCAGGGCTGTGGCCAAGTGCTCGGTGCCAGCTGTGTCGAGATTATTGGTTGGCTCATCGAGCAGCACAACGTCGGCTGGTGCCTGCAGGATCGCCCATATCGAAAGATAGTGACGTTGCCCGCCGGAGAGTTTATCCAGGCGCTGATCAAGGCGTTCAAGCAGCCAGGGGGGCAAACCTTCCGGACTGGCTTGAGTGAGCGCGAGTAATTCCTTGCCGCTCAGTGGGAGTCCGTCCACTGGCGGCACATCCTGTGTTTGCAGGGCCAGACGCAAGTTGGGGCGCAGATGAATTTCCCCGGAGAAACATTTGGCGCGACCGGTTAACGCACCCAGAATCGTCGATTTGCCGACCCCGTTGGGGCCGGTCAAACCAAGTATTTGACCCGTACTCAAACTCAGATTAAGCGGTGCGGTAGCCGGCTGTTGCCAACCAGCTACCAGTTGCTCGGTACGGATCATAAATTTGCTCAACGAGTGGCCTTCAATAAACGCTGAATTGTGTCATCAAACAGCCCAAACAGATTGCCGGCTTCCTGCGTGCCACCAACGGTAAATGGTAATAGCACGGCGGGAATACCTGCTTTTCCAGCAATCCACTGGCTGGGGCCTTCGCTTTGATAGGCCGCACGCAATACCATGCGGGCCGGCGTCGTCTTTTGGCGCTCTAGCAAGGCTGACAAATGACCGCTGCTTGGCTCAACACCCGGTTTGGGTTCGAGCGCGCCCTGATCCTTCAGACCCAACCATGCCGAGAGATAAACGAAGGAGCTGTGATGGACCAGCACAGGTACACCGCGCAAGGGAATTGCCTCCGTTTCCCAGCGCACTGTCGCAGCTTGCCACTTGCTGGCAAAGGCTTTGAAATTGGCGCGGTAGATTTCAGCGTTGCTTGCATCAATTTCGCCCATGCGTGTGGTCAGTGCTGCGCCGATCTTCAGAATGTTGCGCGGGTCGAGATGGATGTGCGGGTTGCCGCCGGCATGAACATCGCCATTGGCGCGATCCAGCACCTGCGGCACTTCACGCATGGCGACCTGGCTGGCTGCTTCAAAATATCCCGGTTGACCGCTTTGAATGGCCGAATTTCCGGAATCACGAATGACCAGAGGCAACCAGCCGATTTCCAGCTCGGCACCGGTTGCAAGGATCAGTTGAGCGCGCCGCGCCTGAGCCAGGAGCGAAGGTTTTGCCTCGATCCGGTGCGGGTCTTGCAGGGCTGAGGTGGCGGTGTAAATGCTGACTTTGTCGCCGCCGATTTCCTTGGCTAGCGCGCCCCATTCCGGCACCGTGGCGAAGATGTTGAGTGAGGCAAAGGCCGGCAGTGAAAGCAGACTCAGTAAGGAAATGACTAAATATTGGGTAATTTTATTCATCGCAGCCACCTTAGAATTTATGCGCGCCGTGAGCGCCGAGGCTCATGACGTATTGCAGCCAAATTTGATTGTCCGTTGCCTCGGGCCGCGTCTTGTCCTGCGCGTACTGCAGGCGTACCCGCGAAAATTCGCTCGGGCTCCAGTCCACCATGACCGTATTACGGCTCGGTGAAAAATTCGCCAGCAAGGGCAGATCAGCCGCCGTCAGCGTGCCGTTGTTGATCAATTCGATATTGGCTGAACCCGAACTCAGGCGGTCATAACGATAACCAACTCGCCAGTTGGGCATGAACTGATAGACAGCTTGTGCGTAATAGCCGGACTGGGTATTGCGGAAACTACCCTGCTGCGCGCTGGTAGTCGTGTCATAAACCAGATCACCTGATTCGGTGCGACGGAAGTATTCGCCCTGCAACTTCAAATTGCTTTGTTTTGCATTACCGTTTGGCGCCCATTTCCACAACAAATCGGCAATCAAGGTACGGCTGGAGCCGCTGAAGCTGTTATTCAATCCGTTCAGCGGATCTTGATACTCACGATCCTTGGGCTGCGAGGCGAAGTAGGAAATGCCGCCACGCCAACTGTTTGATACACCCAGATCGCCGCCCAAATGCACAAAAGCTGAGGCAGACATCAGGCCATTTTTGCTCTTGCTTTCGTCAGTCGACGGGAAGCTCATGGCGCGCGCAGTTTCTGCGCCAAACTCAAGGAAAATCGGCGTCGGGGCTAGCCAGCGCGCCTGTAAGCCATCCATGCCCAAGGCATTGCCAAAGAAGGCCTGGTAAGGCAACGGAGCGTTTGAGAAGTCCCATTCATGGGGATGCATTTCATTCAGGTAGCCAACGCCGGACAGGAAGCGCCCGGCCTTCAGGTTGAAACCGTTGCCCAGACCGAGCGTTTGCACGCTGGCTTCCTCTACACCCAGTGTGTTGTCCGGCGCCAAGGCCAGACGCAAGGTGCCACGGAACATCGGGTCGATATTGGCGGCAATCATCAACTCGGATTCGCCAAGATTGAAGCTGCGGCCTTCCGGCATCAACTCGCCATTGGACGGAACGAAGCCCTGCAAACGCCGCTCACTGGGGTTTTTCTTGAGGTTGGTATAGCTGCCGGACAGAATCAGGGAGATTTCCGGATTGAAGGCAGAAGCGGAGGTTTGCGGCTGGCGAACATTCAGGCGCGCTTCATTGGCGACCATTTCGGCTTTACTGGCCGTCGTTTCAGCCTTGGTTGCTGTGGTTTCGGCCTTGTTGGCCTTGCTTTCGGCTTGCGCCAGTTTTTGTTCGAGCGCGGCGATGCGCTGTTCGTAGGACTGCTTGATTTCGTTGATCTGGCTACGAATAGCCGCCAGATCGGCATCCGAAGCTGCCTGCGCGGTGCACGAGGCAGCGAGCAGGGCAGCCAGGGCAAATGGCTTGTGGGACATGGAATTCTCCTGAAAAACGCAATGAAGCTGACCGCAGATTCAATCTGCTGCACCCCAGGAGTGCTTCCTGCGGGGCGCGGTCAACTGTTAAAACGAGGCGATTTTTTCAGGCGAGGGGCGGGCCGCGCTGGCTGGCGATGGGGGCGGGGAAAGCTGAGCGCCCAACCGAGTTCAGCGATTCGGGGATGAACTGCGGAGCTGCTACTGGTAGCAGCGTAACCACGGAGGGCAGCGCTGAACCGAGGTCGTGCGCCGCCAGACAAAGTTCGCAGGTATGCGTTGGCAAGCCACTCTCGTTATCCGCCGCATGCCCGACGGCATGTGCCCCCGCCGCCAGTTGGGCGAAGAGGAGTACGGCAACGAGAAGGAGATGGCGCAGCGAATTCACAGCGTAAGTTTAGTCGACCTGGACGAGTAAGCCTTTGAGATATTCGCCTTCCGGGAAGTTCAAGGCAATCGGGTGGTCGGCGGCGCCGGCCAGACGTCGGACGATACGCGCTGCACGGCCGGCATCATGCGCGGCATCGGCGATGATTTTCTGAAACAATTCCAGCCCGACACCGCCGGAGCAAGAGTAAGTCATCAGCATCCCGCCCGGCTTGAGCAAGCGGAAACCGAGCAGATTAATGTCCTTGTAGGCGCGGGCGGCACTTTCAGCATGAGCGGCAGACGGTGCAAACTTGGGTGGATCGAGAACGATCAGATCAAACAGGCGACCGGCTTTGCGGAAATCGCGCAGCGCCTGAAAGACATCAGCCTCTTGCCACTGCGCCCGTTCGGCTGGCAATTGCGGGTTGAGCGCCAGATTGGCCTTGCCTTGCTCCAAAGCGGGGCCGGAGGAGTCCATCGACAGCACGCTGACTGCGCCACCGGCCAAAGCTTGCAGCGAGAAGCCGGCGGTGTAGCAAAAACAGTTCAGTACATCCTTGCCGGCGGAGAGTTGGCCGAGCAACAAGCGGTTGTCGCGTTGATCGAGATAAAAACCGGTCTTGTGGCCGCCGGCAATGTCGACCGCCAGCTTGACGCCATTTTCAATGATAGTCAGCGGCTCGTCGCGCGCTTCGCCATGCAGCCAGCCGGTGGCCGACTCAAGACCTTCGAGGCGGCGAACATCTGAATCTGAGCGTTCGTAAATCCGGGCGCAGCCAGTCGCCTTGATCAAACCGGCGACGATCGCATTGCGCCATTTGTCGGCCCCGGCAGAGGTCAGCTGGACGACGACGGTGTCGCCATATTGATCGGCAATTACGCCGGGCAGACCGTCGGATTCGGCATGGATCAGTCGCAGCCCCTGTTGGCCACGCAACTCGGGCAGTGCCTGGCGACGCGCAACAGCTGACGCAACCCGGCGTTTGAAGAAGGCATCATCAACCGATTCTTCCGCATCAAAGGTCCAGAAACGGGCGCGAATCTGCGATTTCGGGCTGTAGGCTGCACGGCCCAGCGGACGCAGGTTGTCGGCCAGGACTTCGACCGTATCCCCGGGGCGCGCCCGGCCCTCCAAGCGTCCGACCGAACCGGCAAATACCCACGGATGGTTTTGTTTGAACGCTGAACGTTCCTTACCCGGCAGCAGAATCAGCTGAGCCATAATTTTCTCGCTCCAAAATGCAACAAGCCCCGGTTACCTTGCGGCAACCGGGGCTCAAAATGCTTCCGCAACTTAGGCGCCGAGTGCCTTACGGTTGCGCGCGTGGCATTCAGCGGCGTACATGACCTTGAACAAGGTCTTGCCGGTGCCCTTGAACAGGCGCTTGGTGGACTTGGAAACGCAGCGGCGCTCCAGTGAAGAACGGCGATTACGGTTGATAGCCATGATGACTCCTTGAATCCGACGAATTTGGTAAACCGCCAATCATAGAGGCTGCTGCAGAAAAGGTCAATTGAAGCTTGATTTTTTGGCTATTTTGGTTGTTGACCGCTAACGTTTGGCCCGCGGGTGGGCCGTGTCATAAACCTTGGCCAGATGCTGGAAATCGAGGTGGGTATAAACCTGTGTCGAAGCGATACTGGCATGTCCCAGCATTTCCTGCACCGCCCGCAAATCCCCTGATGATTGCAGTACATGCGAAGCAAATGAGTGACGCAGCATGTGCGGATGGACGTGACGCGGCAAGCCCAGTTTTACTGCGCGCAGCGCCAGCCGTTCCTGAATCATGCGATGACTCAGTCGATTGCCGCGGCGTCCGACGAAGAGCGCCTTTTCTTCAAATGCCGCAATGTTATCGCGTAGTGCAGCCCATGCTGCCAGTGCTTCACAGGCCTTGGCGCCGACCGGCACCAGTCTGGCTTTGCTGCGTTTGCCGAGCACCCTGACTTCGCCTTCCTGCAGCGCACTATCCAGCGCATCGCAATCAAGCGCGGCGAGTTCGGCCAGACGCAAACCTGAGGAATAAAACAACTCGAAGATCGCCGTGTCGCGTGCGGCCAAAACGGGGTCATCTTCTTCAACCGGCTCCAACAGCCGCGCAGCTTCATCTACCGACAGCGCTTTGGGTAGCAGTCGCGGTGATTTTGGCGAGCGCACCCCTTCGCAGGGATTGGCCGGTAAGGCGTCATGTTCGCCAAGCCAGGCAAAGAAACCGCGCCAGGCCGACAGAATGCGCGCCAGCGAGCGCCCGGACAGCCCTTTGCCATGTAGCTGCGCGACAAAACGGCGAATCTGATGAACCTGCAACGCGGCGAGCGGCGTTTCAGCCGCCACGGCGATCAATTTATCCAGATCACGCCGGTAATTGCTGACGGTATGCGGCGACAAACGCCGTTGCTCGGCCAGTTCGGCCAGGTACTTCGCAACGGCGTTGGCCGGGATCACAAAACGCTCTTGGTGACTCGGGCCAGCGCGGCAGATACCATTTCGCCGAGACGCTCAAGATAAAGCGTGCCCATGTCGGCATAAAAACGCTGCGCCTCTTCGCTGCCCAGCGCAATCATGCCAATCGTGCCACCACCGTTGCGCAAGGCGATTAGGGCCTGTGAACGAATATGGTTGGCGTGTTCGCCAAACCAGGATGCCGTGCCGAAACCTGCGGTAGAACCGCAATACGGGCGATTCAGGGTTTCGGCAAAGACCTGCAGCTCTTCACTGACGGCAGCAAATTCCGGCAAATCCTCAACGCCATCCGGCGCATTCCACAAGCGTAGCGCGACATGCGGGACGGAGAAATCGTCGCGCAGGTGGAAATTGAGCAGGTGGATGACGGCTTGAAAGGTTTCCGCCGCAATCAGGCCAACCGCCAGGCGATGCACTTTTTCGCTGATCGCATCGTTTTCTTCGCCAAAGGCAATCAGTTCAGCAAGTTTTGTCTCGGTTTGGCGATTTTTGTCGCGCAAAGTCAGCATCTGGCGCTCGGCCAGTGAAACCGTATGTCCGCCATGTGGATGTGGCACAAAAATTTGCGCCAGCAAATCGGCGTACTGCTCAAAAAATATGGGGTTCGACTTCAGGTATTCGGCGACATCTTCAGCAAATGGGGCACTCATACTTCTATTTCTCCAGAGAAAACATTGACTGCCGGGCCGCTCATCAGCACCGGTTGATCCCGGCCGCCCCAGGCAATATTCAAATCGCCGCCGCGCGTCGTGACACGTACCGGGCTATCAAGCAGGCCGCGGCGGATGCCGGTGACCACCGCCGCGCAGGCGCCGGTGCCACAAGCCAGCGTTTCGCCGGAGCCGCGCTCGTAAACGCGCAGTTTGATCGCATTGCGATCGATGACCTGCATAAAACCGGCATTGACCCGTTGCGGAAATTGTTCGTGATTTTCGATCAGCGGACCATGGTCGCCAACCGGCGCGCTATCGACGCAATCAACAACTTGCACGGCGTGTGGGTTGCCCATCGAAACAACGCTGATGTCCAGCGTCTCATCGGCCACATCCAGCGAGTAGATACCGATCTCGTCGTCGTGCAGGAAGGGTATTTCCGCTGGTAAAAATCGGGGAATTCCCATGTCGACCGTAACATTTCCGTTGGCTTCGAGGCGCGGTGTGATGATGCCGCGGAGGGTCTCGACGCGAATCTCGGTTTTCTCGGTCAGGCCGGCGTCATGCACAAAACGCACGAAGCAGCGCGCGCCATTGCCGCACTGCTCGACTTCGCTGCCGTCCGCATTGAAAATCCGGTAACGGAAATCGACGCCGGCTTGTGTTGGCGCTTCAACCAGCAGAATCTGGTCGCAACCAATCCCGAAATTGCGCTCGGCAAGAAAGCGCAGTTGTGCTGGCGTGAGATTAACCTGCTGGCGTACGCCGTCGAGGACAACAAAATCGTTCCCTAAGCCGTGCATTTTGGAGAATTTGAGCTTCACTGTCTGCTCCTTTGTTAAGTTTAAAAAGAATAGCAGAGACAGTTGCTTACCTCAAAATATTAAAGCTTCTTCTCCATTACGAAATCGTCCATGACAAAACCACGGCCGATGTCGTCAACAATCGCTTCGCGCACGACAAAGCCGTATTTTTTGTAGGAGCCAATGGCCTTTTCGTTGCGCTTGTTCACCGCCAGAATGACGCAGGGGTGCCCCATTTTTCTTGCGCGCGCAGCGACGTGTTCGATCAATTGACCACCAACGCCCTGACGCTGCACGTCCGGATGGATATAAAGCTTGTCCAGCTTGAACTCGCCCTTGTAAATCTCGCTGAAGGCAAAGCCAACGCGGCGGCCATTGTAAAAGGCTTGGTCCAGCCATTTATGGACATCTTCCAGATCATCGTACAAACGCTCGTGACCATAGCGCTGCTCAAGCATGAAGTCGATCTGTTCCTGGGTAATGATGCCAGGATAGGTAGCCTGCCAAATTTCACGCGCCAAAGACGAAATGGCAGGTACATCGGGTGGTGTTACGGGGCGAATTTCAATACTCAGGCTGTTCATTTGTAAAACCTCTGCTCTCCGGGTGGCCGGGTTTTGAAGCGTTTGTGCAACCAAAAGTACTGCTCCGGCATGCGCAGTACCTGGCTTTCAATAAAGCGATTGACCATTTCAGTGTCGGCCTCGACGCTCTCACCGGGGAAATTATCCCATGCCGGCGTCACTTCTACCTCATATCCATCAGCAACTTGTCGAGTGATGCAGGCGACAACTTTTGCTCCCGTAAGACGCGCAAGGCGGGAAACGCCGGGGATGGTGGCGGCTTGAACGCCAAAAAACGGGACGAAAATCGAATCATCAGGGCCGAAATCCATGTCCGGCAAATAGTAGAAAGGCAGGCCCTGTTTCATCGCTTTGATGACTTTGCGCATGCCGTCCTGGCGCGAAAGAAGCAGGCAGCGTTGAAAACGGTGTCGTCCGTCGAACAGCAGTTTGTCGAAGACCGGATTTTTTTGCTTCGAATAGACCGTACAGCCGGCAGACAGCATGGTCAGACGGGTTGCCGCAGCATCAAGTCCGACAAAGTGGGGCGATAGCACGATCAGCGAAGTGTCTTCTGGAACAACCAAATGCTCTTCACCTTTGACCCGGATCATGCGCTGTAGCCGTTCCTTGGAGGCCCACCAGCCTAATGTCCGATCCAGAACTGCGCGGCTGAAAGCAATGAAGTGCTGCCGCGCCAAGGCTTCGCGCTCAGCCTCGGTCTTTTCGGGAAAGCACAAGCGAAGATTGATCAGCGCCACCGAACGCCGTTCTCGACCCAGCGCATAAAGGGTCTTGCCCAATATCCAGCCTACTCCGCGCAGCGCCGGCAAGGGCAGCCAGTGCAGCAACCAGAGAAAGCCAACCAGCAAATGGCTCAGGGCATTCTTCACGCCTGACTCCTGTCTGATTCGGGTGGTGGCATGGCGCCACCGGGTCGTTTGTAGCGGTTGTAACCCCACAAATACTGCGTCGGACATTCGCGAATCAGTGATTCGATCTCAAAATTTATCTGTTTTGCGCGGTCGACCGTAACACCCGTCAACTCAGTCAGTGGGGCACGCAAGTGCAGATGGTAACCGCATCCATTTGGCAGTCTTTCAGCCCAGGCAAAGATGGTTGCAGCACCCGTTTCCGTCAGGCGTGCCGCCAAGGTCATTGTGTAAGCTGGCTTGCCGAAAAAATCGAGCCAGACACCTTCGCCAACCTTTGGCGCCTGATCTGGCAACAGACCAACCGCTTCGCCACGCTTCAGAGCTTTGATCAGGGCGCGCACTCCAGAGACGTCGGCCGGAGCAAGATGAACGTTTTCGCGTTGGCGGCCGGTTTCAATCAAGGTTTGCAAAAATGCCCGCTTTGGAGGGCGGTAAAGTACGGTAATCGGTGCATGCGCTGCGTAGTACTGAGCGGTGATTTCAAAACAACCCAGATGCGGTGTCAGAAAAACAATGCCTTTGCCGGTAGCTTGGGCTTGTTCAATAATTTCCCAGCCAGTGACTTTTACAATCCGCGGTACGACGTCGTCCAGGGAATGAAGCCAGATCGAAGGGAGCTCCAGTGCCTGTTTGCCCGCCTCGGCAATGGCAACCGATTGCAAGGCGGGGTCGATGCCGGCTTGTTGCATGTTTTCCAGCAGGTGCTGTCGGTAGCGCGAGGAAAGCAGCCAGGTCAGCCAGCCTGAAAGTGCACCAAGCCTATGCACCACGCGCAACGGCAAGCCAGCAAGAAGACGAAGGAGAAAGACCATAAGCCTCAGGGGGTTGAAACCCGCCATGAAAAGACTATTATTATGAGATCGCCGAGTTAAAGAGACAACTTGCGGGGCGATTAATAAATTCTGCTAAAGCGTCACCCGCTCGTGGTCCGAAGCCGGTAACGCCGGACCAAAGGACTGCTGGAGATTCAAATGAGCGAGTATTTCTTTACCTCGGAATCAGTTTCCGAAGGTCATCCCGATAAAGTTGCTGACCAGATTTCCGATGCCATCCTTGATGCCATTTTGGCTCAGGACAAGCATTCCCGCGTTGCGGCAGAAACCTTGTGCAATACCGGTCTGGTCGTTCTGGCCGGTGAAATCACTACCAACGCCAACGTCGATTACATCCAGGTTGCTCGCGATACACTGAAGCGTATTGGTTACGATAACAGTGATTACGGCATCGATTACAAAGGTTGTGCCGTGCTCGTCGCTTACGACAAGCAGAGCCCGGACATCGCCCAGGGTGTCAACAAAGCCTACGATGACGGCCTCGATCAAGGTGCCGGTGACCAGGGTTTGATGTTCGGTTACGCCTGTGACGAAACCCCGTCACTGATGCCTTTGCCGATTTACCTGTCGCATCGTCTCGTTGAGCGCCAGTCCATGCTGCGCAAGGATGGCCGCCTGCCGTGGGCGCGTCCGGATGCAAAGTCGCAGGTCACCATTCGCTATATTGATGGCAAACCGGACTCAATCGACACCGTTGTGTTGTCTACCCAGCATTCGCCGGACATCAGTTTGGAGAATTTGCGCGAGCAGACCATTGAGGAAATCATCAAGCCGGTGCTTCCGAAGGAGCTGGTCAAGGGCAGCATTAATTTTCTGGTGAATCCGACCGGTCGTTTTGTCGTTGGCGGTCCGCAGGGTGACTGCGGCCTGACCGGCCGCAAGATAATCGTCGATACCTATGGCGGTGCTGCACCGCACGGTGGCGGTGCTTTCTCCGGCAAGGATCCGTCCAAAGTTGACCGTTCTGCTGCTTATGCTGGCCGTTATGTCGCCAAGAATATCGTTGCCGCCGGTCTCGCCACGCGTTGTCTGGTTCAGGTTTCCTATGCCATTGGTGTAGCTCACCCAACGTCGATCATGGTCGATACCTTTGGTACCGGCAAAGTCAGTAATGAAACACTGACTGTGCTGATCAAGAAACACTTTGACCTGCGCCCGAAGGGCATTGTCAATATGCTTGATCTGCTGCGCCCGATTTACCAGAAGACTGCCGCCTACGGTCATTTCGGCCGTGACGAGCCGGAATTTACTTGGGAAGCGACTGATCGCGCCAGCCTGCTTAAATCAGACGCTGGCCTGTAAGTCACCACGCCACAAACCAAAGGGAGCCACGGCTCCCCTTTTTTGTCGCTAGAATCCACGCCTATGCTCAAAAAAATCAGCGTCGAACAACTGCGCACCGGCATGCATCTGCACGCATTTTGCGGGTCGTGGATGGATCATCCTTTCTGGCGCAACAAGTTTGTTATTACCGACGAGAAAGATATCGCGCTGATTTTTGAGAGCCCGATCAAGGAGGTCTGGATTGATGCCGCCAAAGGCCTTGACGTTCCTGCCGGCGAGGCTGCTGTCGAAGCGGAGGTCGTGCCGCCACCAGCCAAGGCACTTGAGCCAGAGAAAACTTCGTTCAACGATGAAGTAAAGCGTGCTGCAAAAATCTGTGCGAAGGGCAAGGAAGCGGTTGTTTCCATGTTTCAGGAAGCACGCATGGGCAAGGCCATTGAAGCAGATGCTGCGATGCCGCTGGTCGAAGAAATTTCCAATTCCATCCTGCGCAATCCGGGTGCGTTGATCAGCTTGGCACGCCTGAAGACAGCCGACGATTACACTTACATGCACTCGGTGGCTGTTTGTGCATTGATGATCGCCTTGGCTCGTCAGCTAGGCCTCAGTGATGAAGAAACTCGTGATGCCGGGATGGCTGGCCTGCTGCATGATCTCGGCAAGGCGCTGATCCCGATGGCGATTCTGAACAAACCCGGAAAGCTGACTGATGAAGAGTTTGCCATCGTCAAAACGCACCCAAAAAAGGGCCATGAATTGCTGTTGACCGCAACAGGTGTCAGTGAGGTTACCAAGGACGTCTGTCTGCACCATCACGAGAAAATTGATGGCAGCGGCTATCCGATGGGTCTCAATAGCGAGACGATGAGCCTTTACGCCAAAATGGGCGCAGTCTGCGATGTCTATGATGCAGTCACCTCCAACCGTCCGTACAAGGCAGGCTGGGATCCTGCAGAATCTATCAAGCGCATGGCGGAATGGCAGGGTCATTTTGACCCGACTGTCTTTCAGGCCTTCGTCAAAAGTTTGGGTATTTACCCCACGGGTTCTTTCGTGCGCCTGGAATCCGGCCGCCTTGGCGTCGTCATCGAGCAAGGAGAGAAGTCGCTGCTCAAGCCCAAGGTGCGCGTGTTTTTCTCATCAAAATCGCAGGCCTACATCAAGCCGGAAACTGTCGATCTCGCGCGCAGCCTCGAGAAAATTGCGGGTCGTGACGACCCGCATAAGTGGGGCATCAAGGATATCGATCACTATTGGGCTGGCGACAAAAGCTGAAAACGGTTTTATAATCCGCCCCCTACCGAGGAGCGCTGCAGGAGATCATCCCCAGGCTCGGTTTGAAACCGCGCTCACTGTTCAACCCTGCCGGGCGCAGG
>ERZ724523.245-NODE-245-length-31702-cov-7.014757_pt1 | contig 31702 bp, 27 predicted proteins | sample MGYA00376056_ERZ724523 | MGnify/ENA primary metagenome ERZ724523 (study PRJEB28724, sample SAMN07190888) | wastewater metagenome | isolation source: influent of sewage treatment plant in Hong Hong | place: USA: Christiansburg, Virginia | collected 2016-03-01 ... | reverse complement strand
TGGAAGGATATATTAAGTAGTTTGAATTGGGTGAAAAAGAGTGAATGGCGTACATCGTAGGATAAGGGCTGCTTTGAAAGCTTGCAGATACATATACTTTTGCTTTTGCTACATATTTCGATAAAAATAAATCAGTAACTTTTAAAGTTGAATCATTAGATACGGAAGCAATATATCTATTGTCGTTACTAATTTGTATGTTTTTTGCATTGGTTATTGATGAATAAGTACCTAAATTTTTTTCTTTACCTAAATCCCATTTTGTTAATGCCTCGTTATCAGCACAAGAGAAAATAATATTATTGTCTGCTCTATAAAACACAAAATCGTTAATTATATTTTTATGCAATACAATTTTTTTTACCAATGCTAAACTATCTGTAAATGGGTTTATAATATTTAAAACAGAATCTTCTGCAGCATACAACAATTTGCTATCTGGCGAAAATTTGGCTACGTTACAAATACCATCCAATTTATATGATTGAATGGGTGTATAATTATACGTATTCCAAATTACTAATTTTTTGTCTTCGCCAACACTAACCAAATATCTGCCATTTGCACTGTACTGTAAGCTTACAATTCTGCCTGTATGATAGTACAATGTTTTAAGCTCTTTACCTAAATTTTTATTCCAAATTTTTATTACATAATCGTCTCCACCTGTTGCAAAATATTTTGTATTGGGGGATAAGGCTGTGATATAAAAATTGGTATGACCAGCTTGTACGCTAATGCTTATTTCTTTTTGTGTTAACCAATTTTCTGTTGTTGCATTTACCCATGCTTTGCCTTCGTAGTTATTGTACAATTCAAACAATTGTTTGGCTTTGTTTAAGTATTGTTTAGCTTTTGTAGTATCGCCATTTCTGTTTTCTACATTGGCTAAAATATATTCGGCCCAACCACTATACTCGTTAACATGATTCATTGTTACAACATCATTAATTAATGTTGCAGTAGTTTTGGCAGCATCATAATTTTCATCGTTAATTTGTTGCAAGCTTTCGCCAATCCAAGTATCAATTAATACATTTTTTTTAATTTGAACGTATAAGTTTTTTAGCTGAATGGCTTTTTCTGTGGTATTGTTTATAGACAATAAATAAGGCTTTATGCTTGATGGATATAGTATAGAACCAAAAGCAATCCATGCACAATACTCATCAATAAAACCTGGTTTATTGCCCATTGCATTTGCTGGTAAGTTTTGTAAATATTTAAAAAATAATTGTAGGTGTATAGCTTGGCTAAAAATTAAGGAGGAGCAAAAATTGTAACCAGTAAAAATTCCATTGTCGTATTTGTAAGCCAAACTGCTATTGGTAAGTGTATCTTTTGCAATTAATTTACCCGATTTGTTGGCATTTCTCAACATCTCATCAACCAACTCTTGTTCTATTTTAGGGCTACCATAGTAATAAAAAAACCTATAGTTATAATAGGGGTCTTTTACTTCGGTAAAGGTTACATTATCTACCAAAAAAGATTTTAATTGTAGCTTATTCCAACCAACAGGAATTTCTACATTGCAAACCAAAAAATCTTCTAATAATAAATTGGGAACACTTTCTTTAGCAATAAGTATAATGGTAGAATTGTTGTTTACCCGATAAATTGTTGCTTGAGTTATGGAGTGTACTGTTTTATGATTTAGTGTATCATCTTTAATAGCTCTTGTTGAAATTCTTACAGTTTGGCTATCGTTTACAAGGCCATCTAATTTACCAGCATAAATGGTTAAAGCCAAAGAATCGTTGCCCCATGGCTCTATTTTTTTAATAGAAAAATAGGCTTCGGCTGTTTCGGTTTCTGTAATTGTTGGGTAATTAAATGCCCAATTTTTTTCGGCAATGGTTTGATGTAAAGCTGCAAATCGTCTAAAAATTAATCCAATAGCATTGTTGTGTTTATAATTTTGAGCATTGGCTAAAGCAAGCTCTAAAAATATTTGTGATTGTTGTGGTTGCTCAACCAACCTGTAACAACGCCCCATACCGCTTAATAAATCTGTTACATAAAAACTGCTATCAAAATAAGTATGTTGTTTGCTCCAAGTAAAAGCTTTGTTATAGAAAAGTAAAGCACTATCTGCTTGGCTCTTGTATTGATAAACATTGCCTTGCCTTATGTGTTGCATAAAAAAGGCAGTATCTATTTTTTGTGCATTTGCAAATCCAATATAAAAAAGAAATAAAAAAGTAGCAATATATTTAAGCATAAAGTAATTTCTTATTCAAAAACTAAAAATACGAAATAGAGAAGTATTACCTCTACGCAGCAATGGGTATCTTTTTTGGGGTTTGTGACGTAAATGTGAAGGAGTGTCACACAGGTGTCACGTCTACGTACAAAATACGCTTAAAAACATGAACAATTTTAAACAACAATTAAAAAAAATAGAAATGAAGAAAATCAATCGTAGCAAGGGTTTCAAACAAAAAAGCCTATCAAAAATGATAGACTTTGAAGCTCCCGAATCTGGACTTGAACCAGAGACCCTCTGATTAACAGTCAGATGCTCTAACCAACTGAGCTATTCGGGAATCCTTTTTTCCATTAGTTTTCGTAATGGGCAGCAAAAATAGGGGTGCAAGTTTAGTGAACAAAATTTTTTTTCAAATTAGTTATAAAAATGAAAAGAAACTTTTTTCTTCAAACCCAATATACACTCCATCATTTCTTTCTTCTACTAAATAGGTTTTTAAATAATATCCTTCGCCACTTGTATTTCTACCATTTTGTACATTAAACTTATATCTATGTAAAGGGCAAACAACATTGCCTGTAACATCTAAAAAACCATTGGTTAAAATACCACCTGCATGAGGGCATTTATGGGCAAATGCAAACACTTTATCTTCATGCTTGCCCAACGAAACCTTTTTATTATTTACTTCAACCACACACATATTGTTGGCTTGCCAATCTAGTAAATTGGCAGAATCAGCTATTTTAAACCATTGTACAGCAACATTGCCCATTAATAATGCATAGTTTTATAGGGGTAACGTATTTGATACATATCTCTCACCTTATGTAAAATAAAAGTTCTTAATTCATCTAAATTTTTACGTTCCAATGCCGATATAAATACACAATTATTGTTGGTTACATTGCTCCATTTTTCTTTTAGTTCTATCAACAAATCTTGTTTTACTTCGCTGCTCAACCATTCGTCAAAGCTGTTGGCTTCATACAAATCCATTTTATTAAATATGGTTAAAATGGGTTTGTCAAACGCTTTTAACTCTTGCAATGTTTTATTCACTGTACCAATTTGCTCCTCATGTTTTGCATGAGAAATGTCTACAACATGTAACAAAATATCGGCTTCTCTCACTTCGTCTAAAGTGCTTTTAAAACTTTCAACTAAATGATGTGGAAGTTTGCGAATAAAACCAACCGTATCGCTTAAAAGAAATGGGGTGTTTTCAAAAACAACTTTTCTAGTAGTGGTGTCTAAAGTAGCAAATAGTTTATTTTCTACAAATACTTCAGTTTTGCTAAGCACTGTCATTAAGGTGCTTTTACCTACATTGGTATAACCCACCAATGCAACACGTATAAATTCGCCTCTATCTTTTCGTTGGGTAAAAGCTTGCTTATCAATTTCGGCTAAACGTTTACGTAGTAAAGCAATTTTATCTTTTACTATACGTCTATCGGTTTCAATTTCAGTTTCTCCTGGTCCTCGGCTACCAATTCCCCCACCTTGTCTTTCTAAGTGGCTCCACATACCTTTTAAACGTGGTAAAATATATTGATATTGAGCTAATTCAACTTGTACTTTTGCTTGTGCTGTTCTGGCACGGCTTGCAAAAATATCTAAAATTAAATCGCTTCTATCAATGGTTGTAATGCCCAATGCTTTTTGAATATTGGCAATTTGAGAACCAGTTAATTCATCGTCGAAAATTACCGATTCAATATTTCTTCCAGTAATATATTCTTTAATTTCTTCTAGCTTTCCTTTACCAACAAAGGTTTTACTATCGGGGCGTACTAGTTTTTGTGTAAAACGTTTTACAGTAATAGCACCGGCCGTTTCTGCTAAAAATGCCAACTCGTCTAAGTATTCGTTTACTTGTTCTACCGTTTGGTCTTTTTGAATTACACCCACCAACACCACACGTTCCTCTTGCTTAATTTTTTGTTGCTTATCTATCAAAATTATTTCTATTTATGCTGTAAAGGTAATTGTAGAAAGGGTTGTAAAAAAGGTAGTCTTTTTTAGGGGTTGTTCAAAGAGGGGATGCTGAAAAATTCTTAGGTTTGATGTTTTGTGACGAAGACATTGTTAGCAAGGAATCTTGCTCCCATACCAACCTATCTAGTTGGTCAAAAGACACAACTAGGGCGGATTTTTTTTAATTAGCTTTACGTTGGAATTCCAACAACGGCTAAAAAGATGACAACAAGGAATTAGAGAAATTGAACAAGCAAGTTAAGCACGTAAAAAAAGATGGTCAATACTGGCGAAAATCATAGTCAAAAAGAAAAAGGGAGCAATTAACTTATGTTGACATATACATTTATAATGCAATTTAGAGATGGTGTCTACTCTAGTCAAGTAAGTGGTAATGACTTAAGACAAAGTATAATCAGTTGGGTGCAAAACTTGAGTTTAAGTGAGATTAAACATTTTAGCAAAAAGTCTCAGTCTGAATTAATTGATATTTTGGCATATGAAGTGCCTATACCTATTGAGGGTCTTTTAAATGTTTGGTGTCTTTCTTTAAGCCTTAAAACTGGGTTTCTTATGTTGAATATTATTAAAACTGATATAACAGCAGCGTAGGGAATGTCATTCCCAGCTCTACGAAACTTGTAGTTTCTTTCCAAGCAATGTCTCCATAAAAGAAAGTTCTCAGCATCTTCTCTTTGCAAGGCTTTGTGTGTTGGGTAAAGGAAGATGCTGAGAAAATTCTTCAATTTGCAGTTTTGTATTATAACAAATAACATATAAAAAACATTCAGCGATTTCTCTGCTTTTGGCGAGAATTTTTTTACTTTGAATTAGAAGAATTAAAAAGCAACACCTAGTAATAAAAAAAGCTACCCAAAGGTAGCTTCATATTATAATGAGTATTCTATTTATAAACCACTAATGGTTAATCCAATTGAGTATGGACGAACTTCTGGACCAAAACCTTCTTTAAATACTTGTGTAATTTGGTAGCTAAATTGTAAACCAATTATACCATAACCAACTCTTGCAGATGCTGCTATACGAGTTCCATTGAAAAATTTTTTGTTGCTCTCTTTTTCAATAAACTTATCGCCATAAATACTTCCACCAGCTTTGTTTTGCAAATTTTTACCTTTTGTAAAAGATTTTAACAATGTACCTACTTTAACACCCAAAGCTGCTTTCCAAGATTTTGATGGGTTTTCTGGATTTGAATAATACCTCAATTCTATTGGTGCTTCTAAGAAAATAGTTGTTAGTTTAAATTTACTAAAAGCCGATGAATCGTTACCAGAGTAACTTCTTCTAAAAGGCAAAGTAGTTGCATTGGCTTTAATATCTACATAGTTTTTATCGAAAAAAATATTGCTGCTACTTAAACCTACACCATAAGCTACGCTAAACTTAGGATTGTTTCTAAATGGTTTATCTACCATTAAGTAAAAATTAAAGTGTCTACTACTTCCCAATACATTAATGCTATCTGGTGTACCACTCCAATTGTCTTTGCCATATTGAATCATAAAATGATCGGCAGTACGATTGCTTAAATCAATTTTTTTAGGAGTTGTAGTTTCTTTTGTTTCGGTAGTAGTTTTTTGAGCCCACACATTACTGGTAAAGCTTACAATACATACAAACAATAATAATTTCTTCATCATTAGTTGGTTAAAAATGCTTTTTTGCACTAAGGCAGCAAAAATAATAGAAATGCAGCCACAATAAGGGTTAAAAAATAGTAAAAGAAAATTTCTACCGCCTTTAATACCAAATAAGCAACAGATATAACTTTTTTTTAGAGCTTACATACTTATAACGCTTGTTTTTTCGTTCTGTGCAGTACAATATCCAATTATCCATGTAAAAACCCATTGGGCTAACAATGAATACATCTTCATTAGCGGGAAAGAACATTTTGGTTGTAGAAGACAATGCTATTAACCAAATGCTTGTAAGACATTCACTCTCTAAATCTGGTGCTACAATAGATATTGCCAACAATGGCAATTATGCACTCACGTTTATTGAATCGAACACCTACGACATTATTTTGATGGATTTATTTATGCCAGAATTAGATGGCTATCAAACCACTCAAATCATTCGTAAAGAACTGCATTTAAATATACCAATTGTTGCAATGACGGCCTTGGCCATTAGAGGCGAAGCTGAAAAATGTATTGGCTTGGGCATGAATGGGTATGTTTCTAAACCCTTTACATCGGAAAGTTTGTATAAAGAATTGGTAAGAGTATTAGATATCTCTTCTACCGGAATAAGCAATACAAAAAGCCAACCTATCAATACAGATGTTGTAATTGATTTGGCTTTTTTACAAGAGTTGGCTGCAGGAGAAGAAGCCTATACCAAAGCTACAATTGAATTGTTTAAAGAAAATATGCCTACTACTTTAAACAATTTGCAAAAAGCAATTGAACAACAAAATTGGGAAAGCACAGCAAAGTGGGCACATTATTGTAAGTCTACTTTATCGGTTATAAAAATTAAAGAAATGTATACTTTAAGTGTTGCATTAGAAAACTTGGCTAAAGCAGAACAAAACATAGAGCAAGCACATCATATTGCCAATCAATTAGTTAATTTATTTAAAAAGGTAGAACTGTTATTAAATAAAGATACAACAGAAACAACAAAGGTGCATCAGGTTGCTTAATTTTGAGCAGAGCAAACACAACCACTTTATATGAAAATACTGATTGCTGAAGATGACGCCTTTATGGCAGCAGCCATAGAACAAAAATTAAAAAGCGATGGACATCAAGTGATTCTAACTAGAGATGGTAGAGAGGCTTTGCAATTGGTAGAAATGCAACAACCCGATTTAATTATTACCGATATTTTAATGCCCTTTATTTCTGGCTTAGAATTAATTGGAATCATAAAATCTAGCTTACACAGAAAAATTCCCATCATAGTTTTATCTGGCATGGATCAAGAAGCAACTGTTTTAGAAGCTTTTGAATTGGGTGCCGATGATTTTTTAACCAAACCTTTCAACGCTGTTGAATTGTCGATGCGGGTAAAACGTACATTAAAATTAATTACAAAAAAACGAGCCGATTAAGTTGTTTCATTCTATTTTTCATCTACTGAAAAACCAATAAACGGCTTTGCCATTTTCTTTTATACGCATATCTTAAAAAAATAAAAAACAAGCATTTTTAATAAAAGCCATTTGCTTGCTTGTACAATTACAAAACTACATTTGGAAAATAGTTGGATTTCTCTATTTTTGCCGTCCTTAAAGAATCTGTAAAGATTCTAGGACCTATAGCTCAGTTGGTTAGAGCACCTGACTCATAATCAGGGGGTCCCTGGTTCAAACCCAGGTGGGTCCACTAGTTGTAGCAAGGGTTTCAAGCATTTGAAACCCTTTTTGTATTTTTAGAGTGTCATTTCTAAGTGTCTTTTTCAATTGTAAAGTATTGTTACCAAAATAGCTACAGCCTTTATTTTGGATTTCACGAGAAACGGCTACTTTATGTAAATGTTTTTTCAGCGTCGTCTCCTTTCTCCTTTCAAGCCCTTGTATTATTTGAAGAATGTGTTAAGGAAAGTAATTGATTGTTTCAATTCTACTTATTTGAATTTTATTATTCAACTCATCGCATCAACATTATAGTTCCTTTTTTATTTTTTGCAATTTGGTTATTGATAGAATAGGTAGCCATAAAAACATACACACCCAAATCCATATCAATGCCATTTTGTTTGCCATCCCATTTTTCAAAAGGATTGTTGGTAGAAAAAACAAGTTGACCCCATCTTCCAAACACTTGTAAGCTAAATGACGTAAGTGCATTTACATTACCAATAGCACCAAACAAATCGTTCAATCCATCTTTATTGGGTGTAAATGCCGATGGGAAATAAATATCACTACAATCTACATAAACATTAATTGTATCGCTTGCTGTACAACCTGCTGCATCGGTAACACGTACAAAATATTTACCTGTTGTTGTAACAGTAAATGTGGAATTGGTGGTATTGTTCTGCCATAAATATTGGCTAAAATTTCCTGCCTGAAGTACCGTTGAATTACCAGGACAAAAAGATGTGTCTTTACCTAAGTTTAACAACAAAATATTTACAGAATCTTTTACTGTAAATGATGGACTTAACAAACAATTGTTGGCATCTTTTACTGTTAAGCTATAGTTGCCAGCAGATAAATTTTGAAGATTGTTTGCAGTTGCACCATTGCTCCAAGTAAAACTATAAGGCATAATTCCACCAGCAATATTGGTAACAATTGAACCATTTTTTTTGCCACAAATTTCTGCACTTACAACAGGGTTACTTGTTAATGCAGCAGGTTGTGCCAATATATAATTGGATGTTGTTGTACAAGTATTTGCAGCACTAACAACAACAGCATAATTGCCTGCAATTAAAGAACTTGCAGTTGCTGTAGTTTTAGGTGGAGTTGTGTTCCAACTATAATTATAATTTCCATTACCGCCATTTACAATGGCTGTTAAACTGCCATTGCTATTGCCATTGCATTGTATAGTTTGTGCAACTTGTATGGTAACATTTAAAACGGTTACTGTTTTAATTTCTGTTACTATAATATTGTTTGGAAAAGTAACAGTTAATGAAATTGTATAAGTACCAGGTATAGAAAAAGTATGGATTGGATTTTCGGCATTGCTTATGTTAGAAGGCGAATTGGTATCGCCAAAATTCCAAATAAAATTGCTGGCACAAACAGAGGATGCATTGGTAAATTGAACAGCATTTGCACTATTGCAGGTGTAAATAAAATTGGCTGTATTGGGTGCTGCATCGTTAATGGTTATATCATCAACAGCAAAACCATTAAAGGCATTGCATGCTGTACCTGCACCAAAAATAAAACGAAAACGAACATTGGCTTGTCCGCCTAAACCTGCTAAAATATGTTTGGCGTTTGTCCAACCATCGCTGCCACCTGTACCCAAGCAACTGCCTTGTGTAGGAGAAATTGTACCACTCCAACCAGCAACACCCAATGCATTAATGGGTGAAAAATTAAACCAGTTGTTGCCCGTGCAATTGCTGTTAGAGTTAATGCTGCCAAGGGTTTGCCAAACATTGCCACCATCAATGGTGTATTGAAAACTTGCACCATCATATCGGCGTTCTGTTTCCCAAAAAATATTAAAAGCAATTTGAGGATTGGTTAAAGTAGAAAAATTATAACAAGGACTTAGTAAATAAGAGTTTTCGCCATTGTTGTAAAAGTTGCCAGTTAACCCACCAACTACCCAACATTTTGTTCCACTTGCAGCACTGTTAATGAGGAGTTTATTTGGAGTACCATAAGCCCAATCGCTATTGGTTCCACCTGCAGTCCAGTTGCCTTCATTGCTTTCAAAATTTTCGTAATAAGGAAAGCTAGTAATGGTGGCATTGCATTGTGCAAAAACTTGAGTAGAACTGTTGAATAAAACAAGTAGTACACAACAACAAACACGTATTGAAAACAATTTTTTAAAGCAATTCATGGAAACGTAAACAGCAAAATAACTGAAAAACTTTGAGTTAACAGACAATGAATTGACGTTGTTGTAAATGAGAAAAAAATTAATGTAACTTTCGGCTTTATTTTAACATTTACTTTATTGTCATCATACCCATTTATTATGATTCAAAAATTTACGCTGAGTGTTGTTTTTTTGTTTTTCACTTTACTATTTTGTACTGCACAAGTAACAGATTCTACTACAGCCATCACAGATTCTAGTGCTAAAACTGCACCTACAGATAAAAAGCCCAAACAAAAAGAAATTAAAAAAATTGAAGATCCATTGTTGGCATTGTCTGGAGAGTTTATTTACAATTTAAAAAGAATGAAGCCCAACCAATTGTTGGTAATTGATGAAAGAAGTGTTAGAAATGAGAAAAGATATGATGATGCTGGCGAAGAATATGAAGTTACGGTAACTGTACGTTTAGGTTTTAGCCAAGATATGATTACAGGAATTGTAAAAGAAGTTCCCTTGTATCAATCGAATTCTAAAGAAACCAATATTTTATATGTAAAAATTCCTATTAAGTTTTGTTGCACAACGCCAATAGACACTTTACACACAAAAAAGCATTGTGGTAAAATGAGTGAGTTGAACGATTTTGAAGAGAGGGATCATTGTAAAGATTGGGTACAACAAGAAGAAGCTGTTGCAGGTGGTGGAGGTGGAAAATCTGGTCCATCTAAAACAACAAAAGGTGGTGGAGTAACTGGACAAACAAGTGCTGGTGGCGATGCAGGCGATTTTGGAAAGCCAGTACCTAAAGGAAAAAAAGCCTCTAAAAAAGGAAAAAATAAAAAAGATAAAGACGAGGTTGAAGAAGAAGAAATGAATGCTGATAGTACACAACCTGCAAAAAAAGTTGAGTCAATGAATTCAAAAGATAAAAAAGGCAAAACAGAAAAAGTAGATAAAAAGAAAGATAGCGAAGAGGATGGTTTTGGCAAGCCACAACCCAAAAGCAAAGGAAAAAAGAAAGGGAAAGTAGAAAGTGAAGAACAGAGTGTAGAAGAAACCAAAGATTCGGCAAGTGTAGAAAAAGAAGTTCCACAAAAAGTTGAGCCAAAAGGCAAAAAAGATAAAACAGAAAAAGTAGAAAAAAAGAAAGATAGTGAAGAAGAAGGTTTCGGTAAACCTCTACCAAAAACCAAAGGCAAGAAGAAAGGGAAAAATGAAACTGAAAAAGAAGAACCAGTTGTTGCAGAAGAAACGAAAACCCATGACGCAAGTGAACAATCTGTAGATTCAACAACTCAGCCTGTTAAAGAGCCAATTAAAACAACCAATAAAAAAGAAAAGAAAAAGAAAGGATAAAAAATAAAATTCCATTGCTTATTTGGCAATGGAATTTTTTTATACTTCAGTTGGCCAATCAAAAAAAGCTGCTTTGTAGCCAACTTCTATTTTACCAATTTCGTGATCTAAATTAATTGCTTTAGCCGGGTATAAACTGCACATTCTACAAGCTTCTTCAAAATTAATATTACAATATTGCATTAAGTTTAATACAGCTTTTTCCATAGTTAATGCACTACCACTTAATGTGCCATTACTTTCATATTTGTTTTCAAATAATTCATGTTTATAATGCCCATCTTTTGTAGTAGTTACAGCATCGGTTATTACAAACAATCTTTCTTGCATTATTTTTTTTGCAATGCTTATGGCAGCAAAATCTACATGGTATCCATCTGGAATAATACTAGCCATTACAGTTGAATGATTGAGTGTTGCACCAACGAGCCCAGGCTGCCTATGTTGTAAACCACTCATGGCATTGTATAAATGAGTTACTGTTGTAATGTTTTCAATATTAAAATGTTCTGTAGCTTCTTCGTACAATGCATTGCTGTGCCCTGCACTAACAACAATATTGTTGTTTTTAATGAATGCAATAATTTCTTTACTGCAAACTTCTGGTGCAAGCGTAATCATTTTAATTACATCTTTTCCGTAGGTAATTAGGCTTTGTACTTCATCTATTGTTGGGCTATGAATTAAGCTTTCTATGTGAGCTCCTTTTTTAATAGGGTTAATCCAAGGGCCTTCAATATGCAAACCCAAACAACCTTTTCCACCCATTTGCCAATAAACTTTTATTGCATCAATACAAGCATGAATAGCTGTTACATTGTTGGTTGCGATGGTGGGTAAAAAATAAGCAGTTTTACCAGCTAAACAATATTGATATAATTTTTCTAAAGCAGTTGTTGTAGGAAAAACACTAAACAATTGTTCGTATGCACCATAAATTTGAATGTCAATAAACGCAGGAATTAAACAATTAAAATGTTTTGTTGCAGGTACCAATAATTTATTGTTGGGTAACAAATTTTCAATCATCCCATCGTTAACAACAACAGCATAATTGTACAGCCATTCGCTGCCTGTAAATAATTTTGAACTTGTATAAATACCTGTGTTGTACATATTATTCTACAATGCTGAAAGTATCGGCATCTTTTAAAAATGGAAATTTATTTCGAACTTCCGTCAACTCATTTTTATATAAAGTAATGGTATAAATATCTTCCTCTTGTTCTTTATGATACAAACTTTTGCCCAATGAATTTATTACCATGCTATTGCCACTATGATAAATTTCATTGCCATCGTTGCCTACACGATTTACACCAATTACATAAACTTGATTTTCTATTGCCCTTGCAGTTAACAAGGTTTTCCAAGCATGGTTTCTTCTTTCTGGCCAATTGGCAACGTACAACAATACATCATATTCTGGCTGATTTTCAACACCCAAATTTTTCTCTTGATTATTTTGACGAGCCCAAACCGGGAAACGCAAATCGTAACAAATTTGTACATTTATTTTCCAGCCTTTTACACTTGTAATCAATCTTTTTTTTCCTGGAGTATAATGTTTGTCTTCTCCTGCAAAACCAAAGCAATGTCTTTTATCATAATAACCCAAACTGCCGTTGGGCAACATCCAAATTAATCGATTAAAGTACTGTTTATTTTCTTCAATAATGATACTTCCTGTTAGAATAATTTTTTTTGCAATAGCCATTTTTCTCATCCATTCTACTGTTGTCCCATCCATTTTTTCAGCAAATAAAGTAGGCTGCATACTAAAGCCAGTTGTAAACATTTCTGGCAGTACCACTATTTCTGTATTGGTATTAATGCTGTTTATTTTTTGCTCTAACATTTGCAAATTAGCAGCTTTATTTTCCCAATAAAGTTGTGTTTGAATGAGTGTAAAAGTTAATGTATTGCTCATGGCATAAAAGTAAATTTAAAATCGATATGCTGTTTGCAAACTTATGTATCGGTGATTTTGTATTTGGCTTTTGCCTTCTCTAGTTAAATACACGGCTTCTATTTTTGTGGCCCATTTATTTTTTGCATACATGGCACCAAAACTATGCTGATAAATAAATGGTTGAATATTCCATAAATACGATTTATCCATAGGCTTAAAAACATTGCCTTGTATAGTTCCATTGTATGCTTGATAGGTAACCATTGGGTTGAAAAAAAGCATCCATTCACTTGTGTTTTTTGATCTTGAAGTAGTATTGATATGATTGTTAAACAATGCAGTATTTTCTACTTTATTAAACTTGCCAAAACAGAAATAAGCACCAGATTTTGCATTGTTAAAATAACTACCAAAATTTACTTCGGATGCTGTAATTATACGAAACAAATTATACTCACTTTGTTGTGCATTGATTGGAGCAACATATTTTGCCCCAAGATTAATACCAATGCTATTGGGAATTTGTGTTTCCCAATAAGGGTAATCAAAAAGCCCCAATACTTTATGATACCATTCTTGCAATTGCCTAGCAAGAGACAAATCTCCAGTTACACCAACTTCGGCTTTTAAGTTTAAAAAGGCATCGTTTTTTAAAAAATGATCTGTTGCTATTCTTGCAAATAAATATCCACAATATTGACGATCTAAAATTTCATCGCCACTCCAAACTTTTCTTCTTTCTCTAGTATTGTACATGCTTTGCCCTAACTCAATTCTTGTAATTTTCTTTACATTATTTTTTTGTTGAGCTTTGCTATATTGTAAGAAGAAACCATTGGTATAATAACTATCTTGAAATTTCAATAAAAAAACATCGTTATCTACCGTAAAAGAAAAAGATTCGTTGTACACTGTTGTATGTTGTGCATGTAAGTTTGCACCATAAAATAATGTTCCAAAAATTAGTAATGAAACGTGTATTGTATTCTTACAAAATAAATTGTTCATTACTTAGGGGCTTTTTCTTTAAGCAATTGTATGGTAGCTTTTATAAGTACTGGCTCGTATCCTTTCTGCATTAAATAATTGGTTGTTTTTATTTCTCTATGTATGTATTGCTCTGTTTTTAGCAACTTCCATTTTGCAGTTGCAAGTTTAAGTAAAGTAGCAGAATAATCATTGTCAGAAATTATTGTTAAGCCTTTTTTTATGTTGTATTCGCTTACACCTTTTAATTTTAGTTCATACTTAATTTTAATTTTCCCCCATTGTTTCAATCTAAATTTCCCCCCAACAAATTGTTGTGTAAAACGTTCTTCATTTAAATAATCTTCTTCAATTAGTGTACTAATCATAGTTTCAACTTCTAACTTGTTTAATCCTAAACTGTACAGTTTATCTTTTACTTCTTTATGTGATCTTTCTTGATAACTACAATAGTGCTTAATTTTTGGAATTGCTGCTAGTGGGGTAAGTTTTTGCTTAAACAATGTGTAATTATTTATGAAACGGTTTGCAAATTTGGTTAAATTAAGTAAATTTAACATACATTTGATTTAATAACCTATACTAGAATATTTTTCAAACTATTTTAAAGGGCAAGTTTGATTGGATAATGCTACAAATTTGGTTGTTTTATGCCTAAATTTGCCTTCTAGTTAAAATACCAATTTTCTAAATGGATACAAGTCAATACAATATTTGCTTAATTGATGATGATAAAATTTATCAGTTCACAGCAAAAAAAATAATTGAGTCTACCAATTTCACTCAAGGGCTTATGTCTTTTTTAAATGGACAAGAAGCGTTGGATTCTTTCAATTTTCATCAAAACGATATTTCTAAATTACCCGATATTATTTTTTTAGATATCAATATGCCAGTTAAAGATGGGTGGCAATTTTTAGAAGAGTTTAAACTAATGGCACCCAACATTGGTAAGAAAATAGTTATTTTCATGGTAAGCTCTTCTGTTGACGATTATGATATAAAGAAATCTAAAGAATACGAAGTTGTAACCGATTACATTATTAAGCCCATTAATAAGGATCGATTTATAGAGTTAATTACATCTGCATTTAATTATTAGCTTACAAATTCACATTCATAATAATTCTGTTGATAAACTTGTTACATGTATTTTTGTGTAGTAATTTATTAATCAATTTACATTAGGTTTGCTGCCAACCTAGTAATTATATAATTTGCTATAACCAAAATAAAGTGTTATGAAATTTATTGTTTCATCTTCGTCTCTTTTAAAGCATTTGCAACAAATTAGTGGTGTAATTAATGCCAACACAGTATTGCCAATATTAGAAGATTTTCTTTTTGAAATTCAAGACAAAAAATTAATTGTTACCGCTACAGATTTAGAAACTGTAATGAGGGTACAATTAGATATTGAAAGTAAAATAAATGGTAAGGTTTGTATACCAGCTAAAATTTTAATGGATTCATTAAAAAATATTGCAGACCAACCTCTAACTTTTAACATTGATAAAAACTATGGAGTTGAATTAACCAGCGACAATGGTAAGTATAAAGTAATGGGCGAAAATCCAGATAATTTTCCTAAAGAACCAGCAGCTGATGATACTACAGGTTTTACAATGAGTAGCACTGCCTTAGTTACAGCAATTAACAAAACTATTTTTGCTGTTAGTGGCGATGATTTAAGACCAGCAATGACAGGTGTATTTTTTGAACTTAGTAAAGATGGAGTTCAATTTGTAGCAACTGATGCTCACCGTTTGGTACGTTACAAAAGAACTGATGCGAAAGCTACAAAAACAGATTCGTTTATTGTACCTAAAAAGCCTTTGAACTTATTAAAAAATGCTTTGCCCGATAATGATGATGAAATTAGCATTAGTTATAACAGCAATCACTTATTTGTTAGCCATGGCGATGTACAAATGATTTGTAGATTAATTGATGCTCGTTTTCCAGATTATAAAGTAGTTATTCCTGCAGAAAATCCTTATCATTTAGTTGTAAATAAACAAGATTTTCAAAATGCCTTACGTCGTGTAAGTGTATTTAGTAATAAAAGCACCAATCAAGTTGCACTAAGCATTACTGGTAGCGAATTACAAATGGCTGCTCAAGATGTTGATTTTAGTTTTGAAGGTAACGAACGTATGAATTGCCAATACAATGGCGAAGATTTGCAAATTGCTTTTAATGCTAAATTTTTAATTGAAATGTTAAGTGCTGCCGATACTGATGATGTACGTGTAGAACTATCAACACCAACAAAAGCTGGTTTAGTAAAACCAACAGAACAAGGCGAAGGCGAAGACTTATTAATGTTGGTAATGCCTTTAATGTTGAACAACTAATATAAAAAGTTACTGATATTAAAAAAGGCTACTTCGGTAGCCTTTTTTGTTTTAAGCTATACAAAACTGCCAAAAAGTACATTTCTAAAGATTGGTAAAGAATTTGTACTAAGGCTGCAAATGGGTTCAATTTTTTAACTGAAAATTTTAGATTAACCCTTTATCTTTATACAATTAAAAATAAAAGAATATGAATTTGTTTAAATCGGGCAATCCCACTTTGTCACAGAAAATTTTTGAAAAAAGTAGCAATGCTGAAGCTGAGTTACAAGGCACCATGAGTGTAAGAGGTACAATTAATAAATTTGGATTTCTTTTATTAATGGTTATTGGAGGTGCTGCTTATACTTGGCAACAATACTATTCTGGCAATCCATCTTTAATGACCACCTTACTTTGGGTTGGTGCTATTGGAGGATTGATTACAGCTATTGCCATTTCCTTTAAACCCAATTGGGCTCCATTTTTAGCTCCAGTTTATGGTCTTTTGCAAGGTTTTTTTGTAGGGGCAATTTCTGCTGTGATTAATGATATGATGAAGGAAGATTATCCAAATATTGTTATGCAAGCCATAGGCTTAACTTTTGGAGTTGCTATTGCAATGTTCTTTTTGTACAATTTTAGAATTATTAAGGCAACAGAAAAGTTTAAAAGCATTATTTACTCTGCAACATTGGGTATTGCTATTTTTTATGGCATTTCTATGTTGGTGAGATTGTTTGGTGTTGATATGCCTTTTATGAACTTTGGAAATAGCAGTTTATTGGGTATTGGCATTAGCTTGTTTGTTGTTGCTATTGCTGCATTAAATTTAATTATGGATTTTGATATGATTGAACAAGGTGCAGATAAAGGTGCTCCTAAATTTATGGAATGGTACGGTGCATTTGGTTTATTGGTAACTATTGTTTGGTTGTATATTGAAATGTTGAAATTATTAAGCCGTTTATCAAGTAGAAATTAAGAGTTAAGTTATAATAAAAACAATAAGATAAGGGCTGCATTTATGCAGCCCTTATCTTATTTATAACCCTTTTTTTATTTACCAAAAGCAACAAATTGGTTGCAAAAGAATAAAAAATGCTTTTATTCCTATTCTAAATAAATATTTTCTTACAAGCCATTCTTTTGCATAAAATCAAACAAACTCTTTTTTGCATTTTTAGAAACTTTGGTATGCATAAATCCTGTCCAGCCAAACACCAATCCAACTAAACCCAATGCTTGCCTACACCATCTATAATAATTAAACCCATCGCTATGTTCTACAATTATTCCATTTTGCATACGCATATATGCTTTGCATTTATTTACAACTCGTCTGTTGGTTTTAGAAAATAAATAGCTAGCCGTCCATTCACATGTGTAGTATTCATCATCATCAGTTTTCACCTCTCCAAATTGCAAAGAAAAATCCTTGGCATTGGTACACAACATTTGCCACATAGCCTTTGTTTCATTGCCTCTCAGCAAACCAAATACAGGATCGCTAAAAGCAATATCATCTGCATAACAACTGTTCATTGTTGCAAAATCTTTTTGCTGAAAAGCTGTATAAAATTTTTGTATAATTAAAATATTGTTATCCATGCAGTAATTTTTATTGAGTATTTTTTATAGAAAAATTATTCATCCATACCATCATCACCATCAGCAGTTTTACTAGAGCTTGCTACAAGTTCTTGAATAGTGCTTAATTCTTGTGGTGTAAAATAACGCCAACTACCAGGCTGTAATCCTGTAAGTTTTATGTGCATAATACGAATGCGTTTTAAAGCAGTAACAGTATAATCTAGTGTTTCACACATTCTTCTAATTTGTCTATTCAACCCTTGTGTAAGAATAATTTTAAATGTTTTTGGCGTAAGTTGTTGCACAAAACATTTTTGTGTAGTTGTACCTAAAATACGTACTCCACTTCTCATGCTATTAATAAAATCTGGAGTTATGGGTTTGTCTACACTTACTATATATTCTTTTTCGTGATTGTTACCAGCACGTAAAATTTTGTTTACAATATCGCCATCGTTGGTTAAAAAAATCAATCCTTCCGATCGTTTGTCTAATCTTCCAATAGGAAAAATTCTGGTTTTAAAATTTACAAAATCAACAATATTTGTTTTGTCTTTGGTATCGGTTGTACAAGTAACGCCTTTGGGTTTATTGAGCATTATGTACACGGCTGATTTTTTCTTTTTTAAAGGTTCACCATCAATTAAAACAACATCTGTTGGTAAAACCCTTGTTCCTTTAAAAGCATCTTCTCCATTTACGGTAACTCTACATTGTGCAATGTATTCATCGGCTTCTCGGCGTGAGCAAAAACCAGTTTCGCTAATGTATTTATTTAAACTAATATCCATGTAATTGTAAAAATACAGTTACTGTGTATTAAAATATTGTTTGTAGCAATACAATTGCAGTATTGCTAAATTGAATTGATTGGTTATGAAGCCATAAAGCAAAAAATGAATTGAAATAGGATGCTATTTTTTCCAAAACTTGTAAATTTCTAATCAGTGGCGAAGCATTAACTTCGCCACTTTCTTTTATTATACTATGAGCGATGAAATTAAACACGAATGTGGCTTAGCCTTTATTCGTTTACGTAAGCCTTTTTCCTACTATTTACAGAAATATGGTACGGTAATGTATGGCATTAACAAACTGTATTTGTTAATGGAAAAACAGCACAATCGTGGGCAAGATGGTGCAGGTGTTGCTGCAGTTAAATTAGATGTTGAGCCTGGTTATCCTTTTTTAAGCAGGGTTAGAAGCAATGCTCAACAACCCATTGCAGATATTTTTGCAAAAATTGGAGTTGAACTTAAAGAACTTGAAAAATATCAACCAGAAATTAAACAACATCCAGGTTTAATGAAAGGCAATTTGCCCATGTTGGGCGAATTGTTGTTAGGACATTTACGTTATGGTACACAAGGAAAAAACAATGTAGAATTTTGTCACCCTTTTATTAAAAGGCATACACAAACTGGCAAAAATTTGGCATTGGCTGGTAACTTTAATTTGGTAAATACAGACGAGCTATACGACTTACTAAATCTTAAGCCAGGCGATTTTCAAAAGCAAAGCGATTTGGCTGCAATGATGGAAACCATTCATCATTTTTTATGTAAAGAAGATGAAAAAAATCCAAATCATGCCGATATTGGTGGTGCTCTTAACAAAGCAACGCCACATTTTGATGGTGGCTTTACTGTTGGCGGTTTAACAGGCAATGGACATAGTTTTGTAATGAGAGATGCCCATGGCATTAGACCAGCATATTATTATATTGATGATGAAGTGATTGTTGCAGCAAGTGAACGTGCAGCCATAAGAACCACTTTTAATGTTGGCGAAAATGAAGTGCTAGAACTATTACCAGGCAAGGCTTTAATTGTAGATAACAATGGCGGTTATACCATCCAACAAGTTATAGAACCTAAAGAAAGAAGGGCTTGTAGCTTTGAACGTATTTATTTTAGTAGAGGTAGCGATGAAAAAATTTATAGAGAAAGAATTGCTCTTGGCCATCATTTAAGTAAAACAGTTTTAGAAAGCATTAATTACGATTTAAAGAATACCATTTTTTCTTACATTCCCAATACTGCAGAAGTTGCATTTTATGGGCTAGTAAAAGGTATGGAACAATACTTAAATAAAATTAAGGTTGAACGTATTTTAAGCTGGAAGGAAAAAGTACCAGCTGAGAAGTTGGAAGAAATGATTAACAGAAAAATTAGGCAAGAAAAAATTGCCATTAAAGATGTTAAGCTAAGAACTTTTATTACAGATGATGCCAATAGAGATGAAATGGTACAACACGTGTACGACATTACTTATGGTACTGTAAAAAGAGATGAAGATACCTTGGTGGTAATTGATGATAGTATTGTACGTGGTACAACTTTAAAGCAAAGTATTATTACTATGCTATCTAGATTGAAACCAAAAAAGATTATTGTGGTTTCATCGGCACCACAAATTCGTTATCCTGATTGTTATGGTATTGATATGAGTAAAATGGGCGATTTTATTGCATTTAAAGCTGCCATTGGTTTGCTAAAAGATACCAATCAAGAACATATTTTAACCGAAACTCTAGAGAAAATAAAAGAACTGCAAAACAACAACCAGTTACATACTGAAAACGTTGTACGCCAAATTTATAAACCATTTACTCCAGAAGAAATCTCTAATAAAATTGCTCAACTCATTACTCCTGCCAATGTTCAAATTCCAGTTGAAGTAATTTATCAAACCATTGAAGATTTACACGATAGTTGTCCAACCAATACAGGCGATTGGTATTTTACAGGGAATTATCCAACACCGGGTGGTAACAAAGTTTGCAACAAAGCATTCTTAAATTATATGGAAGGAAAAAATGTAAGGGGGTATTAAGAAACTAACATTGTATCATTCAATAAAAAAATCTTCAGCTTTTTAAAGCTGAAGATTTTTTTATTGTTACTTATGTTACTTTACAATTTTAAGAACAGTTGTTTCTCTATTTGCAAATCGTTTAACAACTGTAACATGTACAAACCTTTGGGCAATTGCTGTACCAAAATCGTTGTGTTACTTGTATTGGCTGCAACAAAAACAATTTGTACCAATTTGCCTTGTGCATTTACAATTTTTATGGTAGATTTTTTACTAGAAACTGCATGGGATATTGTAATACTATTACTTGCAGGGTTTGGATAAACTGAAATTCCTTTTTGTATAATATTGGATTGTAGCAAAACAATATGGCTGTATTTGTATGAACCATCTTGGTTTATCATTTTTAAACGATAATATGTTTTAGCAATCATTTTTTCAGCATCTACAAACTCATATTGATTGTTTACTTCATTTTTTGCCAATACAATTCCAACATTTTTAAAACGAATGCCATCTGTACTTTTTTCAACTACAAACTCTTTCATACTTAATTCATTGCTTGTATTCCAACTCAACAAAGCATTGTTATTGCTCAATTTTACTGAGAAATTCTGTAATACTAAGGGTAAGCTTACATCAGATGTTACACCATCAATTTTTACATTTTGGCTGGTAAAATATCTATTCCCACTTCCCACAATCCAAACATACATTCTAAGCTTTAGAGTTTGGTTTGGTTGAACATTTATAAACGTTGGTAAAACTGCTATTTGTTGGCCAGTAAGTGGTGTTGTACTTGTATTTAGCAAAACAACTGGAGTTCCGTCAACAGTTGCATCATAAGAACTTCCATTATAACTACAATTACCAATTGGAAATGATGTAGCAAAATTATCCAATGAATAATAAAGAGCCATTCTAGCAGTACCTGTTCCTCCACCTAAAGCTCCAAGCTCTATGGATGTTGCAGTAAAATGTTTACCATTAATTGGTGTTAAAGCATATTCAACATAAGTATCGCTATTGTAGCCAACTGGCAAATTAGAAGTTGTACCAACACGTTGCCAACTACCAACAGTTCCAAATGTGCTATTGTACTGAATACCCACTAGGTTTGAACCCAATGTTTGATCGGTTGCTGTAATACTTCCAATAACAGAAGCAGTTTGGTCTGTAGCCAATATCCATGTTGCACTTGCAGAATTACTTGGAACAACAATTGGTGGGGCAGCTTGTATATTGTTTAAATAGTTTTCTAAATTGGTATAGCCATTGGCAGCAAATAAACCTCTATCATTGGCATTGTTGGGGTTTAACGAATTTGCATTTTCCCAAGTATCCGGCATTCCGTCATGGTCTGTATCAGTTGGTGGTGTTGTAGTTGCCAAGTTAGGCCAGGCATTTACCGTTTGTGCATAAGGAGTTCCATGGGGATAACCTCCTTGCACATCAATAAATTTTCCTGTTCTATTTCTTACATCATTAATAATGCGTTGGTCCAATGTGTCTCTTACAGGAATAGTGCATCCAACATTTTTTAATACCGTGTCGTAAGCCTCCAATGCATTATCTGTGGTGGTTGGTAAATAACCAGGAATAAATGGGGTATATACTTTTGATTTAACTGTATCAGCAGCATTACCTCCCAACATATATGCACCAGACCAATTGTTATTGGTGTTGGTAGTAGAGCCATCTACATAATTTCCAGAAAGAAAATATTTGGCTAACGTAAAAGTGGCACTACTGTCAACATTTACAATTCTGTACTTTGTAGCAACACCAGTAGATGGGCCATACTTGTAATAATTGTTCACCAAATTGTACTGGCCACCTTCGCCACCATATACTGTATAAAGTCCCCAATTATAAATCACATTGTTTCTAAAGTCTGCACTTTCAATTGCTCCTACTGCATAATTTGAACTGCCTCCAAACCTTGGATTGCGGCTTTTGCAATGAGCAAACAAATTATGGTGAAATGTACCATGTAACGAACCCCAAATTCCTCCATAACCATGCTGTTCAAAATCTGCATCACCTGTTTCAAAATGATAGGAATAATTCAACGGTTCACTAATCATGTTCCATTGAAGGGTAAGGCTATCACCACGGTACATGGTTAATGCCTCATCATTGCTCCAACTAACAGAGCAATGGTCGATAATTATATTTTTATGCCCTGCATCGCCCAAAGCATCATCGCCACCACTGCCATCTAAAGGCATGCAGGCTGCTGTAAATGGAGCAACAGGAACGCCACATCCAGCAGGAGAGGTTTTCAATTGGTTCTTATCGCCAAGCCTAAAACGCATGTAACGAATTATGATATTGTCACCATTCATAACTACAGAATGATCTGCAATACAAATACCATCACCAGGAGCTGTTTGTCCTGCAATGGTGGTATTTTTAGGTACATTTAGTCTTGAATTAAGATGAATGGTTCCAGAAATCCTGAAAACGATTGTTCTGTAAGGATAAGTAGTAGTGGATTGGCTGCAAGCATAACGCAAACTGCCAACGGAGTTGACATCAGATAAATTCGTTACCTCAAAAACAGTAGTCATCACTGTTGAAGTTCCTCTTCCTCCACTTGTAAATTTTCCTGCACCCTCGGCACCCGGAAAAGCAATTTGCTGAGCAGTTACTGATTGAATTACACAAACAAGTACAACCAATAGTAAGTAAATTTTTTTCATATTATTCTAAATTGGCCTCGTTATATTTTATGCCAAATTAGTGCATAATTTTTTTTAGAGCTGCTTTCTATAAGTTTAATTGTGCAATCGTTATCAAAAATTGTTAGGATACTTTCAAAGCAAATTGAATGCTAAAGTTTCACAAAAACTTTTCTTGTTCAAATAAAAAATCCGCTTACCTTTGAATAGTTGCATAAACAACTATATGTCAAACAACCAATTTAAGAGAGGCGAATTATACAGCGTTATCAATGCTATGGCAGCTACTGCAATTGCACGTAGATTGCAAAAGCATTTTAGAAACGAAGGATTAGATATTACCATTGAACAATGGAGTATTTTATATCACCTATGGAAAGAAGATGGTTTAAGTCAGCAAGAATTGTGTAACAGAACTTTTAGAGATAAACCAAGTATTACCCGTTTATTAGACAATTTAGAAAAATTACAATTGGTAAAACGTATAGCAAGTAAAGAAGATAGAAGAATTAATTCTGTTTTTTTAACCGATGCTGCTTTACTGTTACAAGATGTTACAATTGCTCTTGCCAATCAAACAATGGATGAAGCTTTGGTAGGCGTTAGTAAAAATGAAATTGAAACAGTTAAAAATGTTTTACAAAGAGTGTATGATAATTTAACAACGTAATTAGTAAACAGTGAGAATTGTACATTCAACATGCACGGTTCCTCACTTGCCAATCAACAATATTAATTAATAAATATTTTGCCATGAGTATCACACAACAACAAACAGCATTAAAAGGTGGAGAATGGATTATTAAAGAAAGTAATTCGTTTGATACATTTATTCCAGAAGATTTTAATGAAGAACAACACATGGTAATGGACATGTGTCACCAGTTTTTAGAAACAGAAATTCATCCAATTATTGAAAGAATTGATCAACAAGAACAAGGATTAATGGCCTCGTTAATGGAAAAAGCTGGTGAGCAAGGTTTATTGTCTACTGCTTTTCCTGAAGAATTAGGCGGACTTGGAAAAGATTTTATTACCGCTACTGTTGTAAATGAAGGCTTGGGTGGTGGCTATAGTTTTAGTGTTGCAGTTGCTGCACATACTGGCATTGGAAGCTTACCCATTTTATATTTTGGTACAGAAGCACAAAAACAAAAATACATTCCAAAACTTGCAAGTGGCGAATGGAAAGGTGCTTATGGTTTAACAGAACCCAACAGTGGTAGCGATGCGTTGAGTGCTAAAACAACTGCTACTTTAAGTGAAGATGGAAAATACTATATTTTAAATGGACAAAAATGTTGGATTACCAATGGTGGCTTTGCAGATGTTTATACTGTTTTTGCAAAAATTGATGGCGATAAGTTTACAGGTTTTATTGTAGAACGTGGAATGGAAGGTTTTACTCAAGGTCCAGAAGAACATAAAATGGGCATCAAGGGTTCGTCTACTGTTCAATTATATTTTCAAGATTGTAAAATACCCGTTGAAAATTTATTAGGCGAAATTGGTAAAGGTCACATAATTGCTTTCAACATTTTAAATATTGGTCGTTTAAAATTGGGTGCTGCAACTTTAGGTGGTAGCAAAGGTGCTGCAACTACAAGTATACAGTATGCCAATACTAGAGAACAGTTTAAATTACCCATAGCAAAGTTTGGTGCAATTAAACATAAGTTGGCTGAAATGGCCATTCGTATTTGGGTGGGAGAAAGTGCTTTATATAGAACTGCAAAATGGATTGCCGATAAAGAACATGATTTACTTGCCGAAGGAAAACCATTTAATGAAGCATTGTTAGGTGCTGCCGAAGAGTTTGCAATTGAGTGTGCCATGCTAAAAGTTTTTGGCAGCGAAGTGTTAGATTATGTAGTTGATGAAGGTGTACAAATACATGGAGGAAACGGTTTTAGCGATGAATATTTAATTAGCAAAGCTTATAGAGATTCTCGTATCAATCGTATATACGAAGGCACCAATGAAATTAATCGTTTACTAACTGTGGATATGGTTTTAAAACGTGCCATGAAGGGTAAATTAGATTTAATGACACCTGCCATGAATGTGCAAAAAGAACTAATGAGCATTCCTGATTTTGGGAATGAAGACGAAGGTGTATTTGCAAAAGATATTAAATACATCAATAACTTTAAAAAAGCAATTTTAATGGTTGCTGGTGCAGCAGTGCAAAAGTTAATGATGAGTTTAGATAAAGAACAAGAAGTTTTGATGAATATTGCTGATATGTCTATTGAAACATATCATGCAGAAAGTGCTTTATTACGTGTAATGAAGTTGGTTGAAAAGCAAGGAGAAGCTGCAACTTCCATACAAATAGATATGATGCGTACTTATATGTACGATGCTGCAGATAAAATAAACAAAGCTGGTAAAGATGCATTGAATAGTTTTGCAGATGGCGATGAGTTGCGTATGATGCACATTGGCTTAAAACGTTTTACTAAAGTTGATCCTTTTAATAGTAAAGAAGCTAGAAGAAGAATTTGCAACAAAATGTTAGAAGCAAATAAATATTGCTACTAATTCTCAATATAAACACATGAGAAGGAATCCCGTTTTTTAACGGGATTTTTTATTTACCAAATTATACAGATATTGTATTCGTAACTTTAATTTTTTTTGAAAAAATAATGTATGCACCCTACTAAGTATTTAAAATATTTTAATTTATTTTCTTTGTTTGATACCAAACGAACTAGAGATATTTTAAAAGTGAATCAAACCATTAATACACAACGTACCGATGCAACAACAGTTACTGTTGACGTATATGAATACACACCTGAAACTTTAGAGTTTCATCATTTTGAAAACATACAAGAAGCCTGCACTTTTGAAAAGAATACAAAAAATACTTGGATAAATATTGATGGAATTAGAAAAAACGATGTTGAATTAATTGCCAATCATTTTGAAATTCATCCATTGTTTGTAGAAGATATTTTAAGCATTGGTTCTCGCCCCAAAATGGATGAAACAGAAAACTATTTATTTTGTCAATTAAATATGTTGTACTTCAACGATAAAACTGGCGATGTTGAACAAGAACAAATAAGTATTCTACTGGGCAAAAATTTTGTTATCTCTTTTCAAGAAGATCCAACAAGAGATGTATTTAATGCCATTAGAGATAAACTTAAAATAACCAATAGCAAATTAAGACAAAGCTCTGCCGATTATTTATGCTATGCTTTAATTGATATGATTGTAGATCATTATTTTTTAGTAATGGAAAAGCTAGCGGAACGTATTGAATTGCTGGAAGAAAAAATTATTAGAAATAGCAATACCAGAACATTGGCAGAAATTAACGACTTTAGAAAAGAGTTAATTGTACTTAAAAGAAATGTTGTACCTGTAAGAGATTTAGTAAATGGTTTTATAAAAAGCGATAGTGCTTTGTTGCAAGAACGTACTACTAAATATTTTAAAGATGTATACGATCATATTTTACAAGCAAACGAATTTGCCGAAAACTATAGAGATATGATGATGAACTTGCAAGACCTTTATTTAAGCAATGTAAACTTAAAAATGAATGAAGTAATGAAGGTAATGGCAGTTGTAACTTGTTTACTTGCACCTGCAACAGTAATTGGTGGAATTTTTGGAATGAACTTCGATGTAATTCCAATTGCACATCAAAATTGGGGGTTTTACAGTACAGTAGGAATTATGGTTTTTATTCCGTTGGTAATGATTATTATTTTTAAAAGAAGAGGCTGGTTTTAAATAATTGCATTATACATCATACAATTTTATTTGCTTGTGCATGATATAAAACCATAAAGGTGGTATTAAACTCAAGATCATCATTCCAGGATAACCTGTTGGCATTTGTGGCGAATCGTTGTGATGTCTTAATAGCTGGTATTTACGAGATGCCATATAATGATGATCGCTATGTCTACTCAATTCAAACAACATCAATCTGCCAATAATATGATTACTGTTCCAACTATGATTGGGCATTGCTCTTTCATATTTGTCTCCTTCAAGTTGCTTTCGTTTCAACCCATAATGTTCAATATAATTTACAGTTTCTAAAAGTAAAATTCCATTAACTGCTGCTAACAAAAAATACATTGTTCCTTGTAATCCAAATAACAAAAAAATAAGCCCTACAAAACAAATTTGCAGCAATTGCAATTGAAGCATTTCGTTGTACAAACTAAACACAGGTTTTCCTTTTTTCTTAGTTTCGGCATTGGCAATTTTCCAAGCATTTACGTAAGTAAAAACAATCGTTCTACAATAAAACAAATACACCATTTCGCCTTTTCTTGCACTACTTGGATCGTTTAAAGTAGCAACATGTTTGTGATGTCCTTTATTGTGTTCTATAAAAAAATGAGTGTACAACGATGTTAGCAAAGAAATTTTAGCCAACGATTGTTCAAAAAAAGTAATTCTATGGCCCAACTCATGTGCTACATTTATACCAAATGTGCCACACAATAAACCCATGGTTAATACTCTTGCAACTATATCTAATCCACTTAAGTTAGACTGTTGCATTTGATACAAAAAGAAGAAAACTGTAGGTACTTGTAACAAAACAATGGTGTACAAAATATAGTCGTACAACTTATCTTTTTTAACCAAAACTTCTTCTGCTTCAGTTAAATTTTGTTCATTGGGTTGTATCAATAATTCTACCAATGGAATAAAAAGCCAAGCATAAATTATAGCCAACCAACAAAGCCAACCAGTTTTTGTAAATGCAATAAAAGCAAATGCATATATAATTAAAGGAGATAAATATTTATAAGCATTCGTTTTCATAATAACAGTTTAAAGCCAATGAAAGTTATTGTTTAGCAGTATCAAAACTACGATCTACTTTAAACTTAAAAGTGCCACGTTCTGCAGCAACCACTTTATAAATAATTTGACGTACACCAATTGTATTTTTCTTTTCGGTTGTGGCAGAATCGGCTGTATTGTATATAGGAAATTTACGCAGCAATCGACCGTTTAACAATCTAAATACATCGCCTCCATCGTACCCAACTTTTAGTTTTTCATCGTCAGTTATATCAGGAAAAATAATGGGTAAAATACTTTTGTTATTGTCCGATGCTATTGCAAAAACAGTTCCCTTTCGTTTTTCAGCATCAGTAAAAATGTACAACAACAAATCCGGAAATCCATCATTGTTTACATCATCCACTTCTGCTGCCAATACTTTTCCTTTAACATCCAATTCAATATCGTTTCGGTTTTCTTCAAACCCTAAAAGTGAAATGGTTAATTGATTTTTATCAATGTTTTTATTATTGCAAACAACCTTATAACCCACTTTCCCAATTTTCATTGTACTATCGTACTTACCTTTTTGTGCATTTCCTTTCAAACAAAACAACCCAATGCACACCATAAAAAAACTATATTTCATATTGTATATTTCCTTGTTTATTGTACTTTAATAATGGAGAAAAAATCTTTCTGCTCTCCAAATGTAGCAATACCATTGGCATCAAAGCAAAGCCATTTTGCTTCTCTATCTATATAGCCATTTTCATTTAAAAAAACCCAACGCTTATTCACTTTATCTAACACATTGCCACCAATTGTAGTAACAATGCCATTGGGTTTATCTACTTCTAATACAATATCGCAATGAGAAATTGCAGTTGCAAAAATGGTGTTTAACGTATATTGTTTACCACTTCTGTTTTTACACAATAAATCGCCAGGCACAGGCCAAGCAACTTGTTTATCAGTTGTATTGTACGCCCAAAATGGATTAGAATAATTATTATTCAATCTATTATCATTGGCCCAAATAATATATTGAGCATGATTGGGTGCATATTTAAAATTGCTACCAATACCAGCAGTTTGCATACACCAACTTATAAATGCTGCACTCCAAGGATTTCTTTCTTGCCAAGCAAACTTTTTTATTTCTTTGGTAGAAGGATGAATATTAATGGCAGACCAATATGATTTTATTTTTTCAATGGCTGTATTATCAGTTTCTATTTTAATATTTGGATCAGTCCAAAAACAATATTCTTCTTGTATAATATTCAATAATTGTCTTTTGAAAAAATCAACATTCAACTTTTTCAATTTTTCATCTTCACCCATATTTGTAGAAGTGGTTAATTGGCTAACAGTTTTTATTTCCGGATTTGTTACACTTTTGGGCAATAGTGTATTATTATTCTGTTGGGCATTAACAGTATACACAGCAAAAAAAAGTATCAATATTAAATATTGTTTCATCTTTTTATTTTGTATGAGCATTAAATATACTATTCTCAATTAATTTATGCAAACATTGCATTGAATTGTATGAACAAACAAGCTGAGTAAAAACATTAACGAATACAACCATCAATCAATTCAATTAGCCCATACTTTTGTTAAAATAAATTTACGTTGAGCTTAAAAATACATACCAAAGATTTAGTTAAAACTTACAAAAACAGAACTGTTGTAAACCATGTTAGTATTAGTGTACAACAAGGAGAAATTGTAGGATTGTTGGGTCCAAATGGTGCAGGAAAAACTACCAGCTTTTATATGGTTGTTGGTTTAATTAAGCCAGATAAAGGCGATGTTTTTTTAAATGAAATTAATATTACCGAATTGCCCATGTACAAAAGGGCACAAATGGGTATTGGATATTTGCCACAAGAAGCAAGTGTTTTTAGAAAGCTAAGTGTTGAAGATAATATTATGGCAGTTTTAGAAATGACTAAATTGTCTAAAGCAGAAAGACAACAAAAATTAGAAAGTTTATTGGATGAGTTTAACCTGCATCATGTTCGTAAAAACAATGGAGATAGTTTAAGTGGTGGAGAAAGAAGAAGAACAGAAATTGCTAGAGCTTTAGCAGTAGATCCTAAATTTATTTTGTTAGATGAACCTTTTGCTGGCGTAGATCCTATTGCTGTAGAAGATATACAAAGTGTTGTTGCAAAATTAAAATTTAAAAACATTGGCATTTTAATTACCGATCACAATGTTAACGAAACATTGAGTATTTGCGATAGAGCATATTTACTAATTGATGGTAAAATTTTTCAACATGGAACAGCCGAAGAATTGGCAGAAAACGAACAAGTAAAACGTTTATACTTGGGTACAAACTTTGAATTAAAACGCAAAGATTGGATTATTGAAATGGGAATAAATAATAATTTGTAATTCGCTATTTTATTTATCCTACCAATTTAGTTGAATTTACTTTGCTCTTTCTCGTTATCATTCCTTATTTTGCTGCAATAACCTCCAAATGAAACTGCTTAGTCCTGCCATATCAAGACTTGCTAGAATACGTTATTGGCGTATTGAGCAATGGATTCATCATCCAATTGCAACCCAGCGAGATGTACTACAAGATTTAACCACACATGGACAGTTTACAGAAATTGGTAGAAAATACGGGTTGAATAATTTATTTAAAGTCCGAGATTTTAAAAAAGCAATTCCAATACATACTTACGATGATATAAAACCTTATGTAGAACGTTTAATGTTGGGCGAACAAAATTTACTTTGGAACACACCCGTAAATTGGTTTGCAAAAAGTAGTGGTACAACAAGTGAAAAAAGTAAATTTATTCCCATTACAGAAGAGAGCTTAAACAACTGCCATTTTCAAGGCAGTAAAGATGTATTGACTGCTTATTACAACGGAAAACCAGAGAGTGATTTATTAACAGGAAAAGGATTGTTAATTGGTGGAAGCCACGAAATAAATCAACTAAATGAAGAAGCACAATATGGCGATTTAAGTGCTGTATTGTTTCAAAATACACCTGTTTGGGTTAATTGGATTAGAACACCAGATTTAGCCACAGCTTTAATGAATGAATGGGATGCCAAAATTGAAGCCATTGCACAACAAACCATTCACGATGACGTAACCTCAATGTCTGGCGTACCAACTTGGACCCTGGTACTTTTAAAACGCATTTTAGAAATTACAGGCAAACAAACTATCAAAGAAGTTTGGCCAAACTTAGAATTGTATTTACATGGTGGTGTTTCTTTTACGCCTTATAAAGAACAATTTAAACAATTAATTGGTAGCGATATTTCTTTTTTAAATGTGTACAATGCAAGTGAAGGTTTTTTTGCTGCACAAACCAGTTTTGAAGACGACGGGATGTTGTTGTTTTTAGATCATGGTATTTTTTATGAGTTTATGCCCATTGAAGAGTATGGACAACCCGAGCCAAGAACCATTGGTTTAAACGATGTTGAAATAGATAAAAATTATGCTTTGGTTATTTCAACCAATGGTGGTTTGTGGAGATATTTGGTGGGCGATACAATTGCATTTACAG